>WNGP01003095.1_pt1 | contig 13939 bp, 11 predicted proteins | sample 5407671 | NCBI WGS metagenome assembly WNGP01 (sample SAMN13153381, study PRJNA577476) | soil metagenome | isolation source: 40 cm soil or saprolite under Garry oak tree replicate 2 | place: USA:California | collected 2016-06-15 | reverse complement strand
CAGGACTTCCTTGAGCGCCGCGCTGAATTCGCCGTTGCCCTCGGCGCCGGGCGCCGCGACGAAACCATGCTTGAGAAGCAGTTGCTTCGCCGTCTGTTCGGTGAGGTCCAGCGCCGTCTTCATGCGGGAAAGCAGGCGTTGTTCGGAGAATTCAACGGCCCGGTCCAGCATCAAGCGCCGTCCCCACATGACCGTGAGGTAGCTGCACGCCGAGCCGAAGTTGATGAGGAGGACATTGCGCATGTCGCCCCCGGTGCTCTTGCCTGCCCAGGGCACTACCCGCGTGAGCGCCGTCGGTCCGATATCTAGCGCCGTGACCGTCAGCCCGGCGCCGGAAAGCAGCTCGAGGTAGGCGATGACGTGCTCCCGGGTGGCGGCCGCAACCACGGCCTCTTTCGAGGGATCGTCGGAATCCGCCCGTCGCACGGCCACGAAATCGACCACCATCCCATCGGTATTTCCGTTCAGGCGTTCCCTGATTTCCCGGGCGATGGCTTGCGCGTCCGACTGTCCTTCGGCGGCGGTGTAGTTGACGCTGAAGACCTTGAGCTGGTCGTGCGGCATGCACGCGACGACGTCCTTGCCGCTGAAAGGATGCTCCGCCCAGACGCGGTTCACCACCTGTTTCAGCCGGCGAGGCTGAGCCAGCATTTCGTCCCGGGTGCATCCGATGTCAACGGAGGCAGCGGCGCGGAAGGCGAGACCCGAGGCGGTCTCGCGCATCTGCGCCACGTTCAGCCGCTCGCCGCCGAGATGCAATCCGACGCGATGGTTTCGGCCGAGCGGCAGCCTGGGCAAGAGGGAGCCGAACATCTGCCGCAGCGCATCCCTCATGCGACCCCCTCACCGAGGGTGGACTCGACCACCAGGCCCCGCCCCCCGGCTTTGGCGGCATACAAGGACCTGTCTGCAAGCAGGTACGCCTCCCTCAGCGGGATCGGGGCTTCGGTCGGCACGCGCGCCATCCCGATGCTCACGCTCGGCATCGCCGGCAGATCGGGGAAGCCTTCTTCGCGTTCCCCGAACCTTTCGAGCGCGCGTTCGAGGCGCGACTTCGCCGCCTCCTTCTTCATGACCAGGACGAACTCGTCGCCGCCGATTCGAACCACGTATTCGTCGGCATCGAGCGTCTCCGTCAGCGCTTTCACCAGACGCTGCAGCACCCGGTCTCCGCAAGCGTGGCCGTAGCTGTCGTTCAGCTCCTTGAACTCGTCCACATCCACGACGCCCAGGGCCCAGCCCACATCGCCGGCCGTGTAGCGCGCGACGATTTCGCCGAAACGCTCGTCGAGAAAACGGCGGTTCCACGCGCCCGTGAGCGGGTCCTGGAGAGAGACCTTGGCGAGCTTTTCGTTGGCGGCGGTCAGCTTGAACCGCGCCTCGAGGTGCTCCTTGCGCACGACGATCGCGAACGCAACCAGCGCGAGCGAGATCACCGCCGCGCTCAACATCAGGAACTGCAGCGTCCAGAGCGCCTCGTGAGGGAAGCGTCCCGCCACGCTCAGGGTCGAGCCGGTGAAAATGAGATAGATGACGCCGACGGCGAAGAGCGCCTCGCGCAGTCCCCAGGGAACCAGCGGAATGACCATGAAGAGCAGGACGACGGTGCTGAACAGGGTCGCGGTGAAAACGCCGTAACGATGGGCGAGCAGCACGAAGGCGAGCCCGCTCACCGCGAGCAGCATCATTCCGAGAAGGTAGAGGACCTTGATGTCGGTGACCGCCCTGGCGGAAACCGCGACGTGCAGGGCGAGCAGCGCCAGCACGCCGAAGGTGTACGGGTACGCCGCGTCGAAGCCGAGGGCGTGGTAGAGCAGCGCGAGCCCCGCCATCAGCAGCATCGTCAGTATCCCCAGGACGAAAATCCCCTGCCGCGCTTCCCGGCACATAACGGCGCTCGCATAGCGCGTCAGCTCGCTTGCGCCGAAATCGGTGGAGGACCACATGGTGCGCAGAGATTTCATTGGTAGATGGCGACCAGTTGCGGCGCCTTAGCGCCGCCACCCGCGTTGTTCTCCTTGGTAATGAACTGTACCTGGTATGCCAACAGCATGGACCGTGCCAGGGTCGAAATGCCCCTCCGGCCGGGGAGCGCAGGGTTAGCCCGATCCTTACCCTTGTGATGAATTTTCGATAAAATTCAAGGCCTTTTTTCGAGGCAGGAATGGCGCCCATCGTCCAAAAATTCCGGTGGGACTTCCGTGGGTACGACCGAGCGCATCAAGAGCGTCGCCGGTAGGATTGCCGCATTCAAAGCGCCGGACATCAAGCTCGTTGTCGTAGTTTCAGCGATGAGTGGAGAAACCGACAGGCTGGTGGCTCTAGCCAAGGAAATCCAGCCTGACCCCGATCCGCGCGAATTTGACGTGGTCTTGGCGACTGGCGAGCCGGTGAAAACGGCGCTCGCATAGCGCGTCAGCTCGTTTGCGCCGAAATCGGTGGAGGACCACATGGCGCGCAGGGATTTCATTGGTAAACGACGACCAGTTGCGGCCTGTGAGTGCCGCCAACAGAGTTGTTCTCCCTGGTAACGAACTTCACACTGTACGTTATATCGCCGGGGTAGCGGCTCTTCACGAGGATTCCATTTTTCACGATAACGCCATCGACCCACCCTTGCGCGAGCGCCGTCAAGTCCCAGGTCACCCAGCCGCCATTGAAGCTGCCTGGCAGCGGGGAGGCGCCGCTGCTTTCGTCGACACCGGTAGCAATCTTGGATGCCCCATAGGCGCCGCCACCGCTACCGGGCACCGTGGGGCTATAAGTCGACCAGGTGCAATTCGCGTCGCACCCTATCCAGGTGGCGCCCCGTATGTTTCCGCTCGAGTCAGAGAAGCCTTCCACCCACGACTGGGTCAGTGCGTAGGCGTCAAGGTTTTTTGTGGTATTGCTGTACCCAGTAATCTGGCTCACGTAAAGGCGCAGCGTGGCGCTGGCGATGACCGAGCCCGGCGGGATGCCGGAGACGTCGAACTTCAGAAGCACGCGTTGCTCCAGATTGGGACTGGTCCCAACGTTGCCGACATACATGCTCGTGTCGACGCCGTAATTTTTTAAGTAATTACCATTGTTGGTGTCGGCGGTGATGTAGGTGTCGGCCACCGCGGCGAGCGTGACGGTTTGCGATGGGCCGCCGCCGCCGCTGACGCTGGTGCCGCAGGGCAGCACAGTGTTCAAGGTCAGCATGGGGCGGCGCGTGGTTTGCGATGTCTCATTGCTGCTCACGTAAGCGGTGTTCCCGATGCGCGCTCCCGAGCCGACCAGCCAGATGCCGCGATTAGGGTAGACACCACTCAGCCACGCGGCCGCCGCATTGGTGAGGTCCCAGTTGACCCAGCCGATCGCGTTGGGATACGGCGTGCTGGCCACCGGCGCCGGCGCGTAGTGGGAAGCGGGCCATGCAAGCGTCGCAGTCGCATCGTAGGTATTCCACGTGGCGCCATTGGGGGATGATCCTCCGGTCCCCGTGCCCGCAGCCCAGTCGTTGGTGATCAGTTGGGCGTTCACTACTGCGGTCGAAAGGGAACCGCTCGAGGACGTAAACAGCGCCAGCGTGGCGTCAATCACGCGGCTTCCCGCCGGGAAAATCGAAAGATCGAACCTCAGCAACGGCTGATAGGTGGAGTTAGGAGAGTCGAGGTTAGAAAGCCGCAACACCGTGTCGCCGCCGAAGTTGCGGTCGGGACTGTTGCTGTCGACATAGGTGTCGGATCCGGAGGTCGGACCGGGCTGTACGACGGTGGTCGTGCTGGCAGACTTGTAGACGTAGACGGTGTTACGAGTCAAGGTCACCGAGGCGCCGTTGTAGGTGCCGGTGGAAGTGATGAACTCTATCGGCGGCGGCGGGGTGCCGCCAAGCAGCTGTTTCCTGCTCGCGTAGGCCGAATACGTGGCGCCGCCAAAATTGTTGTTCGTCAGCGGCGGCGGCGTGGTCGAAGTCGGGTAGTTGGTTCCGGTGCAGCCCATGCCCTGAATCGCGAAATTGACCGCCTGCAGCCCGGCCTCGGCCGCGTAGCGGGCGCGGTCCAGGTCCGACCGGTTGGCGATCATGCGGGCGTTGACGCCGTTGTCGCGGTTGAGCAGGAAGGCGATGGCTGCGATCAGGCTCATGGCGAGGATCACCGGCAGCAGCGTGAAGCCCGCCGCTCTCATAAGGCGCGGCGCAGCGCTCACAGCGCACCTCCGCCCAGCCGCACGCTGGTGCTGAGCGTCACCGTCGTCGGCGCCCCAGGAATCTGCAGCGTCAGGCTGAGGGTCGCCGACGGTCTGTTCACCGGCCCCGCACCGGCCGGCTCCACCGGGCTCGCGCTCGCCGGCAACTGGGCGGAGAACGCGGTGACGTTGTTTGCGATTACGGCGCCTGCGGCGCAGCCCGCGTCGGAGACGACAGTCTCGACCAGCTGGTTGTTGGCGCTGTTGCGGCAGTACATGACGAGCGAACCAGGGACCGAAAACCAGTCGCCGGTGGTGTCGGCGGGGGAAGGCGCGGTGAGCGGCCTGGTGGGCGGCGTGCCGCGCACCCTCGCCGCCATTCTGTCCAGCGCGAACCGCGCCTGGAAGACGAGCTCGTTCGCCTGCCGGCCCGAAGCCTGCGCATTGAGTCCGAGCGAGACCACGGAGTTCAGCGCCGCGAAGACGAAAGCGGCGAGCGTCACCGCGATCAGCAGCTCGATCAGGGTCAGCCCGCGCTGGAAGCGAAGGTTCGCCATCTCACCACCACCTGCCGACCAGGGTATTCAAGCCGTTCGCGCTGCCCTCGGCCTCGTAATACACGCTCACGTACAGGAGCCCGGTATCGTTGAAGCTCAAAGCTCCGCTATAGGTAACGGTAACAGGGTCATAAACTATGTTGTAACGGTACAGCACCACATTGCGGCGGTCGGGCGCGCCGACGGGATCGGAAAATGGCCCGTTGGCTGAAGTCGTGTTGCCCCCCGCGAGGTAGGTTTGCGCGTACAGGTCGGCGAAGGGTTTGGCGAGCACCTGCTCCATTCTGTCGCGCAGCGTCAACTGCCTTGCCGCGGGCGCTGGGCTCTGGCCGCCCGCGATGCCCGATTGCAGCGCCTGCAGCGCCGGCACCAGCAGGACGGTGAGCAGCACGACCGAGAGCAGAATTTCCGCATAGGAAAAACCGCGCAGGTAAGGGCGATTTGTGAGGGAGCGGTTCGCCATGGCAGCTTTCCTAGGGGAGGGTGACCAGCCCGGTGGTTTCATTGAGGGCGACCGTGGCCGTTTGCCGTCCCAAGGTCAACACGACGCCGCTGCCTGGCCCCAGCGGCCCCACCGGATTTGGGGGTGACGCGCCGTCGTACACATACAGTTGCGTCCCGGGGCCGACAATCCCGGGGCCAAAAATCAACAGCCGCGGATAGGCCGTGCCGTTGTACGGAACAAAGAACTTCGCTGCCATGCTGACCTGCCCGGAAAAGGCGGGACCTGAAGTGTCGACGTCCAGGGCGCGCTTGGTGAGCGGGTCGCTCACCACTCCCCAGCCGCTGACAGCGCAGCCAGCGCTCGACCAAACCCGCAGATGTCCGGAAACACTGCCGTCCACCCAGACGCAGCCGCCGATGCGCTCGACCTCGCTGAACGCGAAGCGCAGCACGTTGCCGACTTCCGCGGTGGCCACGTCCAGCTTGGTCGGGTTTTGGGAGGACAGCAGCGGGACCGCCGCCAAGGCGACGATCCCGATCAGCACAGCAACTACCAGGGTCTCAAGAAGCGTGAACCCCCGCGAGCATCGCCCCGATTTCATGCGAGCCGCTCACAGGGGTCGCTGAAGTGCGCGCGTCAGTGGGTACTGTATGGTTGGCCTTTGCTGTCGTTCGTGCCGTTGTTCATGACGATCTGGCCCGACTTGGTGTCGTAGACCCAGCCGCCCGTAGTCGTGGTTGACGCCACAACGATCGGCACACCAGTAGACTGTATGAGGATTGCGGCATTCGGGGGCTGGCTGATCGGATCGGCGGGGATGCCCTTGCGGAAGTAGGGGCCGAACTTGTAGATGGTCGTGTCGCTCAAGGTGCAAGTCGCGCCGCTCGCATTGGAAGACTGGAGCAGCTGATCCGTGAACGCCTGCGCACTACTTGCTGTCGTGCCCGTGCCTACGGCCCCGGGTGAAGTACAGCCGGTGCCGCCGCTTGAGATGTTGAAGCCGGGATACACGCTGTTGTGCTGGACGCGGTAAAGCTCGATGGCCGAGCGCATCGCCGACAAATTGGAATCGAGCGCCGCTTCCTGCGCATCTTTCGTCGCGCTGCTGAACTGCGGCACGACGATCGCTGCGAGGATCGCAATGATGATGACTACGATGAGCAGCTCGACCAGCGTGAAGCCGGCCTGTGCCTGTATCGGTCTGATTATCGATGAACGCATGGTTCCCTCCCAGGGACGCAGACAAGCGAGCATGGTATGCCTAACCGTGGAATAATGCTCGTAAATGTTTGTGAAGATGAGTAATATTTATCGGAAAAGCAGCACTTTGGGCTCAAGAACCTGGAGCCCTGGCTGACGGGCCCTAGTGAACGGCCCTCGAGAGCTGGAAGATGGGAAGGATCAGCGAGGCGACGAGCAGGCCGACCACCACGCCCATGACCATCAGCATGAGCGGCTCGGCGACCTTCGCCAGAACGGCGATGTGCTTGTTCAGCTCGCGCGCGTAGAAATCGGCGATCCGCATCATCACCTTTCCGAGATTGCCGCTTCTCTCCCCGGTTGAAATCATCTCCCGCACCATCGGCGGGATGAAGGCCGCCTGATTGAAGCCGGAGGCGACCCCGTGGCCACTGTTTACCTGCTGGCGGACCGTCTCCAGGAATCTCGAAAAGACGCGGTTGCCGACCACGTCCTGGGAGGCCTTGAGCGCCACGGTGATCGGCACCCCGCTGACGAGCGCCAAGCCGATGACGTTCAGCGTTTGATTGAGGTAGACCCGGACGAAGATGGCGCCGATCACGGGCGCGCGCATCTTCAACTCGTCCACCAGCCGTGCGCCCGCCGGGGTCTTGATCCAGGCGAGCAGGGCGCCCAAGGCGATGCCCAGCCCTACCAATGTCAGCAACCAATGGTTTCGCAGGAAATCGGAGACCGACATGAGCACCAGGGTCGTCGCGGGGAGCTGGTCGTGGATCGAAGCGAACAAGTCTTGAAACTTGGGGAAAATGACCACCAGCACGAAGATCACGACCGCGAGCGAAAACACCATCAGGAAAACCGGATAGGACAGCGCCGAGACGACGACGCTCCGCAACCGGCTGTTCTTCTCGTCCATTTCCAGCAGCTGCTGCAGGACCCGCTGCAGGAAGCCCCCTTCCTCGGCGGCCGCGACCAGGCTGACGTAGGTCTGCGAGAACATCTCCGGATGGCGGGAAAGCGCCACCGAGAAAGGCTCGCCCTCGGTGACCGTCTCGACCAGAGACTCGAGGATTGCGGTCAACCTGGGATCCTCGCTCTGCTGTTTCAGCGTCTTCAGCGCCTCGTGAATGCTGACGCCGGTGTCCAAGAGCAGCGCAAGCTGCTCCGTGAAGACCATGCGCTCGTTGACCCCGATCGCGTGCGAAGGCAGGCGCAGCTTCGCGTTCAGAAGGCCGCGGAGTCGCGTGGCTCCGGTTGTCGAGGCGGCGGCCGGTGTCTGGCTGATTTCGAATGCCATGCGGGCCTTTAAGCGACGTGAATGACGTGGGAGACTTCTTCGAGGGTGGTGCGCCCCTCCAGGACGCGCTGCAGCCCATCGGAGAACAATGTCGAGGAAACCGCCGCCTTGGCGAACGCTTGAAGCTGGTCTTTGGACGGGTTCTTGATCATCAGCCGCTGCAGATCCTCGGTGGACTCGACGATCTCGTGAATGCCCATCCGCCCCCGGTAGCCGGAATCGTAGCAGGCCGAACAGCCGCGCCCCTTGGTGAGGCGGGCGTCCTTGGGCAAGCCGTAGGTCGTGACCAGGGCTGGGGAAGGCAGGTAGGTGTGCTTGCACGCCTGGCATACCTGCCTCACCAGACGTTGCGCAACGACGCCCGCCAAAGCTGAAGAGAAGAGGTAGGGTTCGACTCCCATGTCCAGCATCCGCGAGAGGGCGCCGAGGGCGTCGTTGGTATGCAGCGTGGACAGCACCAGGTGTCCGGTCAGGGCCGCCTGCACGGCGATGAGCGCGGTCTCATGGTCGCGGATCTCTCCCACCATGATAATGTTCGGGTCCTGGCGCAGGATGTGCTTCAACATCTTGGCGAAACTCAGTCCGATGGCTTCGCTGACCGGGTTCTGGTTGATGTTGTCGAGCTGGTATTCGACCGGATCCTCGATCGTGACGATGTTCTTTTCTATGTTGTTGAGATAATTGAGGGCCGCGTACAGCGTGGTGGTCTTGCCGCTGCCGGTGGGGCCGGTAACCAGGATCAATCCATAGCTGCGGCCGAGCAGTTTCTTGAACAGCTCCAGATTGGGCTGCCGCATGCCGAGCTTCTCGACGTCGAGGATCGACTGATTCTTGTCCAGCACCCGCAGCACAACCTTTTCGCCGTGGATGCCCGGCAACGAGCTGAAGCGCAAGTCGATGGTGCGTCCCTGCGTCATGACCTGAATGCGTCCGTCCTGCGGCATGCGCCGCTCCGCGATATCCAGGTTGGCCATCACCTTGAGGCGGGAAATCATTGCCGGGTGGATATCCGGGCGCAGCGTCAGCACTTCGTAAAGCACACCGTCGATGCGGAAACGGACCATCGATCGGTTGCGGGAGGGCTCGATGTGGACGTCGCTCGCGCCGTCGCGCACCGCCCGCTGGATCAGGCCGTTGACGAGGTTGATGACCGGGCTCTCCGCCGCCATCTCGTCGATCGCGCTGAAATCGGTCGACCCCTGCTCGACCAGCTCCAGATCGGTGGGGAGGTTTTCCACCAGCTCCGAGGCGAGCTCGTGACCGCTGTAGGCCTCGAACTGGCACTTGGTGATTTCTTCGAGCCGCGTCAGCACCAGCCGCAGCTTGCAGCCGGTGATTTCCTGAATTTCGTCCAGGACCGGTACCGCCAGAGGGTCGGCGGTCGCCAGCGTGAGCGTGTCGTGCACCTTGAACATCGGCAGGACCTTCAGCCGGCGGGCGGTTTCCTTGGACAGCAAGGACACGGCGGCCGGTTCGTACAGGCCGGGGCGCAGCGAAACGCAGGGGATGCCCATCTGGAGGCTGAGGGCTCTGAACAAGTCGGACTCGGACAGGCCGGTATTTGCGACCAGCCACTGGCCCAAGCGCTTGTGGGTGCCGGATTGCGAGCGCACCGCTTCGGACAATTGTTCTTGCGTGACCAGGTTCATCTCGACGGCGATTTCGCCGAGTCTCTTTCTCTGCTGCGGCACCAGGCGCGCGCCGAAGGAGTGCACCGCATTCGGTCCGAGCGCCGACGCGGAACCGGGATCGATGATGCCGTTCGCGATGAAGATATCCTTCAAGAGGGGGGAAGGATTGGCGAACTGCAGCTTTCCGCCGCGGGCGCTCAGCCGCGCATTGGCCTCCAGGATGATCTCGATGCCCCTGCCGTTGACCAAGGTGATGCGATCCAAATTCAGGACCAGGTGGATACGGTTGGAAGCGATGCAGGAGTTGATGGCTTCGGACAATGCCGCCTGGACCGCCTCCTCCACAAGGGAGCCGGCCGGGGCGAGATAACTTGTGCCCGCGAGGCTGCTGTGTGCGACCGCCTCTGTCATGTCAGGATGGTGTTACGCTTTTCCGCCGGGGTATGAATCGTTTGGCACATGCGGAGTCGCACGCAAGCTTCATGCCTGGGCCTCCAGCCGTGCGGGCTGGGCTTCAAACTGTACCAAGAATTCAGTTCCCTTGCCCAGTTCGCTGTGGACGGAAATCGTTCCGTGATGAAGCTCGACGATCCGCTTGGCGAGATAGAGGCCGAGTCCATGCCCGCTGCGCGAGCTGACCTCCTTGCTGCTGGAGCGATAGTATTTCTCGAACACCCTCTCGCAGTCCTCCGGCGAGATGCCGATGCCCTGGTCGCTGACGCTGATCTTCATCTGGTTCTCGGGCAGCTTTTCCGCATTCAGAATTACCCGGCCGCCGGGACGGCTGTACTTGATCGCGTTGTTCAGCAGGTTGTCGATGGCGATGCGGAACAGGTCCTTGTCCAGCCTGGCCGAACCCAGGTCCGGCGGGATCTTCAGCTCGATCTGCACCTGCCTCGCCCGCGCGCTCTTGCCCATGCGGTCCACGATGTCGCTCAACAGGTCCTGGATCTTGACCCGCTGGCGCTCGATGGGCAGGGTGCCGGTTTCCAGCTTGGAAATGTTCAGGAGATTATTGATCAGCTGAGCCGCCCGCTCGACCTCGCTGTGTATGGTGTTTACCGCTTCCACGCGGTCTTGATCGGAGAGCTTGCTGTAACCGAGAAGCAGCTCGCTGAAGGTCGTGATGGTGGTGAGCGGCGTCTTGAGCTCGTGCGAAACCTGGGCGACGAATTCGGCGCCCGCCTGCCGGGCGAGATGCTCTTCGCTCGTGTCGCGGAACGCGATCAGCATGCCGAACACGATCGAGCGGTCGCGCGGCGAAAACAACGGGTAGGCGGACACGGAAATTCTGCGATCGGGCTGTCCCTCCGGGGAATATTCGACGGCGGTGGTGTGAACAGACGGGACGATCTGGTCCTTGAAGCGCGTCAGCAGCGCCAGCACCTCTGGACGAGTGCACCATTTCTGAGGGGGCTGGCCGATCAGCTCCTCGGCGTTCAAACCCAGCATGACCCCGAGCTTGGGATTGGCGAAAGTGGGAAGGCCGGAACCATCGACCACCAGCACCGCCTCGGGGATCGCGTCCAGGATGGCCTGCACCTTTTCCTGCTTGTATGAGAGCAGCTGGCTTGAGGTCTGTGCCTCGAGGCGTTGCCGATCCAGTTCGTGGATTCTGGACTGAACCGTTTGCATGAACTGGTCGAATCGGTGGGCGAGGTGGTGCAGTTCCGTGCTCGGCAGCGAGCCCATTTCGATCCCATAGGCCTTGCCGGCGTCCGCGAGCTTTTTTGTGAGCCCGGCCAGAGGGCGGATCTCCCGCCTGATCATGAAATAGGAAAAGACCGTGAGCAGGAATATGGGCAAGACCGTAAGGGCGACGTAGGAGACTTCGCCTGCCGCCACGCCTTCGGGCGTTTCGTAGTAGCCAAGCCTGACGAAGCCGGCAAGTTCCCCGCTCTTCAGGACCGGACCGAAGAACTCTCGAATCTTCCTTCCGTCCCCCGGGGAGACCAATTGCTGCTCGCCGAACCACGATGCCGGCTCCGAGGGCATAGCTGCGGCCGGCACGATGCTGCCCGGAGAGGCGAATTCGAACAGCTTGTCGCCCGATATCGTCACGACGGCCGCATAGGCGAACGCGTCGCTGCCTTGAACGCTCGCCAGAGTGCTCACGAGATTCTTCTCGCCGGACGCAGGGATGAGCTGGGACAATTCCTTCCCGGACAGCGCCCGGGCGAGCACCACGCCTTGGGAGCGGACCTTGTCGCGATAGAGCCTCGCCTGCTGCGAATAGAGCAGCGCGACGATCACGCCGATCACGGCCACCGAAGCCGCTATCATGGTCAGTCCGAGCCGATCGCTTTTCATCCAGGCCCTAGGAAAAATCCGATGCCAGATCGTTCGCTGCCTCGGTAGAATTTGCGCCGTCGCCTTCATTGCCGATCACATCCTGACCGCGGCGCGACGCGCGGAAGCGCATACTGTTCTTTATGGACGAACGATGACAAAATTCTAATCCCCCGATAGCCCGCTCGGAACGGCTTTGACCGCTTTATTGCGATATGCTCTAGTATAAACCCGCAGGGGGATCAGATGTGACTTAGGTCACACATTTCCCTTATGAAAACAAAGATCTTGATCATCGAAGACGAGCCGGGCATCCGCCGGGGGCTGGCGTTAACCCTCAAGAACGAGGGCTACGACGTCACGGAAGCCGAGAACGGTCGCGCCGGGCTCGAGGCTGCGGGCAACGAATTGCCCGACTTGGTTCTCTGCGACATAACCATGCCGGAGATGGACGGTTACGCGGTCGTGGAGCAGATGCGCCGCATGCCGGCGCTCGCCTCGACCCCGTTCATCTTTCTCACCGCTCGCAGCGAACACGCTGATGTGCGCAAAGGGATGGCTCTCGGCGCCGACGATTACCTGAGCAAACCCTTTACCCGCGCCGAGCTGATCGAGGCAGTCACGGTAAGGTTGAAAAAGGTCGCTGTCTGGCGGGAGGTCCTGGCACAGCAGTTGATCGTGGGTGGCGACCTCTTGCGGCGACGGTTCCGCGGCAACCTCATCGGGGAGGCACAACATGCCGTGGTGGAGGAAGCGGCCCGGCCGGGGACGGGGAATTACATCGTCGAGGCCACCGTATTGTTCACCGATATCCGCGGCTTCACTGCGATCTCCGAGCGCCTTTCCGTGGTGGAGATCGCCGCGCTGCTCAACAGCTACCTCCAGCGCGCCTGCGAGCCGATCATCGCTGCCGGCGGCAAGATCGTGAAATTCATCGGTGACGGCATCATGGCCGTGTTTCCGCATACCGGTGACGATCCGCGGGAGCGCCAGGCGCTTCGCGCCGTTCAGACGGGTCTCGGCCTGTCGATAATCGCCCATCACTTTCGCAACCACATGCACACGGAGTACGCGGACCGCGGGCTGCCGGAATTTGCAATCGGCGTCGGCATTCACACCGGCGAGGTGACCCTGTGCCAGGTCGGTACGTCCGGACAGGAGGATTTCACCGCCATCGGCGACACCGTCAACATTGCCTCGCGGCTGGAGGGGCAGACGAAGCAACTCGGCTGGCCGGTCGTGGCAAGCGAGGCGACGATCAGCGCCGCCGGGGACGCAGTGATTCACGGCGCGCATCGAATCGTACATCTGCGCGGCCGAACCAAGCCCGTGCTCGTCTACGAAGTCCTCGGCCTAAAGAATCTCACGGCAACGATCGACCGCGGCACAGGCAGTCTGTCCGAGCTGCTGCAAGAGGCGCTCGCCGGCAACGCACAAGGCGCGGCAACGGCCGTGAAAGCCGCGCTGCGCGAGACGCTGGAGGCTTTGATGTCCGATCAGAGCCGACCCAGCCCGTCCGCTCCCTTGCGCATCAAGAACTACAGCGTCATCGGCACGCTGGACGCTGCGAACGGGTCGGCCGTGTACTTGGCCGAGCGCGAGTTGGACGGAAAGAAGGTGGCGATCAAGATACGGCAAATCCGCGCGGGGGAGGACCGACGGCTTTTACAGCGATACGTGCAGGAAGCGGCAAGGGTCGGCCGCCTCGACCACCCGAACGTCGCGGCGATTTTTGACCACGGCTTTGCTGAGGACCTCGCCTACATCGTCATGGAGTATTTTCCGGCCGGTTGCTTGAGACAAGGGGTCAAAGGTCCGCTTCCCCCTCGTCAGGCGCTGTCGCTGCTCGCGCAGGCGGCGACCGCGCTGGCCGAGGTCCATCGCCAGGGAATCGTTCACCGTGACCTGAAACCGGAAAATTTCATGGTGCGCGAAAACGGCGAAATCGCGCTCGCCGGCTTCGAAGGCGCCAAGGATGAGACGAGCGGCATGAGCATCGCGCCGCGCGCCGTACCCTTGAGGTCCCTTTATTATCGATCGCCGGAACATGTGACAGGCACGGAGGTTGATCAGCGCTCGGATCTTTATGCCCTCGGCGTGATTTTTTTCGAGATGCTGACGGGCCATCGGCCCTACACGAGCGACTCCATCGACGAGCTGACCCGGCAAATCGTCAACGCGCCGCCTCCGCGGCTACCGGCGGAGCTTGCCTATTGCCAGGAACTGGTCGACGCAATGCTCGCCAAGGATCCGGCGCGGCGTTACCCGAGCGCCGGCGCCGTGCTCGAGGCAATCGACACCGTCCGGACGCGCGCCGCAATTCGGGCAGGTCGGCGCCTTGTCTGAAACTTCCCTCGAACACTCCGGG
>WNGP01008017.1_pt1 | contig 13943 bp, 11 predicted proteins | sample 5407671 | NCBI WGS metagenome assembly WNGP01 (sample SAMN13153381, study PRJNA577476) | soil metagenome | isolation source: 40 cm soil or saprolite under Garry oak tree replicate 2 | place: USA:California | collected 2016-06-15 | reverse complement strand
AGACGACGTGTGGCCTAACCAGAGCGCTGCAGCGAACAGCCGCCGCGCTTTCCGTTTGAGAGTCGCGGGTGATTTGGTCCTCGCCCCTGCGCTCCACCGGCGCTCTCCGGCGGCTGTCGCTGAGCTTGGTGGTTATGCTTAGTGATCTTCTACAGGGCCTTGGCGAGTCCCTTTTCGAGGCGGTCTTTTACGTCATTGGGCGCATCGTGATCCCAGTCGCATCTTTCGGGCGTTGGCGTTGCCTGCCCCTCCTCTCGCGGGTGTCCAAGGAGGAGACAAGCTGGGGAGGTTTGATTCATCGCACAGCCACTCGCATTTACTTCACTTCAGGTGGAACAGCGGCCGTTGGGGGATTAATGTGCCTGCTGAGTGCAGCTCTTGTTTTGACGTTATGGTATTTGCGCCGTCATTGATTCGGTCGCATAACGAGCGGCCCGCAGTAGACGTCGCGATGGCGTTCCGTTTGCATGCTGGGCGTCACCGGCGCGGCCCCACTGAGGCCGAACGTTAGGCCAAGCCACCTGCCATGAAAACTGCCCTCAGATTAAAAGGCCTCACCCGCCGGGTGAGCACTTGTTGCACCCTGGGCGTTTTGTTGCTTCGGTCCGTGCTGACTGGAGAATTGCACGCCCAGGACTTTGAATACACGTTCGTAAATGGCTCAATAACCATAACGAATTATACCGGCCCTGGGGGCAACGTCGCCATCCCGCCCACCATTGACGGAATGCCTGTCACGGCCATTGGCGGACAGGCGTTCTTGGGACGCACAACCCTGACGGCTATCACAATCCCGGACGGCGTGACTAACATTCAGGACGGATTCCTGACCAGGGGTGGTGTCCTGGGCGCATTCGCCCAATGCGGCGCGTTAACGAACGTCAGTATGGGAAACGGAGTCCTCTACCTTGGAATGGGAACCTTCACGCTGTGTACTAGCCTGACACGAGTCAGCATACCCGACAGCGTCACGACAGTCGGCGATTTCGCATTCCATAATTGTGAGGGCCTGACCGACGTGAGGATAGGCAAGAGCGTCACCCAACTCGGGCCTGGTTTGGGCTATGCATTCGATGGCTCCAAGAACCTGACCAGCCTGATGATCCCAGGCAACGTTACCAACCTCGGGAATTATGCATTCGCGTATTCCCCGAGTCTGGCCAGCGTCACAATCGAGAACGGCGTCACCCGCATCGGCGACCATGCCTTCCATGATTGTCCGAGCCTGACCAACATCACCTTGCCCGCAAGTGTGACCGCCATCGACGACGAGGCGTTTGCGGTCTGCACCACCCTCGCGGGCGCTTATTTCAAAGGGAACGCCCCCGCGCTGACAGGGCCGGGTGATGTGTTTTATTCCTCCAGCAATGTAACGGTTTATTACCTGCCGGGAACTACTGGATGGGGACCGACCTATGCCGGCCGTCCGACGATGCTCTGGAATCCGCAGGCGCAGACTACCGACGGCAGCTTCGGGGTGCGGCAGAACCGATTTGGGTTCAATATTGCCGGCACGGCAGGCATCCCGATCGTAGTTGAGGCGTCAACCAACGTTGAAGCTGGCTCGTGGATTCCGTTGCAAAGCTGCACGTTGACCAACGGCTTGATTTATTTTAGCGATCCGCAGTGGACGAATTATTCGAGGCGGAACTACCGCATCCGGTCGCCTTGAGATAAAGTGGCTTTGCGATATGAAGTACTATTCGGGATTGTTGAACAATGGAATGTTGCATGATGATGCTGCGTCCACGATCCGCTAACGAAATTACGGCTGAGTTCCGTCGTTGGGCGCGTCTATGAACAACTCCAGAATCGACCGAGCAATTCTTGCCGCCGCTCAACCATTTTGGCGAAAGGTTGCTATGGTTATCGTTACGTCTGCCAAGACGGACGGCATAGGTGTGCCACAAGACGATGCGGGCCATAAAATCATTGCTTCCCGCATTGAGGCGCTAGTTCAACAAGGCCGCTTGGCAGCACAGGGAGACCTCAAGAAATGGCGCCACAGTGAGGTTCGGATTCCGTGAAGGCGGCACTCAACCAGCGGCCTGCACTGGACGCCGCCATGGCGCCCAGTTTTCAAGTCGGATGCCACTTGACCGGCGTGTCTGAACCGGGACGTTCGGCCTCCTGTGCACATGGGTAAACTAATCTTCACGTTGCCACTGGTTTTTGGCGCTCAGGGTGTGATGGCGTGGCTGTTCTACCGAAGTCGAGCGGTATCACATGCGACTTGGGCTGATTCTGATTTCGTCGTCTTTGATTTCCCGTTGGTTCTTGGTTTTACGGTTTCCGCCTCCATTCTGTTCTTCAGATTTCCACAGATGTCCATCTCGAAGCCCATGGGTATCACATTCGGACTCTCAGCCCTTGGCGCTGTTATTTCTTCCTTCGTCGGCACGGTCATAGCATTTAACTTATATGGGACGTAGGCCGAACAAACCGACTGCACTGAACCCCGCACCAGCCTCTCAGTTGCACGCCTGGCATCACAGTGGCGCGGGGTCACTGAGCCGGGACGTTCGATGAAGACAAAGATTCTTAGAGCGACCTGCCTTGTGCTTGCGGCATTGCTCCTTTCCACGGTCTGCGGTTGCAAGCCGCGCCCCCAAAATGCGGTGCTCAGATCTCCTGGAAACAGCGCTCGAACCAACGCATTTTACTTACAGGGTTTGGCTGAGGGGCGTAAGCATGCAAAAGAACGTCCATCGACATCTTTGATGGTGTTTCCGACCGGGTCCACGAACTGGTCCAAGGAATCAATGGATCTTTACCGCGCAGGCTACATCGCAGGGCTGGGAAATCAATGAAGCCAGCCGCTTATCCCTTCAAGTCGTGAAACTCACCACTTTGGGCTGCACCAGGCGCTCGAAATCTTTGTAGGAGAGCTTGATGACCTCGGTGTGCGAGCCGGCATTGAATGCGATTTGGTCATCGTCAGTCAAGCTCTCCGCCAGATACACGTCCATCCCATAGAGGTTGCCAAACGGCGGCATCGCACCTGTTTCGCAATCGGGAAACCTCTGCTTGAACTGTTCTTCGGAGGCGAACTTGACTTCGTGCGACCCGGTGACTTCGCGGAGGTCCTGCAGAACGATCTTCCGATTGGCGGGCAATACCGCCATGGCCATCTTCCCGTCGAGTTCGACAATGACCGTCTTGGCAAGCTCCTTGCCGGTGATATGCGCCGAGGCGGCGACCTCCTGCGCGGTGTACGCCGTCGAGTGAACGATGCTTACATATTTGATCCTCTCCTGGTCGAGGAATTCCTTCAATTTTTTGACTGGCATAGCGTGCTCCTTCCTGTTGATACTACGAGCACCTTAAGCGATTTCTGCCGAGAATCAACTGAGGTTATCGCCAATCTGCTGCGCGTCGGGCGCACCTGAGCGCTGCTTCCTTTTTGCCTGGTTTCGCATTTTCCCCGGTTGTGGTGGCAGTGCCGGGAGGCGCCCCTATGCGGCGGCTCTGAAGCCTGACGTGAACTGGGCCCCTGCCGCCGGGTTGTCGGTCAACGACGATGCCGCGTCCCTCAATTCGACCGCCCCAAACGGCAGACGCAAGAAATAGAAAGGCCGGGCTTTTGACCCGGCCTTTCCAACACATTCTACACAGAGAACACAGCGCAAATCTTTAAACTTCGCACCGTCAACACGCCACTACGATACCAAACCCGGCAATCTCCGCCAGTCACCAGTTCTGGGGACACGCTCTGAACCATTTCGAGCCGGTGCCTGTGACATGTTCGAAGCTTGCTGGACGTAAAGCAAGTCAGCTACGGTTCCACACGCCCAGCTTGGGAAAAGAATCTGCCTTATGAACCGGCGAACATTTCTGCGCCTCGCGGCCGTGACCAGCGCGGCAGTTGTGCCTCGCTCGGCGCTGTCTGCAACTAAGGCGCCCGCGACTGCGGCGAGGCCAGCGGCCAAAGTCAAACCGTTCGAGTTGGACGAGGCAACCATCACCGAACTTCAGGCCCGAATGGAGTCTGGAAAATCTTCAGCAGTTACACTCGTTAAGAATTACCTGCGCCGCATTGGCGAGATTGACCGGCGCGGCCCGACACTCAGGGCCGTGATCGAATTGAATCCGGATGCGCTGGGCATCGCCGAGGAGCTGGACAAAGAGCGCGCGGATAAAGGCCGGCGCGGACCCCTCCATGGCATCCCCATCCTTATCAAGGACAACCTTGATACCCATGACCGCATGAGCACCACGGCCGGTTCCCTGGCGATGCTGGGTTCAGTCCCGCTCCGAGACGCGTTCGTAGTCCAGAAGCTGCGCGCCGCTGGAGCAGTCATCCTGGGGAAAACCAACCTGAGCGAATGGGCCAACTTCCGTGGCTCCCTGTCCACCAGTGGTTGGAGCGCGCGCGGCGGCCAGACTTGCAACCCTTACGCCCTCGACCGCAATCCCTCCGGTTCCAGCTCGGGCTCGGCAGTGGCCGTTGCCGCAAGCCTGTGCGCCGTCGCCCTGGGCACCGAAACTGACGGATCGATTCTTTCTCCGGCCTCGTTCAATGGCATCGTCGGCCTCAAGCCCACGGTTGGTTTGGTCAGCCGTTCGGGCATTATACCCATCTCTCACAGTCAAGACACCGCCGGCCCGATGGCACGCACCGTCAGAGACACCGCCATTCTTCTGAGTGTCATCGCTGGCCCGGACCCTCGTGACCCGGCTACTGCTGACGCCGCCACCCGAGCGCACCCTGATTACACGCGGTATCTCGACGCTCAAGGGTTGGGCGGCGCCCGCATCGGTGTCGCTCGGGCCTGCTTCGGTTTTCACCCTAAAGTCGATTCTCTGGCTGAATCGGCGCTCGCCGAGATGAAACGGCTTGGCGCCGAACTCATCGACCCAGTTCCAGTCCCCAAAGACCCAGCGCTTGAACAAGCGGAGCTCGAGGTCTTCCGCTACGAGTTAAAGGCCGATCTCAATGCCTACCTGGCTTCCCTCGGCCCGGAAGCCCCGGTCCGCACTCTCAAGGAGATTATTCAGTTCAACGAGCGTCACCGAGAAAAGGAGCTCCTCTGGTTCGGACAGGAAGAGTTTCTCAAAGCTCAAGCCAAGGGTCCGCTGAGTGACCAGGCGTATCTGGAAGCACTGGCCAAATGTCGCCGCCTGACCCGGGACGAAGGGATCGACGCTACAATGGATAAACACCAACTTGATGCCATCCTGGCCCCGACCTCCACGCCGGCCCACCTAACCGACTGGGTCACCGGCGACCATGGACTGGGTGACAGCACTACACCGGCCGCCGTGGCCGGGTATCCAAGTATTACTGTGCCGATGGGACAGGTCTTCGGACTGCCCGTCGGGCTGTCCTTTTTCGGCCGAGCCTGGAGCGAGCCCAGACTGCTGCAAATCGCTTTCGCTTTCGAGCAAGCGACCAAGGCCAGGCGACAGCCTGGTTTCCTGCCGAGGATTGAACCTGAGGGGTGAATGGCGTTCGACGGGCTTGTTCGTCCTGGTCGTTGTCCTCGTGCTGGCAAGCAGAAGAAACCAAAGATCGTTTACGAGGACGACGGCGAGAGAGAACCCGATTCTGGCGCTACGCGGACGGCTCTGCGAGCAGCGCGAGCAGGCGCTACGAGCCCCGCGGCCAGTTTATCCTTCTGGATTGGCGTGACAGCGCCCAATGTCGTCTCCTGGTTCACAACCGGCGAGTCTGTGCCGGCCAGCGGCGCCGCCGCTTGTGCTTGGCTGCGAGATGCATCAACGATGGACGCCGGCAATACGTGGGTCAGCGGCAGCCGTTGACAGGCCGGCGCAGCCGATACAGTCGAGATGGAATAGCTATCGGCGAAGGTCGTTCCGCCTGCAGGGCAGATGACCAATCGCTTTAGATAAGGAGCGATGTCGGTGGAGTCAACCGTGGCATCCGAAGGCACTCGCTGCTCAATTGCCCACTGTTGAATGGCGGCGTCAATCTGGCGCAGATTGTTAATGCAGGTGCTTTTTTGGGCGGCTGAGCGGCTTTGAAGGAAGTTGGGAATGGCGATGACCGCCAACAGGGCAATGAGAGCGCCGACGATGACCAGTTCCACCAACGTGAATCCCATCTGGCTGCGCCCTCCGATTTTGATTGCGACCTTCATTTTTTCTGCTCGGAACCCTGACTCAGCCGAATGGCCGTCAAGGTTTGTTTCGGCCATTCATTCGAGCTGATTGCGAACTGTCTTAATAATGCCTGCATCCTCGTTGTCGATCAATTCGGGGAACTACTGAAAATAATCCAGGGGTTTCCCCGGTTCCACCCTCTTGCTCTTGGGAAACCTCCGGTCAGCCCGGACTCAGTGATTCATTGCACCCGCACGTGCCCGCTGCTACGTTGCCCCTCGCGATGGCCGATATTGTTCTGACCACCCTCAACGCGAAATATATCCACCCGGCGTTCGGCCTGCGCTACCTTCTGGCCAACCTCGGCCCACTGCGGCCCCGCGCCTGCCTGCTGGAATTCGACATCAACCAGCGCCCCATCGATATCGTGGAGGTCATCCTCGACCGGAATCCGAAAATAATCGGCTTTGGCGTTTATATCTGGAACGTCGGGCCAACAACCGAAGTGTTGGCGGCCATCAAGCGCGTCCGCCCGGACATTACCCTCGTTCTCGGCGGGCCGGAAGTCAGTTACGAAGTCCAGACCCAACCCATTGTGCAGTTGGCCGATTACGTTATCACGGGGGAAGCGGATTTGAAACTCGCGGCGCTTTGCCAGCAATTGCTTTGGGGTGAGCCGGCCGAGGCAAAAATACTGCCGGCCGAGCCACCGGACTTGTCCCAGCTTGTGCTGCCCTATGATCTTTACGACGATGAGGACGTCGCGCACCGGATTATTTACATCGAAGCCTCGCGCGGCTGTCCATTCACCTGCGAGTTCTGTCTGTCGTCGCTCGACATTCCCGTGCGGCAGGCGCCTCTGGCCACGTTGCTGGAGCACTTGCAACGCTTGCTGGATCGGGGCGTGAAACAATTCAAATTCGTGGACCGCACCTTCAACCTCAACCTCAGCGTCAGCAGGACCATCCTGGAGTTCTTCCTTGAGCGCTATCAACCGGGGCAGTTCATCCATTTCGAAATGGTGCCGGACAGATTGCCCGAGGGGTTGCGCCAAATCGTGGCTGCATTTCCCCCGGGCGCGCTCCAGTTCGAGGTCGGCATTCAATCGTTCAACGAAGAGGTCAGTCGCTTGATCCAACGCCGCCAGAATTATCAACGACTCGAGGAGAATCTTAACTTTTTGCGCCGACACACCGGCGTTTATATCCATGCCGATTTGATTGCAGGCTTGCCCGGCGAGAGCTTGGAGAGTTTTGCCGCGGGTTTCGATCGGTTGGTAGCGCTTGGGCCGCAGGAAATCCAGGTCGGCCTCCTCAAGCGTCTGCGCGGCACGCCCATTGTGCGGCACGACCTCGAATGGCAGATGGCCTATAATCCAAACCCGCCCTATGAGATTCTGCAGAACAAGCTCATTGATTTCGCCACCATGCAAAAGGTGCGCCGCTTCGCGCGCTACTGGGACTTGATTGGCAACAGCGGCAACTTCGTCGAAACGACGCCTTTGATTTGGAGTGAAGCAGGACCCGCCTCCCGCCTGTCCCCGACCAGCGCGTCCAACTGCCAGAAAGCCGCTAAGCCTGCTGCTCTTGAGTCAACGTCAAACCAAACCAGGGCAGCCGGGACGCCTGCCCTGCCTTCGCCTTTCCACTCCTTCATGCGTTGGAGCGAATGGTTGCATGGGCGCGTACGCCGCACCGATAGCATCGCTTTAGTCCGACTGATGGAACTGCTCTTCGATTACCTCACCGGCCAATTGGATCTCGGCGCGCAATCCATCGCCGAGGTGATGTGGCGCGATTACCAGCGCGGCGGGCGGCGCGACAAACCACCTTTTCTTAAGAACTTGCTCCCGCCGGACGCGCCGATGGCCACTCCGCGCCGAAACCGCCTGGACTTGCCCAAGCGTCAGGCTCGACATTTGGTGTAGCAGCGTGGCCAGCCACCCGAAGCGCCAGCGACGCCTCCGTCAACGCGCTAGGGTTTTTGATAGCGGTAGCCTGCGGCCCTGCGGCCACTGCAGACTTGCCTAAAGCCCGAACCACGGTAACATCTGCGGATGAAGTTTCTCTTAGCTATCCTGGCGTACCTGCTCATCGGGTTGGTGCTGGGCTGGGGCATTTTGCTGGCGGTACATGGCAATCCTTGGTTGCTAATCCTGGGCTTCCTTGCGTATGTGGTGGCTTTCGGGAAATTGGGCTGCCTGCCCGCCAAAAAATCACACTGATCGCCTGGAAAGGGCGCTGCTGCCTCCGCAGAACAGAGCAGCGCGCCCCGGTCGCCCCTCCTGGGCGACTCCTAATGAGCGCGCCACAGAGCAGCAGGATGCACCAGCCTAAAGTTCAGGCCGTTGACTCGGCCCAAACTCAATCGCGGCGCCGGGCTAAAAGGAAGCCGATAATACAACCGAGAACGGCGGCACACGTAATTGTCGTCCACGTGTTCTCGCGGACATACTCATCAGTTACCTTGCCAACGTTCCGGGCTGTTTCGGAAGCGCGTTTCTGCAAGTCCTATATTAACCGACATATTAACCCATTTGCAAAGAATCCCAAGTAGGGGTTCCCGCTCCTGATAACGCGATTGCGTTACCGGCGGGTTGAACGGTATTCCAAGCAACGTTCGGACGCAACCTCCAAAATCGGAATGCGCGCGGTCATCCAGCGAGTCGTCGAAGCCAAGGTGACCATCGGTGGCATTGCCAAAGGCGCCGCTCAAAAAGGACTGTTGGTTCTACTGGCTGTTGAAGAAGCGGACAACGCCCAGGACATTGAATGGCTCAGCGGAAAAATCGTCCGGCTCCGTATTTTCGACGACGAAAACGGTGTGATGAATCGCTCGGTTCAGGATGTCCGAGGGGATATTTTACTGATCAGCCAGTTCACCCTCTTTGCCAGCACCGGGAAAGGAAATCGTCCCTCTTACAGCCGTTCGGCCCGGCCGGAGATCGCCGTGTCGCTGTGCGAACAATTCATTGCGCGCCTCGCACAGGATTTAGGCAAGCCAATCCAGACCGGCGAATTCGGCGCGCGCATGCTGGTCAGCCTGGTGAATGATGGCCCGGTGACGATTATCATCGATTCAAAAGCTAGAGAGTGACGGTGGGAAGCTCGAGCCGGGCGCCGTCCGGTCGCAACAGAACGCATCGAGGCATTGAATCGGCGTCCTTGCGTGACCGGTTGAGTGAGTGGGGAGTCGAACACCAAACCTCAAACTTTGGGCTGACGGCGCACCGGTCTCCCGGCCCTCAACATTATCGCGGCGCCCAGCATTGCGCGAGCCGCTGAACAGCTTGTGAAACATTTGCGCATGACCCGCCTGCAGCAACGCAAACAAGGTGCGATCGCACTAATTGTCCGCAGGGCCCGCCCCACTCCCACTGAAGCCGTCCACGCCACGAACCAGCGGCAGGAACATCGCAATGACGATGCTGCCGACGATGATGGCCAGGAACACGATCAGGAGCGGCTCCAGCAAGGACGTCATGCCGTTGACGGCATTGTCCACTTCGTCGTCATAGTTGTCTGCGATCTTCAGCAGCATTTCGGGCAGCGCGCCGGTCTGCTCGCCCACGTCCACCATGCCGGCCACCATCACGGGAAAAACTCGCGAGGCCTTCAATGGCCCAGCTACGGTGTCCCCTTGCTTTACGCTCTCGTGAACGGAGCCGATGACCTGGCCCACGATGACATTGCCCGCGGTTTCCTTTACAATCGTCAGCGCCTGAAGTATCGGCACACCGCTGCCAATCAAGGTGCCAAGCGTCCGCGCAAACCGCGAAATCGCCGCTTTCCGGAAGATAATGCCCAGGATGGGCATCTTCAATTTGAGTTGATCGAACGACCACCGCCCCCATCTGGTTCGAAGGCTCAACAGCAGTGCTGCGACCGGCGCCAGAGACGCCACTGCCAGAAGCAAAATGTGTTGGCTTATCGCGCTGCTAATGCTGAAAACGAACATGGTAAAAGCCGGCATTCTGGCGTCTCCAAGTAATTCCCCGAAGACCGCTCTGAATCGCGGCACGACGAAAATTGTCAGGAGACCGAGAATTGCGGCCGCAACGAACAAAACTGCCACAGGATAAAACAGGGCCGCTTTTATCTTACCCCTGATCTTCCGCGCTTTCTCCATAAACTCGGCCAGCCGCCTGAGCGCCACTTCCAGCCCGCCGCCCAGTTCTCCAGCCTTCACCATGTTGAGGTAAAGTGGATTGAACACCTTCGGGTGCGCTGATAGGGCCTCGGCCAGTGAACTGCCATTTTCAATAGTGGAGGCGACTTCCCCGGCGATGCGCTTGAGTGTTCGGTTTTGTTCTTGTTCCTGAAGAATTCGCAAGCCGCGGAGCAAAGGCATCCCCGCCTCCACCAGAGTCGCGAGTTGGCGAGTGAAGATGGCCAGCGTCGCCGGTCTTACTCTGCCGTGCGCCAGCGTAATGCGAAGGCGGAGCTTCGCCTTCGGCGCAGTCCGGCGTCGGCGGGTTCGGAGGAGGAGCGTTGGGGGTTGCTGTGCGGCGAACACTTTGGTGGGGAACAAACCCATCTCCTTGATTCTCTGCAAGGCCTGGCTTTGATCCGATACTTCGAGCGTCCCTCGGGTTTCCGCTCCTCCGGAATCTACCGCCACATAAGAATAATTCGACATAGAGGGCTTCAGCCTTTGGTCCTGCCCATTTCGTTCATTTAGACAGACCGACCAGGAAACCCTCACGCGGGACAAAAGGAGGTTGCCGGACGACGGGACTTGCGGCATGGTTACTCTAACGGGCATTGAACTTTGATTAAATCTTATGAGCAGCGTTGTTGAACTTGAAAAAAAACAGACCCAACAGACCGTCAACCAACTGCACCAACTCAAACAATTCACCAGGGTTGTCGCTGATACCGGCGACTTCGCCACGCTTAAAGATTACGCCCCGCAAGACGCAACGACCAATCCCTCTCTGATCCTCAAGGCCGCGCAAATGCCGGACTACAAAAGCCTGGTCGAGGAAGCCATTGCCGACAACCGGAAGTCCAGCGCGACCGGCAAAGCTTTGCTCAGCCAAACGGTCGATGACCTGCTGGTCTTGTTCGGCGTGGAGATTTTGAAGGTGGTTCCGGGCCGGGTTTCAACCGAAACGGATGCCAGCCTGTCCTTCGACACCGAGGCTTTGATCAACAAAGCGCACCGGTTCATTTCCCTGTACGCCCAGCACGGCGTTTCGCCCGAGCGGATTCTGATCAAGATCGCTTCCACCTGGGAAGGCATCCGGGCGGCGGAGGTGCTGCAGAAGGAGGGGATCCATTGCAACATGACCCTGCTCTTTTCGCTGGCGCAAGCCGTCGCCTGCGCCGAAGCCAAGGCAGCGCTTATCTCCCCTTTTGTTGGGCGGATTCTCGATTGGCATAAGAAGAGCACGGGCAAAGATTATGCCCCGGCGGAGGACCCCGGCGTGTTGTCCGTAAAGGAGATTTACGCCTACTACAAGAAGTTTGGTTACGCGACCGAGGTGATGGGCGCAAGTTTTCGCAACAAAGGCGAAATCCTGGAACTGGCCGGCTGCGACTTGCTGACCATCAGCCCACAGTTGCTCGGAGAACTCAAGCAGAGCATGGAGCCAATTGAACGCAAACTAACTCCGGCGCTGGCGCGGAGCAGCAAAATTGAGCGGCTCGAACTTGATGAAAAGAAATTCCGGTGGCTGCTCAACGAGAATGCGATGGCGACGGAGAAAACCGCTGAAGGCATCCGGCTATTTAACGCTGACGCGGTGAAGCTCCAGGATTATCTTGCGGCAAAGTTATAAGCAGTGGCGCACGACCCGGCAAGGTTATCATTCTTCCGAAATCGGGTCCTCCCATTCAGGATAAACCTCGGGCTTGAGCTGGCCGCGCCGAATCAGTTCCTGGAGGTCGCGGATGATCGTGCGGCGCGCGACGCTGAATTGCCGGGCCAGGGCCGAGATGTTCGGGCGCTTCCGAGATTTTCCTACCAGTTCCCGAATCCGGTTCTGTCGGCTGAGCCGGTCAGTTGAGCGGCTGAACAGGTCCAGGGCGTCGATGCGCCGTGAGCGCTCCAGGCCCTCGAACTGCCGCACCACCTCCTTGCCGCCACATTCTCTGAGGGCGGTGGCCACCGTGCGTTTAAGTTCATGCACGTCCACGGGCTTGGGCAGGCAATAGTGCGCCCGGCGCGGTCCCTGGAGCGCCTCCATTTGCTGGTGCACTTCCAAGGCGCCCGAGATGATAATAATCGGCACGTGAGGAAGTAATTCCTTGAACCCTTCCAGAAAATCCAGGCCCAGCTCGCCTTCGGCCAGCACATGATCCAGGATGAGCAAATCCGGCGGATTTCGCGGGATTTGCACCAACGCCTGGCTCCCGTTCTTGGCGCGGGCCAAGTTGTATTTGGCCAGCGCTTCCTCGTAGATCTCGTATTGGAGATCGTCATCCTCTATGATGAGGATAGTGGGAGGATTCATAAGTCGCGCGTTTGAATAATCAAATCCATTGTAGCAGCCCACGTGAGGAGGCTCAAATTTCAGACGATATGGCCAAGAATCAGAGCCTCCTCACGTCGGCTCCTACAATTTTAAGACACGCTCTAAGTCGCGGACATCCGCCCTCACCCACGCTCCCGGAGCAACCTCCGGTCGCCTTGACGCACGCTATGAGCAGGCCCCTCAGCGGCTTGGAGTTTGAGCCTCGCTGATGGATTCGCTTGGTTCATGCACATCTTTGTGCGGCAGCTTCGACCCACCCGCGCTTTCCGTCCTCGAAGCCTGCACCGGCAAAAAGAGTGTGAAAGTGCTGCCCTCATCCACGATCGACTCGACCGCCAACCCGGCTTCCATTTTCTTTGCCAGTTCATAAACCATCGAGAGGCCCAGACCGGTGCCGCGCCGCATCGACAGCGCCTTGGTAGTGAAAAACGGCTCGAAAATGCGCGACAGGTTCTCGGGCGGGATGCCGCAACCGAAATCGCGAATCGAGATAGCGGCGTAGGCGCCCGCCTTGGCCGGCGTCAGCACCAGGCCCCCGGGCAACTGATCCACCTGCCGCGTAGCCAGGATAATCCGCTTGCGCTGGGTCATGGATTCCGCAGCGTTGAAGATGAAATTCAGCAGGATCTGTTGGATCAAATCCCTGGAGCCGCAGATTTCCGGAAGTGCCAGTCCGCGTTCGAAGCTGACCTCGACTTCGCGCTGGAAGCGGTCGCCAAGCAACTGCAGAGTGTCCTCGACCACGCTATTTAAATCGCACGCCACGGGTTTCCGGTCCTCCTCGCGGCTGAAACCCAGCATGGCTTTGACGATGCCGGCCCCCTGCTCCACGACCGTCTTGATTCGGTCCAGGCGCGTGCGGACTTTGTGCGGATCGTCGAGATTATCCTCGATGATTTGGGCGGAGCCTTTGATGATGGAGAGGATGTTATTGAAGTCATGGGCAATGCCGGCGGCCAGGGTGCCCAGTGCGTTCATCTTCTGACTGTGAAGCAATTCGCGGTTGGCGGTTTCCAGCTCGCGTGTGCGCTGCTGGACTTGTTTCTCCACCTCAGCATAGCTGCGCAGCAGTTGCCGGTGGCGATTAAACGCCAAGCCTGCAAAGAAGAGCACCGCCGCCATGCCAGCCAGTGAAATCAGCATCAGGCGCGTTTCCTTGTACCACGGCAGCACCACCGCAAATTCAAGCCGGGCCGGTTTCGGGTCCGCGTTGCAATTCCGGTCCATGGCGCGGACCTGAAAGATATGTTTGCCGGCAGCCAGGTCGCTGAATGAAACACTGTTCGCCTCCTGAAATGAAGACCAATCCCCTTCGTCCAGCCTATGAGAGTAGAGCAGCCGCTCGCGTGGCGTATATTTCCATTTGTCCTGCGCGCTGAAGTTCAGCGTGAGGGTATCGCCT
>WNGP01003089.1_pt1 | contig 13944 bp, 8 predicted proteins | sample 5407671 | NCBI WGS metagenome assembly WNGP01 (sample SAMN13153381, study PRJNA577476) | soil metagenome | isolation source: 40 cm soil or saprolite under Garry oak tree replicate 2 | place: USA:California | collected 2016-06-15 | reverse complement strand
ACTCCCAATGCCACAGCTATGTCTTGCTGTTGCCAGCCTTGCTCTTTCAACTTCCAGGCCTGTTTGCGTCGTTCTTCTCGCCAATCGGCTTTCTTTGGTGCTCCCATACCTCAAATGGTATCACACTTTACTTTCTTCTGCCGTTGTCAGTAGGTAATCTTTTCCTCGTGAGGAAGAATAGGCTATGTCCCTGAAAGAATCTAGGGTGATAATCAGGCGTAAGGTCATCAGTCGCGATCGCGCCGGGACGTATGCTGATGGAGTACCTTGTTTTTTCCACGAATGATTACCCGAACCCTACCCTGAGATAGTCTGTACTATCTCAGGGTAGGGTTCAGGAGCTACTCCTCGATCTGTACCTCTAATTCATCCCTTCCTTCTTCCCTATCCTCCTCATCGCTCCACTCTTCAGGGAAGACCCAGGGGCCGATCACCTCTGCATATTCGTCCATTCCCTGCGCGAGTTCCAGGGGAAGAGGGAAAAGCGTCATGTCATTCGTGACGAAGCTCATCCGTCGCCACTGATCGGCCGCTATGGCCCACATAGCGGGGTCCTCACCGCCAGAAACGACGAGTGGCATAGTTTCAACAATGGATGAGATGCGATAGCTCTCGCGCGGATTCTGCTGCTTCCCCTTATATCCTTTGGAGGCTGTCTTGGGCTTGGACGCGATGTTGTAGAACAGGCGCGTCCTCTGTGGGTCAGCATCGTCTTCGGCCCATAACCCTTGCGAGGTCGTGGATGGTTTCGCGCCGGGGATGTACCACCCCGGCATCTCCCAGCGAAGATTGGTCCGCAGGCGAACCAGGCGGAAACGCGAGGGCAGTTTCTCAGTCGAGACTGTTGGGCTATCCTCGTCCGCATCGAAGCGGAGCCCGTCCAGCGCCACCGCATCGTTATTCAGACCCCGCCATGTTGGACGCGCGTTTTGCGCGGCGACGAACACGACCACATCACTCGTCCCTAGCTTCACCAGATCGCCGAGCAGGAACTGCCTGAGTTGGCCGAGGGCTTCCTGCTGCTTGCGATTTTTCACCTGGTCAGGGTCTAACTGAGCGATCTCGATCAGCGCCTCCCGGTACGGTCGAATTCGTTGGTCGTGAGGCAGCCAGGCATAGATTTGTGACTCGGTGGTGTTCAGTAACACAACGACTGGGAGATGCACACCAAAGGCGGCCCGACGCCGGGTGATCCGAATCACCCAGATGCCGACCACTAATAAGGGTGAGGGCAGAGGGAGCCTTCTGGTGGTAAAGCCAATCGTCGCGGGAAGGTACCCGAGCTGGCGCAACCCGTCAAGCACCGCCGATTTACACCGTTCTCGTAGGTCATCGCCCGACTTGTTGGTGACAAACTGGGTCACCCGCTTGCGACGAGCCATCCCTAGGCGCAACGCCCTTTTTGGGTCCCGCCCGCGAAAGGCCCGTCTCCACTCTGGATCGCGGTAATCTGGCAATTCGATGAGCGTCAACGTCGGTTCAGTCGCAGACTCCACCTGCTCACCTACCTCGCTGGCCCGCTGATTGATCGCCGCGCGCAGATCGGGTTTCCTCTGCTGGTCCATAGCAGGCAGTGGAGACCCCAATCGCCCAAGCGGTTGCGTCACGATTCTGAGCCGCCCACCTCCAGGGAGCGCGACGATCTCTTCTTCCCGAGCAGGAGGTGGCGGAGGCTCTGGAGCGCGCTTGCGTGCACGACGACGTCGAGGCTCTTGCGGGTGATCGCCTTGGAGCGCCTGCTCAACATCGCTGAGAAAGTTCTCCTCCTCATCTTCGCCCTCTTCATCCTCCTCGACATCTTCTTCGCTGGCCCCCTTCAACAGCGCTTCCAAAGCAAGCTCATCGAAGAGTTCTTCTGATGATTCTTCTGGTTCGACCAGTGGCGGTCGAGGACGAGTAAGGAGCGAAAGTACGCGATCGACCAGCATGTCACGGACAGCCTCCGTTTGCCAGCGCACCTCGAAGGTTACCTGGGGGCTCACCGATACGGCCAGCCTCTGAAGGCGCTCTTCTGGAGGCATTTCCAGAAAATCGTACATGAGCGGGTGGGCCTCGATTTTCTGCGGGATTTCGAAGGGCTTGAGCGGCGGACGAAGTGCAAGGTCAGCAGAAAGCTTTTCGCGTACAATTGTAGTGAACTGCTCCCACATGTCCGGCCCGATTCCTGTTCCCACCGGGTGGTGGCGAGGGGACGCATAAACAATACCTGCATCCACGCCGTCTTTCCCATCCAACCAGTCCTTTGGCTGAAGGGTCAGTTGCTCCGCATCGGGGATGGCGACAGAAAGACGGTTGGCGATCTGAGGGACCAAATTCGTCCAGACGGGAACGCGCCGATCGCCCTGGCGTCTGGCCGTCAGTTGAGCGGTGGTAAAGGTCTTCGGCGAAGGGGTGCCGTACCACGTCTTAGTCGCCCGAAGATACACAGTTGTCTTGCCCCTCAGATACAGCGTCTGCCCATCGAAACAGGTATCACTCTGCCACCGGCGCACGCCAAAGTGGAAATGAACTCGCGGCTCGGGATCTCCCACAGTTGTTTGGAGCGTAATCCTGACGGTATAGCTAAACCCCCACTCTTTCTTCCGCTTCGGCACGAAAACCGGCGGCCAGGTCATCAGTTCCGCGCCGTCATCCGTCGGCACGCGGACCAGGTAGCGCTGGAGCTGTCCGACGGGCAGCTTCGCCTGCTGCTCTACTAATCGATCGGCCAGAAATGCCGGGATGACCTTGTACGCCAACCTTGGCACCTTGGCCGTCTGATTGCGGCTCGTCTCCTGGCCCAGCTTCACGGTCAGTTGCTTCCACTCGAGGTCTTCCTGCCGCAAGAGGGGAAGGATCTCCGCGTAGCTCTCACAGGTGCTGTACGTCTGCTCCAGCCACGCCTGGATCACCTTCCAGAGTTGCTCCAGGGGGATGGGTTGTTGCGCAAGGAGCCAGGGGCGCGGTTCACGGGGCGAGGCGGCTGGCGCATCCCCTTCTAGCTCTTCTCCTTGCGGAGAGGGCCGCACGGCGCTTGGCGCGGCCAACAAGTAAGGGACAAACGCGCGTAGGACCGCGCTCAGGCTCCGGATGGGAATGGTATTGTGTCTGTCGACCTGACCACTGCGCTCTTCCTGCAATTGTTTGAGTGGCTCGAACCACTCCTCCGGAAACTCCAGGTAGAACAGGGGTAGCGCGCGCAGCGCACTCTCTGGTCGAATAGTGAAAGCGACGGCTTGAATGGCTCTGTTAGACATGGTACACTCCTTCTATCTGCTCGAAGGCACACGCTGCCTCTCCATAGAGGGCCTCGGCGATAGCTCGCTTCGCGGGATCGGGGTCAGCAAGCGCTTGCTGCAAGATGCGGCGAAACCCGAGGAGCATACTGGTCTGCTCCGTATCGTTGAGCCCTTGCGGGCTATTCTCTGCCCAGCGAGCATCGACGAAATGGACCCGCGCCGAAACGTCTCCCCGCAAGAGACGCCCGATGCACTGCCAGACCAGCACGAACTGTGTCCACAGGAGCTGCGTGCGTGCATCAGACCCGTCATCGCCGCTGCCGTCTCCGAGCTCCTTGTACTTCTTCCCACCACCGAGCGCCTTATCCCACTCGCGGCCGGCGTCTTCGCGCAGCTGTTTCCCAGCAAGAGTCGCCTCCTGCTGGGTGAGGCTCTGGACGTAATCCATGGCCCAGGCGTTCACTTTATTGATCGCCGCGTGAATGTCACCGGGAACTGGATAGGGGCGGACCAGGAAATAGACGCTACTAATGGCCGCCTCCTGCCCAACAAGGATATTATGCCCGCGCTCGATGGCCTGCAATGGCGCGACCAGGAAGCGCGCGGGCCGCTTGGGTAAATGGTTGAGCAGGCTCCGCGGGAGTTTCCCAGGAGGGGGCTGCCAGCTGTCATCGCCTTCCCCCTCGCTATCGGGAATGAGCGTCAGCACCTCTTCCCCATAGGGGGGGTGGCGCTGCTCCGCGAGCAGCTCGGCAAGCGTCTCTCCCACCACCTCTGCTTCATAATAGCTCCCCACTACGAGCAAAATGCGTTGCCGGTCCTCGCGTAGCAGTGCCAGCTCGCTATCGAAGTAGCTCGGATCAAATCCTCGCGGGCGGGTCAATGCCAGCATCATGGCTCGCAGGCTCCTCATCCTCCGCTCAGGATCGTCGAAGCCCGAAACGCGCAGATATTTTCCTGGAGCATCGGGATCAGGCAATGGATCGTAGAAACAGCGCGTCGGTTCTTGTTCTGCTGAAGACCCGCGCAATGAGTTTACCCGCTGCGGCAGCAGCACAGCCTGCGGGGTGGCATGCAGGTGGTATTTCCAGGACCCGGGCGCCCACGACGTTCCGCTGGTGAGCACGACATGTGGCCCCGCCATGTCGTCGCTTCCCTGCAGCGCGTCGTGTAGGTGATAGAGGAGCGCGCGTCCCATCCCGCGCACTTGAAAGAAGCGGAGTTCGCCGTTCCCGTTATTTTGCGGGTCATAGTACTGAAAACCAATCACAGCCCCCATGGGAGGCTCGGGTACCAGGCGCACGTGGTCCTCGGTGGGGTGGTAAAAAAGGCCACCTGCCCCACGGTCAAGGTCGAGCGCTTCGGCGGCAGGCCACTGCATCACCATGCGCTGCAGGGAATGGTCGAGTACACAGACGAGCAGCATGACGAGGAGGTGCAGCGCATAGCGCTCGACTTTGCGCCGATCGATAGGCGTAGGTGAGACGAGCGTCTCCTGGAGCCAGCGTTCCAGCTCGGCCAGAGCCTTCGGCGTATCGGACTCCAGGAGTTCATAGTGGACCGCCGTGTACCAGGAAAGGGGAGGAAGACTCTGCTGCTCATCTGGCCGCTCTGCCCGGCGTTGGATCACCTGGTAGACGAGTGGGCTGTAGAGAAAGTGCCGGGCGTGATCGACAAACATGGGCAGCGAGGGTATGAGGTCCTTGAGTTCCCACGCCACACGGGAAATGAGCCGTTCGCGAGAAAAGTAAGCGTCACCCAGCCAGCGGCGGGTAGCGCTGTTCTCGCGGAGCAGGATATAGAAGCGATTCACTGCTCGTTGCGTGTTATCGTGCGAGATGAGCCAGCGATCCAGCTCGGAATCTTTGCCAACCATCGGACGCCCTGGCCGGTAGACATGGCGTGCCACCTGAACTGCGACGCGATCCAGCCAGGACTCTCCGCGCTCCCGCACCAGAACTTCCATCGGAGCGAAGCGATCGTCGAACTGCACCTGTACCAAATCGGCTTCATCGACCAGCACCACATGAGCGTACCGCATGACGAGATCGACGTTGCGCAGGTACTCGCCGGTGAGCGTGGCTTGCGGGCCACTGGCGAGAAGGCTGGCAGGAGTCGCCAACCAGATCTGCGCTGTGGCGAGCGAGCGGGTTGAGAGGTGCGTCGGGCAGACCGGCAGAAACGGACAATCCCACGCGACGTCGTCCAGATTGCTCTCCGCGCCCTGCGAGTCGTCCTCCTCTGGCAGGTGCAGGCGCGTACAGGGCTCCTCGCCAGGGCGCACTGGCCGCACATCTTGACGCAGCCCATCGAGCGGACAAATGGTCGAAAGCAGCGCGTAGGCCGGGTGTTCTTTCCGCAGAGTAACCCCGTCACGCAGCGCCTCGGAGCGCTGAAGGCGATTGAGGTGCGTGGTACGGGTAGAGCGTCCGACGAGCGGGACAGCCTGCAAAGCTCCGGGGTCGGCGCGTGAGAGCAGATCGAACACGGCGTGTTCACACAAGAGCGATGCCACGTCCCCCTGCACGAGCGTGACGCGATAGCCACGGCGCGCGAGGTAGACGGTCAGCACCGTCAACAGGCTGGATTTCCCACTGCCGACCATTCCGATCAAGTGGAGGAGACCGTCGAGCGCAAGCGTGCTGCTCGGTCGCAATCCGGTAGGCGTGACGAGGTGCAGGTTATCCTGGAGCGCCTGAATGCGCGCACCCCACGATTGGTCGGCCACCGAACCGCGAGGGGCATGGGCGTCCATCCACTCCGCCTCTTCCCGCAACGCTTCCAGGGCGACGGTGATCGGCGCCTGTTCCGGTGAGCGCTGGGAGACGCGATGGACAGGGCGCGAGGAAAGCCGCTCGACGCGAGGAGGCAACTCAACCTCGTGCCGCTCACGCTTGAGGGTGAAGAGGTAGCGCCTAGCGGAAGCGTAGCGCGCTTCTCGCCCTTGCCACGGCGGAGGTGTCCGCAGTGCCTCGCGCATGGCATCGAGCCGTTCCGGCAGCACCGCGTCTTCTCGCTCAATGATCACCTTCCCATCGATACGATACAGTGGATAGGGAGATGACAGGGCCCGGTACTGCTCCAGGTACTCGCCCCACATGGTTCGGCTCACCAGCTTGAACAGGTGGAGGCGCGTGAGGAGCAGGGCTCGCAGAGCGGAGGGGGCGAGGAGATCCAGAGCCGGAAATGGATGGCCGCCGAGAACCGCCCAGGCGAGCGCCGGGTCCTGTCCCGGAAACACATCCTTCATCATCGTCAGGATCAGTTCGGTATCGAGGAGCTCACCAGCAGTCATGGGGAAAGAGCCGTAGATGTTCTTCATGGCATTGAGGTCTTTCACCAGAGCCTCGCGCCAGGCACCCGTCTTACGCATGGAGCCTCTCCTTCTGCGACGCGGACTGCGCATGATCTGCCAAGGAGAGCTGTTTGTGGGCCTCAGCAACCAGCTGGCTAATGGTTAGGACAGTGAACGTCTGAGTAGTACCGGCGAGCGCCTGCTGAAGGATCGCGAGGTAATTCGACTGCTCCTGGACCCGCTCATCAGGGATCGCGTAAAAGGCGCGGTCCCAGGTCCAGCTCCCACCATGAAGAAGGGGTGTCAGTTGAGGGGCCAGGAGATGGGGAAAGCGCCAGTCCTTGATATCAACCGCCCAAACCTGCTGCTGATGAGGGAAGATGATCCGCAGGTCGTATTTGTCGTATCCAGGCCACAACTCGACGCGTAGGCCCAGGGTCTCGAGCATGCGCGTGGCGTTGACCTCGTACACTCCTGGTGCAACAACATAGCGGCGAATGGGATGGCGTACGCGATAGAGCTGTGACGGTGGCTCGGGTCGCTCTGTGGTCGCAACCCGGATAAAGTCTCCTGTCAACAGGCGGCAACGCTCATCGCCGCAGCGCAGCTGCCCTCGCACACGCTGCAACGTCCACCCACAAAATCCGCAGATGAGGACCTTCCCTCCGTCGGCAAGTACGCTGGGAACGCGCTCATAGAGGTCGGTCAACAGCCCTCCCAGTGGACCAAGCCGAGGATCAAAAGACAACTGAGCAAGTTCCTCGTCAGAGATCACAGGACGGGTTATCAGCGAGTAGCGCAGAGCAACATACGCGTCGGGGATGCGGTTCCTCTGCGCTTCACTCATGACCTCGAGCATCTTCTTTTGACAGGCCTCTTGTTCAGCGTCTCCTTTCACGATCGCAAGTTCACGGCACAACTCAGTCGGTTGATCATCGTTGAGTAACGCCTCCTCCAACACACGAACGGGAGCGCGAAAACGCACCGGCCAGGTTTTCAGAGGGGTATGGCACCACTTAATGGCCTCTTCGGTATGAGTCGGCACAGCGACATCACGCAGCAGGCACTCAGCCGCCAACATGTTGAGACCGCGCTGCCACGCGTGTGGGTAGGGCGCTTGAAGTGGTCTTCCGCTCTCGATAATCGACGTTAGATGGGTCAATCCAGAAGCAAGCAGCGGCAGAATCATGTCAGAAACAGGAAGATCGACATCGCCTTGCGGAGGTTCCAGCCCGAGCAGGGCGTAACCAGCCTGGGTGACATACAGAGAGCGTGGGCTTGCGGTCCAATCGACAAAGACAGGACGGAGCTTGGAAAGCTGCCGCTGGATATTGGAGCGAGAGCTACTGTGGTAGCCGAGGGAAAGAGCGACTTCCGTAAGCGTTGGAGGGCGGCCCGCATGCTGATCGGTAAGATCGACAATTGTTTGAAGGATACGTTTATCAGAATCACTTGGATTAGCCATTGGCTCTCCTTCTCAAATACAACATGTGTTGTATACAACAAAATTTGTACATATCTTGGAGGAAGTATACATGAAATCCAAAACCCTGCAATACCCAAATTCTAAAGTGCAAGCTACTCTCTGGTTTTTGCGACAGTCCGCCCGATTTTTCTTTATTTTGATCCATGAAAAACGGCAAAGCTCGTGACGAAGGAAAGGTCTATGTTGTCTTATGCACGAGCCCTTGCCACCAAGCACATAAGGGGTCATCGTCGGGAGGCGTAAATTGAGCCTTATGCGCGACATCTCTCAAAATCGATCGCATATCTACATCGGGAAGTTCTACACTCACCTGCCATGTGTACAAGCAGGTGAGCGTACTTATTACAAGTTGATGGGGAGCGAGAGGGTGCAGTACTGCTGGCCGGGCATGAAACGACGACGGCGGCCCTAGCCTGGACATGGTATCTGCTTTCGCAGCATCCTGAGGTCGAGCGCCGCCTGCACGCCAAGCTGGACACGGTGCTCATAGGACAGTTGCCGACCGTTGAACACGTCGACGCCCTACCCTACACCCGCATGGTGATCCAGGAAGCTCTGCGGCTCTATCCGCTGGCCTTCAGCTTCACGCGTTTTGCCACCGCCTCCGATGAGATTGGCGGCTATCCTCTTCCAGCCAATAGTGTGATGTTTCTCAGTGCCTATTGTACCCACCGTCACCCGGCATTTTGGGAGGAGCCGGACGTGTTCGACCTGGAACGCTTCACGCCAGAACGGTCGGCTGGCCGTCCGCGCTTCACCTATCTTCCCTTTGGAGGAGGACCGTGCCAGTGCATTGGTACTGCCTTCGCCATGATGGAGGCGCAACTGGTCCTGGCCACGGTCGCGCAACACTATTCCCTGCGCCTGGTGCCAGGGCATCCGGTCGAACCCAAGGTGCTGCTCACGCTGCGACCAGGCTCAGGCTTGCCCATGACGCTTCACCCTCGTTAAAACGATGCCTGCAAAGAGAAGCAGGGAGTTACGGTCCTGAGCGCCTGACACAGGAATTGTGCACCATCGCCGCTGCTCCGCTGGTAGGTGAGGGAAGCACGTTGCAGATCAGATGCGCTGTTTGTTCGTTGACTGTGACTCCCTGGTCCAACCATCTCAGTCGAGCAATGCGAGAGCAGTTTTCGCGTGGGACCCTGTTCTTTGGATAAGTCTACCACCACCGGCTCTTGCGGTCTAGATACGTTCTCCTCAGCGTTTGGCTGAATCCCTGATGTATATCTTGCACTACGATTATTTTGAAGCTATACTTGCTGCATAAACATAAAGAATTCTTTTGTGTCTGTTCTGAACCTGGTTAAACCTGTTAAAGTGATGGACCTATACATGGTCAGAATGGATTAGTATATGTCGGTTGTCTGTCCTCATTGTTCACATACAAACCGCGACCAGGCAAAAATCTGTGCGCGCTGTGGGAATCAACTACACCCAGGAAATCAGGACAAAGAAAAACCTCAAAGAACTTTCCTTCCCGTTCTCACCGACTCCGTACCCTCTACTTCTACGACCACACCAGAACCATATTCGGGGAGGTCAGGGGCAACGCCATTTACCCCTGACCTTGTCAGTGAAACTTACGGAAGTCATGTGCGCCGTTTGAAGCCGGGAACACTACTTTCAGAGGACCGTTATAAGATTGACAGGCTGGTAGCAGCCGGTGGTATGGGGGCAGTGTATCGTGCAGTAGATGCGCGTTTCAACCGCCCGTGCGCTGTCAAAGAGATGCTCGACGAGTTTCAGAATGATAACGAACGCAACCAGGCAGTAGAGTGGTTTGGGCGCGAGGCAACCATGCTGCTCGACCTCAGTCACCCCTGTATTCCGCGCGTACGTGACTTCTTCGTCCAGGATGGCAAGCATTATTTGGTGATGGATTTTATCGAGGGGCGCACACTTGGCGAAGTGCTGGAGAAGGAAGGCAATGTAGCCGGGCTGAATGGCGCGCGTGGAGTGTCAGAGGCACGCGCGCGGAGTTGGGCGCAGCAAGTATGCAGTGTACTGAGCTATCTGCACCGCCAGGCGCCGTCCATTATCTTCCGCGATTTGAAGCCATCAAACGTCATGGTGACAACCCGCGACGATATCAAGCTGATTGACTTTGGTATCGCCCGCACGTTCCAGTCCCAGCGCCAGGCAACCATCATGATGACGGTCGGCTATGCTCCACCTGAGCAGTTGCACGGCATGCCGGAACCACGTAGCGACCTCTATGCGCTGGGGGCGACCCTACATCGGGTACTCACACATCACGATGCAGTCAATAATAAACCCAGCATTTTCTCCTTCCCGCCCATTCGCTTGCTGCGACCAGATATCTCGCCCGCCTTCGAGCAGGTGGTGATGAAGGCGCTGTCGCCTGCGATTGAACAACGTTGGGCCACTGCCGCCGACATGGAACGAGCGGTCATCAATTTGCCTCCTGTTACTGAAACTCCCCCGATCTTGTCGATTGCAGAATTTGACAGGGAGCATCAACTCGATCTCCCGCAAACGGCTGGAAGTGCTCCAGTAACGCCTGGGACTGCTCCATCAACACTTGTACCTGAAATTGATACGGGACGTAACTCAGATATCGAAAGTGGTCCAATCGTGGGTTTCTATGGTGTTGCTGGTTCCTTTATTAGAACCGCCCACGATACAACAGGCCCCGCTGGTACCTATATCAGCCCTGCCCTGGGACACATCAATGCAGGGCGCGTTGAGGCCGCTTACCAGGCCGTCCAGCAGGCCTACGCCCTCGAGCCGAACAACTCACTCGTGCATAGAACCTTTGGGCAGGTGTTTGCACGTCGCCAGCCTCCCGATATCGATGCTGCAATGCGTGCATACAATCGCTCATTGCAACTCGATCCCAACGATCCCGAAACGCATAAGTTGGTCGGCGACGTCTCTCTCTTCTTGCGAAAGCAGCCGCTCCAGGCCGTTCCTGCTTATATTCAGTCATTGCGCCTGAAGCCGGACGATTACGAGGCGCACCAGCGCCTGGCACAATGCTATGAGGAGACCAATCAGCTCGACCTGGCTTTGAGTCAATACCAGGAAGCGGCGCGGCTCGCTCCGCAGGCAACCACAGCGCAATTTGCGCTCGGTCAGCTGACCAAGCGCATGAACCAGTTTGCGATCGCCGAACGTGCTTTTATACAGGTGGCCACCGCTAACCCGGCGGATCGCCAGGTCCATTTCTTGCTTGGTCAAGTCTATGAAAACGAAAATAAGTTAGACGATGCTTTACGAGCATACCTGGAAGCAGCGCGGCTTGCTCCCCAGAACCCTGCCGTGCAATTTGCACTCGGTCAGCTGGCCAGGCGCATGAATCAGTTTACGATCGCCGAACGCGCTTTTGTGCAGGTGCTCACTATCAATCCTGCAGATCATCCGACTCGTTTCTTGCTCAGCCAGGTCTATGAAAGCGAAAACAAACTGGACCTTGCCCGGGAGCAATGTAATTATGTGGTAAGGGCAATGCCAGGTAATCAAGCAGCGCAGGCTATGCTACAACGTTTGAATCTTCGATTAGGTCGGGGACCAATATCAAGCGAGCTACCCCCACCCCTTCCAACGGCTGAAGTAACATCCAGCAAATCGTATCCACTCTCACCGGCGATTAAGAGTACTTCCAGTCAAGATTTCGCCCCGTATGCAATAGCGCGTGTGCTGCTAGAGGAGCAAAATGTAGCATTCGTTGGTGAGCCATATAGCGTCCAGGCTGGCATACCTGAGAGTAGGTCAGAGGATGGTAAGGGCGTGTCTATGGCTTTTGAAGTTTTACTTCATACGAGCGAAAATATCAAGCTCAAGACAGAATGGCATAAGCGCCTACTCTATGACCCTTTCAAGACAGAGGCCCAGCTTATCGAGTTCACATTTCAGGCCATTGCTCCAGGGCACAGTTCTCTTGTTCTGGATTTTTATCATGATCGGCGCTGGCTGCGAACTATGCGCTTTGAGTTTGAAACCATTGAGAAATCGTAGCGTGTGACTCTTTGATTTGAGGTGTAGTACTATGCCACTCCAACAGACAGTGCGTTTGCCACTTGCGAATACCTTTTCGGTTAATATCCAGCTTCGTATCCAGCCTTATGGCAGGACATACCAGGCATATATTCAAGCCGATAATTCAGACTGGTATTCCTTTGCTATTCAATTGACGCAGGATGATATCAAAGAACTCAATGCGGAACTGCAGCACACAATTGAACAGGTTTCAGGATATTTTGAAGCAGATAGCGCTGATTCAGCAGAACGTGCTGAAGCGCTTTCAAGGCTTGCCCAAAAGGGGAATTTCGCCTTCAAGAAAATATTCGCGAAGGGCGCACCAAGAGATATGATGCATGAAGCACTCTTGAGGGATACAGTCATTCAGGTAACCACGGAGGATTTCTTTCTACCCTGGGAATTGTTGTATGATGGCCCCTCAGTCTCTCAGATTGATGGTTATCTCTTTTGGGGCATGCAGTATATTGTATCCCGCACATTGATTCGTGAAGCTCGTCCAGGCGATTTTTCACCTCCCCTTATTCCATCACGTCCCCATGTGGGCGTGGTTGCCTATAACGAACTTGCACATGTGGCAAAGAGAGAAATTCCAGCCCTTCGGAAGCTTGAACAACAACAACAGATCTATCTTTCCTGTTTCCATTCAATGGATACGACTAGGAGAGATAAAGAGTTGGAAGATTTCGGAATCTTCTTGCGTGCGCAACTACAGATTGTTCACCTAGCTTGCCATGCCTACGAACAGAACCCGCTAAGTGAGTCGTATCTGCTGGTTTCAAACGACTTTTCTATTACGATGGAAGACTTTGAGGTGCAGGAGTTTGAAATCGGACATCGACCGCTTGTGCTGCTGAATACCTGCCGTAGTGGTACAATCAGCCCAGTTCACACCTCAAATTGGGCAGTTTTGTTCTGGAAACGCGGCGCGCGAGGCGTGCTGGCTACAGAGTTCCATGTGCCGGACTGGTTCGCTGCAACTTTTATAGAAAAGCTGTATGATGAACTGCTACAAGGGAAGCCAATAGGAGAAGCGCTTTTAACCACGCGTAGGCATTTCTGGGAAAGCGAAAACAATCCTTTAGGGCTCGGTTACGCCCTCTATTCATCCCCATCCATCCGCATAGTGAAATAGAAAGAAGAAAGCATGAATGAAGAACAAATAGAAAAAGACACTATCTGGGTTGTCACAAGCGAGCCAATCGCAACCAGAGGAGGAAGACAATCAAAACCACTGAGAGTTGAAGTGCTAGCCGATAACGTCAACCTGTTTATCGGGCAGATGGGTGCCATCTTAGAGAAAACACCAGAAAAGGTAGGCAAGTTCCATTTTGAAGAACTGGAAGTGCATGCCGAAATTTCTGGAAAAGGCACATTGACCCTGTTCGGTACAGGAGGCGAAATAGGAGCAACGGGCGGGTTAAGATTTGTCTTTCGTCGTTCTCCAACCTCTAATATTACAAAGGAATAAGTCATTTTGTCGAGAACGCTCGTCATCCGCCTAAATATTCATATAGTTCACAACATTTTTGTCTCTCGATCACTTCTACGACGGTGTAAATTACAAAATTGCGTGTCGTAGTTTTGACAATTCGGTGTCGTAGAACAGGCATTTCAGTGAGAAGGATTTAGTCTTACAACTCATTTCATCGTACAGGTTTTTCGACGTTGATTTGTAGACGGCAATATGAACATCGATTTCGTCTTTCAGAAGGGGCTTGAATGGATGAGTAGAAAAAACGGACGTTTCTCATACTCATCCCCTCTACTTGAGAAACACAGCGTTTATGGCCCGGTATCACTTAAGACCCGGTAAGAGACCTACCCGATGTGGGTTACATTCCATTGACAGTAAAAGCCGCCCAGTAGTAAGGATGAGCGAAAGGATGTAGTCAGGGATTCAGGCCACTTCAGCATGTTGCGCAGCTAAAGCGAGACGACAG
>WNGP01003087.1_pt1 | contig 13950 bp, 12 predicted proteins | sample 5407671 | NCBI WGS metagenome assembly WNGP01 (sample SAMN13153381, study PRJNA577476) | soil metagenome | isolation source: 40 cm soil or saprolite under Garry oak tree replicate 2 | place: USA:California | collected 2016-06-15 | reverse complement strand
CCGTCATCCCACACGCGGCGTCGCTGCGTCAGCCTTGCGGCCATTGCGCAAGATTCCCCACTGCTGCCTCCCGTAGGAGTCTGGGCCGTGTCTCAGTCCCAATGTGGCTGGCCATCCTCTCAGACCAGCTACCCGTCGTAGCCTTGGTGGGCCGTTACCCCGCCAACTAGCTGATAGGCCGCGAGCCTCTCCGTCGGTGCCTTACGGCTTTCCTCATCTGGGGATGTCCCCAAACGAGCGTACGCGGTATTACCCGGCCGTTGGGCCGGCTATCCCCCGCCGTCGGACAAGTTGCTCACGTGTTACGCACCCGTCTGCCACTGAACTGGAGTTGCCCCCAGTCCCGTTCGACTTACATGTGTTAGGCACGCCGCCAGCGTTCGTCCTGAGCCAGGATCAAACTCTCCAATGATGGAAAATTCGAACAGCTCACCGAACGACTGGTACATCTGTCGTCCGAATCACAATCAGAATGAAACCCCTCGCGGCGCGGTTCTGACAAACGCGTCCGCTCAAATGGGGCCGCACTCCACACACTCGATCATCAATTCTCAAAGAGCGTCCGCGCAAAAAAGTCCGCGGAGAGACGCGGATTCTAGCCGCGGTGTTGAGGTGAGTCAAGGGGGTCCCGTACTTGAATTTACGGGCTGTCGGCAGGCTTAAACCAATGTTCAAAACTCAGGTATAGAAAGGCCGATTTTCCATCGGGAAAAGCGACCCCAGGCACGATCTGCAGCCCGCTGGTGAAGTTGTGGAAGCTGCGATCGGCGATGGGGAAGAGACTGCGCGACGGTCGGACGGTCGGACGGTCAACAACACAGCGATAACGAGACTAAGGTTTCTCAATCTGCGGCCGCACGTGCTTTTCGTAGCAGTCGGGACAATAGCCGTGACTGAATTGCGCCTCTGATCGCTCCTCGACATAGCGTTCGATCGATTCCCACTTCTCCGAGGCATCGCGGATGCGTTTGCAGTACGCGCAGATCGGCAGCAAGCCCTCGAGTTGTTGCACGTGCTGGCGCAGGCCGAGGATCCGCTCCGCAGCTTTGAGCCGCGCGCGCAGCTCGTCCATGTCGATCGGCTTCGTGATAAAGTCATCGGCGCCCGCTTCCATGCCCTCGAGGTAGCGCTTCTTCCCGCCCGTCGCCGTGACCAGGAGGAAGTAGGAATACTTGTCAGTGGCGCGCGCACGCATCCGGCGGCAGAGCTCGGGGCCGTCGATTTCGGGCATCGACCAATCGGAAATGACGATCGGGAAATGGCCGAGCTGCAGGTTCGCCCACGCTTCGCCGCCGTGCTCGGCTTCGGTGACCTCGTAGCCGAGGCCCGTGAGCACGGCGCTCAACGTCATGCGCGCGACGGCGTCGTCTTCGGCGAGGAGGAGATTCATCGAAATGCGCCCGGGAGGATTCGAACCTCCGACCAACAGCTTAGAAGGCTGCTGCTCTATCCACCTGAGCTACGGGCGCGCGATGCCAAACTTAATGCGTTCTAGCGTCCCGATACACGGCACCCTTACTTTTTCCTGAAATGCGCGCTCCTGTGAGACTGCTCGTCCCGCTCGTCCTCGCGCTCTTGCCAGTCCCTAACAGGGTCTCCGCACAGACTGACGAGATCCAAGTGTACGATGGCGGACTGGCGGCGCCCAGCAAGTTCAATCTCACGCTGCACACCAATTTCATTCCCAAAGGCCTGACGACCCCGGCATTTGCCGGCGCCTTCGTGCCCGACAAATCGCTGAATGGCGTGCCCGAATGGGCCTATGGCGTAACAGCGTGGTTCGAGGCGGGACTCTATTTGCCCCTCTACAGTATCGGTACGCGAGACGCTCATCGCGACGCGATGGTCGATGGCGTCAAGCTGCGCGTCCTGTTCGCCGTACCGCGCGCGGATGATCGTACGTTCTTCTACGGCGTGAATTTCGAATTCAGTTACAACGCCAGGCATTGGGATCCGACGCGCTTCACCTCGGAGATTCGACCGATCATCGGTTGGCACTTGTCTCCGATCGACATCATCGTCAATCCGATTTTCGACACCTCATACGACGGCCTGAAAAACATGGACTTCGCGCCGGCGACTCGAGTCGGCTGCGATCTCTCCGATACGTGGGTACTGGCCGTCGAGGAGTACGACGATTTCGGACCACTGCACCAGTTCTATGCCGGGAATCAGCAGGCCCATCAACTCTACGGGGTCGTCGACCATACCACCAAGGGCCTGGACATCGAGGCCGGTATCGGATTTGGACTGACCAGCGCGTCGGACAGGATCACCCTGAAGCTGATCCTGTCGCGCGATCTGAACTGACCGTCTCCCGGCGCGGGAAGTCCAAGCGCAGGACCGCAAGCCCGCCGCCGTGCCGCAAAAACGCCCTAGTACGTTTTGCGGTCATGTCGTACCATGTAGGCACTCATGGCCATCGTGGCGAACGAGGCGCGACCCGAAAACGCCGTAGCGACGGACGAGCGCATCCGCGCCGACCTCGCCCGCCTGCTCCGAGAGCGCCTCGTGCGCGAGAGCCGGCTCGGTGTCTGGGTACATCCCGTCCTCATCGCCGTTATCGTGGCGCTTGCCTGGCCGGATGCGCCGCACGACCTGCTGCTCGGCTGGGCCAGCGCAGTCGTGTTCACCGCGCTGCTGCGAGGCGCCTGGCTGTTTATCGCAGCTCGTCGCCCGCTGACCGAGCGGGCGGTCCGCAACGGCGTGCGTGCCACGGTGACCCTGCTCGCCATCACCTGGGGCGTGGGCGGCGCGCTGGTCCTGCCGATCGTCCCGTTCGAGACGACGGCGCTCCTCCTCGTCGTCCTGGCCGGCCTGATCGCCAGTGCGCTGACGACGCTCGCGGCCGATCCGTTGAGCGTCCGCGGATTCCTCGCCGGCATCGCGCTCCCCGTCTTCGTCGCGCTGGCCACGAGCGATCAGGCCCATCATCTCGCGGCCGCGATCGTCGTGGCCCTGTTCACTCTGGGAATGGCGATCGTGGCACGACGCGCGCACCTGACACTCGTCGATCACCTCCACGTGACCGCCCGCCTGGCGGTGAGCGAGGAGGCGGCCAAACGCGCCGAAGCGGTGATGCGCGAGGCCCGCGACCTCGCCGAACGCGTCGCCCGCGCCCGCTCGGCGTTCCTCGCGAACATGAGCCACGAGATCCGCACCCCGATGAACGCCGTGCTCGGCTTCGTGGAGCTGATCCTCGATACCGAGCTGACGACCGAGCAGCGCCGCGCCCTGGAGCTGGTCCGCTCGTCGTCGGAAGCGTTGCTGATGATCCTGAACGACATCCTCGACTACTCCAAGATCGAAGCCGAGCACCTGGAGCTCGAGTCGATCCCGTTCGACGTGTCGAAAGTGGTGCACGCCACGGCCAGCCTCCTCGCCGTGCGGGCGCGCGAAAAGCATCTCGAGCTGCTCGCGGAAGTGTCGGCCGACGTGCCGCGCGCGGTCCGCGGCGACCCCACCCGCCTGCGCCAGGTGCTCATGAATCTGATCGGCAATGCGATCAAGTTCACCGAGCAGGGCGAGGTCGTGGTATCCGTGGACGTCGCCGCGACCGACGGCACTGCCAAGGTCACGTTCGCGGTGCGGGACACCGGCATCGGGATCGCGGCCGAACACACCGCGTCGGTATTCAAAGAGTTCACGCAGGCCGATTCGACGATGACGCGCCGCTACGGCGGGACCGGCCTCGGCCTCGCCATCTCCCAGCGCCTGGTCCGGCTGATGGGCGGCGAGCTTTCCGTGAAAAGCGAGGTCGGATGTGGCAGCGAGTTCTCGTTTTCGCTCGCCCTCCCCGTCGAGACCGCTCCGCCGACGCGCGTCGTCGGCCTCGCGGCGCTCGGCGGCCGCCGCATGCTGATCGTCGACGATAATCAGACGAACCGGCGAATCCTGCGAGAGATGCTCGCAGCGGAGGGCATCAACGTCGACGAGGCGTCGACTGCGGCCGACGGTCTGGAAGCGCTGCGCCGTGTCCGCTATGACCTCGCGATCCTCGACGTGCAGATGCCCGACATGGACGGCTTCCAGCTCGCGACCGCGGTGCGTACCGACAAGAAGATCAAGCGCACCAACTTGCTGATGCTGACGTCCGCCGGGCAGCGTGGCGACGGCGAGCGGTGCCGCGAGCTGGGGATCCGCGGCTACCTCACGAAGCCGATGTCCCGCAGCGACCTGCTGGAAGCGCTCGGGACAGTCCTCGCCGGATCGCCGGACGAAGCGGGAACGCCGGATGTCGTCACCCGCCACACGATCGCGGAATCGCGCGCGACGCTGCGCGTGCTGCTCGCGGAAGACAACCCCGTCAACCAACAAGTCGCGGTCGCCATGCTGGTCAAGCGCGGCCACGAAGTCCACGTCTCGAGCAACGGCCGCGAGGCGGTGGAAGCGGTGAAACGGCGCGACTACGACGTCGTCCTGATGGACATTCAGATGCCGGAAATGGACGGCTTCGAGGCCACGCACGCGATTCGGGCGCTACCCAAGGGCAAGGACCTCCCGATCATCGGCCTGACGGCACACGCACTCTCGGGCGAGCGCGAGCGCTGTCTGTCGCACGGCATGACGGACTACCTCGCCAAGCCTTTCAAGGCGCACGAGCTGTTCGCGCTCGTGGAAGGCACGGCGGAGCCGAGGACAGTCACCGAGCCGGCTCCCGAACCGCTCACGCCGCCGGTGGACCTCGAGGGGTTCCGGATGACGCTGCAAGAAGCGGGCGCGGAGCAGGCGCTCTATTCCATTATAGACACGTTCGTGCGGCAGGCCCCGGATCGTCTGGCCGCGCTTGCCGGTGCGGTCGCAGGCGGGACGGGCGACGATATCGCGAAGGCCGCCCACGTCTACCGCGGCGCCGCCGCGACGATCGGCGCCCGTGAGCTCGCCGGTTTGCTCGAGACCGTCGAGACGACGGCCCGCGCCGGTGACGTCGCACATGCGCGCGAGACTTTCGAGCGCGTCAGCCCCATCGCCCACGCAGTGACCGACTATTTACGCCAGCAACGCGCCTCGTTGCCGGAGGAATAATGCGAATTCTGCTCGCTGAAGATGACGCCGTCGCCGGACAGACGCTGACCGCAATCCTCACCGCGCAGGGTCACGAGGTCACAGCGGTGGACAACGGCGTCGACGCGTGGGGATTGTGGCTGGTCGCCCACCATCGCGTGATCGTTTCCGACTGGCTGATGCCGGCGATGGACGGCATCGAGCTGTGCCGGAAGATCCGCTCGCGTCCGCCGGGCCCATACACCTACTTCATGATGCAGACGATCCGCACCGGACTGGGGAACTTTCTCGAGGCGATGCAGGCCGGCGTGGACGATTTCATCACGAAGCCGATCGTCCCCGAGGAGCTGGTCGCGCGCCTCAACGTCGCCGAGCGCATCCTGGGCCTGCGCGAAGAGCTGATGACGCTGGAAGGGCTGCTCGCGATGTGCAGCTACTGCAAGCGGATTCGGGATACCGACGGCGCCTGGACCCCCCTGGAGCGCTATGTCGAACAACGGTCAGCGGCGCGGTTCAGCCACGGCGTCTGTGAGGATTGCTACGAGAAGTACCTGCGAGCGCAGGTGGACGGGTGAATCGGGGCGGCGGGATTCGAACCCGCGACCTCCTGGTCCCAAACCAGGCGCGCTACCAGACTGCGCCACACCCCGGCTAACTAAAAAAGACGTCAAAAAAAAAGGCGTCGAACAGACTGCGTCAAGATAACTACGTCAAGAAGAATACGTAAAACAAAAACTACGTAGAACGGCGTAAGAGCACTTCTATGAGCGCGCGAAAGGCCCGGCCGCGGTGCGAGACGCGATGCTTCGCGGCGGGGGGAGCCTCACCGAAGGTCATGTGGAGCTCTTCCGAATAGAACAGCGGATCGTAGCCAAAGCCCCCCGTGCCGCGCGGCTCCGTCAGGATCACCCCATCGCACGTCGCTTCGACGATCTCCGGGACGCTGCTCGGGGTCGCGAGAAATGCCACGATACAGCGGTAATGCGCCGTGCGCTTCTCAGCCGGGAGACCCGCCAGCTGCTCGAGCAGCAAGGTGTTGTTTTCGGCATCGGTGCCGGTCGCCGACCAGCGCGCGGAGCGTGGACCCGGCGCCCCGCCGAGCGCGTCCACTTCGATGCCGGAGTCATCGGATACCGCCGGCAGGCCGCTGCGCGCCGCGTAGTATCGCGCCTTGGAGACCGCGTTCTCGACATAGCTCGTGCTGCGCTCGAGATCGGCTTCTTCGGGAAGGGGCTGAAGGAGCCGGTCCGCCGGAAACGACACGTCAAACGGCAGGCCGGCGAACAGCTCGCGAATCTCCCGCGTCTTCCCGGGGCTGCGCGTGCCGACGAGGAGCTTCATCCGCCCCGCAGCCGCTCGAGCAGCTTCGTCGTGGACTTGTCCGTGACGAGCGGCACGCGTACGACCCGGCCCCCCCACCCTTCCACTTCCTTCGCGCCGACGATGGCGTCGTGCGCGTAATCGGCGCCTTTCACCAGCACAGCGGGACGCAGGAGCTGGATCAGCGCGAGCGGCGTGTCCTGATCGAACAGCACCACGCAATCGACCGCAGCCAGCGCCGCAACCATGCGCGCCCGTTCAGACTCGGCGACGATGGGCCGGTCGGGCCCTTTGCCCAGGCGCCGCGCCGACGCGTCGCGATTGACCCCGACGATGAGGGCGTCGCCCTCGGCGCGCGCCGCCTCGAGCAGTTCGACATGCCCGGTATGGAGCAGATCGAACACGCCGTTGGTGAAAACAACCCGGCCCTGAGTGGCGCGCCACGTTGCGGCGGCCTCGGGCGTCCGGACCTTCGCGGCCGTGTTCAGAGCGGCTGCGAGGCTCTGGGGTGGAAGTTGAAGCTGTGATTGAAGAAGGGCAGCGACACCGATTCGCTGTAGCGCGTCTCGATGACGATCTCGCGCGGCTGCGACGTGCGACGGATCTGGAGCTGGCGGCTACCGGCGGAATCGGGAAGGCCGATCTCTTCGATCGCGGCCTGGATGCGGCGCCGGATCGTCCCATCGTCGAGTCCGGACGCGATGCGGGTTTCCGTCTGCATTTCATCGAGCAGCCGATAGTACCGGAAGTAGACCTCGCCGATGTTCACGCCGTAGTACAGCACCGCGACGACGATCAGGAGCGAGAGCAGGCAGCCGCTCGAGCTGGCGCCGCGGCGCGCTGCGAGGAACCTCACCATTGTGACTGCGCTCCGTCGACGATCTGCTGCACGAGCTTGGCGAGCGCGGCTTTACGGCCGTCGGCTTCCGCCGGCGGGGCGTAGTCGCCGTCCACGGAGAGACCCTGGCGCTTCCACACGGTCGTGCCTTCACGCTGGTTGACGATCTCGACATCGACGATGATCTGCACTTTGCGTTTCGTCACCGTCGCCTGCCCCACGCCCGCCAGCACACTTTGCGGCACGTCGGGATCGTAGCGCACGACCCGGCCGCGGACGATCGCGTCCGCCGTTGCCTCGGTCGCCACGCGCAGTCCGAGACGCCCTTCGAGCGCCTGGCGAACGGCCTCGCTCACTTCCGCGGTCAGGCGCGGCTCCGGGGTGTCGTTGTCGAACGGCAGGATGGCGACGGTTTTGACGTTGGGGAGCGTGCCGCCTTGAAATCCATACGGGCAGCCCGCGAGCCACAGGCTCGACGCACTAATGAGGACTGCGCCAAACAGCCGGTGGAATGACCGCCGCGGTATCAACCATACCAACCGTGAGCTCAAATCTGGCCGGCCCCTCCGGAAAGTCGACGCGCGCACTCGCGGGCCGCTGTAATGCGTCGAGCTTGGCACGGCTCCGCGCTACCACTCTTCCCTGCCGCCGCCATTCGGCCTCCAGCAACGACTCGCGACCCGCGCTGTCGGTCACAACATAGTCGAGCGTATCCTCGGCCTGAGCAAACCGCCACACGACGCGGCGCTGGTGCGTCACCGAATCCACGATCTGCGTGCCCAGCACGTTCGCGTCGTCCGCGGGCGGCCGCACCATCGCAAATGACGCCCAGAGCATCGGGATCGCCGGGACCAGCGATCGAAAGTTCTTCTCCGGATCGGCCCACCGCACGGAATCGCCGATCACGACGGCCGCCCCGCTTCCCCAGTTGAACGGCCCCGCGTAGTCGAATCGCAGCGAATCGGGCGGCGCGATTCGCAGGGTTCCGCGCCCCGCGTATTTGACTCGCTCGTCCTGGTATCGCCAGCGAAATCGAATCAGCGCCGCCGCGCGCGGCAGTGTCCTCCGGCTCCACTGCACCGCGCTGTCACGATTCACCGCTGCCAGGGGCATCGGCACGAGCGGCGCCGGTGGATGACGCGGGCACGCCGCGAGCAACGTACAGGCGGCAATGTAGGAAACAGAGCGTCGCCGGGTCAATAGTTGAAGCCGAAGAAGAAGTCGACGAACCGACGATTGTGGGTGCTCGCCGGCAATCCATACGCGTCGAGATTCGTCGTTCCAAGTCGATAGCCGATGTCGAGTCGCAACACGAGCGGCGGGCCGATCGGCATGCGCAGTCCGAGTCCGCTCGAACCGAGGACGCCGCGGCCCGTCGTCGTCTTCGACCACGCGCGCCCGTAATCGACGAAGAGCGCGCCCTGCACGCCCGGAAACCGCGCCGCCCCGAATGGGAAACCGATGGTCAGGAAGTCGAGGATCGGGAACCGGTACTCGGCGTTCACGAGCCAGGCGCGCGTGCCGGCCACGTAGCCGTACTGCGGATACCCGCGCAAGCCCCACGAGCCGGCGATGCTGATGCGCCGCGGCCGCTCGCCGCCCGCGGCGTAGCCCTGGATGCGCAGCGCGACGGCGCTGTGCTGCGACGTCCGCACGTACTTGCGCCAGTCCGCCGACACGAGCCACGAGTCGAACCGGCCGTGACTCAGATCGTTCACGAGCCCGGTCGTGAAATTGTAGCGCTCACCGTCGATCGGGCCGGTCGGCAGCCAGAGCGTGTTGTCCTTCACGTACGTCAGATAGTTCGACGCCAGCCAGCCGATGCGGCGCGGCTCGGTCACGTCGTCGGTGCGGATGTCGAGACGATCCGAACGCTCCAGGCGATACTCGCCCACGATCCGGCGGAAGCGCGTGAACGGATAGCGGACCTGCGCGAACATGCCGTAGGACCGTTCTTCGAACAGCGAATTGAAGTCACCCTCATAGAACAGGCCGCGCTGGCGGAACGCCCCGGCGCCCCAGTTGATGCGCCGCGACTGATTCAGGTAGAACACGGACCCGCTGATGTTATCGACCAGGCTCCCAAAGCCGGCGTTCTGAAACGACGTCAGCGAGAAGAAGACCTGGTGGTCGGACAGGAGGTCGCTGAACACGAAGACCGCGCCCTGCGCCGAGCCGATCCCGGGGGCGACGGCGGCATCGCCCGCGGCGAAGTCGAGACTGAATTTCCGCTCGTACGGGGCTCCGTCGGTGCGCGCGTACTGCGGGTGCGACAGCTCACCCCACGTCCACGCCGCGGCCGGGAGACTGTCGGCGTTGGCCAGCGTGAATGTGCCGGCCCCATCGTGCAGCGGCGGCGCGACATAGATATTGAAGCTGAGATCGGCAAATCCGCCGAACAGCAAGCCACCCCGTGTGCCCGGCACCCATTGCGGGTCGAACGCGCCATTGAGTGTTTGCGTCTCGCGCCGCCCCGTGCCCGCCGAATCGATCGAATACACCTGGAACGTCCCGTCGCGGTCCGAGGCGAAGTAGATGCGGCCTTCGCCCCAGCGCGGGGATTCGTCGCGCCAGTCGCCGTAGGTCAGATAGCGGACCCTGCCGGTGGGGAGATCGAGCGCGAACAGATTATGTGCGCCGGTCCGGCCGAAGGGGGTGCGATCGGACGAAAAGACGACGGTCCGCCCGTCCGGGCTGATGGTCGGATCGAGATCTTCGTACCGATCCGAGGTAAGGCGCTCGAGGCGCCCGGCACGCAACGAGTCACCGGGATCGGCGAGCCACAGCCGGTACAGATCCGAATAGCCGGACTCCGACAGGCCGCTGAACACGATACTCTTGCCGTCAGGCGCCCAGGCCGGGGAGAGAATCGAGACGAGCTCGGCGAACTGATAGCGGCCGACGACCTTGCCTTTCTGCAAGTCCCAGAAAAACAGCGCGTCGCGCTCGGCGTACTTGCTGCTGAAGGTCGCGACGCCGTGTGGGTTTACGTCGATCCGCGACTCGAAGAAGTGGAACGATTCGAACTGCTCGTTGCGCTCGCCCTGCACCACCTGCCGCCGGCCTCTCCCGCTGAGGGTCTGCGTGTAGATCGTGGTATAGCCACTCGCGGGTGAGAAGAAGAGGAATGAGGGCGCGGAATCGCCGGGGAGCTGATACGCCGTCGGCTTGATCCCAAGCTCGGTGAGCTTGCGCGCCGTGATCGCGAGCGGTGGCTGGGTGGTGACGGCAGGATAGTAGTGCTGGCGCATCCAGTATTGCCATTCGTCCGACAGCTGGTCGATCGTGCGGCCGTAGACGCCGGCGAGCGCGCGGTCGAAGCTCGAGTATTTCCAGATGTCGCTGTACAGCTCGAGGATGCGCCACTCGCCGTAGCGTTCGGCCAGGAAGTGGTGAATGCTGCCGCCGACGGGATAGACCAGCCCGCCGTAGGCGTAGGTCAAGTCGGGCAACGAGGGCAGGCGGCCCGCGATCGTCATGTCGCGCAGCACCATCTCGTCGCGGCTGTCCTCACCCGCGGAGAAGAACTCTGCCAACCCTTCACTCCACCACAGCGGCACCCCAGCCTGCCGGAAGCGCGGGTACCGTCCGAACGTTTGTGACGCGAGGCTCAGCTGGAAGACGTGCACCAGCTCGTGACGGATCGTATGCCGGAATTCGGCGTAGCTGCCGCGAAAGGGCAGTGCGACGCGACGCTTCAAAAACTCGGTCACACCCAACAAGCCTTCAGGCGGAATGAACGGCAGGATGTTGGTCTGCTCGAAATCGCTGTGGGACGCGTAGACGATCAGCGGGATGCGCCGGGTGACGGCGTGGTTGAAGCGCCGCTCGAGCGCGTCGTAGCTCTCCTCCGCGTATGCCAGCGCGACGCGGCCCAGCTCTTCTTCTTCAGGATAGTAGTAGAGATCCACGTGCTCGCCGCGCAGCACGCGCCAATCGAAACGGCGGTATTGAATCTTGTTTTGCCCGAAGTAGCCGTACTGGCCGGACAGTGAGGAAGCGCACGCCAGCGTCAACGCGATGGCACAGGCCCAGCTCTTCATCGATGAATGCTCCGGATGCGATCGCCCTGCCCGATCGCGTTCAGCACCGCAGCGCCGCTCGCGCCGCCGACGACACGACCAAAGATCGTATAGATGCCGTCCAGGTGCGGCTGCGCGGAATGCGTAATGAAATACTGGCTGCCTCCCGTGTTCGGTCCGGAGAGCGCCATGCCCACGGTGCCCGTTTCATAGCGCACGGGATTGATCTCGTCGCGAATCGCGAATCCCGGGCCGCCCCAGCCGTCACCGCGGGGATCCCCGTCCTGCACGACGAAGTTCGGCACCACACGATGCCAGCGCGTGCCGTCGAAATAGCGGCGATTCACGAGGTCGATGATCACCGCGACCGTGAGCGGCGCCTCGGCGGCCAGCAGCTCGATATCGAGCGTCCCACGATCCGTCTCCAGGATCACATGCGGGTTGGTACCTGCGAGGGCGGGCGCCAACCAGCGCCGCGCGACGTCGCGATAGTCGGCGAGCGTGCGGCCGGTCGCGATGGGCAGGACCGGACCCCACGCCTCACGCGTGTCGGGGAGCGTGTCGGCGGCGAGGCGCCGCACGAGATAGTCGTCGGGTCGGGGCGTCGCCGACACGAACCGCGTCACGACACGGAGGCGGGCGCTCGGCGACGACGCGGCGATGGCACCGAGCGCGGAGACCGCCGACAGGCGGGCATCGTTGAACGGATCGCGGTCGGCGCGGTCGTACGCAGTCACGAGGAGGTCGACGTCGTCCTCGGTGGGATGGCGTGCCAGGAGATCGGCCGCGACGCTGCGCACCGCCGGATCGCTATGGCGGAGCAGGACGCGCGCGCGGTCGAGCAGTGCTGAATCCTCCGCGGGCACGATACGCTGGAGCGCTTGCAACGCCCGCGCCACCACGCGGCCGTCGGGGTCGGTGAGCTGTCCTTCCAAGCGATCGCGTGCACGGGCGGCGTCGAACGCCTCCGCGGCAACGAGGCGCCAGCGCCAATCGCCGTCGTTGCCCACGGCGACGGCCGCAACGACACCGGCGCTGCTGTCGGCCTGCGCCACGGCAATGAGCGCCTGGCGCTTGAGCGCAAAGACGCTGCTCGTGAGCCGGGGACGCAGGGCCGCGAGTGCCGCGCTGCCCCGCACGACTCCCAACGTGGTCTCGGCCTGCACCGCGACGCCGATGTCGCGATCCGCGACGAGCGGCACGATGGCACCGGCGACTGTGGAATCACGGTACGACGCGAGCGCGCGCAGCGCATTGATGCGGATATGCGCGTCGGGGTCATTGAGCAACCGGCGCAGTCCGGCGACGGCAGCGCGTGGGTCGAGGCGCGCACTGTCGAGCAGCGCCTTTCCGATCCCCCGCGCGGCGACAGTGCGCGTTTGCGCGTCCGGATCGCTGAGCGCCCGAATGAGGGGGGCGGCGCCGGGAGCCGCGCGCAGGCGCGCGAGCGAGAAGAGCGCGCGCCAGCGCGTCGCCGCGTCGACGGCATCGGTGAAGCGCACCAGCTCCGCGACGGGGGCGCGAGCGGTGCCGAGCCGCCACGATTCGAGCAGGGCAGCGTTCACGACCGGCGTCGCGGAGCCTGGCGATCCGGACGCGAGGATATCGATCAGGGCGCGCGCGCCCGCGTCGCCGCCGATCTTGGCGATCGCCGTTACGGCCTCGAGCTGCGGCGCGCCTTGTTCGGTCGACGACACGGCGCGGATCTTTTCCAGCAGCAAGGGGATCGCGCGTGCGTCCTTGAGCAGGCCGAGCGCGAAGGCCGCGGCCGCCTGGACCGTGGGCACCGAATCGTTGAGCACCGGAAGTAAGAGGTCGATCGCGGCGGCGTCGCCGATGCGTCCGGCCGCCAGCGCAGCCTGACGCCGCACCGCAGGATTCGCGTGGCTCAGCCCCTCGCGGAGCGCGGCGAGATCGAAGCGCCGAGCATCAGCAGCCGCGAGCAGCCCGGCGAGCACACCCACGGTCGTTTCATCGGCGGCGGCGCCTTGCTGCGCGAGCACCGGCCCGGCCGCGAGCAGCGCCGCCAGCAGCAGGACGCTAGAGACGAACCGGGTCTGCCGTGGCTTCGAGCAGCTCACACACGTGCTCCGGAAGGCGCGAGAGCGATTGTTGGTTGTTCAGCGCGATCAGCGACGTTTCGGCGGTGGCGAGCAATTCGTCCGTCTGCGCCCGCTCCACCGCGTATCCGAAGATCACCCGCCGCGAGGCCAGGTCTCGCACCCAGCAGCGGACGCGAATCATATCATCATAGCGTGCCGGCTGGCGGTAGCGGACGTGCACGTCCGTGACCGTGAGATACGTCCCCTGCTCCTCCAGTTCCTTATACGACATCCCGCGCTCACGCAGATGCTCCGTGCGCGCCATGTCCATCCAGATGAGATAGTTCGCGTGGTAGACGAAGCCCATCTGATCGGTCTCGGAGTAGTTCACGCGGTGCAGCACCGCGTTGATTACGGGGGGAGTCTTACTCGCCGTAAGGAATCCAGATGTTCTTTACTTCCGTCGCGCGGCGGAGGAACTCGCGTCCCTCACCCTGACGCGTATCGAGCCAATCGCGGTTGCGAGCGGACGCCCAGGTGCGCTTCATGTTCGATGCCGAGGCCAGCTCGACGGCCTTCACACCGGCGGCGCTGCCGAAGTACCACATCCCGTCCACATCGTCGTGCTCGGCGAGCACTTTTGCGAGCGGATCCTTCGCGCCGGTGATCACGTTGATCACGCCATCCGGGACGTCGGACGTCTCGAGCACGGTATAGAACTCGG
>WNGP01003244.1_pt1 | contig 13957 bp, 17 predicted proteins | sample 5407671 | NCBI WGS metagenome assembly WNGP01 (sample SAMN13153381, study PRJNA577476) | soil metagenome | isolation source: 40 cm soil or saprolite under Garry oak tree replicate 2 | place: USA:California | collected 2016-06-15 | reverse complement strand
AGTCTGCGACTGGATTCCTGCTGATGGACTCCTTTCTGAACCTCGTCTCGTTCAATGACGAGGCAATTCAGATTCTCACTTATCCAGACGAAGTCGCAGAGCTAACGCATACGGACGGCCTCCTAGCAGCAAAAATTCGTTCGAGCCTAATGAGCCCGCAACCTTCTGGTGAATCGCTTTTTGTGACTGAGTTCCGGTCGGGCAGGAGACATTATATTTGCCGGGCCTTCCTGGTGGATGCGCACAGCAAAGATCCTTCTCACCCCCACATAGCCATCCTCCTCGAACGAGGCCCCGTCGGACTGATCCCTTTGTCGATCAGCCCCAGCACAGTAAAGGCCTTTCTGCGACTGATCATGATCAAGACGGGAGTGTCCTCCCGCTCGGCAGTTGTGAGTAAGGTTATCATGACCCAACGATCTTCCGTCTCTCTCCCTCCTCCACAGCTGGTCCCCGCAGGTAACTCCATCCAAAAATAATTGGCCCGGCGTTTAAGCGAGGGATTATCCGCAAAATGAAGCGCGGAGGGCCCGGTGGGCTCGGAGAGCTTCCGCCAAATGGACGATAGAAAATCGGACTGCAATTCCCGCCTGGGCACCTAGCCTACTTTTCCTTCTTGGAAACTAGACGGACTAGTCCGATGCGCCCGAGTCCTCCGGCCTAGTCCAATGGACTAATTTCGAATGGCTAAATCTTGTGTACGCGGGACTTCGCCCCGCGTCAATTGCGAGCAAGGGCTGGATTGTGCGCTACTCCGGCGTTCTGTAGTTTGCCGGCACGAGGCTCAGAAAGGAGAAATAACACCTGAGGATTCTGCGCTCGATCGACCGGCTTAGGAAGCCACCAGCGATGGAGGATTTGTATGTTGCCAAGCGACAAGGTTTCCGCGGGCTTCACTGTTCCGCTGGCGAAACACGAGATAAGCAAGGAACAAACTCAAAAGAGGAGGAGCGTATGCATTGGAAACATTACCGGCCTGCCATGATAGCAAGCGCCCTGCTGCTGGCGTGCTTGTTGTCATTGCCTACGGTCGGCAGAGCTCAAACTGTTAGCGGGCAAGGCACTGCAGTGCAAGCGAGCGTTTCCAGCGTTCTAGGAACGGTGACAACCGTGCTCGCCGACACTGGGGTCATCGGGGCCACGAATGTGGAACAGGACGTGGGTCAGGATACGGGGAGCGTCGCGTCTTTGCTCAATGCGGATGTCCTTAGCTCAAGCACATACAGTTATGCTGACGAAGTTGACTCCCTATCCTCGCTCGGGGATCTGAACATGGCTGTCGCCGGGGTCAGCATTACCGCTGACTCGGTTGTGGCAAAGGCGTCACAGGTATTGGGCGCCGCAGGCACGGGCAGCGCTTTTGTCGACAACCTTGCAATAAACGGGGTTCCAATCTTCGTGACCGGGGACCCGAATCAGACCGTCGCGATTCCGGGCGGTCAGATGGTTATCAACGAGCAGACCATTTCTTCCAGCGGAAGCGCTCTGGTGAATGCGCTTCACGTTACTGTCAACGGTGTCGTGGATATGGTGATCGCTTCAGCGACAGCGGGTATTTCTTAGCGCCACGTAAAGTGGCCTCAATGCAAAGGGAGGAAGAACAATGAATGAGAGAGCAAAGCGAATATCTAGGCTAATATCCGCGCTCGTCACCGGAGGACTCGTGCTGGCGATTCTGGTCGTGTTCAGGAGCGTCCCAGCAAGGGCCTGGAACACCACTGGAGGAGAGGTTCCGAGCCCGTGCGACTTCACGACCGGCGGAGGATTTATCCTTATCGCGCCGGGAACGGCCTTCAACTTGGCCGGTTTGCCCGAGTCCGGCCAGAAGGCGAACTTCGGCTTGGTGGGCGGGTGCAAGAATGGCGGCTTCTTCGGTCACGTCAATTACGTGGACCACAATAACGGGCTTCACGTGAGCAGCGACAGCATCACGGGGTACGTTAATCCTTGCCCGGGGTGCAGTCTCCCAGAGGCGAACAACGCGCGTGACATCTGTGGCACGGCCGACGCAACCGACCCATCTTCAGGTCAAAACTTCGGGACCGTTCTCTTTCGAGTGAGGACGATTGACGCCGAGCAGCAATCGTCCCCGCCGCCCAAAGACAAGTTTGGAATCGAGTTACGAACCCTCGACGACTCCACCACCGTCTACCTTGTACCGACGCGCTGTTTGGCGAGCGATAGCCCAACGGGTGACGTCACCACCTGCAGCAGCGTGAACCCGGGGGGCGGCGACATCGAACTCCACAAGCACAACCCCTCCACCTTTTCAAACATTGGGGCTAGCTGCCCTACTGACGATGGTGGACTGGGATACTGATCAAAACTGAGAAATCCACACTGCCCCGCGGTCAGGCCACGCAAAAGACCGCGGGCCAGTGTGGTTTTCCGGACCACGCTGGCCGGAGCGCTACAATAACGTATGTCATCACACAAAGGCCCAAGGCCAAGAATGGCGACTCCATCGTACGCATCTATATTCCGTTGCTGGGTTGGAAGATGTCTGTATCGTGGAACGAAAAGACCTCTCGGACTTGGATCATTCGTGCACGGGTGACCGCAATGCCTTCATCAACCGTCTCCGGCTCATGGCTCGCTATCCGCATCGCCTGTTGGTGATCACGAGCACGCTAAGCCAGGTAAAGTCTCCCTATTCCCACGCGAGCGTTGATCCGAACCGGACGACGCAATTCTTGGTCGCCGTGCTCGCGGGATTGCAGGTGCCGTTCGTTTGCAGCGAGACGCATGAACTGGGTGAAGAACTCTCGTGGGTTCGTACCTGTACCAAGTTCATCTCTACCATTGGCTGGAGTCCAACGATTACGGCCGGTTTCTTGCAGACAATGATCTATAGAAGTTGAGGAGTTGGAGAACGCTGAGTCAGATTCCTCCCTTACGGAATTTTTGCGTAACACAACGTTAAGAACGCTCTGCGAATCGCGGGCGAACCCGGCACTCGGCGCGCCGCGCTGCGGGAATGGGCGCGTGCCAGCGTCCAGACACCTGTCCCGACACTCGCGCGAGAGGGAGGGGGGTGGTCGGATTTTTGCGGCCGTATCCGCTATCCCCTGCTTTCCTTGACACCCTCTCGCGGCTGCCAGTAGACTCAAAATGCGCACATTTTTCGGCGGAGTTTCAGCGAGAATGCTGTTGTCACGCGATTTCGTAGGTTATATGGCGAACGAGGTGGTCAAGCGCCTGCTTGCCAACAAAATGATCGAGGCCGGCAAGCCCGCTGCTCTTGCCGAGCGCATCCGTCTCAAGATGGCCGAGGAAATTGGCCTGGAAGATCGCCTGAACGAGGAAGTCCGCGAAATCCTCAGCCAGCATGCCGAGGAGATGCGCCGCACAGGAGCCTCCTATCAGGAGATGTACAAAAAAGTGAAGGGGGAGCTGGCGCGGCAGCGCAAACTGATTCTGCGCTGAGCGCGATCCGCGCGAAAGCAGCGCGCGCCGTCAGGAGCCTTCGCGCAACGTTATGCGATTAAGCCGCGAAAAAACGGTACGGCTGTCCCACCTCATTACCGACGTCCTCGTGGCCGGCGAAGACGTCGAATTCATCGAAGACCGCGCCACCATTCGCCAGAACGTCGTGGAAATTTTGCTCAGCCTGCTCAAAGAAGAAGAGCAAGTTGACGCCCAGGTCCGCCAGAAGATCGGTTCTCAAAAGAAAGAGATTCTCGAGGGCAGCGAGGAATGGGACGTTCTTTATCGCAAGTATTACTCGGAAGAGATGCGCAGGATGGGCATCGGGCATCAGCCTAGCGCGACCAGCAGCGGTTGAGCCGCACATCAGCTTCCCGGATGCTCCCCCGTTTGCAAGCTTCTGCGGCAAACAAAAACAGCGCCCGCCTGAAATCAGCAGCGCCGAGACATCTAGTGCCGTTCCAACTTGTCTCGCCAAAGAATGCCTGTCCGCGACCTTGGACCGAACGAAACTTGTATCCCGACCGGTCCCCGTTCGGGGACAGGTTCGGTTTCGTTCGGCCTTTGTTGAACTTTTGCGTCATCAGGGCGAAGCACTTGGCCCAAATAGTTGGAACGGCACTAGAAGATGGCGCTCGGCGCGTTGAAGTCCGTCTTTTTCGCTTTAATTCCGAAGCTTACGGATTGTTCTGGCTGTTGGGATCGTCCTCGGGACGCCTCTTCAGCGTCGGCCGATCCGGATCGTCCGATGGACTATCGCCGCCTTGCGCGCCGGGCTGTTGCTGCCCACCCTGACCGGCTTGCGGTTGCTGCCGCTCGGTGCGCGTGCGCAGCGTAGGCTTGTCTTTGTTGGTCTTACTTTCTTGCAGCTTATTGCGGTTCTCGATGCCCCGCAGCCGCGCCTTCACGGTGTCGAATTCCGAAGTAGTCACGATGTACTGCTCTCGCGCGGGCAATACGTTGCCAATTTCCTTCTGAATGGATACGACGCGCTCCGGCGTCGGCGGATGCGTCGAGAAAAACTTCGGCACCGTTCCTGGCTGCCGCTTCTCCTCGGCCTCCACCTTCTCGAAGAACGTCACGAACGCATTCGGGTCATACCCCGCCGCATACATATATTGCAAGCCGAGGTAGTCGGCCTCGAATTCGGCATCGCGCGAAAATTTCAAGAAGGACATGGGAATGGCGAAGTTCAGTCCCTCATAAAGTCCATAGCCCGCCCAGCCCCCCGGGCCGAGCAGGATCAGCGGAATCGTGGCCATCTGCGCCAGTTCGCCCTTGGTGGCGTTCTTGGTGCCGTGCCGCGCGGCTACGTGCGCGATCTCATGAGCCATCACGCCCGCGAGTTCCGCCTCGGAATCGGCGCGCAGGATCAGCCCGCTATGCACGTAGAAAAATCCGCCCGGCAGCGCAAACGCGTTTACCGCGTCGGAGTCAATCACTTTGATCGTGAACGGAACCTTTGCATCCGAGTTGCGCACCAGGTTCTGCCCCACGCGGTTCACGTATTCCGTGACGACGGGATCATCGATCAGCTTCGACGACCGCTCCACTTCCTGCGCCAGGCTCTTACCGAGTGCCATTTCGCGCTCGAGGGAATAGAAGTTGACACCTCTGCCGACTCCACGATTCCCGATGGCCTCCACGTCCGCTTTCGAGCCCGGCTTGACGTCAGGCTTGTCCTTTTGCGGAATGGGAGTTTCGTCTTTTGAATCTTTCGCTTGCGACTGCTGTTTGTCGCTTTCTGTCGATTTCGGCTTCTTTGTTTCCTTGTCTTTATCTTTATTCTTCGCCTTCTTCTGCGACGCTTGCGAATCGGTCTGTTGCGAATCGCCCGGCGAGGCCTGCGGCTGCTGCGGCCCGGAATCCTGCGTCGGCCCGGCGGTTGGTGCAGTTTGAGGCGTGGGATTGGCCGGAGGTGGCGCCGGCTGCGAGGGTGCCTGCGGTGCCGCCAAAATAGGAAAGGCCAGCGCCGCTGACAACGCCAGCCCCAAAAGGCCTCGGCTCAATAAGCCGCTAGGAATCACTAAACGCGACTGTGTCATGGTTTGCTCCGGCCGCTGCTGCTCCAGGCAATTATACATCCACGCGTGCGCCGCGGGTAGCGCAAGCTACCATTTCCGCCTTGGACGCTCAACGCTTGAAGATAGATTCCTTCTTTTTGATGGCCTCAGGTCACCCCGGGTTTCCCGCCTTTTTCCATGAAGTGCAAGAATTTATGATCCGCCCCTGAAAGCATTTAGGCGCCCGGCCCATGGGTAGACGTGGCCGTTTAGCCCTCGCCTGCCGCGCCAAAACCCCTGTTTTCCAGCCTCCCGTTCGTGTGCGTCCCGCCTGTAACAACCTGTACCTTCGTTCAGTTGACACTGGACGCCCCTTCCCCCAAGATTCAGTTCGAAACACACGGCCAAAATGTCAGTTTCCAAAATACAGGTTGGTCAGGTGTGGAAAAAGGCAGGAAGCGAGGAGAGTTTCCTCGTGACCCGCCTGTATAGCGAGGCCCTCGCTACCTTCGCCGTCCTTCGTCCCGCCGGCAAGGAAACCGCCGCGCTGCTTCGCGTCAAGGTGATACGAAAAGGCGCTGCCCAGGCCCTCCCCGGCTTCTCTATGGCCCAGGATTCCGACGAATTCTAAATCGACCGCACCGGCAATTCCACCACGTCTTCCACTTGCATCACTTCTTTAACCAAAAAAGGCTCGGCGTGCTCTACTCCGACCAGTTCGCCGTAAAATCGCGCTACAAGATGCACTTCGTGCACCAGCCGGTCGAGCGGTAGATAGACCTTCGAGCGCCGCTCGCGTCCCTTCGGCTGGAACTGCGATCGGTAGGCGAGGATTGCCTTGGTGCGCCGTGAAAACTCGCGCGATATATCCACCACAAACGAAGGGCGCACGCTGCGATCATAGGTCGTCGAATACAGCACCTTGAACGGCCGGTACGCCTCGCCCTCTAATTCCAGCCGCTTCAGTCCGGCCAGAAAGCAGCCCTCATAGCCCAGCCGGGATGCCGTGTAATGGTCGGGATGCCGCCCCTCCCAGTACGGCAAGATCACGGTTCGCGGCCGCAACGCCCGGATTCGCCGCGCCATGGCCAGCTTGTATTCCATGCGCATCTCCAGGTGCGCATCGGGAAGGCCCAGGTTCTCGCGATGGGCCACGCCCAGGATGCGCGCCGCGGCCGCAGCCTCCTTCCGGCGCCTCTCCACCGAGCCGCGTGTGCCCATCTCTCCTCCGGTCAAATCCAGGATTCCCACGGCATAGCCGCGGCGGACCATCTTGATCAACGTTCCGCCGCAGGTGAGTTCCACGTCATCGGGATGTGCGGCTATCGCCAACAGATCCAATTTCATTGCGCCTCCTGAATTTAGGCGGCCGATTGTAGCGCATGCCCCAGGCACCGGCGCCTTATGCGAACAGCTCCCGACCCCGTGGGTTCCTCGACTCTGTGTTAGATTGCTGCCTCGGCGTGAACCTCCAGGGACAAGTCGCTTTAGTTACCGGCGCAGGGCGCCGCATCGGACGCGCCATCGCTCTGCGGCTGGCGGCCGAGGGCGCTCGAATGGTCGTGCACTATCGCAATTCGCCATCCGAAGCCGAAGCCGTTGCCGCGGAAATCGTCCGCGCCGGCGGTGAAGCCCTTTGCATGCGAGCCGAACTCACCCGCGTCGCCGAAATCGACCGCCTTTTCGAGCAGATCGAACAGCGCTTCGGGCGACTCGACATTCTGGTGAACAACGCGGCAATCTTTTCCCCAACTCCCGTCGGCCGGACGCAGGAAGCACAATGGGATGCGATCCTCGACACTAACCTCAAAGCGCAGTTCTTTGCTGCGCAACGTGCCGCGCCCCTCCTCGTTCAAACCGGACGCGGCCGAATCATCAATTTCGCTTCGCTTGGTGGCCTCCAGGCGTGGCCCAAGTACACCGCCTACAGTGTTTCGAAAGCGGGCGTGATCATGCTCACGCGCTGCCTGGCCCGCGCTCTTGCGCCAGCCGTCACCGTAAACGCCATCGCTCCCGGAACCATCTCGTTCCCCGAAGACGCGCCCGAGATTGCCGAACGCGCCATCCGCGGCGCACCCTTGCGCCGCACCGGCTCTGCCGAAGATATTGCCAGTGCCGTCGTCTACTTAATCGGCGCGGGATTCGTCACCGGCCAAGTCCTGGTTGTCGATGGCGGCTCGTCAATCCCGTCCTAGACGGGCGCCTTGAAAGCCCTCGGTATTAGTCAAATTTTCTCCGCGCACGAGCCGCGAAATCACCTGCCGGTCCGCGGGCAAAAAGTCGTAGCGCGGCAATTCCGTCCTCGGCGCCCATATAATTCGTTGGAACGCGAGGTTTCGCGGCGGGTCCTTGAGTGCGGCAGAGAGAAAGGAGATCTGCACGGCCTCGCTCATCTCCGCATAGCGATGTCGCACCATCTGTACCAAATCGCCGATATTCGGGGCGGCGCCCAGCTCCTCGCGTAACTCGCGCTCGAGCGCCTGGCGCGGCGTCTCGCTCGGACGCATCTTCCCACCGGGAAACTCCCACTTGCCACCAAGGATTCTGCCCGCCTGCCGCTGGCAGATCAGCACTCGGCCGTTCTGCTCAATGATCCCCGCTACCACGCGTATCATCGCGGTGACACTACCATAGCTGCGAATGGAAGGCACTTTGGTACAATGAGGCCGGAATGTGCTGCCGCTGCGTTCCGGCTGATGCGCTTGCGGTCCCGCTGACTCCGCAAGGGCATTCCTGTTTTTGGGTTCCTTCCCTGGCTTATCTGTCTTCACACCCGATAGTGAATCCGCAACGAACGGTCGCCAGCATGATGCGTCTGGTTCTCTTGATTCTGGCGCTGCTATTCGCTTTTGGCGCCGGCGCGAGCGCACAGACGAGCCGCGCCTCAGATTCGGCGGCGCGGCCGCGGGTCGTCGAATTGAGGATCGGCGATGAAATCGAGCCGATCATGGCCGAATACATCGATGGCGGCATCAGCGATGCGGCTAAGCAGCATGCCAGCTTGATCTTGATCACCATGGATACGCCCGGGGGCCTGGGAACCTCCATGGAAGATATCATCCAGCACATCCTCTCTTCGCCCGTGCCCGTGGTGGTGTACGTCTCTCCGGTCGGCGCGCGCGGTGCGTCTGCCGGATTTTTTATTCTTCTCTCCGCCGATGTGGCCGCCATGGCTCCCGGGACGCACGCCGGGGCGGCCTCGCCCTTGATCGCTGTGGGCGGCGTTCCCTTGAACGTAGACGAGACGCTGAAGAAAAAAATTCTGAACGATGCCACGGCCTTCCTGCGCAGCTATGCCGGGAAGCGGGGGCGCAACGTGCAGATTGCGGAGACGGCGGTTACCGATGGCAAGGCTTTCACGGAAACCGAAGCGCTCAACGACAAGCTCGTGGATCTTGTCGCCAACTCGCCGGAGGATTTGTTCTCCAAGCTCAACGGGCAGACGATCAAGCGATTTGACGGCTCGGAAACGCGCCTCAGCCTGGACAATCCCGAAATCGTAACCATGCAAATGTCCGCCCGGCAGCGCTTTCTGGCGCGCATCGTGCAGCCCGACGTCTTTTTCATTCTGCTGATCGCCGGCGTGCTCGGCCTGTACGTCGAATTCACGCATCCGGGCATGATCGCCCCGGGAGTGATCGGCGCAATCGCACTGGTTTTGGCGCTGTTCGCGATGCACATTCTTCCGGTAAACTTTGCGGGCCTGCTTTTGATCATCGTGGCGCTGGGCTTGTTTATTTTGGAGGCGAAGTACACCAGCCACGGGGTCCTGGCCGCCGGCGGCGTCATCGCCATGCTGCTGGGCGCGTTTATGCTGATCCGCTCGCCACTCACGGGGGCCGGCGTCAGCTTCGGCGTGGCGCTCGGGGTGACTGGGCCCGCCGCGGTAGTCACGATCTTTCTCATGCGCTTGGTGCTGCGTTCGCGCGACTGGAAGCAGTCGACTGGAGCGGAACAAGTGGTGGGCGTGCAGGCCGAAGTTACGGAAGCCATTGCGCCCGTGGGCGGCGACGCAGCGCCTGCGTCATTTCAAGGTATGGTGCGCTTGCGCGGAGAGCTCTGGCGGGCGGTGGCCCCGGTAGCCATTCCGGCGGGCGCGCAGGTGCGAGTCGTGCGGGTCTCGGGACTGACGGTGCACGTCGTGCCTGCGGAATCGGACGCACGCTGATATGATCGCGCGGGGCGTTGAGAAGCACCGCACTTGGATTTTTGCTGCCTGCGGAAGGAGACGCTGATGGACTTCAGCTTCACGGGGCCGCTCATTGCCATAATCATCTTCCTGATCTGGTTCTGGAACTCTCTCTACGTCATCAAGGAGTGGGAGCGTGGAGTCGTTTTGCGTCTCGGACGCATGTTGCCCGACGCCAAGCCGGCCGGGCTGCGCCTGGTTTTCTGGCCGATCGAGACTCTCTATCGCATCTCGTTGCGCATCGAAACTCTTGACGTGCCCGCGCAGGACATCATCACGCGCGATAACGTCTCCGTCAAAGTAAACGCGGTGTGCTATTTCCGCGTGGTGGACGCGAACCTGGCGCTTTCTCAGGTGCAGAACTACCTCTACGCCACATCGCAGAAAGCGCAAACGACGATCCGCAGCATTGTGGGCCAATTTGAGCTCGACGAAATCCTCGCCGAACGCGAAAAGGTAAACGCCAAGCTGCAAATCATCCTTGACCAGGACACCGAGCCCTGGGGTATTAAGGTAACCAAGGTGGAAGTGAAGCAAGTTGACATCCCGGAGCAGATGCAGCGGGCCATCGCGCGGCAGGCGGAAGCCGAACGCGAGCGGCGCGCCAAGATCATCCATGCTGAGGGCGAAATGCAAGCCTCCGCGAAGCTCGCCGAAGCGGCCGGCGTGCTGGAGACTCAGCCCGCTGCCATTCAGCTCCGCTACCTCCAGACGCTGACGGAAATCGGGGCGGAGAAAAACACCACCATCATTTTTCCGATCCCCATCGATATCATCAATGCTTGGGTGAAGAAGTCACTCGAGCCGGGGCGCTGATGGCAGCAGGGAATCGCCGAGGTCGCGATTGGGTGCTCGGAGGACGCCATCTCGCCGGCATCTTCGTCTTGCTCGTCGTATTATTCGGGATGGTGTTTACGCTCGGTTACCTCCTCGGACGCAATCAATACGATGCGCAGCTCCGCGCAGCTGCGAGCACTCTTCCCGGCAAACCAGACAGCGTGAGCGATAAGCCGGTGAAGGCAAGGCGCGGTCCGGCGGAGACTGATAAACTCGAGAAGCCGCTCGCGCCTGCGGATTGGGATTTTTATCATTCCGCGGAACCGGCAAAGCCCGCCGAGCCCATGCCCGAGCCACCGAAATCCGTGGTGCCTAGCCGTGCGAACGCCCCCGTGGCAGGGAAATCTGCTTCGCGCATCCAGTCCGCGCGATCAAACACCAAATCGCTGGATCCGCCGACCGTCCCGCGGGGCGCCGTCGTTTTGCAGATCGCGGCCATGGCCCGCCAGGCCGACGCCGTTGCGTTGGCGCAGGCATTACAGCGCAAGAAATTCCCCGCCTTCGTGCTGCCGCCCCGAGCCGGCCGTTATTATCGCGTGCGAGTCGGACCGTATCCCGACGCGCAATCCGCCGATTTCGCGCGGCAGAAACTTGAGAGTCAAGGTTTCAAGGCCATCACCCGTCGTTGACGCGCGCCGCGCGACGGGGGCAGCGGAGCGAAGCCAAAGTCGCGTGCAAACGCGCCCCTCTGCGCAAACCGGCCCCTTTGGCCAAATCCTTCCGCGGAAATGGCGCCTCTTGCTTTCCTTCATTTCCGGCGTCTTGCTGGCTCTGGCCTTCCCCAATTTCAATCTGCCGTTTCTGGCATGGATTGCGGTTGCGGTACTGATCATCGCCTCGCTCGAAGGAGGCGTGGGCGAAGCGGCCCTCCGTGGTTTGCTTTTTGGCGTCCCGTTTTATCTGTTCTCCATCCCCTGGATTTATACGGTCATGCGCCAGTATGGGCCGTTGCCTCGATGGGAAGCCGCCGGAGTGATGGCGTTGATGATTCTGGCGGCATCGCCTTACTTCGTGGCGTTTACTCTCCTCCTTACCTGGATCGCCCGTCGCGATAAGAACCTCGCGTTATTCGCCGCGCCATTTCTTTGGACCGCTCTCGAACTTGCCCGGGCACGCATGCCCGACATCGCCTTCCCGTGGGAACTCCTCGGCTATTCCGCCGCGGGCAATCTCGCGCTGGTGCAATTGACGGCGATCACCGGAATTTACGGCCTGTCCTTAGTTGTGGCCGCATATAACGCGGCCGTAGCCTGGCTGATCGGCTCCGTCATCGCCTTGCGCGGCCAGAGGCCATGGCGCCTTCCTGCCAGCGCGCTGGCCGCCTTCAGCGCGCTCGTCCTTGCCGCCGCGCTTATAGGCCCGCGATTTGTCCCCGCAGCTCACGCTTCGCAGGTCGCCCATCTGGTGCAAACGGATTTGCCGCAGTCGATGGAGTACCCGGCCAATTGGGATGCTGTTCATGCCGGGGACATGTCTGAGCTCGATCGCATCAGCATCGCGGCGGGGCAGAAGGATCCCGGGCTCGTCGTCTGGCCCGAAGTTCCCGCACCTTTTTCGCTCCGCCAGACGGATTTCGCCCGTCGTGCGCAGGAGATTGCGCGCGATTCCAAAAGCAATTTCCTGCTCGGCGTGGTGGGCTGGGAACCCGGTCCAGACGGCCGGCTGGCCGCTTATAACAGCGCGGCCCTGCTGGATCTCCAGGGCCGCGAGGAATTTCAGTACAATAAGATTCACTTAGTCCCCTTCAGCGAATACGTGCCTTGGCGCGACTTCTTCTGGTTCGCCAAGAATCTCACGGGACTTGCGGGCGATTTTCGCCATGGCACACGCTACGCTGTAGGGGACTTGCCTGGCGGGCATTTCAGCACTTTTATCTGTTACGAGGCAGTATTTCCAAACGAGGTCCGGCGGTTTGTCTTAAACGGCGCAAACCTGCTGATCAATCTCTCGGATGACGGGTGGTTCGGGCGCTCCGCGGCGCCCGCACAGCATCTGCAGATGGCCCGCGTTCGCGCCGTGGAACATCGCCGCTGGCTGCTGCGCGATACGAATAACGGGTTCACCGTTTCGGTGGATCCTTACGGGCGCATCGTCGCCAGCCTGGCCCCGGATATCCGCGGAGAGTTGGATGCTCCTTACGCGTTTCGCAGCGATAACACGGTCTACACGCGCTGGGGCGATTGGCTGCCCGGAATTTGCGTCGTAATCAGTCTCGTTTTGCTGCTCGTGGCATGGGTACGCAGCTAAAAAATGTATCAGCGCGCCCTCTGCGTCATCCCTTCCGATTCGCGGAGAACCTCGCACTATTTTCGGGCAGGTGATTCTTCGGTTGCCAAGCGGCGGTGGGTCCGGCATATCGCGTTACGGCAGGCTCAGCCATGCGAACAGCCCCGCAACAATTGCCACTAGGACGAGGACACCAAGAACAAACACAATCTTACGTTTCCCAGGACCGGTTGCCGTTATATTCTTTAGCAACTCGCGTTCCTGCGCCTCGCGGCTCGCGTGCATCAACCATTCGTTCAGGGTGATCTGTTCCGCGCTCTCGACGTTATCGAAGCGAATGCCCATTCCCTCATTGCTGATCGAATAGATGACCTTGCCTTCGCTGTGGAACCTCTTGCCTCTGGCCATGGCTGTCAGTTTGACAATCGTTCCGGGATTAAACGGCTTGGGGGTCCTCACATGACAACCGGAGTGGCTAACATTAGCGGTCTTGGACATGACCTGTTGGCCTGATTTGCGGTCTACGACTTCGACGGCTGCGACGAAGCTATAACGAAGTCCCGCGCGCTGGGGGTACCAGGTGCTGGTTTCCGCGATTACGTCGGTCCCCTGAGAACGAGCCGCACTCGTCATAAATCGGCGCCTTCGCTCCATTAAGGGCCGGTTGGGTTGCGGGGCAGGCCCTTAGCTAGATCGTAAATAGACCTGCCGAAGGGTTCAAGAGGCAAATGCCAACGCTATAGCGGAACTGTAATATGGCATGTCACCTATTGTGCAGACGAAAACATCAGGGTAAGTACATACTGCGGCATACGAGTAGCCTCCCAGCACACTCCTCCTCGCCGCTTCTCGGGGCGCGGGCTAGCTATTCTCAAAATGAGGAAATTGCCTGTTCAATACGTGGAGACCTTGGCCCTACCCCTTGGGCCCATGGCTTCCCTTTCGGCTAATGAGTTTTTCTTCGGTCGGACCACGCGCGGTCATACCGAGGCTCTCGCTACCTTCTTCCCGCAGACTGGCGATTTCTCTAGGAGGCGAATTGTCGGAGCCGGTTCTCATTGTCGCTCGCGTGATCTTCTCGGAAATTTTTAGTATTCTAGAAAGGGACCAATCATGATCATCGAAGATCTCGAACATCGTTTTCAGGAACTCGGCGATCGCATCGGACTTGTGCGGAGTTATCTTTGACGTGCCCCGCTACCGCGGTCTCCTCAGCGAACTCCAAACTCGCAGTTCGCAGCCGGACTTCTGGCAGGATCAGGAAAAAGCCCAGCAG
>WNGP01006032.1_pt1 | contig 13964 bp, 9 predicted proteins | sample 5407671 | NCBI WGS metagenome assembly WNGP01 (sample SAMN13153381, study PRJNA577476) | soil metagenome | isolation source: 40 cm soil or saprolite under Garry oak tree replicate 2 | place: USA:California | collected 2016-06-15 | reverse complement strand
AATTCGGACCGCGGAACATCATCTACCACGAGGGCTCACGGTATGTCGTGAACCAAATACAGCTGCCTTATCGCAACGAGGTTGGGGGTGACTCGCCACTTCTCACCGACGTCGCGAAGAGATGCGAGAACTGCGGCTATCTCCATTCCGGTAAGGACAAAGACCTATGCGAGAGCTGCGGGGCTGCGCTCCAGGCACCGTTGGACTCACTCGTCAGGCTGAGCCACGTTTTTGCCCGTCGGCGTGACCGCATCAACTCCGACGAGGAAGAGCGCCAGCGGCAGGGATACGACGTCTGGAGCTCGGTGCGGTTCGCCGACCGCGGCGGCAAGCCGAGCGTTAGGGTCGCCCAGGTCGTGTTCAACGCTGCTCAGCTGGGACGGCTCGAATACGGAGAGGCGGCGACGCTGTGGCGGATCAACGTGGGCTGGGCGCGGCGCGACCCAGCTCAGCGCCTGGGATACAACGTTGACGTAGAGCGTGGGTACTGGGCCAAGGGTGAACACGAAGAAGAAGATGACGACGACGCTAAGAACGCAAAGCGCATTCAACGAGTGATCCCTTATGTCGAGGATCATCGCAACTGCCTACTGCTGACCTTCACTGACGTCCCTGATCCGAAGGTGTTGGCTTCGCTCGAAGCGGCGCTCAGGGTCGCTATCGCTGCCCGTTATCAGCTCGAGGACGAGGAGCTGTCCGCCGAGCCCCTTCCCTCCCGTGATCGTCGAACCCGGATCCTGCTATATGAGGCATCGGAGGGTGGGGCGGGAGTTCTGCGCCGCCTTGTCGATGACCCTGTGGCGTTCGCGGCTGTCGCCCGCACAGCTCTCGAAATCTGCCATTTCGATCCAGACACTCTCGCCGATAAGCATCATGCCGACGGAGCTCACGAGGACTGCGAAGCCGCCTGTTATGACTGCCTTCTCGGGTACCGCAATCAGATGGACCACCCTATACTCGACCGGAAGGCGGTGGCTCCGCTGCTGAAGCAGCTGGCGTCCGCCGCAGTCCAGAGCTCACCTGGCCCAGAAGACCGTGCCGAGCACGTGAAGCGGCTGCTGAATCTTTGTGACTCGGACCTGGAAAGGAGGTGGGTCCGGTTCGTCGACGACGCCGGCTTGAGGCTTCCAGATCGCGCTCAGGAGCTTCTGCCAACGATCGCCACACGGCCGGATTTCACGTACACAGGTAATGACAGGGCGGCAATTTATGTCGACGGCCCACATCACATATTCCCGGACAGAGCGGTGCGCGACGCGGCGCATGTGGCTGCCCTGCAGGACGCGGGCTTCTCCGTGATTCGTTTCGAGGAAGAGGACCAATGGGATGAGGTCGCCGCCCAACACGAGTGGTTGTTCGGTCCGATCAAGGTCACCCCGTGACCTTCCAGGTGGGCGCGCTCGTGCGCGCTCGCGGACGGGAATGGGTGGTAAACCCAGGGTCTACCGACGACCTCCTGCTTCTTAGGCCCCTCGGTGGAACTGACGCCGAAACGGCCGGAGTCCTGACGTCGCTCGAAAAGGTCAATCACGCAACCTTCGATCTTCCGGATCCCACACGCCCTGGCGACCACCGCTCCGCGAGGCTCTTGCGCGATGCGATCAAACTCGGTTTCCGGTCGGGGGCCGGGCCGTTCAGAAGCTTTGCCCGGATCGCCGTTGAACCCCGGCCGTACCAACTCGTGCCTTTGCTGATGGCCCTCAAAATGGATCCCGTTCGCCTCCTGATCGCAGACGACGTTGGGATCGGTAAGACGATCGAGGCTGCGCTCATAGCGCGCGAGCTCATTGACACCGGGGTAGTTCAGCGGCTGGCCGTGCTTTGCCCCCCGCATCTGGCCGGGCAGTGGCAGAAAGAGCTGAGTTCCAAGTTTCACATCGATGCCACGCTTGTCCTGGCATCGACCGCTGCTCGCCTGGAGCGCGAATGCGTCGGTGAGCAGACACTGTTTGACCTTCATCCGTTTGTAGTCGTTTCGACTGACTTCATCAAGGCCGAGCGGAGACGGCGGGACTTCCAGCGCACCTGTCCGGAGCTGGTTATCGTCGACGAGGCCCACACGTGCACGCTCGCTGGCCAGCACCGCGGCGCTCGCCAGCAGCGCCACGAGTTACTCAAAGGCTTGGCCGCAGACCTCTCGAAACATCTGCTGTTGGTCACCGCCACGCCCCACAGCGGAAAAGATGATGCCTTCAGGTCCCTGTTGGCCCTCCTGGATCCCAGCCTGGCGGGATTGCCGGATGACCTTACGGGTCCGCATCGTGAAGGCGACCGGCGGCGGCTTGCGAAGGTCATGGTGCAGCGTCGCCGCGGCAATATCACCAGGTACGTCGACACGGAGACACCTTTCCCCAACCGCGAAGAGCGTGAAGAGCCATACCAGTTGAGCAAGCCCTACAAGGACTTCTTCGACAAAGTCCTGCGCTTCTGTCGCGAATCGGTTCGAGACACGGAAGGCGGATTGCACCGGCAGCGCGTGCGTTACTGGTCCGCTCTCGCCCTTCTCCGTTCAGTCGCATCAAGTCCGGACGCAGCTGTCGAAACTCTGAAGAATCGTGCGCGAACGGCGGAAACGCCCGACGCCGATGCTGCCGACGCAATCGGCCGAGGCTTGGTGATGGACGAGGTGCTCGAAGAGGACGTGGAGGACTCCGACCCGGGTGCAGACTTCGATCTGAACCCTGAGGGGACTGTTTCGCACCGTCTCAAGGCGTTGGCCAAAGAGGCAGGCGCTCTGGCCGGCGAGCCCGACTTGAAGCTGCAGCGACTCACCAGTCTTCTTAAGGAGATGCTGGAGGACGGCTACCGTCCGATCGTCTTCTGCCGCTTTATCCCAACTGCCGACTACCTCGCGTCGCGCCTCCGCGACACTCTCAAGGGAGTTGAAGTGGTTGCCGTCACGGGCACGATTCCGTCGGACGAGCGCGAAGAGAGGGTGCTCGAGCTGTCGAAATCTGAGCGCCGGGTATTGGTGGCAACCGATTGCCTCAGTGAAGGCATCAATCTCCAGGAGCATTTCGACGCGGTCGTTCATTACGACCTGGCATGGAATCCAACCAGGCATGAGCAACGTGAGGGCCGAGTTGACCGCTACGGCCAGAAGAAGAAGACCGTTCGGGTGCTAACGATGTATGGCCGAGACAATCGCATCGACGGAGTCGTTCTTGATGTTCTGCTTCGCAAGCACCGCGCCATACGAAGAGCGACAGGTGTATCGGTGCCCGTACCGGTTGATTCCGCAGGCGTGGTCGAAGCGATCCTCGAAGGACTGCTCCTTCGGACGCACGCTGACGAAGGATTCGAGCAACTGCTCCTGTTGGACAAGGAGCTCAAGCCCAAGCAGGAACTGCTCTTCGGAGAATGGGAGCGCGCGGCTGAACGCGAGGAGAGGTCACGTGCCCTTTTCGCTCAAGAGTCGATCAAGCCGGAAGAGGTGGCGAGGGAACTGCGCGATGCTCGGGCAGCCGCCGGCGAGGCGGCGGACGTCAAGGCGTTTATGCGAGTGGCAGTGCCAGCGGTTGGAGGCACGGTCACCGGCAACGGCGTACTGCAGATCGACGTGTCTTCAGCTCCATTAGCGCTGCGCGAGACGATGGTAGATCCGCGACTCGAGGCGACGTTTGAGCAACCGCCGACAGGCCGTCAGATCCAGCTGGTGCGGACGCATCCGTTCGTGGCTGATCTGGCGAGCTACATCCTCGACACAGCGTTGGATCCGGCCGTCGATAAGCCGGCGGCGGGACGATGTGGGCTGATCAGAAGCCGAGCTGTTCAGACGAGAACGACGCTCATCGTTGTTCGCAATCGCTTCCACTTGACGCTCCGTACAAAGCGTAGGGATCGAACGCTTCTCGCCGAAGAATGCGATTTGCTCGCATTTCAGGGTCCGCCGAACGCTCCCGCGTGGTTGGGGAAGGATGCGGCTGAGTCGTTTCTAAACGCGGTTCCCAGCGGCAATGTGAGCGAAGGCCAGAAGTCAGAGTTCCTAGCGGCTACGCTCCAACATTCCCAGCTCTGGTCCGACTACCTCGCCGACCACGCCAAACGACGGGCCGAGGCTCTGGTCGCGTCTCACAATCGTGTCCGCTCCGCCACTGGCATAGGAGGTTCAGCGGCGGTCGAGGCCCACCGGCCCGACATCCTGGGCGTCTACGTCCTTCTACCTGACAGTGCTGTCTGATGGCGCGGCAGCGCAGCGCTTTCGTAACTGTTAGAACAGAAGGAGCCCTGCTGCCTCCGGACGAGCTGACACGGATTGCCGACAGGGTAGCTGGCGGTATGTCGTCTGCGGATTATCACCTGCAGCCGCATGAGCGAATCAACGAGCGCATCAGCCAGTCATGGAACCGCTTAGTTCCCGGATGGACTGGACTAAAGGACGCTCTGGGCAAGCTCCCCACGGGAGCACCGGGAACCACCGAGACTCGCGAGCGGTGGCTGTTGGTCATGTTCGACGAACTTGGCTTTGGCCGCCTGGCTACGGCCCGCGGCGAACTCGAAGGTCCCGCGGGACGCAAGTTTGCGATCTCGCATGTCAGCGCAGAAGGCCTGCCTGCTCATCTAGTTGGGTTTGGCCAGGACCTTGATCGGCGCACCCCGGGCCGGGTCGGCGCTGCCACAACGAGCCCACACGGCCTCGTCCAGGAGTTTCTGAACGACTCTCCAGATCACAGATGGGGTGTCGTAAGCAATGGCCGCCAGCTGCGGTTGCTTAGGGACAATTCGGCGCTCACTCGGCAGGCTTACGTTGAGTTCGACCTCGAGGACATGTTCGACGGCGAAGTCTATTCGGACTTTGCGCTTCTCTGGCTCGTCTGTCACGAGAGCCGCTTCTCCGGACCCGTCGGGGACTCGTGGCTGGATCGCTGGTCCCAAGAGGCTCAGAAGGCCGGCGTTCGCGCACTCGACACTCTGCGTGATGGCGTGCAAGCGGCGATTGAAGCACTGGGGACTGGTTTCGCGAGGCATCCTTCTAATTCAAGTCTCCGGGCTGACCTGAAGTCTGGCGCCGTCGAGGCGGGGGAGTACTACCGGCAAATACTGCGCGTTGTCTACCGTCTGATCTTTCTGTTGGTGGCTGAAGACCGCAACCTCCTCCAGCGAGAGGACCTCGACGCAGGCGCACGGGAGACGTACGCGGCGTATTACTCCGTCGACCGATTGCGCAGGCTTGCTTCCATTTGGCGTGGAGCGACAGCTCACCCTGATCTTTGGCGATCGCTCCGCCTCGTGATGTCCGGCCTTGGCGGCGACGAGGGGCTCCCCGCGCTCGGTCTACCCTCATTAGGAAGCTTTCTTTGGTCGCCTGACTCAGTGGCCGCCATCGAAGGGTGCGACCTCGCCAACCGCGATCTATTGACCGCAATCCGTCACCTGACTTTTGTCGAGGTCAACCGCACCAAGCGTCAGGTCGACTATCGGAACCTTGGGCCGGAGGAGCTTGGGGGCGTATACGAGTCGCTTCTGGAGCTGCATCCTCGGATCAACCCCGACCTCGGGACATTTGAGCTGCAGACCGCGGGTGGCCACGAACGCAAGACGACGGGCAGTTACTACACACCGACGAGCTTGATTACGTCCTTGCTGGATTCGGCTCTGGACCCAGTGCTCGAGGAGGCGGCGAAGAAGCCCGACGCCGAAAAGGCAATCCTCGATTTAAGCGTGGTCGATCCGGCATGTGGCAGTGGGCATTTTCTAATTGCGGCCGCCCATCGCATCGCGCGGCGACTGGCTGGAGTCAGGACAGGCCTGGTCGAACCGTCCCCAAAGGATGTGACCGCAGCCCTGCGCGACGTTATCGGTCACTGCGTGCACGGAGTGGACATGAACCCGATGGCGGTTGAACTGTGCAAGGTCAGCCTGTGGATCGAGGCTCTCGATCCGGGCCGTCCGCTCTCCTTCGTTGACCATCGGATCCGGTGTGGGCACTCGCTCTTGGGCGCCACTCCGCAGCTGGTCACGGCCGGGATACCCGATGAGGCATTCAAGGCGCTCGGGGGCGATGACAAGAAGTGGGTGAGTTCCCTCAGGAAGCGGAATCGCCAGGAGCGCGATGGTCAACTAACGTTCGGACGTCGGCGCCCCACGGGTGCCGTCCCAACGATCGCCGAAGATCTGCAGAACCTCGACGTGATGCTGGACGATTCTCCGGCCGCTCTCCGCGAGAAGGAGAAGCGCTGGGCGTCATTGCAGGCTGACGCCTCCACAGTCGCAGCCCGCCTGGAGGCAGATGCCTGGTGCGCCGCCTTCATGACCGCTAAGAGACCGGGCGAACCGGAGATTACCGACGAGGTGCGCCAACAGTTCGCGGCTGCGCCGGACAAGGTGAACGAGGCTGACGCGCATGCAGTCAGGGCATTGACGACCCGGTTCCGATTCTTCCATTGGCATGTCGAGTTCGCCGATGTGTTCGCGAGCGGGGGTTTTGACGTTGTCCTGGGCAATCCTCCCTGGGAGCGTGTCAAGCTCCAAGAGCAGGAATTCTTCGCTCAACGTGATGCCGAGTTAGCCAGAATGCCTGGCGCACGGCGAAAAGCCGCAATTGTCGCGCTCCGCAAGGGTAATCCCGACCTCGATCGTGAATTCCGGTCGGCTCTTCACGACGCGGAGGCAGCGTCCCACTTCATACGCGAGTCGGGACGGTATCCACTGTGCGGCCGCGGTGACGTGAACACTTACACCGTGTTTGCGGAAGCTATGCGCGACCTTGTTGGTCCCACCGGGCGGACCGGCATCATCGTGCCGACCGGGATTGCGACCGACGACACCACAAAGGAGTTCTTTCAGTCGATCGTTGACGATCGCCGGCTTGTATCACTGTTCGACTTCGAGAATGCCGCGCCAATTTTCGAAGGCGTGCACCGAAGCTACAAGTTCTGCTTGCTGACGATGTCTGGGTTGCAGCGGCCAATCGAGAGGCCAGACTTCGTCTTTTTTGCCCATCGCGTTGAGGACCTTAATGACCCCGACCGTCGCTTTCAACTGACTGCTGTCGACTTCAAACTGCTTAACCCAAACACGCGCACCTGTCCCATCTTCCGCACTCAGCGCGATGCCGAAATTACAAAGGCGATCTACTCACGGGTACCAGTGCTCATCGACAGAACCCGGCCGGACGGCAACCCCTGGAGCGTCTCATTCATCCGGATGTTCGACATGGCAACCGACTCGGCACTGTTCAAGCGACGGGCGGAGCTCGCGGAAGATGGTTGGACCTTGAATGGCAACGTGTTCCGCCGGGGTAGCGAATCTTTTCTGCCGCTCTACGAAGGCAAGATGTTTCACCAGTTCGACCACCGCTTCGCAACGTACGTCAATGACAACGACACTCGCGAACTGAGTGACGAAGAGAAGGCCGATCCACGATGTGCAGCACTGCCGCGCTATTGGGTGCCATCGACCGATGTGACAACAACACCGGCTGTCGTGTGGCGTCGTGTTGCCCGTAGCACTGACGAGCGCTCGATAGTGGCGGCAAGGCTTCCCAGCGTCGCGGTCGGCGACAGCGGCTTTATCGCGTCGCTCGCTTCCATTACCCATTCGACCCTGCTTGAGGTAATTTTCTGCTCGTTCGCCTTTGACTTCGTCGCGCGTCAGAAATTGGGCGGCGTAAATGCCAATTTCTTCATTTTTGAGCAGCTCCCGCTGCCGTCCCCAGCCATTCTTGGCGCGCAAGCGCGTTGGGACCTCAATACCTACCTTGCTGAGTGGCTGTTGCTTCGCGGCACTGAGCTTGCATGCACTTCGGTCGATATATCAAGCGCGGTCGCCGCTGGCTCCGTATTCCGTTGGGACATCGCACGACGGGAACTCATTCGCTCCGAACTAGACGCGGCGTTGTTTCACCTCTATGAGATCCAACGTGACGACGTCGCCTACGTCATGGATACCTTCCCGATTGTCAAGCGAAACGACGAGACTGTGTATGGCGAGTACAGGACCAAGCGGCTGATCCTGGAGGCTTTTGATGCCATGTCAATAGCGGCCGCGACTGGTGTTCCCTACAAAACTATCCTCGACCCGCCACCCGCACACCCGTCTTTGTCGTTAGGAGTTACTAATGCCTGACAAGCGCGATGTCTCAGTAGGCGTGCTGGTCGAAAAACTGAAGAGTGGCGAGTTACGGCTTCCGGAGCTCCAGCGTCCTTATGTCTGGACCGCGGTTCAGGTTCGCGACCTCCTTGACTCTTTATACCGGCGATATCCGGCCGGGTCGATCCTCGCATGGAACTCGCCCCGTGAGACTCCTGAGCGTGACGCCGCTGTTGTCCAGGAGGAGCGCCACGCGGAAGGTGAGCAGCTACTCCTTCTCGACGGTCAGCAGCGCCTAACCTCACTCGCTGCAGTGATGAGAGGGGAACCCGTGCGTGTCCGTGGCCACGACAAGTCAGTCACCATCGCCTTCAACCTGGATCACCCAACACACCTGGATGAGGTGACCGAGGTTGAGGAAGACGGAGATGAAGACGACGTCGACGACGACAATGCTCAGCCCGCGACCAAGGCTGTCTTGGAGGCTATCAAGTCGAAGACTTTCGTGGTCGGCTCGAAGGCAGTCTTCGCCGACAAGCGTTGGGTAAAGGTCGCCGATGTCTTTTCGAAGACTGACACGCAAATTCTCAAAACAATCGGGATTAACTCCGACCACAAGGACTGGGACAGGTATTCCGAACGTCTTGCAGCGGTCAGAGCGATTCAGTCATATGAGTTCGTCATGCATGTCCTGGAGCGCAGCCGGGCGTACGACGAGGTGGCCGAGATCTTTGTACGCGTGAACTCGCGTGGGACCAAACTGCGCAGTTCAGATCTAGCACTCGCCCAGATCACTGCAAAGTGGCAGGGGGTGCTCGACGTACTCGAGGACTACCTGGACCACTGCGAAAAGTCTGATTTCGATCTGGAGATTGGCCTTCCGGTCCGAGCCATGGTGGTATTCGCTACTCGGCAGAGCCGCTTCAAGAGTCTGGCCAGCGTTAGCGCGGCACGACTCAAGGAGGCGTGGCCGAAGGCAAAAGATGGCCTTGACTTTGCCATCAACCTTCTTCGCGAAAACTGGAACGTCGGGGACGAGGCCCTGCTGAGCTCGCCTTACTTCCTGATCGTGGTCGCGGTCTTCGCGATGCTTCGGAAACGAGAACTTTCGGAGGTGGACGAGAGAGAACTTCAGCATTGGTTCCTGGTCGCAAACATGTTTGCTCGGTACAGCGGTTCATCCGAAACGACCCTGGACGCCGACCTAGGGACGCTCTACTCAGGTGGCGTTCCTTCCGATTTGCTCTCGGTCGTCAAGCAGCAGTTTGGTCGAACCCGGCTGAATCCCAATGATTTTGACTTCAGGCAAACCAGGTCGCCGCTGTTCAACGCAGTCTATCTCGCACTTCGGGCTCGCGGGGCGAAAGACTGGAAGAGCGGTCTGGCCTTTTCATTGCATCACCTGGGCAACAGCCACCAGATCGAATTTCATCACATCTTTCCAAAGGCGGTAATTAGCGGCAGATACGAGAAGAAAGAGGTCAACGAGATCGCGAACATGGCCTTCCTGAGCAGTTCGAAGAACAAGCACCTCGGCAAAACTAAGCCAGAAATCTATCTGCCTAACATTTCAGCGGATCTCCTGAAGCGGCACGCTATCCCAACTCAACCAGACCTCTGGAGGGTCGAAAACTATCGTGAGTTTCTCGCTGCGCGCCGGCAGCTGCTTGCGGAGGCCGTGAACCAACACCTTGACAGCGTCATGAACGGCGCGCCACCGGCTGCATGACCGCCGATTGGGCAATCTGCGAGCAGACCAGTCGATCAGCGTAGGGGAGGCCTCCAGCGTCTTCAGGCTGGTGATCGTCGCCTCGGTGGCGTAACCGATGGCAACGATGCATCCTGCCCAAATCGTCTTCGAGAAGAGCGAAGGCGAACGGAAAGTTTTCAATGCCCTTGAACGGGCGCTTCCGAACGCGTACCACGCAACTATGACCCTCCAAGCGGCAAGTGGTCGTCAGGCGACTCCGTGATTCGCGATCCGTTCGATGAGGCGACGGATGCGAAGTATGGCTTGATCCGATGGTTGTCCTCCCAGACCGGATGGCGGGCCGACTGGGGCCCGTTCGGTCACGCGGTCATGTTTCCTGACGGTGTCTATCGCGGCGCTCCGATGCCGAGTGTCGACCGTCGGCTGGTTTTTGACGCGGACGACATAGCCGATCCGAAACGCTTTCGCACACGGCTCGAGGATGCGTACAGCCTGTGGAAAGCCGATAGGGAGTTGGGAGTTCCGGGCTGCGACTTCGTCGTGAAATCCATTGTCCACACGGTATCCGTCACCCGAAGGCCGGGAGATGAGATCGAGGGCCCCCGCAGGCAAGACACTCATCGCGCTCGAGGCGGCACGCCGGCTGGCGGCCCAGGGCAAAACGACCTTGTTCACGTGTTTCAACAAAGAGCTCGCAACTCATCTCGTGGCAGAGCATCAAGCTTCGTTTGGTTCTGCGGTAACCATCAAGACCTTCACTCAACTGTGCGTCGACCGCGCCAAGCAGGTTGGATTCCGTCTCCCCGCTCAGCCATGGAAGCAGGAGGACTTTGACGCTATCCACGCCTCCCTCGATGAAACGGTCACCATGGGCACCGATCGCTTCGACGCCATCGTCGTTGATGAAGGCCAGGACTTCGCAGCGTCATGGTGGCCCCCGCTGGAGCTCCTGCTTAGCAAATCGGATACCGACCGGATGTACGTCTTCTATGACAGCAACCAGGGCCTGTTCCGACGCCCGCAGGGCCTCCCCAAAGGGGTCCTGGATCTGCATCTATATGAGAACTGGCGGAATACACACCAGATCTTCAGCGAGGTAATGCGCCACTACCACGGCGAACCCATCACCCCGATGGGACCGAAGAACGGCGTCGCTGTCGAACACAAGATGATCGCAAAAGGGAGTATCTCCGCGGAACTGGGCCGCGTTCTACACCATGTCATCGTCGACGGCGAAACGAGTCCTCGCGATGTAGTGGTCCTTACTGGCGTGGCGGTCGACAAGAGTCGTGCGAGGGGCGCATGCGGGCGGTTTAATCTTTGCTTTCATCCCACCGGTCGCAACGATGTGACCCTTACGAACGTATTTCGGTTCAAAGGTCTCGACAGCAAGGTCGTCATCGTGTGCGAGATCGACCCGGTCGACACCGCCGCGATGTACGTAGCCTCATCCCGCGCGCGCTCTTTATTGGTCATCCTGGAGATGACTCGCTGACCCTGCGGATGAGTCCATGACCGCAGGGACCGACAAGGCCGGTACATCCCGAGCATCCTGCGCGGGCCTCGCGGTTCGATACGGAGGCGAGCGTGAGCTGTTACGCGTGAATGGTCGTAATCGAAAACGTTGCTGCGTGCGCCGTGGCCGAGGGTGTTGATCTCAACGCCTTTGGTTCGGCCAAATCTTCTCAACAACAAGTCCAAGGACAGCCCCATCGGCCTAGCCGCGGAATGCGACTTCCAGGTAAGCCCGCATCTCAGATCGTCGCCTCGGTCTCGAGCGCTCTCGTAACGTAGGCGTACCAACCAGGTTCAAGGCGGTCCCCCACGACTAACTTATTAATGCGACCGCTCTGATTGGCAACCACCTGCCATGGCCGGTCTGGGTTGGCGGAGACCTGATCAACGACTCTTTGTACGGCCTCGCGCGTGGTGTCGGCGGCAAGCCTGACACGATAGCCGCTCAAGTCGGCGCTTATCCAGAATCGGCCATGGAACGAGCGGGTATCCCCGATCGTTGGAGCGGTCGACTCAGTAAGCCACGCGCGTAGCTGTGCGATTAGTTCGCGTTTTCCGTTTACGCGCAATCCTTTGGGAAGCCAGCCCCCTTCGTTCAGACCCATCTCCGCTTGTCGGATCGTTCAGATCCGAGCATGCTCCGTGGCGAAACGTCGGGTGGCAGGGCGCTACCAATTGAGTCCGTTACGACCCATTCGCGACCGCGAACCTCGACCGGCTGGCCTATCTCCGGCGCCTCGGCACGAGAAGATGTCGCCACGGAGTCCATCAGGCGGCCTTACCTCGGTATTCCGAAAGAAATCCAATCAATTCGGCAATATTTTCGGGGCTGGAAGAGAACCGCCGTACCTCTTCTGCCGCCGGGAGGATAAGGTCGAAGAAGTCTTCATGCGAACCACGACTGGGATCCTCGATCGTGTCCTCGACGAAGAAGACCACGATTCGTGCAATTCGACCATCCTCCTTACGCCTTAGAACGCGGCCCATCCGCTGGACCATCTGACGCCGCGACCGGCTGGTCGCGAGGATCGCGGCGAGGTCGGCAGCAGGCACGTCGATTCCTTCATCCAGAAGCTTCGGCGCAGCGACGACCTCGAACCGATCTTCTTCGAAGTCGGCGAGAATCTGTTGTCGTTCCCAACTGCCCATGGTCGAATCCAACACAGCGCCGTTGAGTCCGGTGGCGCGGAGCTCCCGGATCGCTGACCAAGCAGCTTCCCGTGTCTGCGTGAAGATAATTGACCTGTCCGCTTGGCGGAAAGCCTGTGCAATATCCCGCAGGCGCGTCATTTTTCCGCTTGCAGCCGCTAATAGCCCACGACGCTTAGCGAAATGGAAGAGGTAACTCCTGGCGGCGCCGGCCGCCAAGTGACTTGAGTCGCTTGCGATGCGATTGGGCGCCAGGATGAAGTCTCCGAAAGGTTCTCGCGGCAAACCGCATTCGTTATGCAGAACCGACTTGAAATGGCTGGCACGCTCATCATGCTCGGCGAAAGTGGCGCGCTCACTGGCTGCGAACGCAACGCCGGCGAACGCCACTTTGAATTGGCAGATCGCTCTATCCTGGAGCGCTTTTCTGTAGTCGACCTTGTAAATGACGCCACCGAAGTAGGGATCGAGTGCCTCCTCGACCCCGCTGTCTTCTCGTTCATATGTGGCCGTCAGCCCAAGGCGCTTAGCGAAGCGGTTGCCGAGCGCCTTCGCCCATGCGGTGGCGCCGTACCGGTGGCATTCGTCCGCAACCAACAGACCGCGAGAAGCTCCGCCGGGAGGAATGAGTTCGGTCCGCGCGGCGCCCTGAGCAGTGGCGACGACCACCTCATGCGTTTTGAGGCTCGCATGACCTCCGTCGCCAGTAGCCCAGCCTGTATATCAGGCAGGTACTTAGCCAGCTGTTGGCGCCACTGCCGCAGTAGCTCGATGGTCGGAACAAGCACAGCTGCGGTGCCACCGCCCCGAACATGCTCGTCGATTGCAACCAGCGCGATTCTAGTCTTGCCGGACCCAGTGACTGCCTCGATCACGCCCCGATTCCCGTGACCACGCCAGGCATCAAGCGCTGATTGCTGCCATGGATATAGCGCAGCTCGTAGCGACGGCGGCTCACGACGAGGTTTCTTTGGAACGCTTGCCGGATCGCGCCCTGCCTCCCGGCATTCCAGACAAAGGTGCCTGCCCGACGGGATCGTCTCGCTCGGACGTACTGCGCTGCTCAGCGGCCTCCCGCAAAGCGCGCGGATGGCGCCGTCCTGCACAACCATTACGTGAACGCCTGTATCCCGATCGATCAGATAGTGGGTCGACAAAGCGTCTATTCGGCGAATAAGGCCGCACTATGTGACAGCTGGCAGCCGAGGCTTGCAACCATGTGCCTCTCGACTACCCAGCCATCGACCGGGCCATCTCGGGTTTGCCATACGCGCCGGCTGCGTCCTCAAGCTCTGTATGGATTGATTCGCGCAACCTGGCGGGGGCAATTACCTCGCATTCCTTACCCCACCCCAAGATCCAAGGACGGATCTCGGTCGGCTCGGCGATTACCAGGCGGAGCTCGACCCCGCCGTCCGGCAGCGCCCGCATTTCCTGCGATTCATGCCACGTCGTGGCCGCCACCCGCGCCGCCACTCGCGCCGTGAAATGCAGCACCACCTCGACCGGGTGGTCCGACGTCCAGATCCCCCACGCGTGCCCGAGCAACTTGCGCAGC
>WNGP01003160.1_pt1 | contig 13964 bp, 8 predicted proteins | sample 5407671 | NCBI WGS metagenome assembly WNGP01 (sample SAMN13153381, study PRJNA577476) | soil metagenome | isolation source: 40 cm soil or saprolite under Garry oak tree replicate 2 | place: USA:California | collected 2016-06-15 | reverse complement strand
TGTTCGGCATCCGCACCGACCGGATCCCGAGCGAGCTACACGCATCGCCCCGGATCGGCTTCACGTGGACCCTCGGCGGCGGGGGGAACGGCGCGGGGATGTTCGGCGAGCCGCCCGGGACGATCGTGCGGGGGGGTGTGGGAGACTTCCGCAGCTTGACGCCGAGCGCGCTCTACTCCGCCGCCCTCGCGGCGCCCGGTCTGTCGAACGCCGAGGCTCAGCTCGTGTGCGTCGGCTCCGCGGTGCCGACCCCCGATTGGACGCAGTACGCGCAAGATCCGGCGACCATTCCGTCGCAGTGCCTCGACACGGCCACGACGGTCACGATCACCCCGCACCCCAACGCCACGGTGTTCGACCCGGGGTACGGCGCGCCGCACGCGTGGCGCGCATCGCTCGGCGTACAGCGGCGGGTCCATGGCACGTACACCTTTTCCGTAGACGCGAGTTACGCCCGTGGCCGCAGCCAATACGGGTTCCGTGATCTCAATCTGGTGGGGACGCCGCGCTTCACTCTCCCGGACGAGGCCAATCGCCCGGTCTACGTCCCCGCGGACTCGATCGTCTCCGCGACCGGCGCGCTCAGCCTGCAGCAGTCCCGGGTGAATCCGCGGTACGGCCAGGTGATCGCGATCGGCTCGGATCTCCAATCCGATTCGCGGCAGCTCACGCTCGGGCTGGGCGGCTTCACGGCGCGGGGCGCGACGTTCCAGCTCTCGTACACGCTCACGCACGCGCGCGATCAGTCGTCGTTCTCGTGTTGCGCGGCGTCGCAGGGGTTCGCGGCGCCCACCACGGCGGGCGACCCCAACGCCCGCGAGTGGGCCACGAGCAGCTTCGAGCGGCGCCACTCCTTCCTCGGCACACTCACCTACCCGATCACCGCCGCGCTCGAAGTCACCGCCATCGGCCGGCTCACTTCGGGCGTGCCGTTCACGCCGCTCGTGGGCTCGGACGTGAACGGCGACGGAGCGCGCAACGACCGAGCGCTGGTGTTCGATCCGGCGACGACCGTCGATACGGCGGTGGCGAACGGGATGCGGGCGCTGCTGGCCACTGCGTCGCCCGGCGTGCGCACCTGTTTGCAGAGCCAGGTCGGCCGGGTGGCCGCCCGCAACTCCTGCACCGGGCCCTGGCAGCCGTCGCTCGACCTGCAAGTCAACTGGCGGCCGGGGTATTTCGGCCTGGACCGGCGGCTCACGGTGTCGCTCCTCACCGTGAATCTGCTGGGCGGGCTCGACGAGTGGCTGCACGGCGCGGCCAACCTGCACGGCTGGGGCTTCACGGCGGCGCCCGATCCGGTGTTGCTCTACGTGCGCGGGTTCGATCCCGGCGGGCTGCAGTACCGCTATGCCGTGAACGGGCGGTTCGGGGCCACCGCCGGCGCGAACGGCGGCGTGATCGTCCCGTTCCAGGTCGCGCTGCAGGTGCACATGACGGTCGGCCCGGACCGCACGCGCGACCGGCTGCGCGCCGCGTTCGGCGGACGACGGGGGGGCGGGGGCGGGGAGGGCGGACGGGGAGGCCTGCCCGGGGCCGAGGGCGGCGGCCCGCTGGATTTCGCGGCGCGGCTGGCGCGCATTCTCCCGAATCCGATCAGCGCGATGCTCGAGCTCCGCGACTCGCTGGCGCTCTCACCCGATCAGGTCGCCGGGCTGCAGGCGATCGCCGATTCGCTCGACGCGCAGAACCGGCCGGTGTCGGACTCGCTGCAGGCGGCGGTGCAGCGGGCGGGCGAGCGTCCCGACCCCGGGACGTTGTTCGCGCGGCTGCGCCCCAAGCTGGCCGAGGGACGCGAGCACATCCGCCGCGCCCTGGAGCGCGCTCGCAGCGTGCTGACGGCCGACCAATGGACGAAGCTCCCCGATACGCTCAAGACGGTCGGGGGCCGAGGGGGGGGAGGCCGCGGAGGGCGCTAGCGGTATTCCAGCTCGCGCCGCGTGTAGATCTCGCCGCGGCGCACCACCAGCGCGATGCGCCGCACGTTGCGGATGTCGGCGAGCGGATCGGCGTCGAGCACCACCAGGTCGGCCACCGAGCCGGCGGCGAGCGTCCCCGTGCTGTCCAATCCCGCTGCGATGGCGGCCGTGCGGGTGGCCGCGCGAAGCACGTCCACGGGTCTGAGCCCTGCCGCCTGCATCGCTTCGAGCTCCATGAAGACCGATGCCCCGTGCAGGGTAAGCGGGTTACCGGCGTCGGTGCCGAAGGCCACGGGAATGCCGGCGTCGTGGACCCGCTTCAGGTTCGCCAGCGCCTGCGCCAGGTTGCGCGCGGTCCGCGTGGCCCGCTCCGTTACGACGGCGGCGCTGAGCCGCTGTGCCCGCGCCACCGTGTCGGTCGCGAGCGCCTTGACTCGCGTAACGGGATCGACGCATGCCAGCGGCTGCAGCTCGCTATCGAACCGCCGCGCCGCCACCTGGCGGTAGCCGTCCGGCACCGTGAGGGTCGGGACGTAGATCGTGCCTTGGCGCTGGGCGAGCGTCAAGAACTCTTCGTCCACGGGGCCGGACCACACCGAATGCACGAGCACGCGCGCTCCGGCCCGCACGGCGTCCTTCGCCTCCCACAGCCCGGTGGCGTGCACGATGAGGGGGAGCCCGACTTTGCGGGCCTCGTCCCCCGCGGCGTGCACCAGCGCGGACATGCGGGCCGTGTCGGGAGGTTGCGGCGGCATGATATACCACACCTTGATCGCCCCCGCGCCCCACGCCTTGTGCGCCCGCACCGCCGCCCGCACGGTGGCGTCGTCCGCCATATAGATGAACTGGCGCTGGTCGGGGAGGTTGAGCCAGAAGTCGATCGTCGAGAGCAGCGGGCCGGCGGCCACCACCCGCGGCGCGGTAGTGCTGCGGGCGGTGCGCTGTTGCAGCTCGAGCGTCCAGGGATAGCCACCCACGTCGAACACGGACGTGACGCCGCTGCACAGGTAGGAGCGGTAGAACCGCTCCGGCCGGGCGTGTAGCTCCGCCTCGACCTGCGCGTAGGGGTAGCGGTCCCGCAGGTCCAGGGCGTCGGGCCGCCCGTCCACCCAGCCGGTCTGCGAGAAGTGCACGTGGGTGTCGATCAGGCCCGGGATGATCCATTTCCCGGCTGCGTTCACGGTGTCGGCGTCGGCGGGCACGGGGCAGGCGGCGCGCGAGCCCGCGCAGCCGATCCGGCCGTCCCGCATCACGACGACCGCATCGCGCACCGGGTCCGCACCGGCGGGGTCTACCAGCGTGGCCCCGAGGAGCGCCGTCGCCGGAGGCGCGACGTTGGCGGTGGGGAACGCCGTCGTCACCGCGACCTTCCACCCGTCCGGCGTGCGTACGAACACGCGCTCACTCACGCCGCGGGCGCTGCCGCTCGAATCCACGACGCGGTAGCGGTACACGCCGTAGGCGACGTCCGGCGACACGGACACGATCTTGACGTGCGTCGCCACCAGCGTGTCGGGCCAGCCGGCGTCCCGCCCGTTGGCGAAGTCCTCGTAGCCCTGCCGCAGCCCGTCCGGTCCCACGCGCGCCAGGGCGGGCGTGTGCAGGTAGTGCGAGAGATAGGCGGCGCGGTCCCGGGCATGGATCGCCGCGATGTTGCCGCGGAACGCCTCCAGCGGAGTGCTCTGCGCAAAGAGGGGGGAAAGCGGGGCGGCGGTGACGAGCAGGGACACCAGGGTGCATCGGCGCATGGGCTTCTCAGTGCCAGAGGTGGTAGACCGTGTAAATCGCCAGGCCGACGAGGCCACCCACCAACGTCCCATTGATCCGGACGAACTGCAAGTCGCGTCCGACCGCGAGCTCGAAGCGCCGGGAGGTCGCCGCGGGATCCCAGCCGGCGACGGTCTGGGCGATGAAGTCGCCGATCTCCTGCCGGTACTGTTCGACCACCCGCACCGTCAGGTCGGTCACCACGGCGTCGATCTCGTCGAGCAGCGCGTCGTTGGCTGCGAGCGCCTCGGCGAAGGTGCTGATGCCGCGGTCGAGCGGCCGCTCCCGCTTCGCCCCACTGCCCCCACCGTCTGCGGGTTGGGTGGCGTACTTGACGATCGCGCGGCGCGTCGCTTCCCACAGTCGGGCCGAGAGCTCGGCGGCGCCGGGCTCGGCGAGCCAGTCTTCCTTGAGGGCTTCGGTGCGTGCGATGGCGTCGGGTGAGTGCTGCAGCCGGTCGATGAAGTCCCGCAGCGCGGCGTCGAACGCGACGCGCAGTGGATGGCCCGGATCGGTGGCGATGCGGCGCAGCAGCAGCTCGATGGCGCCGACGATCTTCTCGTAAATCTTGTCGTCCACCGCGCCGGGGACCCACCAGGGGCTTTCGGCGCGGACCTGGCGACGAATCACGTCCCGGTTGTCGTGCATGGCCTGCGCCGCGAGGCGGACGGCCTCGCTGAGGAGATCTTGATGGGCGTCGCCCGCGAGCACGAGCGAAAGCGTCTTGCCGAGGGTGGGCGCGACCCGCAGGGTGCGCAGCCGTGCGGTCACGACGTCGTGCACCAGCGGCCGCATCTCGTCGTCGGGCAGCGCCTCGAGAGTCTTGGCGATGCCGCCCGCGACCTGCTGGGCGACCCGCCGGCTGTTCTCGGGCCGGCTGAGCCAGACCGCGGCCCGGCGCGCGAGCGACATCGTCCGGAGCTTGGCGGCGATCACGTCGCGGGACAGGAAGTGGCTCTGCACAAAGGTGCCGAGGATGCGGCCGATCCGCTCCTTGCGGGTGGCTACGATCGCGGTGTGCGGGATCGGCAATCCGAGCGGCCGGCGAAACAGCGCGGTCACAGCGAACCAGTCGGCGAGGCCGCCGACCAGCGAGGCCTCCGCCGTGGCGCGCACGTATCCGAGCCAGGGGTAGCGCGCCTCGAGCGCCGCCGCCGCGCCGAATATGGCCGCGGCGAGCGCCAGCAAGCCGGTCGCCCGCCGCTTCATCGCGTCGAGCTGGGCCTGCCGTACGGCGTCGTCGGGGCGCGACCAGACGGGCGTCACCGTCATCGAGGCAAAATAACGGAAATGCATAACTTGACAATGTCAACTAATTACGGAAGCTTGACGGATGGCCCGAGCCGCCTTGCCGCAGCGCGTCGCCGCCGTGCGTCGCTTCAATCGGTTCTACACCCGGCAGATCGGGCTCCTGCAGGAGACGCTGCTCGAGAGTCCCTTCTCGCTGACCGAGGCCCGCGTCCTCTACGAGCTCGGCAACCGTGCGCCCACCCACGCGACCGCGCTGGGGCAGGAGCTGGGCCTGGATGCGGGCTACCTGAGCCGCATGCTGCGCGGTTTCGAGCGGCGCGGGTTGCTCGAGCGGACGCCCTCCAAGACGGACGGCCGGCAAAGCGTCCTCGCGCTCACGGCGCCAGGGCGCGCCGCCTTCGCTCGGCTGGACGGCTCCGCGCGCCGCGAGATCGGGACCCTGCTCGAGCAGCTGTCGGCAGCCGAACAAGGCCGCCTGATTGGCTCGATGCACACGATCGAGCAGCTGCTCGGCGCGCCGCCCCCGCCCCCGCCCCCGTCCTCCGCGGCGTACCGCGTGCGCCGCCATCGGCCCGGCGATATGGGTTGGGTGGTGCATCGGCACGGCGTACTGTACGCCCGGGAATATGGTTGGGACGCGCGGTTCGAGGCGCTGGTCGCCGAGATCGTCGCCAAGTTCATCAAGCGCTACGACCCCAAGCGCGAGCGCTGCTGGATCGCCGAGCGCGATGGCGAAATCGTCGGCTCGGTATTCCTCGTCCGGCGGTCGGACCGTGTCGCGCAGCTGCGCCTGCTCCTGGTCGAGCCGACCGCGCGCGGTCTCGGGATCGGGGCGCGCCTGGTGCGCGAATGCGTGGGCTTCGCCCGCCGGGTTGGCTACCGCAAGATCATGCTCTGGACCAACGACGTGCTCCACGCCGCCCGGCACATCTACGAGAAGGCCGGGTTTCACCTGGTGCGCGAGGAGCGCCACCACAGCTTCGGGCACGATCTCGTGGGACAGACGTGGGAGCGGAGGGTGTGACCGGTCGGGACGGCTTCAAGGATCACTTCTCGGCTACAGCGGCTGCCTACGCGGCGCATCGGCCGACCTATCCCGCGGCTCTGACCGAGTTTCTTGGCGAGATTGCTCCGCGGTCGGACCTCGCCTGGGACGCGGGATGCGGGTCCGGCCAGCTCTCCGTGCTGCTGGCGGATCGCTTCGCCCGCGTGATCGCCACCGACGCAAGCACTGAACAGATCGTGCACGCCACGCCCCATCCAAACGTCGCGTACGTCGTCGCTCGGGCGGAAGCCGGGGTTCTCGGCCACCGCACCGCGGACGTCGCCGTGGCGGCGCAGGCGGCGCACTGGTTCGACCTCCCGGCGTACTACGCCGAGGTGCGACGGGTCGGGCGGCCCGGAGGGGTCGTAGCTCTCGTGACCTATGGGCTGGTGCGCGTCGATCACGTCGTCGATCCGGTCGTCGACCGCTTCTACTGGCAGGTCCTTGGCTCATACTGGCCGCCCGAGCGGCGCCACGTCGAGGAGAGCTACCGCTCGCTGCCGTTTCCGTTCCCGGAAATCGGCGTGCCCGGCCTCGAGATGCGGGCCAACTGGACACGCTCGGATCTGCTGGGCTACGTGGAAACCTGGTCGGCGGTCTGGGCGCTGCGGCGGGCGGTGGGGCCCGCACCGCTCGAGGCGTTCCGGCGCGAGCTTGCTCACGCCTGGGGCGCCGGCGCAGCAGCGCGACCGGTTCGCTGGACCCTGTCGCTCCGGGTCGGCCGGCTGTAGCAGGTCAGCCGGACTGGACCGACGGGCTTATCCAGCCCTACCTTTGCAGTGTGACTCCCCGCAAGCGCACCACTCCGCACTCCGGGCCTTCCGAGCTCGCGGCCCCGTTCCGCACGAGCGAGGATCTGTTCCGCTTGATGGTGGGGAACGTGAAGGACTACGCGATCTTCATGCTCGACCCCGGGGGACGGGTGGCGAGCTGGAACGCGGGGGCCGAGCGGATCAAAGGCTATTCGGCCGAGGAGATCATCGGACAGCACTTCTCCCGGTTCTATCCACCGGAGGACGTGCAGGCGCGCAAGCCGGAACGGGAGCTGCAGGTGGCCGCGGCGGAGGGGCAGTGGGCGGACGAGGGATGGCGCGTCCGCAAAGACGGGTCCCGCTTCTGGGCGAGCGTCGTCATCACCGCCGTGCGCAGCGCCGACGGCGAGCTGCTCGGCTTCGGGAAGGTCACCCGCGACGTCACCCAGCGGCACGAGATGGAGCGGGCACTGCGGGAGACGGAACAGCGGTTCCACCTCATCGTGGAGGGCGCGAAGGACTACGCGCTGCTCATGCTTGATCCGGCAGGACGCGTGGTGAGCTGGAACGCCGGAGCCGAGCGGCTCAAGGGCTACCGCGCCGAGGAGATCATGGGACAGCACTTTTCCCGGTTTTATCCGCCGGAGGACGTGCAGGCGGGCAAACCGGAACGGGCGCTGCAGCAGGCCGTGGCGGAAGGGCGATGGGAGGACGAGGGGTGGCGCGTGCGCAAGGACGGCGTCCGTTTCTGGGCGAACGTGATTATCACGACCCTGCACGATGCCGAGGGAACGCCACTCGGCTTCGCCAAGCTCACCCGCGATCTGACCGAGCGGCGGCGCGCCGAGGCCGTCCACCGGCAGAACGAAGAGCGGCTCCGTCTGATGGTGGACAGCGTGAAAGATTTCGCCATCATCATGCTCGATCGCGAGGGGCGGGTCATCACCTGGAACACCGGGGCGGAACGGACCGAGGGCTACCGCGCGGAGGAGATTCTCGGCCGGCACTTCTCCCGCTTCTATCCCCCGGAGGACGTGGCCCAGGGAAAGCCGGAGTGGGAGCTCGACCGCGCGGCGCGGGAAGGGCAGCTCGAAGACGAAGGCTGGCGGGTGCGCAAGGACGGCTCGCGCTTCTGGGCCAACGTAGTGATCACGCCGATTCGCGACGCGCAGCGGGTGCTGGTAGGCTTCGCGAAGGTGACGCGCGACGCGACCGAGCGCCGGCGGGCCGAAGCGGAGATCCGTCGCCAGAAGGGGTTCACCGAGCAGCTGATCAACAGCAGCACCGACGGAATCCTCGCCTTCGACCGGGACTGCCGCTACACGCTGTGGAGCGAGGGGATGGCGCGGATCAGCGGCGTGAAGGCCGAGGAAGTCATGGGGCGCCCGGCCCTGGAGGTTTTCCCGTTCTTCAAGGACACCGGTGAGGACAAGCACTACGTCGCGGCGCTCGAAGGGCGTAAGGTAACCGCGGAAGGCGGCCGCTACAGCGCGCGCGAGCCCGCGGACCACACGGTGCTCGAGGCGCAGTACTCCCCGCTGGTGGGCGAGAACGGGCAGATCGTGGGCGGCCTGGCCATCGTGCGCGACGTGACGGAGCGGAAGCGAGTCGAGGAGGAGCTCGCCCGATCCAACGCCGAGCTGGAGAAGTTCAGCTACTCCGTGTCGCACGACCTGCGCGCGCCGTTGCGCGCCATCGACGGCTTCGCCCGGGCGCTGCACGAGGATTACGGGTCGGCGCTCAACGCCGATGGTCAGCGCCTGCTGGGCGTGATCCGGGACAACGCGCAGCGCATGGGTCAGCTGATCGACGCGCTCCTCAACTTCTCCCGCGCCGGCCGGCAGCAGCTGGTCACTACGTCCCTGGATCTCACCGCGCTGGCGCAGTCGGTGGTGGACGAGCTGCGGCGCACCGCGGGGGGCGTCGCCGTGGAGGTCACGCTACAACCTTTGCCCCCGACCACGGGGGACGCGACGCTGCTGCGCCAGGTGTTGGTCAACCTCATCGGCAACGCCTTCAAGTTCAGCCGCAATCGCGCGCACCCGCGGGTGGACATCGCCGCGCGCCGCGAAGGCGACGCCGTCATCTACTACGTGAAGGACAACGGCGCCGGGTTCGATATGCGGTACAAGGACAAGCTGTTCGGTGTGTTCCAACGGCTGCATCACGTAGAGGAGTTCGAGGGGACGGGCGTGGGGCTCGCCCTCGCCCAGCGCATCATCGACCGGCACGGCGGGCGGATCTGGGCCGAGGGGAAGCCGAACGAGGGTGCGACGTTCTATTTCACCCTTCCCTCCGCGGCGCCGGGCGCCTAGCTTCCGCACCGTGAACCTGCGCCACACGTACTCGACGCGATTTTCGTTTTACCGCTTCAGCGGGATCTCCCGGGAGCGGTGGGCGCGGGCGTGTGTGATGAGATGATGTAGTTCCAGGTCACCCCGATGTCGTTCCGGCTCCCGAGAGTTTCGGGGGCCTTTTTTGTGTGGTCTATCATGCTGGAGGCAACGTATGATCGAGCGCTGGCGAGAGGATATCGATCACCTGGACCGAGTGCTGGTCCGTCTGCTGAACCTGCGGGCGCGGCTCGCCCTCAGAATTGCGCGGTCGAAGCGCGCCGCCGGGTTACCACTGCGCGCGCCGGCGCGGGAGCGCGCGGTGCTACGGGACGTGGTGGACGCGAACCCCGGCCCGCTCGCCGAGTCCGCGGTTTTGGCAGTGTTCCGGCTCATCATCCGGGAATCTCGCCGCCTGGAGGAGCGTTTCAGCGCGCGACCGCCGGACAGGTGACCCGAATCGACGTGAGCCCAAACCACCCGAGGGGTCAGCCGGCCCGTATATACTGGGTGCGCGCCCTGGGCGAACTGTTGCTTTCATGCGTGAGCCAGTTTCGCCGCCCTGGGGTCCGTTTCCCGCCCGATTCGAGACCGCGAGATCGTGGCGCACGGCTAGTGCACGGGAGGTCTCATGTCCCCGCACCGCCGCGCCCTGATATTCCTTGCCTTCGTGACGGCCTGCGAGCGGCCTTCGCCCGCCGGACCCGCATCCGGGGGCGACCAGACGGCAGCCGAGACCAACCCGGCGACGTTCGACGTCGCGACGAGCGAGCCGGGCAGTCCCCTGCCGTTCCTGACCTTGAACCAGCGCGCCCTGTTCGAGCGGGGCCGTGGCGTGTTTCAGACCGAGTTCACGCCGGCGACCGGGCTCGGCCCCCTGTTCAACAACAATGCGTGCAGCCAGTGCCACGAGGATCCCGTCACGGGTGGCGTCGGCGAAGAAGTGGAGACCCATCAGACGGCGTTCCACGGCGGCGTGTGCGACGACTTGAGCGCGATCGGGGGCCCGGTCATCCAGGATAGCGTGACCCCGGCCCTGCACGATGCGCGCGGCATCGACAAGGAACCGTCGCTCGCCGAGGCCACCGGGACGGGGCTCCGCACGACGCCGAGCCTCCTGGGGTTTGGGCTGTTGGAGGCCGTCCCGGACGCGGAAATCCTGGCGCTCGCCGACCCCTCCGACCGGAACGGCGACGGCATCTCCGGCCGCCCCAACCGCACGGCGGACGGTCGCCTCGGCCGGTTTGGTCGCAAAGCGCAGTTCGCGACGCTGTCCGAGTTCAACGCCGGGGCGTTTGTGAACGAGATGGGCATCACCAGTCCGGCCGAGCCAAACGAGCAGCTGGTCCGCGGTCAGGCGTTTCCCCCGGGGGTCGACCCGACCCCCGACCCGGAGCTGACACAGGAGGCGCTCGACGCCACGAACGCATTCGTGCGGCTGCTCGCACCGCCGCGGCCCCTGCCACGCGGCGTGGTGGAGCAGCGGGGCGCCCTCGCATTCCTACGGATCGGATGTGCCTCGTGCCACTTCCCGGCGCTCGTGACCGGTCCCAACCGCGTGGCGGCGTTGAGTCTCAAGATCGTGCAGGCGTACACCGACCTGCTGCTGCACGACATGGGCCCCGACCTGGCGGACATCTGCCTCGGCCGGGCCGAACCCGCGGAGTATCGCACCGAGCCCCTCATGGGGCTGCGTTTCAAAACGGCGTTCCTGCACGATGGCCGCGCCGGGTCCATCGCGCAGGCGATCGCGGCGCACGGCGGCGAAGCGGCGGGGGCCCGCGGCCGGTTCCTCAGGTTATCGGCCGGCGAGCGGTACACGCTCCTCAAGTTCCTGGGTGGGCTGTAGCCGCGGCTGACGGTGGCGTGGGGGCGCGTTTAGATTCCCACGCCTATGGCCGACGACGCGAGCCGACCGAAAAAAGCCGCCATCACGCCCGGCGCCTGGCAAGAAGCCCGGGCGCTGATCTACGCGCACCGCAAGCGCCTGTCGCTGGGCCTCGTGTTGCTGCTGATCAACCGGGTGGCCGGGTTCGTGCTGCCGGCGTCGCCCAAGTACGTCATCGATCGCGTGATCGGCCAGCACCGCCCGGAGTTGCTGCTGCCGCTCGCGCTCGCGGCGGGCGCGGCCACGCTGGTGCAGGCGGTCACCGGCTTCGGCCTGTCGCAGATCCTCGGCGTCGCGGCGCAGCGGGCCATCACGGACATGCGACGCACGGTGCAGGCGTACGTGCTGCGGCTGCCGGTGAGCTACTTCGATTCGACCAAGAGCGGCATCCTCATTTCGCGCATCATGAGCGACGCCGAGGGCATCCGCAATCTTGTCGGGACGGGATTGGTTCAGCTGGTCGGCGGTCTGCTCACGGGCGCGGTCGCGCTGGTGGTGCTGTTCGTGCTCAACTGGCGGCTCACCGCGATCGCGATCCTCATCCTGGCCTGCTTCGGCGCCGGGATGGCGCTGGCCTTCACCAAGCTGCGACCGCTGTTCCGGGAGCGCGGTAAGATCAATGCCGAGGTGACGGGGCGTCTGGCGGAGACCCTGGGAGGGATCCGGATCGTCAAGGCGTACCACGCCGAGCGGAGCGAGCGGCTGGTGTTCACGCGCGGCGCCAACACGCTGTTTCGCAACATCGCCGCCACCATGACCGGAATCTCCGGCGTGGGCTCGTTCGCCACGATCATCATCGGCGCGATCGGGATCCTGATGATTCTCGAGGGCGGGCGCTCGGTGCTCTCCGGCGCGATGACGCTGGGTGACCTGTTCATGTACAGCATCTTCGTCGGGCTGGTGGCGATGCCGCTGATCAACATCGCGTCCATCGGCACGCAGATCACCGAGGCGTTCGCGGGGCTCGACCGCATCCAGGAGATTCGCAAGCTCGTGACCGAAGACTCGGAAGATGCGGCACGCGCTGCAGTGGGGGATGTGCGCGGCGACGTCGTGTTCGAGGACGTGAGCTTCGCCTACGAGCCGGGGAAGGACGTGCTGCAGCGGGTGTCGTTCCACGCGCCGCCCGGCTCCACCACGGCGCTGGTCGGGTCGTCCGGGGCGGGGAAGAGCACGCTGATCGGCCTCGTGCTGGCGTTCAGCCGCCCGCGCGCCGGCCGGATCGTGGTGGACGGCCGCGACTTATCGGCGGTGCGGCTGGCCGAGTACCGGCGGCAGCTCGGGGTGGTGCTGCAGGACAATTTTCTGTTCGACGGCACGATCGCCGAGAACATCGCGTTCGCGCGGCCTCACGCGACGCGGGCCGAAATCGAAGCGGCGGCGCGCATCGCGCATTGTGACGATTTCGTGCGCCGGTTCGACAAGGGCTACGACACGGTCGTGGGTGAGCGGGGGGTGAAGCTGTCGGGCGGGGAGCGCCAGCGGGTCTCGATCGCCCGCGCGATCCTCGCCGATCCCCGCATCCTGATCCTCGACGAGGCGACGTCGAGCCTCGACTCGGAGAGCGAGGCGGCCATCCAGGACGGGCTGCGCGCCCTGCGGCGCGGCCGCACGACCTTGGTGATCGCGCACCGGCTCTCGACGATCCGCAGCGCCGACCAGATCCTGGTGATGGAAGGGGGCCAGATCGTGGAGCGCGGCACGCACGCCGAGCTGCTCGCCAAGCACGGCCGCTACCGCCAGCTGTACGACAAGCAGTACCGCTTCGAGCAGGACCTGTTCATCAACCCGGGCGAGGACTTTACGCCCGAGCCCGAGGTGCCGGTGGTGCCGAGCGCGGTGGCCCCACCCACCCGGCTGTAGGGCCCAGCCGTGCGGGCACGCAACGTGCCATTTGGATGGTCTAGGGGAAGGTGACCGTCGCCACGGCGCAGCACAGGCACCCGGGAATGAAGATGGACAGCCGCAACACCCACTAGGGATTCCCGCCACGCCCTTGCTGCGCTGCTGCCACACTCCCCGGATCCGGTCTCAATGATTATTGTGGGTTCCTGGCCATGACCAAGAGCACGCACATGTCCGAAGTGCAGTGGGCCCGCTTGGCGGAGGACGCGAACTACGGCGTGCGCCGTGGGGCGTGGTATCGCGTGGCCGAGCTGACGCCGAGCGACGCCGTGGTCGACGTGAACCGCAAGCCAGTCGCGCTACCGCGCGGCGCTGTCAAGCTGCGCACCGCGCCCCCCAAGGCGTGGACCATCGTGCCCCGTCCGCGCGATGCCCGGCGGCTGCCGGAGACGTGGGCCGACAAGTACGCGGTGTGTCCGAGCTGCCGCAATCGGGCCGCGCTCGCCGGAAATCCACAAGTGCTGCGCTGCGCGCGCTGCAACGGCATCTTCCGGGTAGCCTGGGAGGAGTGGTTCCTCACCGCGCCCTGAGGGCCGGCGAGGGTTGGTTCAGGCGACGCTGACGGGCTCGAGCGGCCGGGGCTCTTCCGACTTGAGATAGGCGTGGTGGTCGTGGTACAGCGCTCCCTCCGGGAGCCATTGCCACAGCGGGCCCAGGTCCTGCCGGACGCGCGCGGGATCGGGGCGTTCGTGGCGCGGAAGCGCCGCACGATGGCGCGGCCGGAGAAGGTGTAGCGGGTGAGGCCGATGACGTGGTCATAGAAGTCGCGCCACGCGTAATTCTTCGGCTTGACGTTCATCGCGTGGTTGTTATCCAGGAAATGGAACGGGAACGGTAGCACACGACCGGTGCGCTGGTATTCGAGATTCAGCGGCGCCGCCCGCCCGAACGCCGACAACAGCGAATAGCCCGGAAATGCGCCCGGGGTGCGATCCACGAACCGCTTGGTCAGCTCGAACGGCTCGGGCCCAGCGTCCGAGTCGAGGCCGAGCACGAAGTTGGTCTGCACGTACGGGATGTGCCGCATGATCATGTTGACGTGGTCGGAGACCTGCTCGACCTTGGCGAGACCTTCCACCTTACCGGTCTTCGACTTGTTGCCGA
>WNGP01006246.1_pt1 | contig 13966 bp, 11 predicted proteins | sample 5407671 | NCBI WGS metagenome assembly WNGP01 (sample SAMN13153381, study PRJNA577476) | soil metagenome | isolation source: 40 cm soil or saprolite under Garry oak tree replicate 2 | place: USA:California | collected 2016-06-15 | reverse complement strand
TGGAGTAATTTCCACTTTGTCCGCATGCAAGTGGCCGCGCGCCCATCCATACTTCAACACAAGCGCGCTGCGCTTGCGGCTGAACTCCGCCAGCTTCACACCAAACTCGTCATCCACATTTAGCACAGCGGCACGTGGTGCATCGGTGCCACATCCCGCAAACAAAACTCGCTTAGACGCAAAGTATTCGTCCATGGTTTTGTGGTAGTCGAGGTGATCCCGCGTAAGATTGGTAAAGACCGCCACATCAAACGGCACGCCAAACACACGCTCCTGCGCCAACGCATGAGACGACACCTCCATCACCGCGTCGGTTGCGCCCTGCCCCAGCGATTCATTCAGGATTCGGTTGAGATCCAGCGCCTCGGGGGTGGTATGTGGCGCGGGCAGAACTTTGCCGGCCACGTGATACTCAATCGTTCCGATCAGCGCGCTTTTGCGCCCCGCTGCCGCCAAAATCGATTCCACCAGGAACGCTATTGTAGTTTTCCCGTTCGTCCCGGTGATGCCGGTCACGGCCAACCGCTCCGCCGGCTTCTTGTAAAAGTTCGCGCTCAATCGCGCCAGTGCTCGCCTGCCGTGCGGTACTACCGCCCACGCTACCTTGTCCCGCGCCTTCTCCGCGGCCGAATCCGTGACCACGCCTACGGCGCCGGCCTTGATCGCCTGATCAATAAAGCGGTTCCCGTCGCTGCTCTCTCCGCGCATGGCTACAAACACACATCCCGGCTTCACGCGCCGAGAGTCATATTCGACACCGCTCACTCCCGGGTCTCCGCTTTGCCAGAGAATCTCCGCACCATCCAGAAGCTGTTGGAAGGTCATTGCCAAGAATTATATGGCACCATCGACTCGCCCACGACAGCAGGAAGTATGGTGTGCACTACCAATCCCCATACCTCGATCAGCCCAACGGGGTTACTAACGATATGTTTACCGCCGGCGTTTAGCGCGCTACATTGGCCTCGTGGCCGCCGAAACCAGCACCTCCAAGTACCGCTGCGCCCAATGTGAGCAGCCAGAAAGCCAGTGTCGGTGCGAGAAGTATTGCTGCCTCTGCCAGTCGGAGATGGAGGTGCGGCTTTGCCAGGACGGCCTTTTGTACTGCGTCGACTGCCGCGACGCCTGCGACTACAAGACCTCCTCGGACTAAGTCGTGTAATTTTCGCCGCCTACCCTTGCATCGGAATCCCGCGTGCAGACCGGTGCACAGTATTCAGTTCTCCTTAAGTCGAATTCCGCCAGCAACATCCCAACCCACAAGAGTGCCTGTAACTAATCAGCGAAATCAAAGCGCGACAGAATCCGCAATGGGGCAAGAAATGAAGAGATCAGGCAACCAAGCTCAAGCCGATGAATTGGGGAGAGATCCCGCCCAGCTAGGGCGCGCAGTGCCGGACAGTCCGGAGGCTCGCAACGGCTTTCCCCTATAGCAGATGCCGCTGCGGAAAGCACGGAAGAGCTCTCGGACACGAATCAGTCTGGGGAGAGCGCGGCAGTCGAAGGCAGCGAAAATGCTGCCGACCATCCGGAGCGGCCTGCGCATACCCATGAGGAATACGGCCGCGCCACGATGTGCCACCGAAAGCGGCGAGGCAATCATAGCCAAGCGAGTTCTCGGACCCTTACTTTCTCTTGAGCACCACCGCGGTTCCATTGTCATCGAGCGCAGCCTCATTGACCTTTCCGCTGGCGTCTTGTTTGAACTCGATGGTTACACCGTTCTGACCCTTCATATCGAATGTCGTACCTCGCTTCGGAATCAGCTCTACGTCCGGCTCTCCGGGATTGCTGGCAACCAGCGTGTGGTCGCCGCGCAGAGAAATCGTGAGCGGCGTAGGACTTCCGGGGATCTCCCATTGTCCGGTGAATGCTTCGACGAATTTTCTATCCGTCAGCTGCTGCTCCGGAAGGCGCGTAAATAAAATATCTTTGACATTGGTCTCAAGGGGCAACGATAGACTGGAAATATCTCCGTTCGCGTCGGAGAGAAACATGACTTTCGCGCGCGCAAACTCATCAAAGGGATCCTCAGGGACCTGGAACACGTCGTAGTGGAGATGTTCCACGCGCCTGGTGATGCGGTTCACCGTCATCTTGAATCCGGCGCCATCCTCGGCGATGGAAACCACACCGTATCCTGAATTTCCGTAGTCGCCCACGTAGTCTTTCAAATCGTGCGAGGGATGCGTTCCCATCTTGTGGGGCGTGTACCCTTTGTTCTTCGCCTCTTGCATGGATGCCTTCGCCTTCACCTCTTGCTCCAGATAGCGCTGGCTCCAGGGCACCTGGTCAAGGCCGAGCAGGCGGTCGAAAACGTTATATACAATCGCCTGCGGCAGCGCCGTGCCGTCGAGGTTCGACAGCACGACCACACCGATTCCATCGTCCGGCAGGAAGGCCAGCGCGGCGCTGAACCCGTCAAGGTTACCGCCGTGCCCCACGTTCTTATGTCCGCGATAAGCGGAGATAAAAAATCCCATCCCGTAACTGGTCTCGCTCTCCTCTTTGTAATCGGGCGCGCCCTGAATCACCATTTGCGGCGTCTGCATCTGGACCGCATTGTTCGACGAGAGCAGCACTTTGCCCTCAAGCTTTCCTTTGTTGAGATGGAAAAGCAGATATCGGCTCATGTCGGCAACGTTGCTGTTGATCTCTCCCGCCGGACCGATGGCGCAACGATCAGGACATTGCTGGTCAAAAGGAATCCGCTTCACTTCCGACTTCACGTCAAATCCCTTGCGGTAAGGCTGGGCAAAGTCCGGAGCGTTCTGCGAGTCCTTGACGGAGAACGTGGTCCCATTCATTCCCAGCGGAGTAAGCACGCGTTCGCGGATGGTATCTTCCCAGTTCTTGCCATTCAGTTGTCCCGCGATGTAACCGGCCGTCATGAACATCAAATTGTTGTATTGGAATCGGCTCCGCAGGGGCTTGTTGGGCTCGAGAAACTGCAGACGCTGGATCAGATCTTCACGGGGAAAATCTGAGCTATACCAGACCAGGTCATGGCGCGGCAATCCGCTGCGATGCGTAATCAGATCGCGAACCACCATCTGCTCCGTCAGAACCGGGTCGTACATTTTAAACGTCGGCAGGTACTCGCGGACCGGTTGGTCCCAATCCACTTTGCCTTCGTCCATCTCCATGCCCAGCGTGCTCACGGTGAAAGATTTGGTGATCGAGCCGATGGCGAATAGAGTATTCGGCGTCACCGGCAATTGCTTTTCAGCATCGCGGTAGCCGTATCCCTTCAGCAGAATTACTTTGTCGCCCTGCACCACCGCAACGGCTACTCCCGGAACCTTCCAGTCTTTCAGTGCCTGAGCCACGAAGTCGTCAAAGCCATCAAGCCCAGGCTTTGTTGCGGATGGCTGGGTCTTCGTCTTGCTCGCTTTGTGATCGTCCGCAAAGGATGACGAGAGCATGCAAAACAGCGGGACCGTCAGCAACCATGTCGAGATACGCCGCATGGAAAGCTCCTTTAACCTTGAGATGTGTGATGAATCCGGTACCAGAAACTCGGAGGGTCGCTAGATTACCACTGCTTCCTTGTACTCGCCAAATACCTTCCGCATCGCGTCGGAAATCTCTCCGACTGTCGCATTTGCCTCAACTGCCGCCACAATCCGCGGCATCAGATTCGCGCCCGAGCGGGCTGCTTCGCCAACTTGAGTTAAAGCGTCTTTCCATGGCTGCTCATTCCGCCACGCCCGCAGCGCCCGCAGCCGCTCCACTTGCTTCGACTCAAGCGCCGGATCAATTCGCTGGATGGGAATCGGTTTTTCCCCTTCCACCGTGAACCGGTTCACTCCGACAACGATCGCCTGCTCCCGGTCGACAGTCTGTTGATACTCGTACGCGGCGTTCTGGATCTGCTGCTGCACGTAACCGCGCTCAATTGCCTTAAGCATGCCGCCCAGCGCTTCAATCTTCCCCAGATACTCCGCCGCGTGTTTCTCGATCTCATTGGTAAGAGTCTCGACGTGGTAAGAACCGGCCAGCGGATCGATCGTCTGCGGCGCGCCCGATTCGTAGGCGATGATTTGTTGTGTCCGTCGGTCGGCAGCGCTAATGCTTCGTCGTACGAATTCGTATGCAACGATTGCGTCCCGCCCATCACCGCGGCCAGCGCCTGAATTGCCGTGCGGACAATATTATTCTCCGGCTGCTGCGCCGTGAGAGTCGAGCCCGCGGTCTGGGTGTGAAAGCGCAGCATCCATGACCGTGGATTCTCCGCCTTGAAGTACTGGCGCATGATGCGCGCCCACATCCGCCGTGCCGCGCGGAACTTCGCAACTTCCTCCAAAAAGTTATTGTGCGCGTTGAAAAAGAACGAGAGTCGGGGCGCGAATTTGTCCACGTCAAGCCCGGCATTGATCGCCGCCTGCACGTAGGCCATGCCGTTGCCCAGGGTAAACGCCACTTCCTGGACGGCCGTCGATCCCGCCTCGCGCATGTGATAGCCCGATATCGAAATCGTGTTCCACTCGGGCACGTGCTCATTCGCCCAGGCAAACATATCGGTAATGACCCGCATCGCCTGCTGCGGCGGATAGATATATGTCCCCCGCGCTATATATTCCTTGAGCACATCGTTCTGCACCGTCCCAGAAAGTTTGCGGATCTCCGCGCCGCGGCGACGCGCCACCGCCACATACAACGCCAGCAGGATCGACGCCGTCGCATTGATAGTCATCGAGGTAGAAATCTGGGTGAGATCGATGCCATCGAATAGGCGTTCCATGTCCTCGATGGAATCAATCGCCACGCCCACCTTGCCCACTTCGCCTGCAGCCAGCGGGTTATCCGAGTCCAGCCCAATCTGCGTGGGCAGATCAAACGCCACCGAGAGGCCGGTCGTGCCGTGGGCCAGCAAATATTTGTAGCGCTTGTTCGACTCCTCGGCGTCTCCCATGCCGGCATACTGCCGCATGGTCCACAAACGCCCGCGGTACATCGTGGCCTGCACTCCGCGGGTAAAGGGATATTCGCCGGGATACCCTACTTCATGCTCGTAGTCCGAGCCCTTAACGTCGGCAGGCGTATAAAGCGGCTTCACCGGAATGTGAGAGGAGTCTTCGAGCTCGGCAGCCGAGTCAGCAGAGGCACCAGACTTCGAGGCCGAAGCCTGGTCACCAGAAACTTGCGTTTTGAGATTCCCCGTCATCAAATCATTCTCTTAAACCGCCAACGGCTGAGTGGTCATCCGAGAAAAACAGGAACCTGTGCATTCCGGAGCAGCGGCAATCAAAGCGAAGCCTATTCGCACTTATTGGGGCGAGGGTGGACAAGCTATCCCTTCTTCTTCACTCTCCAAAACGAAGTCACTCCGAACCAGGCAAACGTCACGGTGAAACAAATTGCAACCACCACCCGAGCTGATCCTACTCGTCCTGCCTGGTATTTTGCATATTCGTGCGCCAACGCGACGCCGCCAAGGGCGGCCATCGCGAGGAAAACAAACCCTGTTACCTCAAGCCAAAGCCGGTGCAGGACGCGCCCGAACGATCGCGCTGTAGTACGCACCGCCGCCTTCATTGCGCGGATTGCGCGACTGCGTTCGGCATGCTGCCCCGCCAAACGTCCTGCTACCCGGGCAACTATTCCCAGCCTTCGTGCCGCGGAAACCTTGCTCACGGCCTCGATTTTAACAGTCTCTGGCGCTACAATGGCGCAGCCTGTCGCCGAGCGAACCGTTAGCTTGCGATCGGCATCTAAAGCACAAGGAAGCCGGATGTCCATAGCCACTCCCGATTTCGCAAAGCTGAAGTCCGGCCTGAAAGCGAGCTGGATGGCGGGAGATTTCGGCCAGATCGCGAGCGTTACCGCAGCAGAGGCTGAAAAGTTTGTTAAAGGGCTCGGGATCGCGTCTGGCGCTCGCGTTCTCGACGTCGCCTGTGGCACCGGAAACACCGCAATTCCCGCGTCACGCGCCGGCGCGTCGGTAACGGGCGTTGACATCGCGCCAAATCTGCTCTTGCAAGCACGCAAGCGGGCTGCCGCCGAAGGTTTGGAAATCGAGTTTGATGAAGGCGACGCAGAAGAGCTCCCCTACTCCGATCACTCGTTCGACGTCGTGTTGACCATGTTCGGCGCCATGTTCGCCCCTCGACCTGATCGAGTCGCCGCCGAGTTGGTTAGGGTGTGCAAACCGGGGGGATTGATTGCCATGGCAAACTGGACTCCCGAAGGCTTTGTTGGGAGGTCGTTTCAGGTCACCGCCAAAATGGTACCGCCCCCGCCTTCTGTTCCGCCTCCAGTGCTTTGGGGCGATGAGCAAACGGTTCGCCAGAGATTTTCCAATACCACTTCAACTCTGAATTTGGTCCGGCAGAGAGCGCAGTTCAAGTTTCCGTTCATGCCAAAAGAAGTGGTCGAATTCTTCCGCCGGCACTTCGGACCTACACAGACGGCATTCTTACGACTGGACGAGGCAGGACAAACCGCTCTGGCTGCGCAGTTGGAATCGTTATGGACCGAGTACAATACCGCAACCGACGGCACAACCAGCGTCGAGGCCGAATATTTGGATGTGCGCGCGACTCGCGCGGAAAGCATGATTTAGGTGATTTCAACAGGGGGACCACGTGGATCAACAACTTAAACAACTGATGAAAGAACTCGGCGAAGCCATAAACGAATCTCTTTCTGACTCTGAAGCAATCGCCGAAGTTGTCTCCCGCATCAAAGAAGGCGGCTACGACGTTTTCCTGGTACTCGAAGCCACGATCGGCGTAAGCAAGCAAGGCGAAAAATCCTCTGACAAGACTTCTCTCGTAACCACTCTTTCCACCAATCCCGAGTTCAAGATCAGCGAACAGGATCTCAAGTTTCTCAAGTCGCTGCGCATCAAGATCGACGAAGAGAAGTGACAACAAATCAACTGTTTGATTTTTGAAGGTTGATTGTTGAGTCAAACCCCCCGCGGACAAATTTCAAAGCCGCCTTCTGTAGCTTTTCATTCAAAACAATCAACAATTCCGTTCTAGTCGGTCAGCACCTGATCCAGCAACTGCCCCGATACGGCACCGCCACGGCGGTCAGAAACTAATCGGCGCCACCACAGTGGTTGGCCGGGCGCGGCAACCTTACATGGTTGTGCTAACATCTACTGTTTTCCTGTCGCAAGCGCCGCGCAGTCGCGGAGCGTCACTTCCAGTGCAGCGGGTGTAACCAGGGTCCGCACACAGTCGCTTTAGGAATTCCGAGGCAGTCGGATGAAAGACACTCTTGGAGTCCTGCTCGCAGGTGGCGCGGGTGAGCGCCTCTATCCTCTCACTCGCGACCGGGCCAAGCCGGCTGTCACCTTTGGCGGCATCTACCGCATCATCGACATCACACTTTCCAACTGCATCAACTCCGACCTGCGGCGCGTGTACATCCTCACCCAATACAAAGCGCTGTCACTCAACCGGCACATCCGCGAGGGCTGGAACATCGTGGGCCGCGAAATAGGAGAGTTCGTCGAAGTGCTTCCGCCCATGAAGCGGGTCGGCGAACAGTGGTATCAGGGCACCGCCGATGCGGTTTACCAGAATATTTATTCCATCGGCTCGGAACAACCCAAGTACGTGCTCATTCTTTCCGGCGACCACATCTACAAAATGGACTACGGCAAGATGATGAAGCAGCACCTGGAATCCGCTGCTGACATCACCCTGGCTACAATCCAGATCGATCCTGAAGAAACTTTCCGTTTCGGAGTGGTCGATGTTGATCATGACGGCCGCGTCAACGGCTTCGAAGAGAAACCGAAAGATACAAAACTGCGGTCGCCTTCGAACCCCAACAAAGTCGCTGGCTCTATGGGTGTCTACCTTTTCAATGCCGACGTCCTCATTCCCGTCCTCCTCAAGGACGCCGAGGATCAAAGCTCCAGCCACGACTTCGGCAAAGACATTCTGCCGAAGATGGTCGACGATTACCGCGTCTTCGCCTACGATTTTATCGACGAGAATAAGAAAGAAGCTCTCTACTGGCGCGACGTGGGCACGCTCGAGGCTTACTACGAAGCCAACATGGACATCATTTCGGTCTCGCCGATTTTCAATCTCTACGACGAAGACTGGATTATTCGGACGCACCAGCGCCAGTATCCGCCGGCGAAATTCGTCTTCGCTGAAACTGGACGCATGGGCACCGCTCTCGACTCTATCGTCTCCAATGGCTGTATCGTCTCCGGAGGCCTGGTCAAGAACTCCATTTTGTCTCCCGACGTTCGCGTTAACTCTTACTCAGAAGTTGACTCCAGCATCCTCTTCACTCACGTCAGCATCGGACGCCACTGCCGCGTCCGCCGCGCCATTGTCGACCGCGACGTTCATCTCCCCGAGGGCACCACTATCGGCTACGACGCCGAAGCCGACCGCCAGCGCTACTTCGTCACCGAAACCGGCATCATCGTCGTCACCCGCGACTACTCGTTGTTCGAGAATCCCGTCACTATGGACTACTTCACGTCGGAGTGAACCTATTCGACATTGATTTGTCAGGCTCGGACCCCCCTTTAAGAAAAGAATTAAACGTAGCTTTAAGCTAAAATGGTTGTCTCCCCTGGCGAAGAAATCGGCTGCTTCCTGATCGCTGCAATTGGTACGTTCTGCAACGATCTGTTTAACTTGCTCTGGGGTTCGTTTGTTTACGGTTGGAGGAAAATGTCGCTTTTTTTACCCTGCGGTCGGATGGCATGATTTTTCTGATTCAGTCTGCCATGGTTTCGATTCCCGAATGCCTACTTCGATTCACTGGACTTGCGCCCACTTCCCAGCTGTCGCACATGCTCTGCACACATAAAAAAGGCATCCTGGCAAAAGTGAGGATGCCCCGATCGACAGACTGTAAAGCTTAGCCTCTAAATTCCCGGAGGCTTTTGCTGCTCCTGTTCTCGCTTCTTCTTCTCCTGCGGCGTCTCGGGGTTTTGTTGTTGCTTTGGTGCAGGCCGCGTTTCAGCAGGAGGCGGAGTGCGCTGCGGCGTAGCTTGCTGCCGCTGAGGTTCGGGTTTCGGTTGCGCCGCTGGCGGCCGATTCGCCTCGGGTCTGTTCGGCTGATTTGGTTCCGGACGATTGTTCGGCTGGGCTGCAGGCGGACGATTCGCTTCCGGTCGATTCGGCTGATTTGGCTCGGTACGATTGTTCGGCTGCGTCGCTGGCGGACGATTCGCCTCGGGCCGGTTAGGTTGATTCGGCTCGGGACGATTATTTGGTTGCGCCGCAGGCGGACGATTCGCCTCCGGTCTGTTCGGCTGATTTGGTTCCGGGCGATTGTTCGGCTGCGCTGCAGGCGGACGATTCGCTTCCGGTCGATTCGGCTCGGGACGATTGTTCGGCTGCGCCGCTGGCGGCCGATTCGCCTCGGGCCGGTTAGGTTGATTCGGCTCGGGACGATTATTTGGTTGCGCTGCAGGCGGACGATTCGCCTCCGGTCGATTCGGCTGATTCGGCTGCGGACGATTCGGCTGCGCCGGACTCGTCGTGCCAGGACGCTCATTGGGTGCTGGCTGGTTGCCCGGACGATTCCCCGGCTGATTTGCAGGCGGTTGATTCGCTGGCATACCAGGTCTGGCATTTGGCTGGTTTCCAGGCTGGTTGCCTGGGTGGCCCGTATTCGGCTGCGCCGGTTTTCCTGGAGGCGCTATTTTGACCATCGGATGTGCCTGAGCAGTGGGCGCTGGTTGAGCGGCTCGCAGTTCGTGTCTGGCCGGTGGAACTCCCGGATGCGCGGCCATCATTTGCTGCTGTTTCGCAAACGGCACGGGCGGCGGAGGCGGCGTGTTCTTAGCTATTACTTGCCGGTTCGCGACTGCTGCCGGAGGCGCGGTCACATGATTGGCGGTATTGGCGTGCGCTCCCAGCACGCTTTCTCTTGAAGGAGCCAGTGCGACTCTCGTCGTCACCGGCGCAGACGCCATTTGCCGCGCATCCATTTTAACGGCGGCTCTAGCTACCGGCTGCGCGCTAACAAAGGCGCGCTGCGGCACTGCGGTCACCGCGCCTTGCACGTTCCTGTTCACGTAGTTGACGTTCGTGATGTTGGTTTTGTTATTGACAATCGTTGTGTTATAGACATTGGTTACGGTTGTAGTGTTGACCGTGGTATTGCTGACGTTGACTCGGTTCACATACCCTCGGCTCACGTTGTAAGTCGGCACATAGACTTCACGCGGACCCAGCGGGAACCATCCCACATCGACTCCCGCCCCGATGCCTCCACCAACAAAAACTACCAAAGCAGGAGCGTAAACAGGTGCTATGTCAACCGGTCCGGCTACCCAGCCCCAACGTCCGCTGACGCTGACCCAACGGCCGTAATGAAATGGCGCGTAGCCCCACGGCGCGTCGTCTACCCAAGTCCATCCCCAGGGAGCAACCCAAGCCCAGTGGCCGTTGTGATACGGCGCCCAGTTCGCTTCCACATGATTGGGAAACCAGACGTGACCGTAATTGGATTCGTCGCGCCAGTCGCCATTGTCATCAAGATCTTCATAACCGACAACATCGGGCGACAGGTAGTGCGCCGATCGCGATCCTTCATAACGGTGTTCGCGCTGATAAGCCCAGTTGTCGAATTGATCCGGCTCGCCGATGTTGTCGACTTCCGCGTTCAGTGTCTCGGTGCCGCTGGACGTACCCTTCTGTCCTCGATGCAGCGTAAACGTTTGTCCGTTGCCGGTGGATTCACCCTGACCTTCGCGCACGCTGATTATTGTGTAGGTGCCATCTTCGCTGGCCTCCAGCCGATAGCTCCCCGGCTGGTAGACCGAAAAAGCCTGGTTGGGTGTGTCGATCTCGAAGACATCGTCACGGTTCAGCCGGCGTACCCGGACATTCAGTGTTCCCGATGTCAGCTGGATCTGCACGGTGCGATCATCCAGGTTAAGAAAAGACATGCCAGTATTCGCGGACAGCCGAATCGACGCCGACCCTAGCTGCAATTCGGCGCGCGAATCCTTGTCTGCCCAGAGTTTGTCTCCGGTCGTCATGGGACGGTTCGGGGTGGCTTCCACCCAATCCTGTTGACCTGCGGGGTCGAATGAGACTGAGCCCTCCATGTAGCCCAATCGAGCGACTCGGCTTGGCGGATCATCGCCCTGTTGATCTTGAGCGGCTGCATTTCGTGGAACCGCGATGGTGGCGAGGGCCAAGGTGAGCAGTGCGCCGATCCATTCCACTCTTCTTCTGAATATGTTTTTCATAAAAAACTCAATCCTTCCGTCGGCGATTGTTGGCAAAGGACGTTCCGCTCTCGCCGTGAAATTTTGCGCCTAAAACTTTGGCCGTAGCCGATTCTACGCCGTTTGTCTGAGACGTTCCGGGGCCCGGATTAGTTGCCTAAAATATTGCAGCCGCAAGGGTTGCTCAACTTGAAATACCACGGCCACCTTAAGGTTTTACTATCAGGGCGCCCGCGCCAGAAGTTGGGAAAAGCGCCAGTGTCGCCGCTGCTACAATGCCCTGTTTGATGCTCAAATGGTTGCAGCGGCGAACTTTGCCGACCACAACGACGTATTGTTTTGTGTCACGTCATTGCGGGATGCGCCCTAGCCGTCTCGGCATCCGAACCTCAAAACTCAGATCATCATGCACGACGCGGCAGCGGGGTCGAAGTACCTAGCTAGAAACCTCCGGGGAGTGCTGGTTGGAAGACGTCCAGGTCGTCGCCATGCTTGTCCGCCGCTGTATCGCCGGCGACGCCGCCGCCTGGGAAGAAATCGTCCAAAACTACAATCGACGCATCTACAACATCTGCTATCGCTTCGCAGGCTCGGCTGACGACGCCCAAGATCTCACCCAGGAAGTTTTCATAAAGATATACCGCACTCTCTCAAGCTACGACACTCACAAGGGTGCTTTTGCCACCTGGATTACCACCATCACCCGCAACCTGTTGGTGGATCATTTCCGCAAGACCAAGCAGGATCGGATGACGGACTCGCTCGACGCCGCGCCTTCCGATCATGAAGACGCCCACCCCCTGAGCGACCGGATCGAAGATAAATCCGCTCCCCCGGACTCCCGCGTCCGCAGCCGCCAGGTCGGCGAGACCGTCCACGCGGCCCTGGCCAAGCTGTCGCCTGAGCTCCGTGAGGCAGTGATTCTAAGGGACTTACAAGATATGGACTATCGCGACATTGCAACCGCACTTAGAGTACCGGAGGGCACCGTGAAATCACGAATTAATAGAGGGCGAGCGGAACTTGCACGCCTCTTACAACGTACCTATAGGCAGGTGATGTGATGCCAGAACAGCCCAGTCACGGAATGCAGTGTCACGAGTTCGACATCCTGCTCGCGGATGCCTTCGATGGCATCTTGAGCGGATCCCAACTCGACCGCTTCCAAGCTCATGCCCGGGCTTGTCCCGCGTGCGGGCCGCTATTCGCCGATGCTGAGGCGGGGCGCAACTGGCTGAAGTCGCTCACGGAGGTGGAGCCTCCAGCCGGCCTGGTCGAGAATATTCTGGCGTCAACAACGGGAATCGCAACCAGTCGCTTGCGGCATCTTGCGCCCTCAACCCGGCCACTCACATCGTGGCTGGAGCGGCTGCAAGCGTCGATTGCAGGTCTGGTCGATCCCATCTGGGGAACCGTCCGCCAGCCTCGGTTCGCCATGTCGTTTGGCATGGCGTTCTTCTCGCTGTCGGCTGTTTTGAGCATTGCCGGGGTAAAGCCTGCCGACGTGAGACAGGTAAGTTTGCGGCCTGCCGCGATTCGGCATGCGTACTACAACACGCAGGCCCGCGTAATCAGGTATTACGAGAATATCCGGTTCGTCTATGAGGTGGAGTCGCGCGTCCGCGAATTTAAACGCGCGACCACTCCCGCCGAGCCGGCGCCGGAAAAGCAGAAAGAACGCAAGAACGACACAAGCGGAGAGCCCGAACAGAAACAGGAGCGCAACTACAGCCAGTCAGACAACCATTTGATTCTGGCCGGGGCTCCGCTGGCTCCATCTGACGATCTACCTGTAGTGTCGGTGACCACGTACAGGAGGTTCGTATGAACTGCGCCAACCACAGCGATATTGCCGCAGTGGCTTTTTGCCGCACTTGCGGCAAGCCGCTCTGTGCCACCTGCACCCGCAACGTTCGCGGAGTAGTTTACTGCGAGAATTGTCTCGCTGCCCGCCTTGAAGGAGTGCAGCCACCGGCTGCCTTCGTGCCGCCACAAACAGCCTATCAACAGGGCACGGACCAAGGCGCGGCGATGAAGGCTCCACCTCTGCCAAGCTCAGGTCCCCATCCAACCATAGCGGGCATCCTGGGCGCGATTCCGTTTGGCATTGGAGCCGTCTACAACGGGCAGTATGCCAAAGGTCTGGCGCATCTTTTCATCTTCGCCATGCTGGTCTACGGCGCCGACCATAGTGGCAACTGGGATTTTGTGTTTGGTTTCGGGATCGCCTTCTTCGTCGTCTACCAGATCGTAGACGCCGTTCGTACCGCCAAGGCGATCCAGGCTGGACAGCCCGCCCCTGATCCCCTGGGCCTCGGGCAGACCTTCAGCATGGGGGAAAGGTTTGACGCCGGAAAAGTCCCTACCGGTGCGGTCATCCTCATCGGGTTGGGTGTGCTGTTTCTACTTCATACCATGGGAGTAATGGAGTTCGGTTTCGAGCGCTTTTGGCCGCTGATCTTGATCTTGCTCGGTGGCTGGATGGTGTTCCGCAACTGGGAGCGATCGACCAACGGCTGTCCTTGTGCTCACTGTCGCACCCGCGGTTTAATGGGTCCGGTGATGGTGCTCACCACCGGGGTCCTGTTTCTATTGCACACCTTGCGAGTGGTTGATCTCGACCGGACTTGGCCGGCATGGTTGCTTGCCGCTGGCGTCGTTAAACTAATGCAGAGCCACGCGTCGTTGGAAGGACACGTCGAGCGGACCTATCCCGCCATGCCGCCGATTTCACCGCCAGCGCCTCCGGCACCGCCTCAGCCGACGCCCCCCGAGGAGGTGGACCATGTCTAATCC
>WNGP01003077.1_pt1 | contig 13967 bp, 10 predicted proteins | sample 5407671 | NCBI WGS metagenome assembly WNGP01 (sample SAMN13153381, study PRJNA577476) | soil metagenome | isolation source: 40 cm soil or saprolite under Garry oak tree replicate 2 | place: USA:California | collected 2016-06-15 | reverse complement strand
CACGAGAGCCTAAGCTACGGCGCACCGGCCGGCACGGGGAGTGTGAGCTCGGTGAGAAAGCTCTAAGAATGCGCGCCGGCGCTTCACACACGCGGTGCGGCCGCCTACGTTCAGCCCATGAACCTGCTGCTCGCTCTTCTCGTCACGACCGTGCCGCTCGACACCGCTACGTTCGCGGGCGGCTGCTTCTGGTCCATGGAGCGCGCCTTCGACCAGGTCACGGGCGTCGTGTCCGCCACCGTGGGCTACACGGGCGGCACCGTGGCGCACCCGTCGTACGAGCTGGTGTCCACCGGCCAGACGGGACACCTAGAGTCGGTGCAGGTCGTGTACGATCCCGCAAAGATCACGTACGAGCGGTTGGTGGACACATTCTGGCACGACATCGATCCGACCCAGGCCGACGGCCAGTTCTGCGATCACGGCCCGGAGTACCACACGGCGATCTTCTATCGTGACACGGCGCAGCACCGCGTGGCGGCGACCTCGCATCGCGCGCTCGAGGTACGCTTCGGGAAACGGATTGCCACGGACGTCGTGCGGGCGACAGCGTTCTACCCGGCGGAAGACTATCACCAGCACTATTACCGCAAGAATCCTGTCAGGTACGGGATGTATCGCGTGGCGTGCGGCCGCGACCGGCGCCTGCGGGAGGTATGGGGCGCCGCAGCCCCGTCGACGGAGGCACAATCGAGCATGCACGACACCAAGCCAAGCGACGCCGAGTTGCGGCAGTCGTTGACTCCATTGCAGTACCAGGTGACCCAGCACGAGGCGACAGAGCCACCGTTCCACAACGAGTACTGGGACAACCACCGGGCCGGCATCTACGTGGACGTCGTCTCCGGGGAGCCGCTGTTCAGCTCGCTCGACAAGTTCGAGTCGGGCACCGGGTGGCCGAGCTTCACGCAGCCGCTCGAGGGCACGAACGTCCGGCAGAAGTCCGACCGGTCGCTCTTCATGGCACGGACCGAGGTCCGGTCGGCGCACGCCGATTCGCACCTGGGCCACGTGTTCGACGACGGCCCGGCGCCGACAGGGCTGCGCTATTGCATCAACTCGGCGGCGCTCCGGTTCATTCCGGTCGAGCGGTTGCAAACCGAGGGGTACGAGCGCTATCTGCCGCTGTTCCAGACCGCGGCGCGCTGATCGCGCTCGCCAAACTATTTCTTGTAGAGCGTGGGGAACTGCGCTTGCAACCGTCGCACCTTCGGCAGGTCGTTGAAGACGATGTAGGGCTGGTCGGGGTGGCGCGAGAGATAGTTCTGGTGATAGTCCTCCGCGGGATAGAAGTGCTCGAACCGCGCCAACTGGGTGACGATAGGACCGGAGAAGACGCCGGCCTTGTTCAGCTGGTCGATGTAAGCCTGCGCCGTCTGCTGCTCGGCCTCGTTGGCGTAGAATATCGCCGAGCGGTACTGGCTCCCCACATCCGGACCCTGGCGGTTCAACTGTGTCGGGTCGTGCGCCACCGAAAAGAAGACCCGCAGCAGCTCGTCATATGAAATCTGCGACGGATCATAGGTGATCTTCACCGACTCGGCATGCCCCGTCGTGCCGGTGCTGACGACTCCGTAGCGCGCGGTGGCCGAACCTCCGCCCGAGTACCCGGAGACGACGCTCGAGACGCCTTTCACGTGCTTGAACACGGCGTCCACGCCCCAGAAGCATCCTCCCGCCAGCACGGCGATTTGCTCCCCCTTGGCCGGCGGGACGCGCGCCGCGGCGGCGAACGCGGGGATCTGCGCCTGAGCGGCGCCGACCAAAGCGAGGATGGGCACAAGACTCGAGAATAGGGCCATGACGAAATCTAATGGGTTCACGCACACCGGCGCCCTCGCCACGTGGCGGGGCGTGCTGCATGTTACCGCCGCGGTAGTGCTTACCCTTCGTACGGGAGATCCATCGTGGAGCCGACCACCCTGTCACCGTTCAGCGCCTGGGAGAACTTCTATGTCATCATCGGCTCCTCCGCCGCGGCGCTGACGGGCCTGCAATTCGTGGTGGTCGTGCTCGGCGCCGAGGCGCGCTCGATCGGCCCGGAGGTGGGCGCCTTTGGCACGCCCACAGTGGTCCATTTCTGCGCCGTGTTGCTCATGTCGGCGATCCTGAGCGTGCCGTGGCGGGCGGTCTCGAACGCCGGGCTCGCGCTCGGCCCCGTCGGTCTGGCGGGAATCGTGTACATGGCGGTCGTCATCAGGCGGGCGCTCCGGCAGACGCGCTACGTGCCGGTGCTGGAAGACTGGCTCTGGCACTGCACCTTCCCGCTCATCGCGTATGTGACGCTGCTCGTGGCGGCGCTCCTGCTCCGCCGTGATCCTGCGCGGTGCTTGTTGGTGATGGGCGCGGCGGCCCTGCTCCTGCTGTTCATCGGCATTCACAACGCGTGGGATGCGGTCACCTACATCGCCACGCAACAGCCCCAGCACACCGAGGGTCCTCGGGACCAGAAGTAGCGCTCTGGGACTGCCTCCACTTCGAGCGCGCCCTCTCAGGGCGCGGATTCACGGTCACATCACGTCTAGGCTTGGGGGGCCTCGACCAGCTGCCGCACCTGCGCGAGCAGCTCGCTCGCAGTCCAGGGCTTCGTGACGAACGCGACGCGGGGATCCTGGCCGACGGTTTTCCGGAAGTTCGGCGCCGGAAAGCCGCTCATGAACAACACCGGCACGCCGCGCGATTCGCCCCGAATGACCTCGTACAGCTCGAACCCGCTGAGCTTCGGCATCACGACGTCGGTGATCACGAGGTGCAGCGCGGCACGGTGGGCGTGGTAGGCGTCGAGGCCCTGCTCGCCGTCGACGGCCGTGACCACCCGGTAGCCCACCTTCGACAGGAGCTGCTGCGCGGCCACGCGCATCGTTTGATCGTCCTCCACCAGGAGGATCGTTTCCGTCCCGCCGGGCAGGCCTTCGTCGGCCGCGGCCTCGAGGTCCGACATCCCGCGATCGCGGATGGCGGGAAAGTACACCTTGGCGGTAGTGCCCTGCCCGATCTCACTGTAGAGGTGGAGGTATCCGCGGTGCTGTTTCACGAGGCCGTAGGCCATGGACATGCCGAGGCCGGTGCCGACTCCCACCGGCTTGGTGGTGAAGAACGGCTCGAACACGCGGGCCAGGGTCTGCGCATCCATCCCGACGCCGGTGTCGCTCAGCGCGACGCTGACGTAGGATCCGGGCTCGACCCAGGCGTGGAGCGGCCGATCCGCCGCGCCGAGCCGCGCGCGCCGCACTTCGACGTGTAGCGTCCCGCCCCTCGGCATGGCATCCTGGGCGTTGGTGATGAGGTGTAGCAGGATCTGCTTCACCGCTGCGGGATCGGCTTCGACCACGCCGGCTTCCTCGTCCGCTTCGAACTGCAGCTCGATGTTGGCCGGAAGCTGGCGGCGCAGGGCGTCGAGCGCATCGCGCACGAACTCGGTGAGGATCAACGGCTGCAGGTCGAGCACGCGGTGGCGGCTGAAGCCCAGGAGCCGCTGCACCAACTCGGCCCCGCGCTGCGCCGTGTCCTTCAGCGCGTCGAGCTCGCGGTTCGCAGGCAGCGATTGCGCCAGCGCGGCCGTGCGCGCCAGGATGGCGGTGAGGAGCTCGTTGAACTGCTGCGCAATGGCGCCCGTCAGCCGGCCGATCGACTCCATCTTGTCGGCCTGCTTCAATGCTCGCTCGCGGGCGAGCTGCGCGGCGATGTCTTCGACAGTCATCGGCCTCCGTTATATTCCGCCTGGTCGCCGCCGTCAAGCCACGCGAGCTGCACCGGCCGCTCGAGAAAGCCGCCGAACCGTCGCGCGGCCGCGACAAGTCACGGAATGGCGTTCGCGATCACGGCTTCCAGGTCCGCGGGGGCCCGCTTGCGACACTCCTTCTTCAGGTCTTCGATGTCCGCCGCGAGGAACGTTGCCAGAAAGCCAGCCGCGGTGATCTCGAACGCCGGCAGCTCCTTCTTTGCGGAGGTGTTGGAATACAAGGCGATCACCGCGCACCCATCGAACTTGTAGAAGGAATAGGTCGGGTAACGACCGAACAGCCATACGTGAGCAGGTTTGCCGAAGTCTCGCGCCAGACGCGCGAAATAGCGGTACGCATCCGCGACCAGCGCCGGGATCAGGGGACCGTCCTCGAAATGCTTGCCCAGGGAGAACATGAGCTCGTGGCTTTCGAGATCGGGGAGAAACGCCTCGAGCGTGGTGCCGGCCCGACCGAGGAAGGCCTTGATGGCGGCGTCGTGATTCTCACGCCAGCGGCGTGAATGGATGAAGTAGAGGGCCATCGTGGTCGAAGACCCTATGAGATCGTCAAACCGGTGAACGAATCCGGCGAAAGGAGCTACACGGACGATACCGAAAGGCGGTTCAGGAGTGGCGGTCATCGGCTCGATGCTACCCCGGGTGAGACGGAGGAGCAAGAACGGGGGGCGATGACTAGACTCCCTGCATGAACTTGAACCCCCTCCCCCAGCAGCTCCTCGCCATTGAAGCGCCGCTCGGCCCCGTCCTCGTGGTCGCGGGACCCGGCGCGGGGAAGACGTTCTGCCTGATCGCCCGCATCAAGCATCTCATCACCACGGTCGGCATCGCGCCCGAGCGCATCTGCGCCGTCACGTTCACCAATCGGGCGGCCGAGGAGATCGCCGTCCGGCTGAAGCACACGCTGGGGGACCGTGCCGAGGGGATCACGCGGGGCACGATCCACGCGTTGTGCCTGGCGTTGCTGCGCGAGCACGCCGAGGCGGCGGGCCTGCGGAAGGGCTTCGGCGTGGCCGACGAGCAGTACCAGCAGGTGATCCTGGGCCGGCTGCAAGTGCCGCTCGAGCAGCGCGGATCGCTCTTGAACCGGTTCAGCCGGCATCGCGTCACGGATTACCCGTTGACCGATGACGACGCACGCGTGTATCGCGAGTACGCGACCTGGCTGACGCACCGCAACATGCTGGACTTCGACGACCTCGTCACCAAGGCCGAGCAGCTCTTGCGCACGCACGGCGACATCGCCGATACGATCGCCGGGCGCTGGGACTATCTCCTGGTGGACGAGTTCCAGGACGTGAACGCCGTCCAGTACGATCTCTTGAAGCGCCTGGCGGCGCCGCACGGCAACTTCTTCGCGGTGGGCGACGACGAGCAGTCGATCTTCACCTGGACCGGGGCGGACCCCTATGTCCTGGTGCGGTTCGGCCGCGATTACGCGATCGACCGGCCCATCGTGCTGGACAAGAACTGCCGCTGCTCGCGTCAGATCTTCGACACCGCGCGACGCGTGCTGGCGCAGAATCCACAGTTGTTCGAGAAGCAGCTCAGCGCGGAGCAGGAATCGGCGTACGACGTGGGCGCCGTCGCCTTCCGCGACGAAGCCGAAGAGGCCTCATGGCTGCTCGAGGACATCCTGGCCGACCGCACGGCAGCCGGCCTGGGATGGGGCGACTACGCGGTGCTGTACCGCCGGCACAAGGTCGGCGAGTACCTCGAGGGGCGCCTCGTCCGAGCAGGGATTCCCTGCCGGCTGGCGCGCGGTCGCTCGCTGGTCGAGGACGACGTCATCAAGTACGTGATTGCCGCGCTGCGGATCGTGCGCGATCCCGACGACCCCGTCGCGCTCGAGGCGTTCGCGCGCTGCGTGCTGTCGGCGCATTTCCTCCAGGAGGTGCTGGCCTCACCCCCGTTCGCCCTCTCGTCCTCACCCCCTGTCCCCCTCTCCGCAACTGCGGAGAGGGGGGACGCAGGCGATTTTCTCGCGGCCGTCCGGGCTCTGGCACGGCGCCGACCGGCGCAGGACCCCGACACGAAGAAGCTGTGGCGGCTCGTGTTTCAGGTGGAGAACCTCCGCGCCCTGCCCCGGTCGCACCGCGCGCTGGCGCCGCTGGTCGATGAGATCCTGTCGCAGAGCGTCGGCCCGTACAAGAACGCGTTGGAGGAGCGGCACGACGAGCTCGCCGATCCCGCCGCTATCCCCGAGGCGGTGCGCCTCGCCGAGCGGCTGGCGGGCGCGATCGCCGCGGAGCGGGACATCGTGATCGAGCCGCAGGGGGGGTTGGAGATCGCATTGCGGGGAATGCTCGCCGCTGCGGGGGTGCGGAACCTGCCATCACAGGTTTCCGGGCCGTTAAAACCCCGGGGCACCGCCCCGGGGTTAACCCACCCGGGCGAGACTCTGGTCAAGGCGGATGGTGGTAAGCATGGGCTCGGTCTGACTCTGTTCAAAACGTTGCAGCTGATGCAGGCCAAGGAGCTGGATACCGCGCTCGAGCGCTACGTCACGTTCGACCTGGAAACGACCGACAAGGATGTGGAGGTGTGCGAGGTCGTGGAGATCGGGGCGGTGCGCGTGGTGGGCGGCGAAATCGTCGACCGCTTTCACACGCTGGTCCAGCCGTACCGTCCGATCACGCCCGGGGCGACCAAGGTGCACGGGTACGCCGAGGCCGATGTGCGGGGAGCGCCCTCCTTCCCCGAAGTCTGGCCCGAGTTTCGAGCCTTCATCGGCGACGACGTCCTGATCGCGCACAACGGCCAGCATTTCGACATTCCGGTGCTGCGCCGGCTCGCGGCGGGACGGGACGGCGTGGACAGCCTCGTGTTCTACGACACGCTCCCGCTCGCGCGCTCGCTCTCCCGCGACAGCGCCAAGCTCGAGGACCTCGCCTTGCGGTTCGGCATCGACGCCGGCCGGGCGCATCACGCACTGGACGACGCCGTGACGCTGGCCCGAGTGTATCGCGAGCTCGAGCGCCAGCGGGGAATTCGGGCGCGCAAGGCGGTGCTCGTGAGCGTGCTCGACTATCTAGGATTGGCGCTCGCACTCGAGCCGCGCACGGAGCAGGGAGCGGAGAGCGGGGAGCGGGACCTGCTGTTCAAGCTTGCCAAGTTTTACACGCTGGGTCGGTACAGCGATGCGCTGGCCTTCTACGAGATGGAGCGCGACCGCACCGCTAGCTCCGCGGCACCTCCGGTCGACGAGGTGATCCGGAGGCTCGGCGGGCGCGCGCTCATGACGCGCCTCCGGGCCGAGCCCGATCCGGCGCAGCGCTACCCCGCGGCGCTAGCCCGGCTGCGGGCGCTGATGGACGAGCCCTCACCCGCAGGAACGCTCAAACAGAGTATCGATCGGCTGCTCGAGCGCGTGGCGCTCTCCACGTCGGACGGCATCGAGGTCGCGCCCGATCGCGTCAATCTCCTCACGCTGCACTCGACCAAGGGCTTGGAGTTCTCGCGCGTGTACATCGTGGGACTGGAGGATTACCAGATTCCCGGCTATCGCGAGTCGACGGAGAATCGCCAGGCCGAGATCCAGGAGGCGCGGCGCCTCGTGTATGTGGGGATGACGCGGGCGCGGGAGCGGCTGGTGCTGACGCGGGTCGAGCGGCGCTTCGGGATGGAGGCGGGAGGGTCGAGCTTCCTCGAGGAAATGGGGTTGGAGGTGCAAGGCGTGGGAGCGGAGTGAGCGTGTGCGGGAACTTCCCACCGATGTGGTTCATTCATGAAGCATGACTTCCTATGGTACCCAATTCCGCCTGGTAGCCCGGGGGCTGGTCGACTACCTCGCCGGCATCGATCCCAGCGCCGTAGGGCTGGTTGGCGCCCTGCTGGTACTGATTCGCACTCGCGGCGTCCCCAAGCGCCGCGATGATGCGGTGCCGCCGGCTTAGTCGAGCCCCAAGATCCGCTTCACCGCCAGCTTCAGCTCTCCCGCCGTCACGGGGTCGCGCCAGTGGGGGCCCCCGCCGTGCTCCGGCGTTCCAAACACGGTGATGCGCGCCAGCAGCCCGGGGTGCTGCGCTTCCACGTCCGCCATCAGAGAATCCACCGCGTGTCGCACGCTCGCTTCCGGCGAACGGGTGTAGATCAGGAAACGCGTGTTCAGTTCGGCGAAGTAGCGAAGGAACACCTTCAGCGGCGGTCGCGGATCATCGGCGTCGGAGCCACGGAAGGTGGAGTAGTGCATGACGATCAAGTCGGGATGGAAGCTCACGACCTCGTCGTAGCGGTGCCAGCCCGGCCCTCCTGATTCCTTCTGCCGCACGATCGGCAAGTCGGCCAGGATGTCACTGATGACGTCCGCATTCGTGCCGCTCGCCCGGATCGTCTCATCGTCGTAGATACGACCCGGGTGGGGTGAGTCCATCATGATCACGAGCGGACGATGGGCTGCTCGCCACGGGTGCCAGCCCCAGAGAGCGGCGAGCACGAGAGCGAGAGCGCCCACCGCGGTGAGCGCCCGCCGGCTCCGTGACCGACCGCGACCCGAGGGCGGGGGGACCTGCGCGGCGCTCGCCGACAGCGCTTCCGCGAAGGCCGCCGCGGAGGCGAAACGGTCCGCCCGCGCCTTCCCCAGCGCTTTGGCCAACGCCCGCTCCAACGCGGGAGGAACGTCACCGCGGACGACCGTGAGGCGGGTGGGTGGATCCACCAGGATCTTCGCGATCACCGCGCGCGCGGTGGGGCCGGTATGGGGCGGTTCCCCCGCCAGCATCTCGTACAGCACCGCTCCCAGCGAGTAGACGTCGCTGCGCGCATCCACCTCGCGCTCGCCTGCGGCCTGCTCGGGGCTCATGTACTCCGGTGTGCCCACGGACAGTCCGGTCGCGGTGAGCCGGTCGTCCGCTCCTTCGAGCACGGCGAGCGCGATCCCGAAGTCCGCCACCATCGCCTCGCCCTCGTGCAGCAGGATGTTCTCGGGCTTCACGTCCCGGTGGATCACGCCCTGGCGGTGCGCGTAATCGAGCGCGCTCGCCACCTGCGCGGTGATGCGCAGCGCCTCATCGAGGGGGAGCTGTTTCTCCCGGTCGAGCTTCGCCCTGAGGGACTCCCCCCGAACGTACGGGACGACGTGGAACAGGAAGCCATCGGCTTCGCCCGAGTCGATCAAGGTGAGGATGTGGGGATGGTCGAGCCGAGCGGTGATGACGATCTCTCGGAGAAACCGCTCGGCGCCCAGCGCGGCCGCGATCTCCGGCCGCAACACCTTGACCGCCACGGGCCGGTCATGCTTCAGATCGTGGGCGAGATAGACCGTGGCCATGCCACCACGTCCCAGCTCCCGCTCGATGCGGTAGCGACCAGCTAGAGCCGCGGCGAGACGCGCATGGTCGGGAGCTACCACGGCCCCGTCTTCCTGTCCGGGACCTCCTCCGGTAGCTGCAGCGTCGGCGCCCCCTGCCGCCCGAGTTGCTGATTGAGCGCCGGCAGCTCGGTGGTGAGCACCTGCTGCCAGCGGCGCACCCCGCCCGCCACCCGCTCACGCTGTATGGCAAATACGCTCCGCGCTTGCTCCGTAGGCTCGCGATCGGCGCTCTCCACGACGGTCTCGAGCCCGGCCAGCTCGTCGCCCGCGCCGCCCGCCGCCCGCGCGAGGCTGTCGGCCAGCCCCTCGACGGCGGTGAGCGAGCCCCGCGTCGCGCGATCGAGCGAGCGGCCGGCGAGGGCGCGGATCTGGTCGCGCGCACTGCGCAGGCTCCCCGCGAGCGCGTGCTCGTCCGCCATCGCATTCCAGATATCGAGGCCGAGCCGCAGCTGGGCGACCAGCGCGGAGTCGGCGACGTGGACCCGCGGATCGAGCTCGACCCGAACCGGCCGCGTGTACGCTTGCTCCCCGACGCCGAGCCGGACTTCGTAGACACCGGGCAAGACCAACGGCCCCTGCGGCTCGGCCACCGTTCCCTGGCCGGCGATCGCGGCAATGCTGTAGCCGTAGCGCGCGGCGGGCGGCGGAGGATAGCGCAGGTCCCACACGAAGCGGTTCAGCCCCACCGTGCGCGTGGGCGGCTCGAAGCGCGGCAACCATTCATCGGCCATCTGCGGCGGCTCCGGGGGGGGCGTCGTCGGCCGGTCGTCGCTCGAGAAGCGGCGCACCACACCGCCGCGCGCGTCGCGAATCACCAGCGACACGACGCCGGTAGGGGCCGACGCGAGCAAATAGTCGATCACGGCCCCGGCCGGCGGATTGGTGCCGTGGGGCTCTTCGGGAGGCAGCGGCGTGTCGTTGCTGACGCTACGGCGTAGCCGGACCGCCGGCGCCGGAGCGAACACGTAGACAGGAGCGCGCAGGGCGGAGTCGCCCAGCTGGCGCAGCGGTGTGAGATCGTCCAGCACCCAGAACGAGCGGCCGTGCGTGGCCGCGATCAGGTCGCGGCCGTGGACCGCGAGGTCGCGCACCGATGCCACCGGCAGGTTGAGCTGGAGCGACTGCCAGTGGTCGCCGTCGTCGAACGACACGTAGACGCCCGTCTCGGTGCCGGCGTACAGGAGCCCCGCGCGAACGGGATCGGCGCGGACCGCCTGCACGTACGCCTGCGGCGCGATCCCCTGGTCGATACGCCTCCAATGCCCACCCCCGTCGCGCGTGCGATAGATGTACGGAGCGAAGTCGTCCATGCGGTGACGGTCCACCGCGGCGTACGCGACGGCCGTGTCGAAGGGCGACGCCTCGAGCAAACTGACGGTGCTCCAGGGGAGCAGGCCCTGCGGCGTCACGTCCTGCCAGTGCTGGCCGCGATCAGTGGTACGGTGAATCCGCCCGTCGTCCGAGCCGACCCAGAGCACCCCGGCCGCGCGCGGCGACGGGGCGATCGCGTAGACCACACCGTAGCCGCGGGCTCGGGCGTTGGCGACCGTGGTCGGCCCCGTATCCGTCGCGGCACGCATGGCAGCGGCGCCCGTCAGGTCCGGGCTGATCGACTCCCAGTGGAGGCCGCCGTCTCTGGTGCGGAGCACCATCTGGGCCCCGAGGTAGAGGGCGTGCCGGTCGACGCGGTCGAACACCAGCGGCGACGTCCACGTGAAGCGGTACTTCCGCTGTGGCATCGGCACGCCGAAGGTCGAGACCGGCCAGGGTGAGATGTCCTGTGATTGTCCCGTGCGCCGGTCGAACCGATGAACGCCGCCATAGGTGTCCCCGCCGTACACGACGTCAGGATCGAGCGGGTCGGGCGCGATGGAGCCGCTCTCCCCGGCGCCCACCGGCGCCCAGTCGCGGAATGTGATCTCCCCGAAATCACTGCGGCTCGTCACTGCCGCGGTGCCGGCGTCCTGCTGGGCCCCGTACACGCGATAGGGAAAGGCGTCGTCGGTGACCACGTGGTAGAACTGCGCCGTGGGCTGATTGTACCAGCTGCTCCAGGTGCGGCCATCGTCGAGTGTGATCACCGTGCCCTGGTCGCTGCCCACGATCATGCGGGTCGTGCTCTTGGGATCGACCCACAGCTCATGATAGTCGTCCCCGCCCGGCTGCCCCTTGAGCACGCCGAACGTCTTACCACCGTCGGTGGACTTGAGGAGCGCCACGTTGGGCACGTAGACGACGTCGGGGTTCTGGGGATCGACCGTGACGCGGCAGAAATACCAGTTGCGGTTCGTGAGCCGCGGATCGCTCCCCGCGAGGCGCCAGGTCGCGCCGCCATCGTCGGAGCGGTACAGCCCTCCGCCGGCCTTCGCGCCGATCAGGGCATACACCCGGCCGCCGCGGGCGACCGCCAGTCCGATACGACCCACCGGACCCGCGGGAAGTCCGTGCCCGGTGAGCGCCGTCCACGTGGCCCCGCCGTCCGTCGACTTGTACAGGCCGCTCCCCGGTCCTTCGTCCGGCGGGTACTGCTCCCACGGCGTGCGGCGCGCCTGATACAGCGCGGCGTACACGACCTGGGGATCGGCGGGATCCGCCGCGAGGTCGATGGCACCGGTATCGGGATCCTTGTACAGCACCTTGGCCCAGGTGCGGCCGCCGTCAGTGGAGCGGAACACGCCGCGCTCGCTGTTGGGGCCGTACGCGTGTCCCAGCGCCGCCACCAGCACCAGCCCCGAGTTCCGGGGATCGACCAGCACCTTGCCGATGTGGCGCGTGTCGGCGAGGCCGAGTGACTGCCAGTGCGCTCCGCCGTCGGTGGACTTGTAGACGCCGGTGCCGTAGGTGATGTCGGAGCGGATCGCCGCCTCGCCCGTCCCCACGTAGATCACGTTCGGGTCGGAGGGCGACAGGGCGAGCGCACCGATGGAGGCGATCGGCTGGTCGTCGAACAGCGGCTCCCAGCTGACCCCGGCATTCCGGGTGCGCCACACACCGCCGTCCACCGCGCCGAAGTAGAACGTCGCGGGGTCGCCGGGAATGCCCGCAACCGCCAGCACGCGGCCGCCGCGGTGGGGGCCGATGAGCCGCCAGCGCAGCGCGCCATACGCGCTCGGCGGGATGGTCTGGGCTCGTGCCGGGGCTGCGAGTGCGACGGCCAGCGAGCCGAGCAGCAGGGCGGATCGGATCTGGTTCATGCTTGTGAAGATGCTGCTCGCGGGAACCCTTCGGCAAGCTGATTCATTACTGAACCATGAGCTTGAAACTGTCGTGCGATCGTGACCGTCTCGAAACGTGGCGGCAGTACTGCGGCATGTCTGTTTGACGATCCCCCAAACGTCTAATACCCAGGGGATCAGGCTCCACCTTTTCCACAGAAGAAGGAGATCAGCGCCCATGAGCAGTCGTCTCTTCGTGAACAATCGTGGCTTGACGGGATCTGCCGTGCTTTTGGCAACGCTCGCCCTTACGGCCGGCAGCCTGGTAGCCTGGAAGCGCGCTTCCGCCCGGAGAGCCGATGCGGCGGCCGCGCGCCAGCCCGAGCCCGTCGAATCGGTCACCCTGGCCGTCGCCAGGGAGCGCCAGTATCGCCCGACCACCACGTCGGTCGGAACCATCCTCGCGCTCAACTCGATCACCCTGCGCAACGAGCTGCCGGGCACCGTGCGCCACGTGGCGCTCGTCCCCGGCCAGGTCGTCGAAACCGGCGCCGTGCTGGTCTCGCTCGACGTCTCCGTGGAGGAAGCGGAGCTGCAGGCCGAGCAAGCCCAGGCGGACCTGGCGGCCACGACGCTCGCGCGCCTCGAGGTGCTGCGGGAGGCCAAGGCCACGTCCCAGGAGGAGGTGGATCAGGCGCGCGCGGCGCGCGATGTCGCGCTGGCACAGCTCGCGCGCACCCGCGCCATCATCGCCCGCAAGACGATTCGCGCTCCGTTCCGCGCCCGCGTGGGCATCTCCGACGTGCATCCCGGGCAATACCTGAACGAAGGCACCGAGCTCACCACGCTGCAGGGGGTCGACGCCGCGGTCAACGTGGACTTCACGGTGGCACAGGCGGTGGCGGCCCAGCTGCACCCGGGCGAGCCGGTCGCCGTGGTCGCGGCTGACGACGCTCGTCCGTTGACGGCCCGAATCGTCGCGGTCGATGCGAAAATCGATCCGGCGACGCGCAACGCACTGGTGCGGGCCCGGATCCCGAGCCGCGCCCCGGCGCCGGGCGCCTCGGTACGCGTCGAAGTCCCCGTAGGAGCCCCGACGACGGTCGTCGCGATTCCGGTGAGCGCCCTCCGCAAGGGGCCGGCCGGTGACCACGTCTTCCTGGTGGTCGCGGACTCGAGCGGGCGGAGCCGCGCGCACGTGCAGCCGGTGCAGAGCGGGCCGGTGCTCGACGACGAAGTCGTGATTTTGAGTGGTCTCACCCCCGGTCAGCAGGTAGCTACCTCGGGGTCCTTCAAGCTGCGCGAGGCTGTGCTGGTCGCGGCCGACTCAACTCGCTAATCGGAAACCGTTCATGCGCTCTTTTACCGATACGTTCATCAAGCATCCGGTCCTCGCGGTCGTAGTGAACCTCGTGATCGTGCTCGTGGGGTGGCGGGCGATCACGACGCTGCCGGTGCAGCAATATCCGAACATTCAGAGCTCGTCGGTGCTGATCACGACGGTGTACTACGGCGCCAGCGCCGAAACCGTCCGCGGCTTCCTCACGACGCCGATCGAGCGCGTCGTCTCGGCCATCTCGGGCGTCGACTACGTCGAATCCACCAGCCGCGCCGGCGTCTCGAGCATCACGGTGCACTTGAAGCTGAACCACAACAGCACGGCGGCGCTGGCGGAGGTCACCGCGCGGCTGCAGCAGGTGCGCTCCGAGCTGCCCGCCGAGGCCGAGCCACCGGTGGTGGAGGTACAGCGCGCCGATCG
>WNGP01003071.1_pt1 | contig 13978 bp, 10 predicted proteins | sample 5407671 | NCBI WGS metagenome assembly WNGP01 (sample SAMN13153381, study PRJNA577476) | soil metagenome | isolation source: 40 cm soil or saprolite under Garry oak tree replicate 2 | place: USA:California | collected 2016-06-15 | reverse complement strand
TTATCGGCTGCGCATATTACGGATGTCGACTTGATCGATAAACCTTTTGAATCTGCAGGCCATGTTCTTCCTTATCCACCGGCTTACGGATGGTTCGACCTTGCACCGGGAAGCTGGAGTTTCCGTGACTCGAATCTCGATGCGGACTTTCCGACGGCAGCGCGCTACGGTGAGCAGACCTATAGAGAAGAGGGTGGCCATGTACCTGTACAAGGAGTAATCGCCATCACTCCCGCATTGATTGAGCAAGCGCTTGCGATTACAGGTCCTATTACTGTTCCGGAGTACCACGAGACGGTCACGGCACAGAATCTGATTGCGCGCATCCACTTTCATCAATTGGGTCATGCAGGTGAAGGCAGTGATCTTATTCCTTCGCCAGATGGACATTCATCGCTGCGCAAGCGTTTTACAGAGTTGTTGGCAGAGCATTTTCTGGCACGTGTCCATCAACTGGCACCTGGTCAACTCTCCAAATTCGTACTACTGATAGTCAATGCCGTGCACTCGAAGGATCTTCAACTTTACTTGAATACTAGTGTTGCTGAAAACCTGCTCCATCGTTTTCATCTTGATGCAGCCATTCAGTCGCCCGTTGGCGATAGCCTTTTTGTGGTAGACGCCAACATTGCTCCAAATAAAGCAAATAACTTTATCACCAATACCCTGGATGACCAGGTGACTATTGATAGCCAAGGCAATGTGATACATCACGCTACCTTGCGATACGCCTGGACAATTGCTGGTCGAAACTACGGAAGCTCGCTTTATCGAGATTTTGTACACGTCTATGTACCACCTAAGAGCATATTACTCACACAGGATGGATGGCAACCTCGTGGCGCGAGTAACGCATTTAATAGAGAAGTATGGATGGGCTATTTCGAGCTCTCCTATGGACAAACCCGTACGGTAACTCTTGTATGGAAGGTACCGGCAGCAGCTAGCAGGGGTCAAAGTGGATGGCGTTATCAGTACGTAGTTCAGAAACAAGCAGGCGTCCTTTGGAAACTGAATCTACAGATCATGCTGCCTTCTTGTGCAACAGCAATCGTCAAGCGGGGGGGACTGATATCTAACTATGAGCACGAAGCAAAACTTACTCACTACCTGACTGGAGACTTGAACGTAGGGGCTGATTACACTTGCAGGTGAGTTGCTAGCTGCGGATAAACTGGAAACTCTTGCCAAGGGATGGCATTATGATTGATACACATCTACATACCTTATCCGGCGTTGATGACGAGCCAGAGACAGCGGAGATTAAAGAACGAGTTAATGAATTGCAGCAAGTGCTCAACCGTCTGGGCATTCTGCTACGTCTCTTTGCAGGTCATGAGGCGCTTCTCAGGCATGGATTGGTCGAGGATATCCAGGCCGGAAGACTTGCGATACTCAATGGAAGTCGATATCTCTTACTCGAACTATGGAACCATAGTTGGCATACGGAGATAGAGCGAGTGGTTTTCGAACTGCGAGCCCTCGGCATCACGGCATCGCCTCGGGTGCGCACGACCTGCACAGATGTCCGCCCACTATTGTACAGGGCTTGCGTCGGTCTGTACAATTTATTGGGCAAGTAAGGACGCGGCAAGCTATCGAGGGCTATCCGATGGCAATCATTAACAATGTGCTGTGTAGAGTGTAAAAAATAATGGTTGACATTATTGGGAGGAGAAATACGAACATCATGAAAAACGTAGCACAGATGCCCCGAAGGTGGGAGACTAGAAGAGAACTGATTTCTCCCTCATTGATTTTCTCCATCCTGGTATTACTAGTTGGGTTTTTCCTAGGAATGGCCATTGGTGTACTTAGCCCTGCATACGGTGCTGTCGTCGCTGGCGCTATAGGGCTGGTGATCACCATACTACTCAGGCTGGACGAACTTATTGTGATGCTGATCGTCGGTGTTCACATATTGGTTGACGTGTATCTCAACCTCGACGTGTACCAGGTCGCATTGCTAATGGCGCTAGTACTGCTCTCTGCCTGCTACTTTGGACGATCGGCAGATCGTCCTTGGACTGGACCCCGCTCGATCTGGCTCTGGGTTTTGTTTCTTATCCTGACTATCTACCCTACCATTAATGGTGCTACTTTCAGTCTCACAAACGCTATCGCCTTCTATCTTAATCTCGTTTTCAGTGCATTCATCATGTTCTGGCTGGGCAACATCATCGCGAAAGATTTTTCGGCTGTGCGGCATGTGTTTCAATTGCTGTCGGTTCTGGCAGCACTCATTGCCATACATACTCTTATTGAGGCAACCACTGGAAAATTCTTATTTGTAACGGCGCATGCTGAAGCCGTGCTTGCTCAATACTCGAGCTTTCAGGCACAGGGAGCGGCATATATCTCTCGCTCCGGTTCGTTTCTCGGCAATCCGAATGGGAACGGAGTCTTTCTTGCCACAAGTTTTTTCCTTCCATTAGGACTGTTTATAGAAAGCAAGCAGCTTTGGGCAAAGATGATCTATCTTCTGGAAACGCTGTTGATCCTATTGGCGCTGATGTACACCTATAGTACTGGGTCGTGGATAGCTGTACTCGTAGGTATAGTGGTTTTGATGTTCTTGGTGGGGCGAATACGTTACATTGCGCTGCTGCTTATGTTGATAGCGACGCTGGCAGTGATAGCATTCACTGTTTTTCCTTCACAGACCGCTGCGCAACTTTCCCATGCTAACGACCAGAGTCATCTCTCAGACCACCTGGGAACCATACAAACGGCTGAGCGGGTCATCGAAGCGTTTCCTCTGTTTGGCGTTGGCTTGGGAGATCATGCGTATCTAGTTCGTGCGGAGCCTTACCGTGTGCCTGCACAGACTGTGCCTCAAGCTGAGCCAGATAATTCCTACCTGGAGTGGGGAGCAATAGCAGGAATACCTGTGATGCTGGTATTCCTTTTACTTCTTGGTAATGCATTCTGGCTTTCGTGGCGCAACTGGCTAGCCATAGATATCCGTTATCGTGCTCTTCTCGGAGGAGGGATAGTCGCACTCATTGCGCTCAGCATTAACAGTTTGGTTGTAGATGGTTGGACAAGTCCAGCCGGCCAAGAGTATCTCGGCTGGCTGGTCGCTGGTATAGTCACCTCACCGTTAATTGGACGTTGCCTGCTTCAACAGTCAGCATCACCAGTCGATAGGACGGCGAAGATAGTTCATGTCGAAGCCGAGACAACTCGAATGAACACAGCAACGCGGAGTTCGTGATATGAGCGATGTACGTGAATAGGGGACAGCCAATGCACCCGCAAGAGAATACAAGACGCTATTATAGAGCACATGCAAGCTCTACTAATGCTACAGAGATAGATGCAGTTACTACATCAGAATTGCCTGTTGTCGATATTGCACAACTACCTACTCAGATTGGAGAATCAAATTTCCGCGCATCAACCCGATTACCGTTGAAGATCAAAGACGGCATGAGGATTCATCCTATAAAAAGAATACAACGTATCCGACTTACACCGATCATAGAACAAGAGAATCTCAATAATGCAAGGGGAAATGAACAAAGAAGTTCGGTTACTCAAGGATATCTTTCACTCACATTTGACTTGATTAAAAGTTCTGGGATCTATGCCATAGGCTCTATGGCCTCTCCTCTTATAGCCCTTATACTTACGCCGTTTCTAACCCACCATATCTCGCATGCTGACTACGGTGCCTTTGCTATTCTTAGTATTGCTATTTCCTTTACCTCTGGAATCACGCAACTGTCGCTCGGTTCTGCTCTTTTCCGTGTCTATATTACTGATTATGAAGTGCGGTCTGACCGCTTAGCGGTTATCTCAACCACTTTCATTCTCTTGTCGCTTACTTCAATACCTACTGCCATCGCAATGCTGATAACCGCCCCGTGGCTATCGGAACTATTGTTTAGGAACGCTTCTTATAGTAATTCTGTATCCCTTGCTGCTTTGGTGATACTCGCGCAAAACCTTACCGTGCCGGGCTTTTCATGGTTACGTGCTGAGAACCGTTCGGCGCTCTATACAGTTTTAACACTGATCTCTCTTTTCTTCAACCTGGGTGCTAATGTTATCCTGGTGGGTGTACTACAGCTGGGCGTACCCGGCGCAGTAAGTGCGCTCGCAGGGAGTTACGCAGTTGTTGTGGTATGCACGGTACCTGTTGTTCTTCGGCGCGCAGGTCTGCATTTGCGTTTCGATGTCGTTCGGAAGTTGCTCTTCTTTGGGGTACCGATGGTATTCAGCTTCATATCGATCTGGGTTCTCCAGCTTTCTGATCGTTACCTGCTCGGCTATTTTGGGTCATTGGCCCAGACAGCAAGCTATAGTGTAGCTTACACTATGGGGGGGGTCTTGTCCCCGTTGATCCTCGGGCCGTTCACTATAGCTTGGCCAACTATTATGTATACTATCGCGAAAAGAAATGATGCGCCTTGCATCTACCAGCTTGTGTTTCGCTGGTTTGGCTTTGTCCTGCTAGTTGCTGTCTTTGCTCTCTCGCTTTTGGCTACAATACTGCTCGATGTGCTCTTTCCGCCCGCATATCATTCAGCGTCGCCTGTTATACCTATCGTTGCTCTTTCAACTATGTTCTATGGAATCTATAGCTTAATCACGGTAGGAATTTATGTGCAGCGAAAACCCTGGTTCCTAATCATCTTTACAAGTCTTGCAGCTCTTGTAAATGTCGGGCTCAATATTATCCTGATTCCTCTCTATGGCTCGATGGGAGCAGCAGTTTCAACGCTGCTTGCCTATGCATTGCTTGTTTCGATCGCTTATATCGTGAATCAGCGGATCTACCCTATCCCATATGAAATCGGCAAGTTTCTACTTGCGCTGTTGGTCGGCACCATGCTCTACGTTGGAAGCATTACCCTGGGCCAAACTCAGGAGACATTGGTTACCTGGGGCATAGACATTTGTGCTCTTGCTCTTTACACTGGCTGCCTGCTTCTGCTTGGCAAGTTTCCAGTTCGGACCTTACTGAAAAAAATCTTTCAGCAAACTTAGGAGGCTTCTCTGTCATGAACAAATTATCTCCCGCTGACACTTTGATAGCAGAAGATGCTACTGCTATACCAGCACCTATCAAGGTGTGCATGCACCTCTTGGGAATAGGATGCACTGATGTTCGCGTGATTCGTGCAGCCACCGCTCTCGAAGAAGCAGGTTTTGCAGTCTCTGTTGTAGATGTTGAGCGGGAACGTACGCGGCCTGCTCAGGAGAATATCCGTGGTATTTGGTTCAAACATATATTCCGTCCCGATTGGTTTATCTCCACGCATTTCAAACCTTGGTTTCTCGTCAAACTGGCGTTGATCATGGTTGTCGGCACCATTCGGTTGATACGAACACCGGCGCATATCTATCATGCACATGAAGAAATCTCGTTGCCAGCATGTTATATCGCAGCGCTATTACGCCGTAAACCACTCATCTTCGAGGCTCACGAGTTGCCCTTGTCTGACCTGAGCATGCGCTGGCGTCGTTTGAGTACACTGCCAGCATGTGTTCTTTCTATCATAGTGCCTCGCTGTGCAGGTGTTATTACGTCCTCGCCCTGCTATATTCAGGAGATTCAAGAGCGCTATCACGTTCCCGAAGTCACCATTATACGCAATGTTCCCCCGTATCGACCAGTTGCTAAGAGTAATCGGCTGAGGCAACGGTTAGGTCTCGGTCCAAATGTCCGTATTGCCCTCAATCAGGGGAATTTACAGCCTAACCGTACACTCGATAAGCTCATCCGTGCAGCACCATTTTTAGATCAAGATATTGTTATTGTGCTGATGGGCCGAGATGATGGAACCACCAAGGCTCAGCTTGAGACTCTGATCGCCACCGAAGGAGTTGCTGATCGCGTCAAAATTCTGCCACCCGTTCCCTATGAGGAACTGCTGGACTGGACAGCTTCGGCAGATATTGGCTTAACCATGATGTCACCGGACTACTCGCAGCACATCCGCTTGTTCCTGCCCAATAAACTGTTTGAGTACCTGATGGCGGGTGTGCCTGTCCTCTCCTCGGAGCTAGTTGCCATTGCAGAAGTGATCAAAAAATATGACGTTGGAAAGGTTGTGCCATCGCTGGCACCGGAGGACGTTGGTGTAGCGATCAACGCAATGCTTGCGGATACGGCTGCTCTTGCTCGTATGCGTAATAATGCTCTTGAAGCTACACGACAAGAGCTGAATTGGGAAAATGAAAGCCAGAAACTTATTCAGCTTTATCATGCTGTTTTAACCAAGTAAGGCTGCCCTTGGTAGATAGAAAGAACTTAATATACAGGAGAATTCGTATGGTGAAGAAAGCCATCAGTATTGAAACGAAAACCGTCCCCTTTCCCGGTGCTTCAATGGCACAAGAAACTACTACAGCATTATCGCCTGTCAAAGTGTGCATGCATGTTCTGGGAACAGCACCTACTGATTCTCGAGTGATGCACGAGGCAACTGCTCTTATAAAAGCAGAATTCGAGGTATCTATTATTGATGTTGAGGATAATCGTAAACGGGCGGTTGAAGAAAATATTGGTGGAGTCCGAGTAAAAAATATTATTATGCCGAGTTGGTATACCTCTAGGCATTTCCAGCCATGGTTTTTTATTAAAGCAGTACAGATGTTCATCCAAAGCATTCTACGATTGATCCAGACTTCAGCTGATGTCTATCATGCACATGATATGAAGGCATTACCTGCATGTTATGTTGCTGCATGCATACGTCGTAAGCCACTCATTTTTGATGCTCATGAGCTGCCTCCTGAAGAGTCAAGCATTGTCTTCTGGCGAGGGCTCGATAGAGTGTTGAGATACTTTCTTGCTTGGATAGCCCCACGTTGTGCTGGAGTAATTACTGTCTCCCTGCCTATTGCACAGGAGATTCTTAAACGCTATAACCCTCGAGAAGTAACTCTTATTCGCAATATGCCGCCCTATCGATCCACTGTGAATAGTGACCGGTTGCGCCAATATTTGGGTCTGGGTCCAGATGTCAGAATTGCTCTCTATCAAGGAGGTATACAAGGTAACCGTGGACTGGATAGACTGGTATACGCTGCACCATTTTTGATGTCGAACATAGTGATTGTGCTTATGGGCACAGCCGTGGGGACAACACAAGCTGATCTTGAAGCCCTTATTGCTCGTGAAGGAGTGACTGAGAGCGTTAAAATTCTCCCACCTGTACCTTATGATGAACTCCTAGAATGGACAGCATCAGCAGATATCGGCTTAAACATTCTTCCGACGGATTACTCGCTCAGTATCAAGTGGTGCCTACCAAATAAACTCTTTGAATACCTGATGGCTGGCTTGCCTGTGCTAACGTCAGAGCTTGAAGCGGTGGTAGATGTTATTAAAACGTATGATGTTGGGCAGGTGTTACCCTCACTAGCACCTAAAGACATTGGTGAAGCTATTAATAGAATGCTGGCAGATACAGCTGGTCTTGCGCGTCAACACATCAATGCGCTAGATGCTGCAAGGAACGAATTCTTTTGGGAAAAGGAAAGTTTGCGGCTCATTCACCTCTATCAAAGTATCTTGCAAAGTGGAGTACGAAGAATAAGCTCCGATAAGCACTCCACTTCCAGCAATTAGTATATCAAAAGTAACACGTCTTTATAGTGCAATTAACGTGCAAGAGCACTTGCTAATTCTTGAGGAGGTATTTTCATGTGAGAATTTTCATTAGAGGAGTATAGCGAAACGCTTCGTTCTGTTTCAGTTGCCAATCTATTATATTTTAAGTCGTTCTAATGTTGAGATTATGCTACAAATACATCAGTACGGGCATCAGATCGCCAAGTTCTTAGACCTCATTACTTATGACAACGACCGTGTCAAAGCACTCTGGAAATCGAGATTCTACCTAAATTCTCTTAGTATATAAATACTTAGATTGTTAGTTTGCTTGGCTCCTTCGATTTTAATTGTATACCGATAGATTTTTTCTGCAAGTTAATAATATCTACGGGTCTAAAGTTAAAGGAGAGATAGCCTATATTAGTGACTCAACTAGCAGATGAGATATGGCCATCCCCTCGACTCCAGCATTCAATTAGTGATGGCCAATTCAACTTCTAACACACCTGATCTAGCGGGGTCAGCAAAGAGAAATTGCTAAGCAGAAATTGGAATGCTGGCCCTACAAGGATTATCTGAGTAGTCTGGCGGCCTGCCGAGGAATTTCTTCCAAAGCTATATGGGTGTTGATAATCGTAGCAATTCTAGAATGAAGATTTCCATCGATGCTTATAAATCAGATCTGAATGGTGACTAAAATTTAGGCGAATTCAACAATATCGCTTGATTTTAACTCAAATTTGTAGAGTCGGTTAAGTATTCAATGTAAAATGATCTGAAACTCAATGTTGAAAGGGAGCTTTTAGGTGATTGTTAAAGAGATAAAAAGTCTTCACGACCAAGGATATTCGGATCTTGCCTCACGCGCGGGAACAGTTTTTAATTCTCCTGGCTGGCTTGCCCTGTATGGAAACGAGCTGCAGCTCTTCGGCATATATTCCGGCGATGATGAGCTGGCAGGTGCTTTTTTCCTTTACCAGGACAGGAAGGCAGGTTTCTCTTTCTTTAGAAACCCGCCCTACACGCCGCATATTGGCTGGATGTTTGAGAACAAGTCACGAAACCATGCGAAGGTGCTTTCAGAGAATAAAAAAGCGATGGAAGTGATGGCAGATTTTATGCAAGGTCTTCCGGTCGGCGTGGTTAGCTGCGCTTTCCCGTTCAACGTTTCTGATATGCAGCCATTCACCTGGAAAAAATTTAAGGTTGTTCCGAATTACACATACCGACTACCCCTGGCATCGCCTGTTGAAGAACTGGAAAAACGCATGGCTAGCGAGCCCCGAAATCGCTTAAAAAAAGCGGTGAAAGAAGGACTGTCGGTGGAAAAAATCACGGATTACAACGTAGTGAAGAAGCTGGTCCTGAAAACTTTTGGCCGGAAGAACAGAGCGATCGATAAGGATTTGCTGAACAAGATACTTTCCAGTTTTGCCAATGCGTCCAATAGTTTTGCTTTTGCTGCTATGAAGAACGGCCAGCCGGTGTCGGCCACGCTCACCATTCATGACAAGTCAACAGCCTATTATTTGCTCGGCGGCTATGATCCCGCGGCGAAGCACGAGGGGGGAGGGAACCTATGCATGTGGCAAAGCATTCTTCATTCCAGGGAATCGGGCCTGGACACTTTTGATTTTGAAGGAAGCATGCTGCCGGAAGTGGAGCGCTTTTTCCGTGGATTCGGAGCCGACTTGGTGCCGTACTTCACGATCAATAAAGCATGGCTGCCATTGGAGTTCATGCTCAAGCTGCTTAAGAGGGAACAGTTCTAAGGAGAGTTTGAAATAGTATGAAAGCAATTATTTCGCATGATATCGATCACATAACCGCCTGGGAGCATTTCACGCGCGATCTGATCATTCCCAAATTTATAGTGCGGTCGAAGATCGAATTGCTCACCGGCAAAATTTCCTTTTCCGAATTCTATACCAGGCTGGCTGATTTTTTCAGAAACAAATGGCAGAACCTGAATGAACTTGTCTCATTCAACCAATCGATGGGAGTTCCTTCTTCTTTTTTTATCGGTGTTGCTAACGGGCTGGGGCTGTCTTACCCGCTCGAAATTTCTGCCTACTGGACCAAGACATTGATCGAAAAAGGTTGCGAGATAGGGGTGCATGGAATTGAATTTGAAAACCCTGTGTTGATAAAAAAAGAGTACGAAGATTTCCGGAAAATTTCGGGCCTGGGTGCTTTCGGGACACGAACACATTACGTCAGGAAGAATGTGCAGACCTTCCGGTTCATGGCGGAGGTCGGGTATATTTATGACAGCTCTGAGCATGCGTTCAAAAATCCTTACAGGATCGGTGATATGTGGGAATTTCCGATCCAAATCATGGACGGCTGGGTAATTGAATATGGCAGTAGATGGCAAACTCGTAATCTTTCCCAGGCGATCGATGCAACAAAAAAACTGATCGACGAAGGGCATGAAAAATCCCTGTCTTACCTCGGGATTGATTTCCACGATCGGTATTTTTCAAAGAGCTTTAAAACATGGATGGCATGGTACACCTGGCTGATAGGTTATCTTTATGAATGCGAGATCGGCTTTTGCAATTTCCGTCATGCGGTTGAGGAGCTGAACACGATATGTTAAGCCCTACTGAGTTTACTAACGCCCTGAGCTTCAAAGCCCCTGTCTTTGAAGCATGGGGATGAAAGCGGCGTTCCTTTTGCGGCTTGATGGGTGGGTCCTCAACGATTGAATATTCAACAAACGTCTAGACAGACAGGAGACAATAGTTCTCACAAGGCTCGCTAAGACCGTCAGGCGATAAACTGAGGTGATATTTCCATGAAAAAGGGAATAACGCGAAGCCAATTGGAGCCAAAAAGGCCCCTGGTACTGCTTTGTTAGTTTCAATTTGGTCGGCTCTATAAGCCAACTGACAGAAACCGCTTATGAGCAGTCAAAATAAGAGCAATGAGCTTGCTATCAGGCTTGAGTGAAATCTGCTTCACAGAAACGAACAAAGCAGTACTAGAGCATCGGTCAAGTAATCGAAAAGAGCATTGTGGTAATTTGGCTGAAAGGCGGACAGATTTTGGGCCGAAGGGTGGGAAATGAGCGTGTATCATGGGAATCGGTGGTTCGTCTCCAGGCAAGGCCGCTCCCGATGGGGCTTCTTGCATCGACCGCTTGGAAATTGGACCCCTCGTGCCTGGTAACAGTCTCGCTCATTTCACCCCTACTTGAGGTCGTGCCTCTTCTCTTCTGGTGCTCCTGGGGCCTCTGGCTTCTGTGCACTTGGCCACAAATCCGCGTACACTGCGATTCTATTTAAGAAGGCGAGAAGCAAAGAGGAGAGAAGGAGAAAGCGAGTCAAAGATGAAGCGATCACCCACTCATCTTATCTTCCCCCTCATTCTCATCATCATTGCTCTGCTTGTGTTTTTCATATGGTATAGAACGTACTTAATACCAACGAATACTTCCGGTGCGTTTTACAAAACGCACATTCTTGGAGGTTTTAGCATAGACACGCCTGAGAAAGTAAGCAGGGCAGCCCATGATGGTGTACAAGTTGTCTTCAAATATGGTAAACCTCCAACTGAAAGTGATCAATTAGGGCAAAAGCTTCAGTCATTGCGTATGAAGGTGATAGATGGATATATTTCCAGTTTATTATACTATTATGAATGCCATCGTACTAAAATATTGAGACCTTCTCTTGTGGGTCAGGGACAGTATTGTCAGGATGATTCTCATCCATATCTATCAGATCAGAAGGTACTTCTGGCAACTATTGTTACCCATTTGAAAGAGATGAAGGATAATCAACTGGTTATCGGATATTGGGTGCTTGACGACTGGGTACAATGGGATGCGGGAAGTGCACGGCAAATTCTCATCAGAATTCATCAGCTCATTCAGCAATATACTCCAGGTCGTCCAGCAATTTGCGGATTCGGAGGAAGCGTTGGGTTACATCAGGGATATGGGTGGAATGATTGGGTAGCTGATAATTTTTCGCCTCAAGGATGTGATAAAGTCGGCTTTTACATTTACACTTCGTCATTACCTGATACTACCCCCACCACATCGCCGGATGCCTATAACTGGTCAATGTCAGGAGTACTTCCCGCTATGTTCACCAGCTTTAAGAAAAGAGGCTGGGATATCACAAAAGAGCCGTTCATTGGCATAGGGCAAGCCTTTGGTGGACACTTAGCTCATGTGGACCGTTATTGGGTAGCACCGACTGCAAAAGATATTGAAACACAAAGCAGAAGCTTCTGTGAGCATGGAGCAACTGGAATTACCTTTTACGCCTGGGATGACTCAGGGTTTGGTCCCACAACACAAACACCAATGAACAGTCCTGAGATAGAAACTGGCATCCGTAATGGCATAATAGCATGTAAGGAGTATTGGAGCAAGCATCCACAAAATGAGCTTCGCTCCAACACCATAGCAGCATGGAGTATTCTCTTCGGATATGTTGGGAGAAAACGCCGCTCCAGGTGCCTGTGCATGCATTTCTAGTGTCGAAATGGGGACCGATTCACATGCAAGTTGAAAAAGGATGGGTTCTCCGTCACTTTTCATCTTGTTGGGAAACTCTGGTTTGGGGAAATCGCATGTGGCGAACGGGCTGGGCCTGGCCGCGTGCAGACAAGGCAGCCGCGTGCGCTTTTACAATGCGGCTGGGTTGGTCAATGATCTGATCAAAGCGCAGCAGGAGTACCAGCTCTCGCGGGTCATGGCCCAACTCTGCAAGCTGGAGGTGTTGGTCTTGGATGAACTGGGTTTTATCCCCTTCACCCAGACGGGTGCTCAGCTCTTGTTCCAGTTATGCTCTGCCCTCTATGAACGCGTCGCCATGAATATTACGACGAATTTGCGCTTTGCCGAGTGGAGCACCATTATGGGCGGGGATGAGCGCATGTCGGCGGCTCTGCTGGATCGGCTGACCCACAAGGCGACGAGAATGACAACCAAAGCAATCAGCAGGACAGTCAACCAAAGCTGCGGTCAGCTCAAGTCGCCAGGCTGCCAGACGCAGCAACAGAACGATTTGTGGTCTTACCCTCTCACCCGCTGTATGGGCAGAAGGTCACAATTGTTGCCCGTCGAGTAAGAACGACCTACGTCGATTGTACCATCGAGTCCTCGGCGCGTGCGGACATTCCCTACCACATTCGCGAGTGCTGGCTTTCTTTCACCACCCCTTCTCCTTCCCCTGGTGCAGCTTCTCAGGCGAGTGCCATTTGTGTTCGGCTCTCTGCACAGGATAAAATGGTTCAGCAACTCCTGACCACCGCATACTTCAGGAGGATCAGCCACGATGAACCAGCCGACACACCATCCACTCTTCCCGATCGAGTCACCAGATCGCCTGCGGCAGATTAAGAAGCAAATGCCAGCAGAGAGCCTGGCACGGCTCCAACAGCACCTGTTCTTCCTGGCCCTGGCAAAGGGAGGGGGAATCTGCCATGAACACCACTCATCCCAAAATGCTGGAGATCCATCTCAAACGCCTGGCAGTCATCTACATTCGGCAGTCGTCCCCTCTGCAGGTCGAGAACCACTTGGAGAGTAAGGCGCGCCAATATCAGTTGACGGAGCGAGCGCGATCCCTTGGCTGGCCCAGCACGCGCTGCGTTGTCATCGATGAGGACCTGGGCATTTCGGGCGCGCAGAGTTTCAATCGCCCTGGCTATCAACGTCTGGTGTCCATGGTGGCCTTACGGGAAGTAGGCATTGTCTTCGGGCTGGAGGTCTCGCGCCTGGCGCGCAATAGCCTGGATTGGTATCAATTGCTGGAACTGGCGGCGGCTTTTGACGTGCTCAAGGCTTCCGAAGATGGCGTTTACGATCCGGCAGAGCTTAACGACAGACTGCTCCTCGGCTTGTATGTTAGATATCATCTGGAACGTAGTGGAAGATGAGTATCTAACTGTCATTATGTATCTTCTGTGCTCGATTCTGATGAGGTTTTCCGGGAAGACGAGCCAGATGATACATAATCAAAGGCAGCATGTCGGAGGCCGAGCTGCATTGGTTGAAAAGTCGGCTGCTCGGGGGAAAGGTGGCCAAAGCGGAGCGAGGGACTTTGCGCTTTCGCTTGCCCATTGGCGCAGGGCTTCCGATCCGCTCGGCCGGATTGTGCTTGACTCTGATGAGGCCGTGCAGGAAGCGGTGCGCCTGGTCTTTTCCCTCTTTGAGCAGTTCGGTTCGGCGCTTGCGGTCGTGATGTACTTTGCCGAACAGCACTTGCGTTTCCCGACACGTTGGTGGGGAGGCAAGCAGGCAGATGAACTGATCTGGGGACGGCTCACGCACGGGCGGGTCTTGAATATCCTGCATAGTCCTCTGTATGCAGGTGCCTACGTCTACGGGCGCACGCAGTTTCGCAGCCGCACTCTGCCGGGAGAAGAACCCCGTGTCAAGGGGCGAAC
>WNGP01003068.1_pt1 | contig 13984 bp, 12 predicted proteins | sample 5407671 | NCBI WGS metagenome assembly WNGP01 (sample SAMN13153381, study PRJNA577476) | soil metagenome | isolation source: 40 cm soil or saprolite under Garry oak tree replicate 2 | place: USA:California | collected 2016-06-15 | reverse complement strand
GCCTTTCAACTGGGCTTCCAGTCCGCCTGTGGGCATCATACCCCTTGCGCCAGTGCTGTACGAGAACACCATAACGTTGAACCCGGCCAGCCTAGTAGGCTGCGCCACACCATACCCGACCGGCGGATACGACTGCTAAAGAGTAGCGAAGAACAACTCGTAACCGCCCTCCTTTTTTTCTTCGACATTTCAAAGAGAGCCTTGCGTCAGTATTTGCTAGAAGAGTGAAGAGCACTAAGAAAGCCAAGCTGAGAAGGCCAGCTGGTGCCCTGTGTCGAATAGCTCTATACGCGTGGACCATTGGGTGCGCGAATTCGGACAAAATCTAGGTCATTAGGTGACACCTCGAGCAAGCACTTACCCCATCATTCCCGAAAACATCAACGAGGTGGATCCATGGGAAGGTTGCCGTCCGTCAAAGTATATACCTCTCAGACGCGGTTCCATGTGAAGAGACTCTTTGGCGCAGGCTCAAGTTGACTTGACAAAGGCTGATGCGGTAGAGTTCTCGATGAAGGATGAGCCTTGGGTGAAGTACAAGCTTGAGGACGGGACCTCGCTCTTTGGTCGTCTAGTCATAACCAAGATCTTCAGGGGAACTGACTATGATCCGACTGGTCAGCCTGTCTACGCTTGGTCGTCCCAGAATCTGTTCACGACCATCGCTCCCAAAGCGCTCAAGAGCACGCCGACAAATCCTCCTCCGACAACACTCGACCCTAGCAGCGTCAACACCACACACGTCGATTTTGAAAGAGTGGGTGTGGAGAAATGGAATGTGTACGAACTCTCCGACGGCAGCGTGCTGAGAGCGAAGCTTGAGATCACGGGTATTCTGCGGACAGACAAATACGGTCCCGACGGTGAACCTCTCTACGTTGTGAACGCACAGATGATTCCACGGATAAAGGTCCCGGAGAACCTAATCAAACGGCAGCAGCAGTTGCCAAGACAGGAGCGAGACCGCAAGGGAATGTACGGTTAGTCTTCGGAAAAATACCAGCCGTATGATAAGTGAGGGAGAGTAGGCGATTTTTTCGGCATTCTCTCGGATAAGCTTTTAACAATCTAAGAGTTTTGGGCCTCATTCGGTCAGGATTTGACTGGGAAACATAGTCTTAGACTGATCATTTGCTTTTCTGTCGCGTTTTCCCTTGGGATTCTTACTGGTCCAGCTTCCAGCAACTTCCACTTACCAGCAGTGCCGGTGGCTCGTGCGATTCTTGAGCCGTGTCAGACCCATGGTTCTGGTGGAGCCTGTTCCCAGTTCTGGTATCCTGCAGGTCCCGAGATGAACACTGAACTAGCCCTTATCTTTACGGACGTGAATGCTGAGTATACAAACCTCCAATCGGCCTCCCCTGCGATCGACTTTCCTGATTCACCATTGAATCCTTCTCTGATACAGCCATTCGACCAGAGTCCTAACTTTCTCGTGACCGCTCCGGTCGCTCAGACTGGCTATTACGAGATGCAGTACCTGCTGGTCAACAATTTCTGGGGTTGCTACTTCGATTTTGGAAGTGCGGCTTGTGGAGTACAGATCCGGCAGGGCATCGCGCACATGATGGACAAGGCTTCCTTCACGAACACTGACCCTAACATCGCGGGCATCTCGACTCCGATCGACAATCCCGTCCCTACGAGCAGCGCTGGAGGTCTCTCATCGCCTAACCCGTGTGGCTACGACTCATCATTCCCGCAATTAGGCTCCCAGTGCATTGTCGGCGCTCCAGGAGGAACATCCTACCATCTCGCCGCTGCTGCGGGGGCCAACGGTTTTCCGTGGCTGGCGGCTCCAGGTAGTACTGATCTAAATGCTGCTGCTCAACACTTTGTCAACGCGGGGGTCGCCACAGGATTCAACTCCGCAACATCTGTACTAACAGGTATCAGTTCCACTGCTACATCTCACCCCGTCAATATCTTCATCAGAAACGACGATACAGCTAGGCTTGATCTCGGTAAGGGTCTATCGGCAGAGATCTGCTACCTGTTCACAGGTTCGTACGTTGTGCCTTGTACATACATGACATCTGTTCAGGGTCCGAATAGCGCCTTTCCGGGCTTCACCACGTCCACAACGAGCGTCAACCATAGCTGGCATATGTACACGGCTTTCTACAGCAGTGTTCCGGCCTTTGATGACAGCCTCTACTTCACCTACAACAGCCGTTTCGTCTCCGGCATTACTCCCATCCAGCCTCCGAACGGACTCTGCTCCGCTCAGGCTGTCCCGTCTAACAGTGCTCCGGACTACATGTACCTCTGCAGTCCCGCATATGATAATCTCAGTTCTCAAATGGAAACTGCTCCTTGTCTAACCGCCTCAGGCGATCCCGTGCAGGGCGCTACGTCGAATCTCCCCACTGCTCCCGGAAACGGAATATGTTCCGGTACGTCCCAGCTCTCTGCCATCAGTGCAGGCATTCAGGCAGAAGCCAATTTCGGCACTGGCGCTTTTACCCTGCCAGTCTTCGAACGATCGATCCAGTTCGGCTATCCTAACACGGGCTGGATTCGAGCCATCAACAGCAACGATGCAGGTCTACCCAACTATTTCACCTGGCTGAACGCCTGGAATCCTAGTGCGCCTCAGCCGGGTACAATCCGCCAGGGGTTCAGCCAGAGCACTCGGTCTGTGAACCCGTACATTGCCAGTACGACGCACGACTTCTACATTGTAGGAAATGTCTTCGACTCTCTCTTCAGACCAAACCCGTTAGCGCCGGCGCAAGTGCTCGACTGGATGAGCATAAGTCACCAGCAGCTCTCGAACAGCGGGATCACATACACCCCGCCGGCAGGAACTGTCTCGACCTTCCGCTTCACTCTCCGGCCTGACCTGTACTTCCAAGACGGTAGATCAGTCATGTCGTATGATGTGGCGTTCAGCTACCTCTCGTTGGTCGGATCAGGGTCTGTCCTAGGTATCCTTGCGGCACCCATGACAGGGATAACTGTCCTGGGACCCCACCAGTTCGACATCAGCGTCAGCTCTCTCGGCCCCTTCGTTCTGCCAAACCTCACCAGCCTGCCGATACTATCCGCACGCTACTGGACAAACGCTGGAAACTCGGCGTGGGACAGTGCAGTCACGACTTGCACCACGGGGATCGGCTGTCCCTTCTCCCAGTACACGCTTTCAGGGTCAACCGTCAACTGCGCCCTAAACTGCACTCCCTTCTCGGCGAGCCTCATGACAGTCAACCCTACGGATGGAACCCCTACTTTCGATCTAATCGCGAACCACACCTTCGTCGGCTCGGGTCCATGGCAGTGCGGCACAGTGACAGGCAGCGGTAGCGGCATCTGCACCCCATCCCCCTTCATTCAGAATCCACCGGTAGGAGGCAGCTATACTCTGACACGTTTCGGGAATGGTCTTGCTCCTGCGTCTAGCGTCAGCCAGATCTACTTCCGCAGCAGCGGCAACCTCGCCCTCTGCATCTGGGCCACGTTCAACTGCACTTCCAGCTTCCAGCAGAACTTCCTCTACTTCTCCCAGATCGCAGCCTGCTTCGGCCAGCCAGTCAACCTCACCAGTCCTCCCTGCTCCCACTGGCAGCAAGGCATTGGCAACCCCGGAACGGGGAACCCGGTAGGCCTCACTCAAGTCGCCATCGTCAACAGGTTCGTAGGAGTCAACTGGGTCGCGCCGTATAACTGGAACACCAGCCCACCAACAGGCATCGCAGCTCTCTCCCCCGTACTGTACGAAGGATCAGTAGTCCTCAACTCGGCCTCTGTCGTTGGCTGCCCCAGCGGATACGACTGTTAGAATAAACGTGATGCAAAATCATGCTGTCGAGATAATGAGATAAGCAACGAAAGCAATTCTCGTTACTGGTCATCGAAAGGCAAAATTGAAAAAATGTCCTAGGTGCAACTCGATCAGCTCAGATGCTGAAAATGTCTGTGGAGTCTGCGGGGCAAGCCTCTCAGGCATAACCTCCCAGAGACTTGAGCAACTCGTTCACAGAGAATCTGAGATCAAGGCCAAGAAAAAACTAAGCATAGTCGGCCTTGCCCTAGTTATAGCCGCCCTGACAATGACGGGCGTAGGAGTCTTGTTACTGATTATATTCAACGCCCTCGGCGTCTTCCTTTTGCTCGCTGGATTGATACTTATCGTGTACATTTTCGGAGGCGCGGGCGCGGGACTAGGAGGATCGGGAGGGTTGCGAAGCGGAGGGGGAAAAATTAGTATGCAGGAAGCGGAAGCTAGGCAAGATGAAGAAGAGAGGAAGAGAAGGAGGGGTGAACAAGACTAAGTCTTCCGTGAGCCAAGCATTCGTAGCGTTCAAACTAACAGCGCTAAATGTTTGACCCGAAAAGTCGTTGTGTGGAAGCTTGATATTTATCGCTTCGTCAGCGTAACGGGGCAGAGTGGGTCTCTGGTATGGAGTTTTTCAGACATTGCCCAGGCTGTGGGCGCAGGTTCCACATCAAGCTGGAAACCAAGAAGATGGTTCATCTGGACAGGGAGTCGATGCAGGGAAACGAGGGACCGTTGAGTGTTAGCCAGTTTCGAGGAGCCCCAGTCCTACTTGTCCAGGAGAGCAGTAGACCAATAGTCGTTGATGTCGAGGAATTCCAGTACTCGTACAAGTGCAAACACTGCGGGCATGAGTGGTCTGAGAAGCACGTTGAAGATCATCGGGAAGCCTGACACTGCACAAAATATCAGTGGGCATTTCAGGGCCGGGCGCACAGTTGCAGAAGCTCGATCGCGCGAGTCGAGGTTTCAGAGACTTCTCAGAGCCGAACTAGAAGAATGATATTCGCGATCAGCAAGTCAATAATTGTCAGTGGGACAGATCTCTTTGCGAATCGTGCGAAGCTGAGTCTCTTTTCTTCCTTGTTGAGAATGTTTAGTGCGACCATGTTCGACGCTGTCCCTATGGGCGTGGCCATTCCGCCGATGCCCGTGCCTACGGCCAGGGCCCATGCTAACGGTGCGATTGACACTCCTGGAAAGCTGGACATCGCTCCAATTACGGGGATGAAGACTGTGACCAGCGGGACGTTGTCAACAATCTGGCTGATTAGTGCCGTAGTCCAAAGCACTAGTGTGACGGCAAGGGCGAGGTTTCCGCCCGACTCCTGAACCATCCAGCCGCCTAGCTGAACCAGCAGTCCGGTCTTTGCGAAGCCTGCGACTAGGATGAATAGTCCTCCGAAGAAGAAGAAAATCTGCCAATCGATTCTCCCGAGGACATCGCGGACCTCACTAGACCTGGACGACTCGTAGACAAGAATCAGAAATGCAGGGAGAAGAGTTGCGAGGGCTGCGGAGACCCCGAGAAAAGTATGCACTATCAGGAACGTGACGGCGAGTCCCAGAGACACGAGGCTAACTTGGAGGAGACCCCGATCCTTGACAGCGCTCGATGGACTCGGAATCTTGACCGGTCCACGTTCCCGATGCCGCTTCATCGCGTCGCGATGCAGAAATCCGTGATTCCTCAGATAGAGAATGGAACTGTTCACTGCGAGAATCGCCAGTGCAATCGGCGCAGTGTTGAAGAGAAATTGATTGAACGAGAGATTTACCAATGGCGAGGAGCCGATGATAACGTTCGTCGGGTCCCCCACCATCGTAGCGATACCGCCGACGTTCGCAGCCAACACCTCCGCTATCACGAAGGGGATCGGATCAATGCCAAGACCGTCGAACACCTCCACCGTCAACGGGACAATGAAGAGGGCCACTGTGACGATGTCGAGGAGCGAAGCCATGCCCGCTGTCAGTAGTGGTAGTAGAACGTACATGAGGACCGGATGAGCATCAACTGACCCAGCCAGACGAAGACCCATCCACTGGAAAAACCCCGCCTCTCGGAGACTCGAAGCGATAATGAACATCCCCAGAAGGACGCCGAGCGCCGTCCAGTTGATCGCCGAGACAAGATCTGTCTCGCTCAAGACACCGGTGCCAACCATCAGAGTAGCGCCAAGCACCGCGGCGGAGGGCTTGTGAAACCTGTCGGAGAGAATCAGGCCATAGACTCCGAAGAAGACCCCGATCACAATGACCGTGAGGGCTGTTGGGAGAACCAAATCTCTCGGCAAATCGGACCCAGTTCATAAAAGGTCTCTCCAAAACTCTCAGGCAGTCGGATTTCTGAAAGAGGAAGCCTATTCTGATACTAGGATGATTCTATGTGAGGAAAAAGCGTAGGCTCCTCGCTCGTGAAGCTCTCTTTACAATCTAAAATCATAGTAGCAGAGTCGATCGTAGCAACTATCCTAGTAGCCGCATTATTCTCAGATTACGAGAGCAATATCTATCTGAGACAGTATCTAGCTCAAGCCCTAGGCGGATTTCAAGCAAACATCTATCTTGAGTCGATAGCCAGGTTCGGAAATTTTCTTTTAACCCCGCTACGAGTACTCACCCTGACTCTACTCTCCCTCATGACTCTGATCCTTTTGCTCCTACTCCTCTTCATGTTCTGCACTTTTGTTCTGAGCATGGTGAGGATCCGAAGGGCGAAACCGAGACGTGCGTATCGTCCTGTGATCCGCGAGTCAGCATTCGACTCTGAATAACCGGCCACCGCCGTCTGGCAAAATGTATATACAGGATCACGTCGGGACCGAATCATCGTTTCTTCGAGGATCTGAGAGCCTTTGCGAATCGCCGTCATCGCCGCTGGAGTAGTTGGAAAGGCAACGGGAACCGGACTCGAGAGCAAGGGACACGAAGTCGTCTTCTACGATAATGACAAGGCGAAACTCGCCAAGATAGCCAGCGAAGGACACAGGGTCGCTTCCTCCATCAAGGAAGCTGTGGGACAAAGCGAAGTCTCAATGATCTGCGCTCCAACACCCAATGCAAACGGCGCCGTGGATCTGGGAATACTCCTCACTATTTGCTCTGAAGTGGGAAGCGCTCTCCAGCAAAACGACTCTTACCATCTCATAGTCGTCAGGAGCACAGTTCCTCCAGGAACCACCAGAGAAATTGTAGTTCCCCGGATCGAGGCGACTGCGGGTGCTCCGACCGGCTTACGGTTCGGAGTCTGTCATAACCCGAATTTCTACGAGAGAAATTCTCTTCCGAAGATTTCTTGCACCCGAGGGCGATAGTTATCGGGGAAATGGATGAGCTGGCGGGAAGAACACTTCAGTCAATCTATTCCTCCTTTGGTTCCCCCGTATTCCGTTGCGACCCGGAGACATCCGAGATGACCAAATACGCGTCGAACCTCTTCAACGTCACAAAAATCAGTTTCTTCAACGAGATCGACAAAGTCTGCAGAGCACTTGGCGTAAGGTCAGAGCAAGTAGGCAAGCTCATGCCGTTACTCGCCCTCGGGCTCAGAGACGACCTTCAAGAATGGGGAATATGCGGGGGCCGAGCTTTCGGAGGCATGTGCCTTCCCAAAGATCTGGATGCATTCATCGCGTTCGCTCGAAACCAGGGAATTCATGTTCCCCTGCTTGAGGCAGTCAGACAAGTCAACCAGACTATGTCCAAAGAAGATCAGAAGATCGAAGTGCTCGTGGCTAATGGCTGACCTTCTCCCCCTAATACCTCTCGGCATAGTTGGCGTGATTACATGGAGCCTTTGGGCGATGAGGAGAATGTACGGAAGAGCCTACCGGCCTTTTCAGGGCTCTTTCACCACGACAACATCCGTTGTCGTCCCGGTTTACAATGAAGACCCAACGGTTCTCCTTCGAGCCATCACATCCTATCTCGCCAACAAGATTGGGGAAGTAATCTTGGTCGTAGACCATCAGGACAAGTTGAGCATAGAAAACATTCGGACGAACTTCTCCTCCTCGTCTCACTCCAATGTTAGGCTGATCGTCACAGAGGAACCTGGGAAACGGCCTGCCCTCGCCCGTGGAATCAGTGAGGCGACAGGGGAGATTGTTGTACTATCTGACAGTGACACCAAATGGGCACAGAACCTTCTCGAAGAGATACTGAAACCCTTCAGCGATGCGGAAGTAGCGGGTGTCGGGGCGAAGCAGAACGTGGATCACTTCGAGGATTCTCTGGTTTGGAGAATAGAAAACTGGCTCCTGGATCTAAGGTACATCGACTTCGTTCCAGGAATGTCGGTGGACGGGGTGGTAAACTGCTTGTCGGGGAGAACGGCCGCGTATAGAAGATCTCTGCTCCTCCCCGTTCTTCCGGAGCTAGTCGGCGAGACTTTTCTCGGCAAGAAATGCGTTGGTGGTGATGATGTTCGACTAACGCAGCTCATGCTGATCCAAGGCTACAAGACAGTCTACCAGAGAACCGCCGAGGCCTACACTGTCTACTCTGGTGGGTTCGGCAGCTTTGTCAGGAGAAAGATAAGATGGAGTAGAAATAGCTACAGGGCGAACCTCCGGGCTCTCTGGCAGGGCTGGGTCTGGCGGAAGAGCTGGATCCTCCCCATCAGTATCTTCCACGCTACCATCACACCATACACCCTCGCTATCGGCGCCCTTGCGACAACCTATCTAGCCCTTTCCCAGCCGGGTGCGGTAGCCCCAGTGTTCGGGACAGCCCTCAACATACCCCTACTCTGGATTGTCTTCAGCATCAGTGGCCGCTCCTTCAAAGGCTTGAGTCATTTGAGAAGGGTCCCCTGGGACATCTCGCTGATCCTAGTGATGACTTTCCTAATGATCTTTGTGCTAGTACCGGTCAAAGTCTTCTCCCTCATAACAATGAATCGGCAGGGCTGGGTCGGCACAAGATAGACATCCTACCGTCATCGCGCTTGTCTGAGAACCGAAACTCGACCGACGAACAGCTTTGTGGAGCTGGGGTCAGAAGGTGATGAAACTGTAATCGACGTTGTAGGGTTTGGGTGAGCTTCCTTGGACCCAAGCTATGGGAACATTGGGCGATTTCATCATGTTCCCAGGCAGATTGAGAAACCTGTTGGTCGAGGAGCTGCTCAGCTGCCGGACGGACCAAGAGTTTCCGTCAAACCTCGCTAGCAATATCTGCGAGTTGTCAAACTGGGCTGGGGGATCTCCATTCCAAGAGAAGGGTCCACCCGTATTCCAACCGACATAGACATTGCCCCTTTCGTCGACCTGGACCATGGCGTTCAGCTGGTTCTGGCCGTCGGAGTGAACCACGATTGGTGCGGACCAGGTTTCGCTTGACAGGACTGAGTACATTGTGTAGTTGTTCTGCGAGCGCGTATCCCTTTCCTTCCATACGAGGTGGACTCTTCCTTGGGAATCTGCTGCCATACTGGGGTAGCGCTGGTCTGTGCCGTAGGTTTCGGGAATAGGGGCGGTAGAGTTGGACCAGGTGTTTCCCCGGTCCGCCGAGAACGTGTATCGGATCCGGTTGTTCCCTGTGTCTCCAGGGTCCTCTCCGTACCAAGTCACCCGCAATGTACCTGTAGAGTCTTGGACTATTGTGGGCCTAGAGTGTACTTCCCCGTTTGGCGGGGCGAGCTTTGTGTAGTTGGACCAGGTCAGTCCGTTGTCATTTGACACAGTCATCATCGGTGTGTCGCAATTCGATGAGGCACATTTTCCGTTTGCTAGATTCGCTAGATCTGTTCCTTCCCAGACCACGTAGATGCGCTGGGGATTTGAGCGATCAACCAGAATGTCAGGGTGCTCCTGCCAGTGGCTGGCGTCTGGCGCCCGCAGGTATCCATCGATATGGTATGGGATGATCTTCGGTGTTGTCCACTGGGAGCCTGTCCATCGTGAGTACCAGATCTGCCGGTCCGCCGGGCCAGTGTCGTTTGGCACTTGATACCAGACAGCGTGGATGACATCATCGCTACTCAGAGCGATGGCAGGAACTCGTTGAGTCTGTCCTCCAGTGTAGATGGGGCCACCGCCCAGGTGAGACCAGGTGAGACCATTATCTTTCGAGAAATCCACATAGGCCCTGGCGTAGCCTTGTCCTCCAGGTTGGGTCCGATAGGCTATGTATGTTGTTCCTTTGCTGTCGACGGCCAGCTTTCTTGTTCCGCCCCAGGCTAGCCCCTGCCAGTCGGATGTCGAGGCCACTTTGACGCCGTTGGCAGGAGCGATAGGAGCTGGTCTGCTCTGTTTTGGAGCCGTGATCTGTAGTCCTACTATTATGAGTATGAGGATGATCGCCGTCAGAACGGTCAACAGTATGTCCTTCGGCCTGGACCGTTTTGGTCCCGCATCGGTGGTCAGAATGGTCCGCCTCGCAACCAGTCTGTTAGCTGTTCTTTGTTGAGGTCTGGCTGTAGCATATGGTATAGGGCGATCCTGCTCCGCTCAGCCAGGCTATTCGAAGGATCCCATCAGATGAATCTTGTGGCATAACGGGCCATTTGTTGTCGGGTGAGAAGCCTGTCCCGAGTTGTGTTAGGGTTGAGTACTGGCTAATCTGCATGATGAAGGCCTTTGCATTGTCTGACGAGGCCGCGTCGATCCCCGACCATTCCTGCCAAGCCACAAAGACCATGCCTCCCTGGCCGGTCGAGAGAGTCGGGTCTGACTGGTTGAGTTGTGATCTAGGGTAAACATTTGTCCACGCTGTCCAAGTCGTTGCAGTGAGGTTGGCGTTTAGAGATGAATATTTCACGAGAGAATTGGCATGCGCATTGTCCGATCCGTCCCAGACGAGATGCAGCTGGTTGGACCTATCGATGGTCATGCTCACATGCTTCTGGTTGAAACCTTCAATTCCAGCTACTATCTTGACGAATCCCCAAGTCCCTGTTCCGGCATCCCATCGGGCGTACTTGATGCGGGTTCCGCTCTGCCCCAATACTCCTCCATACCAGGCTGCGTACAAGTTTCCAGAAGTGTCGACTACTCCATCCGGACGGCTCTGCCCGGAAGATTGCAATGGTGAAGTGTTCTCCCATTGGGACCAGGTCCTTCCCCTGTCTGTTGACATGGAGTGCTTGATCTGTTGCAGGCCTCCGCTCGAAGAGTCTGATCCCTCCCAGAGAACGTGTAGCACATCATTCCTATCGACTACTATGACGGGATGTTCCTGCCAGTACAATTGTCCTGAGTAGCCCAGAACCGGAGAAATATTGACCCACGTGGACCATTGGGTGCCGTTCCAACACACGTATTTTATCTGTCTATCATTGATCCCACTGTAATCTTGGTCGCGCCCATACCAGACCACGTGGACCCAGCCCTTCGAGTCAACAGCCACTGCTGGAACTCTCTGGTCAGCGCCGTTCCCCCCTCCCTCAGTGCTAGTATTCACCAGTGGTGGAGCGTTGACAATGGCAGCTGGACTTGCACCCAAGTCCGACCAAGTCTTACCATGGTCTCTAGAAACTGCCACATATACTTCGTAGTGATCAAGACCCGACGGAATCTTTCTGTACGCGAGGTACACGTTGCCGAGACTATCAGCTACCATTTTTCTCTGCCCGCTGTACCCGAGGCCCTTGGAGTCACTGGTCTGGCCCGCTTGTGACAGGACGGAAGAGAGGTTTCCCAGGTTCACACCGCCCCTGTTAGTCTGTCCTTGCCCTGTGATAGCCGCAGGCAGGGCTACGAAAAACGCGAATGCTCCTCCCACGACCAGGCATATCATGGTTGCAGCTAGAAGCTTTCGATGGATATGCCTCACATGGGCTTTTCGAGAAAGATGTCTGTTTCCTATTGAAAGATCGTCCGGGGTCGACTCTCGCGGATGTCTACGCGTCGCGAATACTACTAGTACGGCGGTGAAGCCGAGTGCCCACGCCGCCAAGAGCAGCCAAGTGGCCGGAATACTCGAAAGGATGCCGAACCATCCCTCAGGTGCAGTCGCGGCAACCACGGTTCTGTATGGGCCTGATTTTCCACTGGAATGAGTCTCGATGAATGAAGAGAGTCGAAGAAGAAGTGCACCCAGCGCCATGAAGCATAGGGCTATCCCTGCCCTCCGCGCGACCGCTAGGCTGTTCTCATTTCCCATCAGCAGATACTCCTCGATCTCTCAAGGTTTTGACACACAAATCGATAGCGAGATAATTTTTCGATGATCCCATTCCTCTATTCAACCCCGCTCGCCGACCCCTCGCGAGTGATAGATTCGTAGACTCCAGATACGAAGATGGCGATCGGAGGGGCACGAGTATCCTCGGTCTCTAAGACTTGTATAGCATCCCGGAACAGTATAGGCTACTCCATACCGAGGCGAAGTTCAGAACGTTCCAGTTCCGATCACCCACAGCAGTCTGGCGTGGACGAAACGATGTCGTTTGAAGTACGATATTATCGTAGATGGGATGAGTTTTTGGCCTTACAAACCTAGCTTAATGATTGCAGGAAAATCCCCAAAAATCGAAAATCCATTCCTTACATGACTATCCTCTGGCAGAAGCGAGTGACGGTAAATGAGTAGAGTGACTTGGCGAGGGGAATGAAATGAGTCTATTCGCTGAGAGAGTCTTTTCTGGTGCTGGCTAGTAGATTCCTGTTGTATCCCGAGACTGACATGTGTAACCTTTCCAGGTTCCACGACGACTGCGATCGGTAGATTGCATGATTGTATTCCACATGTTGCGTTCGGACATCCAGCGCCGTTCGGGGCTTTGTAGGCAATAAGACAGGGTCAGCGAATAGGTCCCTGGCGACAGTTTCGCCTGGAAGGTCCCATACAACGCGCAGGTGTTAACGATGAACCAGTTCACCGGGACGAACGTCTCCTTTCCGGATTGCGCCGTGACGACGACCTCGGTCGTAGTGCTTGGCGAAGGAACAATGCCTGTGTCAGAGCATAATGGTGAGATGTTTGCAATGCTGACGTTTCCAGTGATACCTATTTGTAATGACTGACCTGCCCCGTTTGAGGACTTAGCGATCGTGGGTCTGCCGGGACGTCGCAAGCAGTCTGTCGGTTATCTAGACAGGCGAGGCTGATGCGTAGGCTGAGATGCTTAGAGAGAGAATGGCGAGGAGGACTTCCAGAAGAAGTGTCTTCATTCTGAAAAACGTCGCCTGTCTAGGTCACGACTATCGTGACTGATAGGCTGGGCGAAATGTTCGTGTATCCTTCAAGTATCGTCACGGTGCCCGTGTAGGTCCCCTTACAGTCCGGCGCAGCTACTAGACAGCTCGCTGTCACAGTAACACCGTCCGGAGCTGGACCACATGTTGTTTCTCCTCCGGGACTAGTGCTGAGGCTCACCTTGGTCGGGTTGCTGACAGTAGTGTGAAAGACCACATTATCGACCTTCGGCGCACACTTGACCACCTCTCCAACGCTACCCGAGCTGCCGGTGCCCGCACTTCCTGAGAACGTGATGGTGACTGGGTTCGCTGACCATAGTGCCTTTGGGGCTGTGAGGCTAGCGAATCCCACCGCCATGTAAGCTCCCACCATGATGAGGCTTATTGTGAGGCCTACCAGTAGATGGGGTAGATATCGTCTGATGGGCGACTGCAATGGCAGAGCCACGAGAAGCACTTAGCGATTTAAGATTTGCGCGTGAAAGAAGCCAATTTCGACAATTCCGGCTAACCCCGGATATCCTAGTATCCCTTTCTAGCTATGGATGGCTGCCCGCTTCGACCTTAGCTTTTTGAAAGTTGAAGGTCTAGAAGTTGTCGCCTCCTTTGTGACGATGTCTGAAACCAAAACTACTCTGGATGACCAGAAAGACCAGTGCTCCGACATATACTGCAAAACTAATGAGTGGATGTATGAAGGATAGTATGATGGCGGCCAGGTATATCCAGGGTCCTGTTCTCCACCGCGTTCTAATTCTTTTCACGACCCTCTTGTCATGTTCGGGAACGACCAGGAGGCTGTTTCGAGTAGAATAGGATAGGATGCCCAACATGCAGAAGCTCGTGGCAATTATGTTAGCCCCGTAAATTATCACAGGCACCTGCACCTCAGGATATCTCCCGATTAGGGCTGTCGAGAATGGGAGAAATCCGATCGTAAGCAGGAAGAGAGTGTTCAGCCAGAGAAGTGGCCGGTCGACCCTCGTAACATAGTGAAACACGCTATGGTGGCTAATCCAGAGAACAGCCAACAGCAAGAAACTGAGAACGTAGCCTAGAA
>WNGP01003067.1_pt1 | contig 13984 bp, 19 predicted proteins | sample 5407671 | NCBI WGS metagenome assembly WNGP01 (sample SAMN13153381, study PRJNA577476) | soil metagenome | isolation source: 40 cm soil or saprolite under Garry oak tree replicate 2 | place: USA:California | collected 2016-06-15 | reverse complement strand
CTTTCTGCGAGGAGGCCCAGGCGAAGAGCGCGGCGACGGCTCCTTTCTGATAGTGCAGGATTTCTAATCGTTGCTCAGTATCTTTGACTCGTTTTGTATCAATCGTGGCGAGCCAGTAGGGAGCCGCATCAAGGACGAGTGTCGGCATCGTCTGAAAGCCGCCTTCAGTCTGGACCTGGACATAGACTAGGTCATCAGCTATGATTTCGGTTCGCTTGATACGTGCGACTTGTGCTGCTGGGTCTATGTGGAGATTTTCGCAAATCCAACGAAGGACGACACCGGGGCGGCCATCTGGTAAACGTACAACCACCAGGGGCCGATTGCGAAATAGAATGGTCTGCTGTTCAATTGGAATCAGTGCTCGTGATTCCTGCTCTTCACTCAAACTACACCTCTCGAAGGGGTCTCCATGATGGAGACCCCTTTTCACATAGTCATTTACTCCCTTGAACATTGAGAAACTGATCGAAGCGACTTCTCAAGTTGCTTTGGGTGGATTCCACTACGCTTGCTCCTATTGCGATTTTGCCTCCTGCTGAATGCGCCGGGCGGCTTCGATGATCGTTTCGACGATGAGGGGCGCTTGCTGGATAAAAGGATCTTCATGGTGCCGTTTCAGGGCAGCGAGTGCCTCATAAAACTCTGCTTGCTTTTTAGGTGGTATAGAAACGCTGACGACTTTGGGGCGTTCACGCTTCTGATGATCAAGTTCCGGCGCCGTCAATTTCTCGGGCATGAAAGCGTCCTCTCTGTATGTCTCTCTGTGAAGAGTTGTCGTATGTCTCTCTGTGAAGAGTTGTCGCCTCTCTCTTCCAGGGCGTTCCTCTGGACTTCTTTCTATTGTACCATAGATTTCTGAAAATTAGCAACCTGCTATCTTGCACAAGATAATAACTTTTATAAATTTGACAAGTTCATATATTTTGTGGTATGCTATAACTAATCGATGGCTGCGTCGTGAGTATTTTGAAGTGTTGGTTTCCTATCCAGACCCGAGAGGAGTACACATGAGTCATATCGTTGAGGCCCGCACAAAGATCCAGAATCCTGATCTCGCCCTGTTGCGCCAAGCACTGGAAATTGTCGCAGATGCACATGGGGGGGGACGTGTAGAGGCGCATATTCTCGACTTCGGTGGCCGACCGCAGCAGATCTCTACTGGCTTGGCTCTCTTCACTCAACGGGTCCATCGTGGGCTCGGCATTGAACTGACCAACGAGGGAATGCTTTCATTCAAGGGCGATCCCTGGAAAGTACAGGGTGAGTTCAGCCTGCTCCAGCAGGAGATCATTCAAACCTACGTGTCGCTTGCAACTATGCAAGCCTTGCAAGCCATGGGCTATACCGCCGAAGCCAACCAGGAAGCATCCCAGGTCGTCATCCGGGGGGTGGCCTATGCCTAAAGAGATTCGTATCACCATCAACCCGGACGGCACCACCACAACCGACTTCAGCGGCTATACCGGACCATCCTGCCTGGATGCGGCCAGCCGCCTGCGCGAACTCCTGGCCCAGTTTGGTATCCAGTCAGAGGAGACGCTGTTCACGCCGAAGCGAGAGCTGGAAGCGGCCCTGGAACACGATCAGGTCGCGAACCGCCAGGCCGGGCAAGAGAGGAGCTAAACAATGACCATACGTTCCTCCACCGCTCCGACTGGCCAGCCTGCTGAACTGCTTGTTGTGCTAGAGCAGGACACGCTGAAGATTGGCACCTGCTTCCACTGCGTTGTCAAAGAACCTGGTCGTCCAGATCGCGCCTGGAATGCCGACGGCGACAAAGAGCTTGACTTCGACCGCGACCAATTGCTGGCCCGCCTGGCCGCTCTCGGTGTGACGGTCGAGATCACCCAGCAATATGTGTGTCCCTAAATAAGCGGAAGTGCGCCTCTCTGGCCGCTTCCGCTTTCTGCTATCCAGTTTGCAATTTGTCTCACATAAGAGCAAGCTTACCGCGCGGAGGATCGTATGACAACAGAAACCGCCTCATCGAAATCAAGCGCCGGGCGCAAACGAGCCCGTCCAGACCAGCAGCCTCCGGCCTGGGCCAATGAACTGGTCATTAAATACCAGAGCAACATTGCTCATACCTTCTTAGTGCATGGGAATGTACGGGATTATGTTGGAGGGCTAGCCGGCCAAAGCCTCAAGAACTACCTGATCGAAAGCTTTTCCACCCGAGACCTCGTGATCTGCTGGGACCGTGCCAGCGGATTCAGCCTCCCTACCGCTCCGATGCGCCAGCGCTTTATCGATGTCGCTGGTATCCCACTCCCAGGGAACTCCTCCACAAGTGCTGGCGCTTCGGCGCGCGGTGGTGGCCTGGCCAGTGGCCTGAATCGCGCGGCAGCGACAACAACTGGCAATGACCTGGCGACCATCCTAGAGAAGATCAGGAAGCCGGAGGACGCGCTGGACATCCTCTCTCGCGTGCTGCATTGGCGGCCTCCTAAGCAGCACGCTGGTCAGGATGATACTCCCTTCCGAGTCGCTGTAATCTTGGACTATGCGGAGTCGATTGCTCCGGCGACCGAAGCCGCCGCCTCTGAAATCGATCGCTCAGCGCTGGTGACATTAACCAGCTGGGGGCAGGATCGTGGACTGGGAGATCGTGAACATATTCTGGTCATGATCGCGAGCGAACCCCACGACCTGAACGAGCGCCTGCACCGGAAATCATCGGGCTGGGAACATATCGAAATCCCGTTCCCTGTGCTGGAAGAGCGAGCTGCATTTATCCAATCGCTGGTTGTCGGCGATCCAGAGATGCGCCTGGCTGACGGCCTGACTGCCCAGGAAATGGCGCGGCTTTGCACTGGCCTGCGCTACATGGACTTAGAAGATATCCTGCTGCGCGCCAGCTACCAGCACCAGGCGGTTGATCGCGCACTGATCAAACAGCGCAAAGATGAGATCATGTCCTCCGAGTTTGCCGACGTCTTGCATATCACCGAGGTCGAGACCGGATTCGAGAGCCTGGGCGGTCTGGAAGAGGTCAAGCGCGATCTGCGCGAAACTGTCGTGGCTCCCATGCGAGCCGGAGAGTTGCGCCTCGTTCCACAAGGTGTGTTGTTGATGGGACCAGCAGGAACTGGCAAGACACGCCTGGCGAAAGCGCTGGCCAAGGAGTCCGCTGTGACCTTCGTCGAGTTAGACCTGAGCAAGATCTTCTCAAAATGGGTCGGCGACACGGAGCGTCGCCTGGAAAGAGCGCTCGAAGCGATCGTGGCCTGGCGTCCTTGCATTGTGTTTGTCGATGAGATCGATCAGAGTGTCGGGCGCGGCGAGAGTGGTGACTCCGGCGTCAGCAACCGCGTCTTTAAACGCTTGATGGAAGTCATGGCCGACACCACTCTGCGCGGCCACGTTTTGTGGATCTGCGCGACCAACAGGCCAGATTTGCTCGACTCTGCCTTGTTGCGCCCTGGTCGCATGGATAAGAAAATCCCCATCCTAGCCCCGGATGCCGAGGAGCGCGCGGCCATCCTGGCTGTCTTGACCCGCGCAGGCTTTGCCGATAGCCCAGACACAGACCTCCCGACGCCTGAACAGTACACGAGCCTAGCCGGACAGATGGAAGAGTATACCGGCGCGGAGCTGGAGGGGATCGTGGGCAAGGCGGTGCAGCTTCGCGCGCGCAACCGCCAGCTTTCCATCCTGGAAGCATTACAGCAGGCATTCGAGAAGATCCTTCCCACGACCCAGAATATCGGACTCATGACCAGATTAGCGCTGCTCTTTTGCAATGATTTGGATCTGATACCGGAACAACATCGCGAACTGGCTCGCCAACTTCGTCATCCCGGTGCGCGGGCCGAACTGCTGGAAGAGCAGGAAGAAACCGAACACTCGCAGCGGCGTCCGCGCCGACGTGACTGGTAGGAAAGGAGCGTCCCGATGGAACAGCAGAGCAGTGAACAGCAAGAGGTTCTGACGCGGCAGGAACCTCTTGCCGGGACTTCCATTGATCAGGCTGAGATCTCGGAGGCCTCACCTCTCGCATCTGCCGAGTTGCAGCCGACACTTGCCTCAGCAGAAGCAGATGGAATACTTCCCCCTGTCACCGATACACAGGGGCTTGTTCGTGAGCTGGCTGGAAGGCTGGGCGAGGAGTCAGGACAGATTGTCGTCCACCGCGACCTGTCCACGTTGCTTGACAGGATGAGGGACGGGGTTGTCGTCCAACTCAGCATCAGTCGGCCACGGTTCTTCAAAAAGCTCTCATTAGAAGACCTGGGCCTCAAGGTGAATCTGGATCTCGCGACCAGTGAAGAGGCGCTGCGCGTGATTACCGATTACTTCCACCTTGGCCGGCGCTCTCTGCTGCCTCGCGAGTGGCAGGATCGCCTGGCGAACGTGGAAAACAATGCACGCTACTGCCTCAAAAAGCACAGCTTAAAATCCCACTGGGGCGCGTTCATCCCTATCCGAGAATACAACGCCTGGAAAACAGAGAACGCGGAGCACGAGGCAAGCTTCTGGAAGTTGCGTGAGGAGCTGTTGGAGCGCTACGACACCATCTGTGAGGAAGTGCTGGCAGATTTACGCCTGTTGGCTGAAGACTCCTGGAGGCGGGTACTGGTTGGCAGCGCGATCAAAGAGCCGGGAGCAGTTGAACGTGCGGTGGTGACACAACTCTTGCAGCGCCTGCACGCCGAGGAGGGGAGAGATGCCTTTCTCGATGCCTACCAGGTCACTATTCGGCACGCGCTCCCCAGCCGCCTCGAAATCGAGGAAGCCTTCGCCTATCATGTGGAGATCGGCGTCATTCCGTTGCCATCATTGTTGGCGCAGGACATCCAGCACGCTGATTCCCTGTACCAGGAGCGGGCGCTGCGTGATGCGCGCGTTCGAGCCGAGCTGGATGCGTTGGAACGGCAACGCCAGGAAGAGATGCGCCAACTTTCCGCGAAAGAACAAGAGGAGAGGGAGACCCGCTATCTCCGCCTCCAGGCCGAGCAAGAACGCCTCCGGCTCCAACAGGAGATGGAGCGCGATGTGTTGGCCAACGCACGAGCCGAGAAAGAGCGCCTGATGCGCGAGTTCTACACTGGCATCGTGACCCAGATTAACGAGCTGATCCGGGATGTCACCGGCAACGTCCTGGAGAGTCTGGACGAACACGATGGGGTGCTGCGCGGGCCAGTCTCCAACCAGTTGCGCAACCTGGTCACCCAGCTCGATCGGCTGAACTTTATGAATGATCAGACCCTCATGCAGCAGATTGAGCGCCTGCAATCGGTGCTGCCCAGCCAGACGGAGAGCGAGCAGGCGCGTAAAGGCCTCGCCCGGATCGACACCAACCAGATGCAGCGCGTCATCCGCCAGGTCCACGATGCCGCCAACGAAGTGCTGATCAGCCTGGAGACCTCGGCAGGCCAACGGAAGACGCGCACCGGGGAAACACCGCTCGACGGTGGACATCTGATCGAGCTGAGCGCGCGCAAGACCCGCGGAACCTCCGCCAGCTTCAAAAAACCGACCACCAGCGCATCCAGGCGGCGCACCCATCAAGCCGCGAAAGACAAGTGAGGCGTAAGCATGACACGAACCTATGACAGTATACAGGAAGTGGGCTGGCTGGCCGATAACGGCAAGACGCTCCGGGCCGATGCGATCACAGAAGTCTCCATTATGGTGCATCGGAGCGACACGATTGACGAAAGGGCACAGCCCGAACGCACCTATATCGCGTGCCTGACATTCAAGGCTGTGCGAACCGGTGACACGGTGGCGATATACCAGCGCCCATGCTCTTCACTAGAAGAATTGCTCGCCCTGTTCGGTATCGATGAACTTGAAGAGGTCCGGGAGGTATTGGCATGAGCTTTGCGTTTTACACGATGTCTGAGGAGGACCAAGCAGTTCTTCGGAAGAACCCGTGCCGCTGTGTGGCCTTGCTGCGTCCTTGCAAGCCACTGACTGACCGGCTGGCGCGGGAGCGCGGCATCTATGCCCCACTCAGCGCGGACGACGAGCGCTTGCTTCAGGGGTTCCACCTGGTGCAGCAGGCACATCAGAGCTACCAGTACGAGGGGGCTTTTGACCAGATCCGTCAGCGGGCCGGGCTGTTGCATAGCGACGTGGGCCTGCTGGGGGGTCGCGTGCAGACGCTGTTTGCCAAGCGTGAGCCGGTGTTGTATGAAGCGGAAGCCTATTCGATCATCCACCAGTGGCTCCGCAACAAAGAAAGTGAGGACTAAATGGAAACACAGTTGAGAGAGCTTTTCCCAGAGCGGCGAATACGACCGCTCATGCGCGCAGCGGAGGAGGCTAATGGATTTCGCGGCGCACACGCGACCTGGCGCATTGCACGCGAGCCCGAGGAGGTCTTTACCGATGAGTTCCTTGGCGAGGTTTCCGATCTGGAAGTCAAGGCCTGCCTCTGGTTTCGCAAAACGTGGGCTGGCAAGGATGGCCGACTCCGCCGAGCAGCGGGCTATGCCCTGGCCGTCTACATCCCTCAACGAGACGAGCGACATCTCTACCTGGAGCACGACCTGGATGCCGCATTCACGCATCTTTCCGGGTTCGGCTACGACCCAGAAGAGAAATGCTGGAGGCTTTCAACCTATGGAGAAGTCGGCTCCCGTCTTGTCTCCAAAGATGCCGATGTACTCTGGAACCGCGACGACTTCTCGCGGGATTTGATCGACCTGGCCCAATGAAGTGAGGAGACACGATGGACGCCGAAAGCATCCTCAAACTTCAGAGACACTGGGGCTATCAAGGCTGGCGGATTCGACCGTATCCGCCCAATCCTACTCTCTGGCTGGCGGAAACCTATATCTGGCTTGGCCGTGGGAACAGGAAGGGCTGGCGGGCGCTGCGGGACGAGAAACGAGGCGACTATCGAACATTTCAGACCCCTGAAGAGGCCTATAGTGCGCTGCTCGCGATGCAAAAGGAACTTGACGACCTGGAGCGCCAGTTTGAGCTGGAATAAGCGCCCCTTTAACGGCTTCCCGTTTGAAGAGAAAGAGACGCAGGAGAAGATGAACTATGGATGATATCGAGGAAGTCCTTGAAGCGTTGCGGATCGTCTACGCCAACTTGGAACACCTGCGCCTGATGGAGGGGCCGGAGTTCCTCCTGCCAGGAAGAGTAGACGCCTATCACCGTGTCCTGGAAGATGCCTACGCCGCCTACAGCAAAGTTGAAACCAAGGTGGACGAATTGGGCCAGCAGCTGGAAGCGGAACATGCTCGACTGGACGCCGGGGTGAAAAAGTATGGCTAATAGACCCATCAACCCACCCTCTACCAGAACAGCAACCAAAGAAGAGAAGAAATAAATAGCATTTTTGGGACGTGCTGACGTCTGGAAATTCGCGTTTAACGACAGCAGAAGAGGGAATAATCGATGGAAGAACCGACCGTTGAAATCGTCCGCCAGGGGATTATCGAATCGGAGTACGACCTCACCGACCTGCATATTATCGACTGGTGCAGACTGGGCAGCTACTGGCGTCACGCCGGGGATGCGATTCGAGCCATCTCTAGCTGGTTTATCTGGCGTGCGATGTACACAGGGGTCAAAGGCGACTTGTGCCAGGCACCTGACCGCGACGACTGGCCAGGATGGAAGCATGTCGGACGCCACGAGCAGCTAGGGCGCCTGTACTGGAACTATTTCCATTGGGTAGAGATGGGAACGCTCTCTTTTCACGACGAGCCAGACTTCTCTGGCACTCTTGATCTTGAGAATGAGGGACAACGGAGGCAAGCAAAATTTTGGGGGGATATCGGCAAAGTCTCAGCTGTCACGTTTGCTCATGTGCAGAAGCAGATGAACAAGCATGACCTCTGGATCAGCATCCCCGCCTATGATTGCCAGGTGATCATCGAGGCGGCGGACGATATCCAGGCCCTCTGGATGAAAAAATTGACAGGGGGGCTTCACTATGGCTGAACCCATCACCATCACCTGGGAAGGTCCGCTGCTCTCTGAAGTCCCTCACAAGTGAGTAGATACACGACCATCGCACGAGTTGTTCGTTGAAAGAAGTGGGCATACTTCCACAAACTAGTGATTTGTTGAAGTCCCAGCTAACACAAAAAGAGAGGCCTAGCTAACAATGCACCAGTCGCAACAGGTATCCCAAAACGGAAAGGGGACGGTCTGTATGAACGCTGAAACCGCGCTGACCTCTGTTCACCTGACGATCGACAGCGCCGTGGCTGAATGGCTCACACAAAAAGAGACGATCGGATCCAAACGCACCCGAGCCGAATACGAGGAAACGATGCGCCGCTTTCGCGCCTTCCTGGCCCAGGGCAGTCTGGATCTGCTGAGTAATCCAATTGATATCGCGCGCATCGCGGCGCTGTGGGCCAATATGCGGGAAGTCAACTCACGACGACCAGGTCAAGATGTGTCGCCGGCGATGTATAATCAGCGGCTTGCTATTCTGAGCAGCTTCTACACATTTGTGCAAGAAACCTATAAACTGGATATCCCGAATCCGATCAAAGACGTGAAGAAACGCAAGGTCCAGGCCTATGCCGCGGCGCTACCCATCGCCCCAGAAACGGTTGAAAATGGACTCGAGGGCATTGATCGCACTTCTCTCCAGGGATTGCGCGATTATGCGCTCCTGGCCGTGGCTTTGTACACAGGTCGCCGTGCTTCCGAATTGGCTGGCCTGCGCGGGGGTGATGCGAAAATACAAGGACGTACCCAGGTGCGCATCCAGTTGACGTTTCACTGCAAAGGGAACAAGGTGATGCGAGACCTGCTCGATGCTGACACCTCAGCCGTATTATTGGACTACCTGCACGCACACTATGGAAAGCAGCTCCTCACCCTGCAAGATGATGCACCGATCTGGGTGTCCTACAGCAGGCAGAACACAGGGCAGGCGATCAGCACCAAGACGCTCTCGAACATCTGCGCAGCCCATCTGGATACCAGCAAAGTGCATGCGCTGCGACACACGTTTGCTGTCGGGATGGTGAGAAGTGGCGCGCCGATTACCGACTTGGCCGGGCGACTTGGGCATACGGATATCAAGATCACCCAACTGTATACAAAAGAACTCCTGGGAGATGAAAACCCCTACGGTGAAAAACTCTCCGCTCGATTCGGGATTAAACGCAAGACAACCAAGTGAGAAACAATAGGTTATGCGTACTACAAGTGCGTGGTAATATGGATGAAGTGAACGAGAAGAACTCACCCAACTCGCGAAAGAGAGGCGCTGCGTGACAGAGAACACAAGTATCCCGTTTACTGATCTGGGCAACGATCAGATCAGGTTTGTGCTTGTCAAAACCACCTGGACGAATCCAGGGCAAGAAGCAAAGCTTCACTTTCAGATTATTGCAGCGGAGCGCAGAACCGATCTCGCCGAACTCCAGCAGGCAATTCAAGACGACTTCGAGGAACACGCCGAAGAAGACCATCCAGGCGCAACGATGACCGTTGAGATCTGGGACGTGGCTCATGTCCCGGAGGGAGTGATTGTGATTTTACCCCCCTGTAGGCAGTGCCTGTGAAGCATATCGTTGGCACCGTTGAAGATTGTACCTGAGTTTTGCGCTTTCGGTACCTGAGTTTTGCGCAAGAAGTACTACCTCCGAATGGAAAGATTGAGATTGGCTAACCGGCTATGGTACGCTTTTGGCAGCGAGAATTTCAGTTTCCATGTGTGAGGTAGAAAGAGAGCATGGCAAAGCCTCTCGATGGCGTCGCACTCCCAGCGTACTTTCGTCGGCTGGGCTATGAGCGCGCAACTCAAGACCTCTTGATTCACATCCGTAATTCACCGCCCAGTCGCACCCCAGGCGCGCGACGCGGCAATATGCCAGTTTGGTATCCTTCTAAAAAGATGCAGTGCATCATCAAGGCAGAAAGTGCCAAGGTCGAATTTGCCTTTCTGCTGCAAGCTGAGCATGACGATGACCTGCTAGAGGTTTGGGATCAGCCCCCTTCCATTCCGCTGGAATATGAAGATCGTCGGGGACGTGTACAACGACCCATGCATACGCCCGACTACTTTTTGTTTCGTGCAGGCGGGGCAGAATGGGTGGAATGTAAGTCCTCCCAGGAACTGGTCAAGCAAGCAGAGGCACGTCCGAACCGCTATCATCTGGATGAACGAGGGGTCTGGCGCTGCCCTCCTGGTGAGGCGTATGCGGCGAAATATGGACTGACCTACCGCGTGTGGGCATCCGATCAGGTCAACTGGGCCGCACAAGACAACGCCCTGGTGTTTTTGGCAGCGCTAGACCTACCCACCCCCCTTTGAATGACCATTGAAAAAAGGTGACCACTTGCAGAAAATGGTCAGCTTTGGCAATGCCAAAAGTGACCATCTTGACCGACGCAAAAGAGGAGTGCTACCATAGCTTCGTCCAATTCAGATCAGACGCACTTCTTCTCCTGTGAGGGCTTTCAGAACGGTGATGCAGGTGTTCAATACAAAAGGAGCGGCTCGGCGATTGGGATGTTCGGAAACATGGATTCACAAGCTGGTTGCTACGGGTAAGCTTCAAGCCTACATGTACGACGAGAACGGCGAGCGGGTAGAACGCTCGAAGGATCGCAAAAGCCAGGGTCAGGGCCTCTACTTCTTCGCCCCAGATCTCGATCGCTATCAGCCAGCCGTGCAGCGCCGTCCGCGAGGAAGCAAAAACAAGAAGCCTCCTGCGCCGGATGCACCTACCCAAATGGCCTAATGCCCTTGCATATTGTCTGAGGTCTTGGTAGTATTCTCTTGAGAGGTGGGAAGTCTCGATCGCCGATCGTGGCGACTGCACCAGGCTATCCTTGTCGTGCGCGAGCGGATTGCGTGTTGAGAGAAACTCCTCAAGGAGGGGGGAGTGATGCTGAGCGAAACTGACCGCGAGAAAATTCGGCGCGCCTTTTACCTGGAGAAGAAAAGCATCCGCCAGCTTGCCAAAGAAGAAGGCCGGTGTCGCCAAACCATTCGACAGGCTCTTGCCCCTGAGCAAGCCCTCCCGGCACCGCTTGTTCGCCCCCAACCTGCTCCCGTCTTTGGCCCGTACCAGCGTCGTGTTGAAGCCCTCCTTTGTCAAAATGAGCAGCTTCCCCCCAAACAACGCTATACCTCCCACAGAATCTTTGAGGTGATCCGAGAAGAGGGATATCAGGGCAGCGAATCCACGGTCCGTCATGCGATCGCTGCTCTCAAGAAGGCGAAAGATACCCCAGAAGTGTTTCTTCCGCTCGAATTTGACCCAGGCCAGGATGCGCAAGTGGACTGGGGAGAGGCCTGGGCTGACATTGCTGGCCGCCGTCAAAAGGTCCAGTTATTCATCATGCGGCTGTGTTACTCACGGCGGACCTTTGCCATGGGGTTCCCCACGCAAAAACAGGAGAGTTTCTTGTGGGGTCATGTGCAAGCCTTTCACCACTTTGGAGGAGTCCCGCATCGCATCAGTTATGATAATCTGGGAACCGCCGTCAAACTCACCTATGAAAAAACAGGGAAAGCGGGGCGTCCTCGCCAAGAGGTGCGGGCTTTTGTCGCCTTTCGCTCCCATTATCTCTTCGAATCGCACTTTTGCACGGTCGGCGAAGGACATGAGAAGGGACAGGTCGAGCACGGCGTCGGCTACACACGTCGAAATGCGATGGTGCCGCTGCCCGAAGCCCCCTCTTTTCAGGATCTCAATCGGCAGTTGCTCGAACGGTGTCGGCAGGAGGACCAGCGACGGGTTTCGCGTGAGGCTCAGACCATTGGAGAGGCGTGGGAAGACGAACGATCGAAGCTCATTCCATTGCCCCGCTCAGACTATGAGTGCTGTGAGATGAAGGTCGTTCGCTTGACTCCCTACAGTCAGGGGACCTATGAAACCAACCGGTACTCCGTGCCCGTCAATCAAGCACGTCGAGAGGTGACGCTGAAAGCCTATCCGTTTCTCGTCGAGATCTGGGATGGCATGCAGCTGCTTGCTCGTCATCCCCGCTGTTACGAGCGTGAGCAAGATATCTTCGATCCCTTGCACTATCTGCCTTTGCTTGAACAACGACCGGGTGCCTTTGATTACGCCAAGCCACTGAAACAATGGCGCAAAGGCTGGCCAGCATCCTACCACCAGATGCTGGCTCATTTGCGGGAGAAGTGGCCAGATGGGCGGGGCGTTCAGGAATTTGTGCGTATTTTGCAATTGCATCAGACCTACACACACGAGCAAATGGAACAGGCGATTAAGCAAGCCCTGACCTTGGGCTGTATCCATCTCGATGGCGTCCTCTACTGCCTGCGTCAGATCACTGGGAGTGCTTCTGGGGAGCCTGCCCCATCGATCCAAAACCTGGATCTTTCTCATCGCCCTGACCTTGATGCGATTGGGAATCAGCCCATCGATCTGTCTCGCTATGATCGCTTGTTGAAACAGTCCTGGTAAGAAAGTGAGGTATCGGTATGCAGTTACCCCAGACCCCCGTGAGGGATCAAGGCCATCAAGCGTTGTTGGAAGCCTATTTGAAAGCGCTCAATCTGCCGATGTTTCTGGAACACTACCAGGCCTATGCCAAAGATGCGATGCGCTCCGGTCAATCCCCGGAACGGTTCTTGCTGGCACTGTGTGAAGCGGAAACGGGCTATCGAGAAGCCCAACGGATCGAGCACGCTATCAAGATGGCGAAACTCCCCTTTGTCAAGGAGATCTCCACCTACGAGTTCAGTGCCGTTGAGAGCATCCAGAAAACGCGTGTCCTGGAGTTGGCGCAAGGGGGATACATGACCAGGGCAGAAAACCTTTTGCTCCTGGGCACACCGGGCTTAGGGAAAACGCACTTGGCCATTGGCCTGGCCTTAGCCGCCTGTCGGCAAGGAAAGCGAGTACGGTTCTACCGAACAGCCAAGCTCGTAGATGACCTGATGGTGCAGCAACACAACCTCAGCCTCTCTCGCTTTACGGCGAAGTTTGAAAGACTGGATCTGCTCGTCCTCGATGAATTGGGGTTTTTCCCTGTGGCGAGAGAAGGAACCCAGTTACTCTTTCAGCTCTGCTCAGATCTCTATGAGCGGGTGTCAATGATTGTCACCAGCAATTTGCGCTTTGGTGAATGGAATCAGATTTTTGGAGAAGAAAAATTAACAGCAGCATTTATCGATAGACTCACGCACAAAGGGCATATTCTGGAATTTGTGGGCGAGTCGTACCGCTATCGCCATCGGCTAGAGCTCCCAGACTCCGGAAATGGAGAAACGAGGAGAGAAGCAGAGTAAAAAAATGATGGATGCCTCTCAGATCAGGCCCTTGCGCTGGCTCGGTCGACTCGTGTTGGGGATCGTCGGCCTCTATCTCCTGACGCAGGTGATCGGGCGGATCATGCGTCGCGTCCGGCCAGGACTCACCCCTCTCCGGGCGATCCCAAGCCTGAATATGCCCTTGCGCTGGCAATTCTTCGGCACTCCAGAGCAAATCTTGGATCATGCTGGGATCAGCCCCGGCATGCAGGTCCTCGAGATCGGGCCAGGGCCAGGCTTCGTGACGGTTCCCTTGGCCCAACGTGTCTCTCCATCGGGAGGAGGCAGCGTCACCTGTGTCGAGATTCAGCCGGAGATGATCGCGAGACTCAGTGAACGGCTCCAAACCGCCCAGGTGCCCAACGTGGAGGTGCTTCAGGGCGACGGACGACAGTTGCCCCTCCCAGAGAGTCGCTTCGACGTGGTCTTGCTCATCGACGTGGTCGGCGAAACACCAGATGAGCTAGCGCTTTTCCGGGAGTGCGCACGCGTCCTCAAACCAGGCGGGGTGCTGGCGGTGACTGAGCAATTGATGGATCCAGACTTCCGCTTCCCCAGAACCATACGCAACTTGGCGATCAAGGCCAACCTGCTGGACGCAGGCTCTATCGGGTGGTCATGGTGGACCTATACCGCACGCTTCCGTAAGCCAAGAAACCTAGCCAAATGAGCCTTGACTCTGGTGGGCAGCATCTCCTGGAATAAAATCGTCGGGAACAAATGAACCTTGCTCTCGTTCCCTAAAAGCCTTAAGATGGTGTG
>WNGP01010568.1_pt1 | contig 13988 bp, 16 predicted proteins | sample 5407671 | NCBI WGS metagenome assembly WNGP01 (sample SAMN13153381, study PRJNA577476) | soil metagenome | isolation source: 40 cm soil or saprolite under Garry oak tree replicate 2 | place: USA:California | collected 2016-06-15 | reverse complement strand
CCCTCGGCGCGACCGAACTCGATCAGATCTCCCAGCTCGTCGTCGTTGAACCCGCGGATCACCACGCTGTTGAGCTTCAGGTGCTCGAAGCCCGCGTGGCGCGCGGCCCGGATGCCGGCGAGCACGTCGGCGTGCCGCGCGCTCTTCGCGAACGCGAGCATGCGCTCGGGACGGAGCGTGTCGAGGCTCACGGTGACGCGCCGCAGGCCCGCCGCCCGCAGCGCCGCCGCCTGTTTCGCGAGCAGCAGGCCATTCGTGGTCAGCGCCAGGTCGTCGATCTGCGGAGCCCGCGCGATCATCCGTACCAGGGCCGCGAGGTCGTGCCGTAGCAGCGGCTCGCCGCCCGTCAGCCGCACCTTGCACACGCCCAGCCCCGAGAACACCCGCACCACGCGGTCGAGCTCCTCGAACGTGAGGATCGACGTCCGGGGCAGCCACACGTACTCGTCTTCCGGCATGCAGTAGCGGCAGCGCAGGTTGCAGCGGTCCGTCACGGAGAGCCGCAGGCTCGCGAGCGGGCGTTGGAACGTGTCGTGGACTGCGTCAGGCATGCGAGGGCTTCGCGGTAGGGCGACCCGTGGGATCGACCCACACTTCAGTGCCGTCCTCGTGCAGCTCCTTCTTCCAGACCGGAATGCGCCGCTTGACCTCTTCGATCACGAAGCGGCAGGCCTCGAACGCTTCCGCCCGGTGCGGTGCCGCCGCCGCGATGGCGATGCTCGCTTCGCCCGAGGGAATCACGCCCAGCCGGTGGCGCACGGCGATGCGCGCCTCGGGCCAGCGGGCGTCCGCGTCCGCCAGGAGACGGCCGAACTCGGCCTCCACCATTTCTTCGTACGCCGAGTACTCGATCGCGGTCACACCCTGCTCCTCGGGTCCGTTGCGCACGGTGCCGAGGAACAGGCAGGTCCCGCCGCGCTCGGGCGCCGAGACTTCGGCGAGCAGCCGCTTGACGGACAGGGGATCACGCGTCAGATACCGCATCAGCCACCCGCAATGGGGGGTAACAGCGCCACTTCGTCTCCGTCCTTCACCCGCGCATCGAGCTTCACCTGCCGCAGGTTCACGGCGGCGAGCGGGCGCTCGGGCAACGCGCGCGCCGCGGGGATGTCATCGCGCAGCCGCTGCACCACGTCGCCCACGGTGGCGGGCAGCGGCACGGAGACCGCCGTCTCCGCCCGCCCCACCAGCTCGGCGTAGCGCGCGAACAGCCGCACCCGGATCGTCGCCGTCTCCACGCCCGTCATGTCCGCTCGAAGATAGCCGTCGTCAGTTCCCCGTGGAACCCGTAGCGATACCGCGCCAGATCCTCGCCTGTTTCGGCGTCGGGGACGCGGACGGAGCGAGGGTGAACGACACCGCCGTTCGCTCCCGCACCTGCGTGTTGAGCGTCACCGGCTTGCCGCCCCGCGTGATGCTGATCGTGAGGGGCTGACCGTCCTGACCGCGATAGCGCTCGCGGTACCGTGCGCCCCAGTCGCCGTCGGCGCGGGCCTCGACTTCGCCCACTTTGATCAGCACGTCGCCCGGCTGGAGCCCCGCGGCGTCCGCCGCGCTGCCCGGCACGATGCTCTGCACCACCAGCTTCCCGGTCTCGTCCGGCTGGGCATTGAGGCCGAGAAACGGATGGGAGGTCGTCCGGCGGGCGACCGCGACGCCCGCCTTGGCGAGCACCGCCTCGTAGGGCAGCGGCTCCCGGCCGTTGATGTAGCGCTGATAGAACGCCCCGACGTCCGCGAGCCCGTTGTCCCGCAGCAGGCCCAGCAGATCCTGCGTGGTGAACCCCTTCTGCTTCTGATAGAAGCGGGTGTACAGCGCCCGCATCACGTCGTCCAGGCTGTGCTGGTTGTCGCTGGCATCGCGAATCGACACGTCCAGCAGCATCCCGGTGAGCGAGCCCTTCGGGTAGTACAACTGCGAGCTGTTCACGAACACTTCGTTGATCCAGGTCGCGACGCTGCCGTCCTCCTCACTCCACGGCTCGGGCGCCGATTCCACCTGCTGCATGTTTTGCGTGGTGTTGCCGAGAAACTGCTCCGTGGTCCACAACCCGGAGCGCAGGTTCGTGAGATCGGCGTAATAGTCCGTGACGCCCTCGGACCACCACAACAACGGCGTGAACTGCTCCGCGTGGTAGTCGTAGGGCCACATCTCGGCCGGCCGGATGCGCTTCACGTTGAAGAGATGGAAGTACTCGTGCGCCATCAGCGGTATCATGAAATCGCCGAAGGTGCCGGCCGCGTCGGCGAAGGCTCCCTGCGGCATGATGTCGAACTGGGACGCCGCGTGCTCCAGTCCACCGCCGAAGCTCACCGGCTCACGGATGACGTTGAAGAACACGGTGTAGCGATCGTACGGCGGGCCGCCGAGCAGGGCATTTTCGGTGCGGGCGATCTTCTCCAGGTCGCCGCGCATGTTGCGCTGCACGCCGGACGAGTAGGCGTCCACCGGCCACACGGCGATGCGGATCCACTTGCCGTCCACTTGCAGCGAATCGAGACTGTATTTCCCGACGAACGTCTGCGCGTCGGCCAGGTCGTGATAGGTGGCCGCGCTGTACGGCCCGGTTCCCGACCCTCCGAGCGCCGTCGTCACCTGCCACCCCGCCGGGAGCGCAAACCGCACCTCGGCGGGCCGGTCGAGCTGCCCCTCTTCGTAGAGAAACAGGTTCGTGCCGAGGAATTCGCCGAACTCGCCCGTGAGCCGCGCCATCGAGAGGTCGATCGTGTCGGCGAAGTATTCGAACTCCACGCTGACGCGTTCGCTCTTGTTCGTCGTCACGCGCCACGTGTCCTTGTCGAAGCGGTCCCAGAACAGCGCCTGACCGGTGGGCGTCTTCGCGCCGAAGTGACGCACGTAGCGCGCGTAATTCTGAATCTCGTAGTTGCCCGGGCTCCACGCCGGGAGCGACAGGTACAGCGTGTCTTTGCCGCGTGCCGGGAACTCGGCGCGCACGTGGAACAGCCGCGTCGCCGCAGCCGGCACCGAGATTTCGTATTGCACCGGCGGGACGCGTTGGGCGGACAACGGAACGGCGACCAGCAACGGAAGCAGGTGGCGCACCGGGCAAGTCTCCCAAAGGTGTGGGCCTTTGATTACACCGCGCAAAACAAAGCGGCCCAGACGGTTAGTCCGGGCCGCGCCAATCGCTCGCGCCATGCGTCAGGGCGTTACGCGCTCGCTCGCCTCCGCGACCATCGCGCGCAACTCCTTGCTGGGCTTGAACACAGGGACCGGACGCGCGGCCACTTCGACCGGGTCGCCGGTGCGCGGATTGCGCGCCATGCGTGTCTTGCGCTGGCGGATCTTGAACGTCCCAAACCCGCGAATCTCAATGTTATGCTGCTCCGAGAGCGCCGCTTTCACGGCGTCTAGGAACGAGTCAACGACGCGGGCGCAGTCCTTCTTGGAAATCAGGGGACCGGCAGTGCGCGCGATTTGTGCGGTGACCTTTTCGACTAGGTCGGCCTTCGTCATCCGTCCCCCTTGAAGGGCCCAAGGGCAGTCAAGACGAGGGGCCAACATACGGGCTTACCTATTGTGTGTCAAGAGCTTGGAGGAACTGTTCGAAGTGTCCTTGGGCGTCGTGGGGGCCCGGAGAGGCTTCCGGGTGGTACTGCACCGCGAAAATCGGGTACTCCCGGTGCTTCACCCCTTCGACGGTGCCGTCGTTGAGGTTAAGGTGCGTGACCTCTAGCGCTTTGGCACCAGGCACGCCGCCGGTGTCGCCGCGCACCGCGAATCCGTGATTCTGCGACGTGATAAGTACTTGTCCTGTCGCGAGATCCCGCACAGGATGGTTGCCGCCCCGATGGCCGTACGGGAGTTTCACCGTGTCGCCGCCCAGCGCCAACCCGAGCAGCTGGTGGCCCAGGCAGATCCCGAAAATCGGGAGCGAGCCGTCCGCCAAGTCCCGTAGCGTGGTGATGGCGTAGTGCACCGCCGCCGGGTCGCCGGGACCGTTCGAGAGGAACAGGCCGTCGGCCTCCAGCTCCCGGATGCGGCCCGCGGGCGTGCTGGCCGGGACGACGGTCACGCGGCAGCCGTTTTTCAGAAACAGCCGCAGGATGTTGCGCTTCATGCCGTAGTCGTAGGCGACGATATGGTGCCCCGCATCGACCGGCCCCTCGCTGTACTCGGCGCCGATGGTCGCGTGGGTCGCCAAGTCGAGGCCGTCCATCGACGGGCTGGCGGCGAGGGCGGCGCGCACCTGATCGCTCGGCTGCTCGCCCAGCGCCACCGCGCCGCGCATCGCGCCCTTGGAGCGGATGTGGCGCGTGAGCTGGCGCGTATCCACATCGGCGACGATGGGCACGTGCGCCGTGGCCAGCCAGTCCGCCAGCGTTCCCGTCGCCCGCCAGTTGGACGGCCGCGCCGACAACTCCCGCACCACCACCGCGGCCACGCGCGGCCGGTCCGATTCCACATCGTCGGGGTTGATCCCGTAATTCCCGATCATCGGCGCCGTCATCACGACGATCTGACCGAGATACGACGGGTCCGTGAAGACTTCCTGGTACCCGGAGAGATTGGTGGTGAATACCACTTCGGCGCAGGTGCACTCGAATGCCAGGGGTGCGGTGCCGGGGAACCAAGCGCCGTCCTCGAGCAGCACGTAGGCCGGGCGACGGTCAGCGATGGGGCGGCGGCGTCTTGTTGGAGGGTTGGGCGGGAGCGCTCTGCGACGGCTGCGTCGTGGGGAGCGGGAGTGGCGTGGGCTGTATTGGGGCCGGCGCGGGGACGTTGCCCTCGAGCACGGAGCGCGGCGCGGCACTGTTCGACGACATGAACGCGAGCACCAGCGAGACGGACAAGAAGATCCCGGCGCACCACCAGGTGATCTTGGTGAGCAGCGTGGTGGCCTGACGGCCTCCCATGAACTGTTCCGTGCCGGCGCCGCCACCCAGCGACGCCAACCCCCCGCCCTGCCCCGCCTGGAGCAGCACCGCGCTGGTGAGGATCAACGCGTCGAGGGCCAAGAACACCAGCAGCAGGTTGTACATCGCGCCGGGAAATTACCTACGCCACGGCGGTCTGCACAAGTTGCGCCCAGCCCTCGGGATCGAGCGACGCTCCACCCACCAGCACGCCGTCCAGTTCGCGCTCCGCGAGCAGCTCGGCGACGTTCTTCGGGTTCACGCTGCCGCCGTACAACACTCGGGGCGCGGTCGCGCCGCGCCCGCCGAGCCAGGCGCGGATCTCCCGATGCACCGCCGCGGCATCGCGCGGCGTGGCGTTACGGCCGGTGCCGATCGCCCAGACGGGCTCGTAGGCGACGATCACGCGCGACAGTGTCGGCCCGTCGAGGCTCGTGAGCGCGCCCGCGAGCTGGCGCGCGACCACCGCCAGGGTATGTCCGGCGTCGCGCTCGGCCAAGGTCTCGCCCACGCACAAGAGCGGCACCAGGCCGGCGGCGAGCGCGGCCGCCACCTTGCGACGAGTGTCGTCGTCCGTCTCGCCGAACACATGGCGACGCTCGGAGTGGCCGACCAGCGTGGCGCGCGCGCCGGCCTGGAGGGCGAGCGGGGCGGACACCGCGCCCGTGAAGGCGCCCTTGGGCTCCCAGTAGATGTCCTGTGCGCCCACGACCAGATCGCCGCGCTCGCGCACGGCCAGTGCGGCGGCCTCGACCGATACGGCGGGCGGGAAGAACCACACGTCGCGATCGTCGCGGCGGTTGTAGCGGGCGCGGAACGTCTTCACGTAGCCGCGGGTATCGTCCGGGCCGAGGTGCATCTTCCAATTGGCGGCGAACAGCAGCCGCCTCACGCGTCCTCCAGGGCCGCGACGCCGGGGAGCGGCTTGCCTTCGAGAAACTCGAGCGACGCGCCGCCGCCCGTCGACACGTGGCTGAGCTTGTCTTCGAGCCCCGCTACGGCCGCGGCCGAGTCTCCGCCCCCCACGATCGTCGTGGCGCCGCGTTTCCCGGCCTCGATCAGTGCGTCGCCGATGGCGCGGGTGCCCGCATCGAATGGCGGTGTCTCGAACACTCCCATGGGGCCGTTCCAGAAGATCGTTTTGCCCTTGAGGATCCGGGCGCGGAAATCGAGCCGGGTGGGCTGATCGATGTCGAACACGGCGCAGTCGGCAGGGATGTGATCGCTCGTCACCTCGCGCCGCTCGGCGGCGCGCGCGAGACTGGGCGCGACGACCGCGCCGCGAGGCAGGATCAGCTTGGCGCCGGCCCTGGCGAGCAGATCCTTGGCGAGATCCTCCTTGTCCCGCTCGACCAGCGAGCCGCCTACCTGAAAGCCGATCGCCAGGAAGAACGTGTTCGCCATCGCGCCGCCCACGAGAATCTCGTCCACTTTGGGGAGCAGCGCTTGAATGACGTCGATCTTCCCGGAAATCTTGGCGCCGCCCAGCACCGCGACGAACGGCCGCTTGGGCTGGTCCAGCGCCTCACCGAGGAAGCGAAGCTCCTTTTCCATCAGGAACCCCGACACGGCGGGCCGCAGCAGGCGCGCCACCGCTTCGGTGGAGGCGTGCGCCCGATGGGCCGAGCCGAACGCGTCGTTCACATAAAAGTCGCCAAGCGCGGCCAGCGTCTGGGCGAAGGCTGGATCGTTGGCCTCTTCGCCCGGCCAGAAGCGCGTGTTCTCGACGAGCGCCACGCCGCCCCGGGGGAGCCGGCGGCTGATCGCGACGCCGGCCGCCGGATCGGGGATGAACTCGACCGGCGTTCCCAGGATGCGCTCGACGTCGCGCACGATCTGTTTGAGCGACGACTTCGGGTCGGGGCCCTTGGGACGGCCGAAGTGCGAGAGCAGCACCACCCGCGCCCCCTTCTCCCGCAGGTACGCGATGGTGGGAACCGCGGCGCGGATGCGGGTGTCGTCGGTGACGGCGCCGCCGTTGAAGGGCACGTTGAAATCCACCCGCACGAGCGCCCGCTTGCCGTCCAGCGCCGCGGGCGGCAGATCGCGCAGGCTGCGCTTTTTCACTTGCCGGCGAGATACGCGAGCAGGTCGACGCAGCGAGCCGAGTAGCCCATTTCGTTGTCGTACCACGACGACACGTGCAGGAAGGTGCCGTCGATCACGTTGGTCGAGAGGGCGTCCACCACGCTCGAGTAGAAGCTCCCGATATAATCCATCGAGACGAGCGGCTCGTCGCTCACGTCGAGAATGCCCTTGAGGCTCGAGCGGGCCGCCTGCTTGAAGGCGGCGTTCACCTCCTCGATGGTCGTCTGCTTCTCGACCTGCGCCGTCAGCTCCACGATCGACACGTCGGGCGTGGGCACGCGCAGCGAAATGCCGTCGATCTTCCCCTTCACCTCCGGGATCACGAGGCTCGTCGCCTTGGCGGCACCCGTGGTCGTGGGGATGATGCTGAGCGCGGCGGCCCGGGCACGGCGCAGATCCTTGTGCGGCAGGTCGAGGATGGTTCACCCCCATCACGATCGTGATGTCTTCGCCTTTGGCGGGCGCCGAGATCACGACCTTCTTGGCGCCGGCCGCGAGGTGCTTGTCCGCATCAGGCCGGTTGGTGAACCGCCCGGTGCTTTCGAGCACCAGCTCAACGCCCAGCGCCTTCCAGGGCAGCTTCTCGGGCTCCTTGATCGCCGACACCTTGATGGTCTTGCCGTTCACGACCAGCGCGTCGCCCTGCGTCTCGACCGTCCCGGGGAAGCGCCCGTGCACGGAGTCGTACTTCAGGAGATGGGCGAGCGTCTTGGTGTCGGTGATGTCGTTCACCGCCACGAACTCGAGCGCCTGCTGCTTCATGAGCACCGCGGCGCGCAGCACGTTGCGCCCGATGCGACCGAACCCGTTGATGCCCACGCGCACCGCCATTGCTCTCCCCTAGGTGAAGTCCGGCACGAGCGCCCGGCCGAAGGTCACGGCCAGGACCGTGCGGGCGCCGGCACGCTCCAACGCCGTCGCTGCTTCGGCGAGCGTCGCGCCGGTGGTGAAGACGTCGTCGACCAGAACGAGGGGCCGTTCTAATGCGGAATGCGGAATTTGGAATGCGGAATCGGCACGCGTGCCTTCATTCCCCATTCCCCATTTGGCATTCCGCAGTTGAAATGCCCCCGCCACGTTCGCCAGCCGCGCCTCGGGTGTCAACGCCGTTTGGGTGACCGTGTCACGGGTCCGCACCAGCAGCTCCACGAGGGGCCGGTTCCAGCGCCGGCTCAAGGCGCGCGCCAGGCGCTCGCTCTGGTTATAGCCGCGCTGGCGCAACCGGCCGGCGCCGAGCGGCACCGGCACGAGCCAGGCGTCCGGCCGCCCCGGCAGGTCGAGCGACGCCATCGCGCCGGCCAGATCGGCCGCGATGCGCGGCAGGCCCCCGTACTTGAGCGCGTGCACCGCGTGTCGCGCGCCCGCGTCGAGCCAGACCGCGGAACGGGTCAGCACCAGCGCGGCGGGCCAGTCGGCGCACACGCGGCAGCGGCCGAACAGCGGCTCCGGCTGGCCGCACCGCCCGCACCACGGCGCGCGCACGGGCCGCCAGCGGTGGCGGCAGACGTCGCACACGAGGCGCTGCGAATCCCGGAACGAGAGCAGGGCTCGGCACAGCAGGCACTCGGCCGGTAAGAGGAGCTGGTCGAGCGCGTTACGCACGCAGCGCACGGTCCACGGCCGCGCGCATCACCTCGACGGGCGCCGCCCGATCGGGAAAAAAGCGGCCGAAGGCGGCGGCCCCCTGCTGCACCAGCACCTCGCGACCGTCCTGCGCCGGCACGCCCGCGGCGCGCAGCGTGCGCGCCCAGCGGGTGCCACCGGGCGCGTACACCAGATCGAGCGCGGCGACGAGGCGCCCCCCCCCGGTCCGCTCGGGGTCGAGCGGCAGCGGGTCGGTCTCCTTGAGGCCCAGGGGCGTGGCGTTGATCGCGACGTCGGGCTGGAGCGCGCCGCGTGCCGGCTCAGCGCGGGCGCCGGCGCTGCGAGCCCAGTCGCTGAACGCCCGCGCCCGTGCCGCGTCGCGCGACACCACATGCAGGTCCGCCTTGGCCGTCGCCGCCGCCACCGCGACCGCCCGCGCGGCGCCCCCGGTGCCGATTACGAGCCAGCTGCTGCCGCCGTCGGCGCCCCCGCCCAGTTGTCGCAGCGCGGTGAGGATCGCCGCGACGTCGGTATTGTCCCCCACCAGGCTCCCTCGTTCGGTCCAGAACGTATTGCACGCGCCGACGCGCGCGCACAGATCCGTTTTCCGCGCGAGACATCGTTCCGTCGCCTCTTTGTGCGGTACGGTGACGTTCCCCGCCCCACCGAGCGCGGGCAGCACCGACAGCAGCCCGGGGAGAGCGGCGGCCGGCGTCGGCAGGGCGACGTACACGGCGTCCAGCCCCAGCGCGCGGATCGCCGCGTTGTGCATCACGGGAGAGAGCGAATGGGCGACGGGATCGCCGAGCACCACCAACAGGCGCGTGTCAGCGCTGACTTCCACTCGCGAACTCTTTGACGATGCGCTCCACGGCCGCCTGGATCAGTCCTTCGAGCTCGGTGCAGGTGTCGCGGTACACGCCCAGGTCGCCGCCGAACGGATCGCTCACTTCCGCCTCGTCACCCTCCCGTCCGGCGTACTCGCCCAGCACGAACACGCGACCCTCGCCGCCGAGCTCGTCCACGCGCGCCCGGTGGTGCCGCGCCATCGTGAGGATCAGATCGGCGCCCTCGACCAGCTCGCGGGTCAGGAGCCGCGCACGGTGGCCCGAGAGATCGAGCCCGCGCTCCAGCCCGACCAGATAGGCTCCCTCCGAAACGGGCGCGCCGTCCCACGCCCCTGTCCCCGCGGACGACACGGCGAGGCCCTCGCTGCCGCGCTCCGTGAGCGCGCGCTCGAGCAGTGCCGCGGCGAGCGGGCTGCGGCAGATGTTACCGGTGCACACCAACAGGATGCGTTTCGTCTGCGACTCCTCGCGTCTGGCGCCTAGGGGGCGAGCCGCCCGGCCGCGCGCCGCAGCTCGGCGAGCGTGAGTGCTCCTTCGCGGATCAGCCGCGGCGCCTGCCGGGTGCAGTCCACCACGGTCGAAGGAGGCGAGTTGCCCAGCACGCCGCCGTCCAGCACGAGCAGCGTCCCCGCCTCCAGCGCCGGCGCGAAATCCCGGGCGATCGCCTCAGCCCCGGGTGCCGGCGGCGCTCCAGGCAAGTTAGCCGATGTCGACGTCACCGGCTCCCCCAGGGCGCGCACCAGCCGGGCCATCCCGCGGTGCGACGTCCAGCGCACGGCGATTCCCCCCTCGGGACCGCGCAGCGCGTCGGGCAGCCGGCCGCTGCCGCCCGGCAACACCAGCGTCAGGGGACCCGGCCAGAAGGCCCGCGCCAGCGCGCCCGCAGCCTCGCCGAAGGCGAGCCCCTGCTCTTCCGCCATGTCCCGGTCGGCGACCAGCAGGAGAAAGGGCTTGTCGGGACGGCGGCCCTTGAGCCGGGCCAGCGCCTGCACTTCGGCGGCGCGCGGCCGCGACCCCAGCCCGTACACCGTCTCCGTCGGGTAGGCGATCAGGCCGCCGGCACGGAGGTGGGCCACCGTCCCAGGCAGCGCCCCCGTGACCTCCTCGTCGGTCCGGAAGGGGACGGGCCTCACCGCAGCTCGCGCGCGAGCGCCTCGGCGATCCGGAAGTCGTCGGCCGTCGTCACCTTGAGGTTGTACGGCGAGTCGGGCACGACCTCCACGGGCAGGCCGGCGCGCTCGCACAGCTCGGCGTCGTCGGTCGGAGCAGCATCGCCGCTCGCCAGTCCCGCGTAGGCCCGCTCGATCATGGCTCGCGGGAATCCCTGCGGAGTCTGTGCCCTCCAGAGACGGTTTCGTGGTACGGTTTTCGTGATACGCTCCTGCTCGACATCTTTGACGGTATCGGAAAGCGGGATCGCGGCCACGGCGCCCACCCCCGCGCGCGCCTTGTCCAGCACGCCGTCGATGGTATCGCGCGTCACGAAGGGGCGCGCGCCGTCGTGGATGAGCACGATGCCGATGAACTCGGGCAGGGCGCGCAATCCCGCACGCACCGACTGCGCGCGGGTCGCGCCGCCCGCCACGAGCGCCAGACGCTCGCCCACGAGCTTGGCGAGCCAATCAGGGGGCCGCGTCTCGAAACCCGCCGGCAGGGCGACGACCACGTGGCCCACGTCGGGGTGCGAGGTGAAGGGGCGCAGTGCCCGCAGCAGCATCGGGACACCGTGGATGGGGCGGAATTGTTTCGGCTCCCCGGGCCCGGCGCGCGCGCCCGCGCCCGCGGCCACGATCACCACGCCGACCTCAGGCCGCGAAACGCCGGGCGAGGTCACCGATGCCGTCCACCGCGATCACGTCGACCCCCGGCAGGGTCACGCGCGAGCGGCCCGAGAGGAACGCGCGACGGAAACCCTGGCGCGCCGCCTCACCCAGCCGCCGCTCTAGGCCCGCGACGGGGCGAATCTCCCCGCCCAGACCCACCTCCCCGAGGAACACGGCGTCGGGCGGCAGCGGCCGGTCGTGCACGCTCGACACCAGCGCCGCCAGGACCGCCAGATCGGTGGACGGCTCCACCAGCCGGGCCCCGCCCGTCACGTTCACGAACACGTCGAGGGCGCCGAACGGCAGCCCGCCGCGGCGCTCGAGCACGGCGAGCAGCACGGCCAGCCGGCGGTGGTCGAGGCCCGTCGCCACGCGCTGCGGTGTGCCGAAGCCGCTCTTGGCGGCGAGCGCCTGGATCTCGACCAGGAGCGGCCGGGTGCCTTCCATCAGGGCCGTCACGGCCGATCCCGAGACGCTGCTGGTGCGGCCGGCCAGGAACGCCGCCGCCGGATCGGCGACGGGCTCGAGGCCCGCGCCGGTCATGGCGAACACGCCGATCTCGTCCACCGAGCCGAACCGGTTCTTGACCGCCCGCAGGATGCGATGGTCGAGCGTGCTCTCGCCCTCGAAATAGAGCACGGTGTCCACGATGTGCTCGAGCGTCTTGGGGCCCGCGATGCCGCCCCCCTTCGTCACGTGTCCTACCAGCAGCACGGCGGGTCCGGTCTCCTTCGCCAGCCGCATGAGCCGGGCGGCGCACTCGCGCACCTGGCCGACGTTGCCGGGCGCGCCTTCCAGCTCGTCGGTGTACGTGGTCTGAATCGAGTCCACGAACACGACCTGCGCGTCCAGGGCGCGCGCGTGATGCGTGATCGCCTCGAGCCGCGTTTCCCCCAGCACGTGCACGGCCCCGGCGTCGAGCGTGAGGCGGTCGGCCCGCAGCCGCACCTGGTCGGGAGACTCTTCCCCCGACACGTACAGCGTGCGGACGCCGGCGTGCTCCAGCCGGGCGGCGCACTGCAGCAGCAGGGTGGACTTTCCGATGCCGGGCTCACCCCCGACCAGCACGACGGATCCCGGCACGATGCCGCCGCCCAGCACGAAGTCGAATTCGCGCAGGCCGGTCTGCCAGCGCGTGAACGTCCCCCCACCCACCGCGGACAGGCGGACCGGCGGACTGCCGGACGGAGCGGCGTGTTTTCTGTCCGAGCGTCCCCCGGCCCGCCCGACGGCCTCTTCCACGAGCGTATTCCACGCTCCGCAGGAGTCGCAGCGGCCCGCCCACTTCGGCTGCTCGGCCCGCAGGAGTCGCAGCGGCCCGCCCACTTCGGCTGCTCGGCCCCGCAGTCGGTGCAGCGGAACACCGAATGCGCCCTAGCCACGGATCGCCTCGGCTGGCGCCTCGCGCGACGAGAAGTTGTCGAACCGCGTGTATTCCTTCTTGAAGAACAGCTTCACGGTGCCGGTGGGCCCGTTGCGCTGCTTCCCGACGATGAGCTCCGCCAGGCCCTCGAGGCTCTCGTTGGTCTTGGGGTCGGTGGCGCCGTCGTAGAACTCCTGACGATAGATGAAGCAGACCACGTCGGCGTCCTGCTCGATGGCGCCCGACTCCCGCAGGTCGGAGAGCTGCGGCCGGCGGTGCTCGCCGCCGCGCTGCTCCGGCGCGCGCGACAGCTGCGACAAGGCCACCACCGGTACGTCCAGCTCCTTGGCGAGGGCTTTCAGCGAGCGCGAGATGAACGAGATCTCCTGCTGGCGGCTCTCCGCGTCGGTGGGCCCCTGCATCATCTGGAGGTAATCCACCACGACCATACCGATGTCGTGCTCGGCCTTGAGGCGTCGCGCCTTGGAGCGCATCGCCAGGGGTGTGAGCATGGCGGAATCGTCGATCCAGATGGGCGCGGTGCCGAGCAGGCCGGCGGCGCGCGCCAGCTTGGGGTAGTCGTCGTCGCGCAGCTGGCCGCGCCGCAGCCGCTGGGCGTCCACCAGGCCCTCGGAGCAGAGCAGCCGCTGCACCAGCTGCTCCTTCGACATCTCGAGTGAGAACACCGCGACTCGCACCGTGTGCTCGATCGCGGCGTGCTGGACGATGTTGAGCGCGAAGGCCGTCTTGCCCATCGAGGGGCGCGCCGCGATGATCACGAGATCGCCGCGCTGAAAACCCGCGGTGAGCAGGTCGAGGTCCTTGAAACCCGTCGCCACCCCGGTGAGCGCGCCCTGGCTCGTGTGGAGCTGCTCGATCCGCTCCATGGTCGGCCAGATCAGCTCCTTGAGCCGCACGAACTCCTCGGAGCGCCGCAGCTGGGCCACCTGGAACACGCGGTGCTCCGCGTTGTCGAGCACCTCGGCGGACGTGGCGCGACCCTCGTACGCGTCCTGGATGATCGACGTGGCGGCCTCAATCAGGCGCCGCAGCACCGCCTTGTCGCGGACGATACGGGCGTGGTATTCGATGTTGGCGGCCGTGGGGACCACGTCGATGAGGCCGCCCAGGTACTCCATCCCCCCAGCCCGGTCCAGGTCGCCGCGGCGCATCAGCTCGTCGCGCAGCGTGACGGGATCGATCACGTCGCCCCGCTCGGTCAGGGCGAGCATGGCGCGGAACAGCAACCGGTGACCCTCGCGGTAAAACATCGCGTCGTCCAGGACTTCGGCGGCCTTGAGCGCCGCGTCCTGGTCGAGCAGCATGGCGCCGAGCACCGCCTGCTCCGCTTCGTTGCTCCACGGAATCTGGCGACCGGCGAGGTCGGAGTGGCGCTCAGTCGATG
>WNGP01006592.1_pt1 | contig 13991 bp, 13 predicted proteins | sample 5407671 | NCBI WGS metagenome assembly WNGP01 (sample SAMN13153381, study PRJNA577476) | soil metagenome | isolation source: 40 cm soil or saprolite under Garry oak tree replicate 2 | place: USA:California | collected 2016-06-15 | reverse complement strand
GACCCGATCACGAGTACTGCTGCGATTAGCTGCGCAACGAGGGTTTCTACCGCTGGGAAAACAGCAAACCAGACTCCCATCCAGCGTGGGATGCATGTCTCAAGAAAACCGATTGGCGTAGTCGAGATCCAGTGGGCCAGTTGCATTTCCTGTGCTTGCTCTCCGACCATTATCAGCAACACCACGCCGAGCAGAATGCCCGTGGTGATTAACATTTTGCGATACGGCAGACGCTGCTGGAGAACGAACGTGAGTACGGCCACCATTCCGGTCAACACGAGGCCCAGCAGCGCGCCTTTGAGTACGACCTCGCCGCCCAGTCGCAAATGATAGCTCTGCAAGAAAAGCACAACTTCAAAACCTTCCCGGTATAACGAGGTGAACCCGAGCAGAATCAATCCCCACCACAGACGTCTCTGTGAAATCTCAGCCGTGCGCGCGTTTTCAAGCAGGGCTTTGCGTCGGCGATTATGGGCGCGAATCCAGCTGCCCCAGTAAATTTTATGGAAGAACCAATTCATGATCACCAGCAGAACAACGATGGCCAACAAGCCAGTGGCGGCCTGAAGATCGAGCGCTGACATATTATCGCTCAGCGAACCGACAATTCGCACAGCGACGAACCATGTGATTAGTGTAGCGATAAAGGCGAACGCCGCGCCGAACGTCACGGGTCGGCGGTGCGCGCGCTTCGCGCCAGTCATGCTGGCGGTGACGGCTGCCAGAACAAGGATGCATTCCAATCCTTCGCGAAAGACAAGAATGCCAATGTCTAAAAAAGCGACCGTTGGACTTGTGTCTGATCGCAGCGGATCAGGAGCCCCCTGGGCCGTAACTGCCTGCCAGATCAGCATCGCAACTACGCACCCCGCGGCTGCGAGAACGCCGATGCGCAAGGCAAGCTTCATTTGCAGTGGCAGCGTAGCACACGCATGACGTAACTGCTGCTGGTCGATTGCTTTTTTTTAGCGGCGCCTTGCGGCGTCCAAAATGGAATCAGGAACCCAGCCGAGCAGGAAAAATCGTCCGCAGATTTAAAACTCACTCACTTCCCCGCTCGCTCGCCGCTACCCTTCGCGGCTTTACGTTCTATGTCGTTGGCCCCGCCAGCTCCATTCGCAAATTCGCGCAGATTGAAGGTAGGGCGCGAAGTCCTCTGCGCGCCGGAGACGGACGGCAACGGAGTGCCGTCCCTACCATGCCGAACTGGGTCAAATCCGGGACATCCGCGATCTTTGAAGTTTTCTTCACGGCCTCGGCGTGCTCTGCGATCAAAATGAGTTCTTGGTTTTCAATTCCGCGCGCGACGAGCTTGTTTGCCGGTAGCGCTTGAGTCACGTACGATCAGCGCCACATGCCGAAGTATGTTTTGGGACATGATTTGAAGGGCGAGGGAACGCGTCTGGCGCTAATGTCACAATTGTTGGATCCGATGCATCGCAGGTACATTGATGCGCTCGGCGTTGTGCGACCGGGAGCGCGCACCCTCGAAGTTGGATGTGGTAACGGATCAATTTCTGCATGGCTCGCAGAACGCCTCAGACCCGGGGGAAGGGTGGTAGCTGTGGATCTGGATTTGTCTCTGGTCGATATACGTGGACCGAATCTTGAATTGCGCCAAAGCGACATCGTTGCAGATCCTGTGGAGCCAGGGACGTTCGATCTGGTGACAGCACGTGCAGTGCTTCATCATGTCCAAAATGCCGACGCTGCGATGGCGAACATGGTTGCGAGTCTTCGACCAGGCGGAGCGCTTCTTTTGATCGAGCCCGATTTTCTTCCCGTCAGCATCGCCGAGCCGCCGGACGTGCGAGCCTTCTGGGAGGGCTGGATTGCGTGGGCGCGTGAACGCGGAATCAATTACTTCATCGGACGCAGCTTTGCGCCTCGGCTCGCGGCGCTCGGCTTAGTGAAGATCAGTGGCACAGCCGAAACCGCGATTTACAATGGAGGTTCCGCATGGGCGGATTATTGGATCCAAACAGTCACCGAATTGCGTCATGAATTAGTCAGTTCGGGTAAAGTCGATGACGCGCTGGTGGATATGTTTCTGGAATATTGCACGGATCCCACGTGGTGGACGCAAACCATTGCTTTTACCGCAGTCCACGGTTGGGCGCCCGTGGGGTAAACCGCCGCTGCGGTTGTGATTTTGCGTCGATCGAGTAACTTTCCCGGTGCAACGGTTTCGCGCATTTACGCTTATCGAGATCGCGCTCAGTATTTTTATTTTGATGCTGTTGCTTTTACTAGCGGTGCCTAGTTTGAGCGGCGTCATCGCCAGCAGGCGGTTGAAACAATCGCTGGATAGCTTCAATCAGCTCGTGCGCCAAGCGCAGGAATATAGCGTAACTGAGCGTCGACCATATTTGATTGTTTGGGGTAAGAACAGCGTCCTGTTGCGGCCGGAGGTCTTTGCAGAAGGTGAGGAAGAAAAGCCCACGTCAGTGTTTCGTCTCCCCAAAGGAAACTGGCTGACACTCTCTTTGCCGGCAGCACTAACGGACAAACACCCCGCCGAATGGATATTCTGGCCGTCAGGGAACTGCGAACCGGCGGTCGTCCAGTTTAAAGGTCCCGCTGGCGCGTGGACGGCGAATTACTCGCCGCTCACCACGCAGCCTGATCTAACGCATTATGCGGCAAGGTGACCAGCAATGGAGTGACCGAGTAATGGAGAAATGGAGTAATGAAATTTTCAACACTCCAACACTTCGACACTCCAATACTTCAACCGTGGGTGCGAGACGTATTCCGAGACGGGCAAAAGCGACCCGCGCTTTTGCACTTTACGAAGTGTTGATCGGGGTGGCCGTGTTTGCTCTGGGCGTGATCGCGCTGGGACGCGCCGTGGAAAATTGTATCAATGCGAGCACGATCAGCGCGGAAGATAACGTTGTGCGACAGATCTTATCCGATCGAATGGCGCAAATTCAGGCTGCTTCAGCTGTGCCCGACGCTGAAAAGGAATTCAAGATCGATACCCATTACGGCAGGATAATTTTGCACCAGAAAACCGAGGCTGCCGCTTTAACCGAGCCTGACAATACGCTCATCACCGGAATGAATATTGTCACGTTGAGTGCCAGTTGGGCGCACGCGGGCGTCCCAGAGTCCAGGCAGATTCAATTTTATGTTTATCGCTCCGGCTAGCTTGAGGAACTACCGAAAGCATCGGATCGACGCAGCTCCGCGTTGGCATCCAGGTTTTACGCTCCTCGAGATCATGTTGGCGGTCACCATCCTTGGAATGATGTCGATGGCGATTTTTCGCTTTGTGCAATCGAACATGACTGCCTTGCAGTTTTCATCCGCCATGGCTGCAAACGATGCACAATACGGCGGGCTACGTGATTTGCTCACTACCGAATGGCAAAGCTTGAATCCCACGCGAGCAAAGCTAATGGGAGAGCCGTTCAAGTTGAACGATCGCGAGCGTGATGAGATAAGCTGGAATTCCGGGGCCGGGCCTGGTCTGCTTACACGCTACGCTCCGGGCGAGTTTACGGTTGTGTTGAGGTTACAACCAGGCAGCAAGAAGGACGAACTAGACCTCGGCCTTTTGCGAGAGGCGCAGGACGATTCTGACACTGAAGAAGGACACGAAAGCTGGGTGCCGTTGATTAAGAATGTGACCAGTCTTGAAATCACCTACTTTGATCCGAACGCGAACACATGGTCGCCTCGATGGGCGGGCGGAATTCGTTTGCCTTCGCTCGTCAAGATTAGCGTGGGTCGGCCCGATGCAGCCGATCCATGGGAAGCTGTTATCCCGCTAAGGCGAACGCCTTATTAGCAGAATTTTTTATGAAGAAAGCTTCGCCAAGATCTCATTCAAGCCGCGGCGCCGCCTTGTTGTTGGCGCTTTGGGCCTTGTTCTTGCTCAGTGCGATGGTGATCGCATGGGCACTGAATATCAATTCGGGCCTGACGGTTTCTGCGACTGCGAACCGGGCGTTGTCCGCTGAGGCAATGGCATCTTCGGGCGCAGAGGTCGCATTGAATCCGACGATCAAACCGGCTTCCGCGAACCTGCACAGAGTAATGGGCAGTGAAAGTTACGACGTCCAGATGACCGGCGAATGCGGTCGTTTCAATTTGAACTTGCTTGCACCCGCTGGTGTCGAGAACCCGGTGCTGGTGCAAGCTCTACGTCAATATCTTAACATAAAAGGCGTAGACCTGAACGATCTCGATGTAATGATGGATTCACTGCTCGACTGGATATCGCCAACAAAAGGGTTGCACCACTTAAACGCACCGGAAGAAACGGATGACTATAGACCGCCGCATGCGCCGCTGACTTCCGTGGATGAACTTAAGAAAGTGTTTGGATGGGCTGGATACACCTCCCATCCCGGATGGGACCAAGATTTCACCACGGTAATTGGCGGTTGCCAGCAGATCGATGCAGCTTACGCCTCACGCGACGTGTTACGCGCGTTCGGAATTCCAGATGATTTTGTCGATCGTTTTCTCCAAGCCCGGCGTGGTCCGGACGGAATCGATGGAACAGCCGATGACCCTCAGATGGATCAACCAACGGCGTTTTCTCTCCTGGGCCTCGCAAGCGTCAGAACGAATTCACCTCAAACTAATGGAGCGCAAAACCTCATCGTATACAAGAGCCCAAATCCTGTTTTTCGCGTCGTCAGCGTAGGAAAATGCGGTAATGTCACGCGATCGGTTCAAATGATTGTGCTCAAGCAAGCGACAGGAGTGAGCCGACCGCAAGTGTTCAGTTGGAAGGAGCTTTAGTATCCAGACCGGGATGCCATCCATTTTCATCATTCCCACCGCCCACGGCTGGAATTTTGTCCGCTCATCCGAGCAAAACGGTTCCTGGACCGTGCGCAAACTGCAAACGCTGGAAGAAGCGGTGCCGCTGCTTTGTGCCGACGACGAGTTTGTGCTCGGGTTGCCTGTTTCGTCCGTAATGGCGCAACGATTCCGTCTGCCCAGCGTCGATCCGGCAGAGTTCCCGGATATGATTCGTCTTCAGATCGAGAAGTCGCTGCCGTTCCCGGCCGACGAAGTTACGAGCGATTTCGAACTGATTGAACAAAGCGAAAACGAAAGCGTCGTCTCTGCAATCGCAATCAGCAACGATCGACTTGCCGAGGTCGCTTCGCCCCTGTTGGACCGGGGTTACATTCCACAGCAGGTCACCGTGTATGCTGCGCAGCGCGCCAGCACTTATGCACCGAAAGGCAATGCCCTTCTGATTTATCCGGAGGGCGAGATGCTCGTTTACGCCATGACAGAAAACGGGAAGCTTAGTCTTGCGCGGGCAATCGAACGCAACGGCGATCAGTTGGAAATTGAGTTGCCACAGTTGCGACTCAGCGCCGAGTTGCAAGGCATAGATGCTTCCTCTCCAAATGTGTTGCTGGACGAAACCTGCTATGAACTGCGTGAGGCGGTACAGGGGATTCTAGCCAGCCCCACGGAGATCGTCGGCATCGAACTTCCTCCGGCACCGGTTAAACTGAATCTTTTGCCGGAAAGCTGGCGCCGCCGCCGTTTGCAACTGGTGCGGCAGGTAGAATGGCGAAAACGGATTCTCTGGATAGGTGGCGCTTACGTTGGAGCTATCGTCCTCCTGTTTGCCTATCTGGGACTCGTGCGCTTTCAGGTAGGACGGTTTGACCGACGCATTGCGCACGACGCGCCCGAGACCGAGTTCGTGCGCGCGACGGAAGCAAGGTGGCAGGCGCTCGCACCAGCTATTGATCTGCACTATTCCCCGGTCGAAATTCTGCAGCATCTCTTCGAAAGTCTTCCCTCCGCAGACGTGCGCATCACCGTCTATAATCAATCAGCACGTCAGATTTCCGTCGATGGGGAAGCGAACACCGCCGCGCTCGCCTACGAATTCATCGATAAGATCAAGAAAAATCCCGACTTGCGAACCTTTCAATTTGATATGGCTGCACCGCGGATTTTGCCTAACAACCACGCGCAGTTCCGATTGGAGGGAAAACCAAAATGACGCTGGCATGGTACCAACGAATGAATCCGCGTGAGCGTCTGCTAGCGTGGATCGTGGCCGGAACACTGCTTGTGCTGCTCAATCTTTGGATTTTAAGTTCGCTACTAGGTGCAATCGGTAGCGCACAAAGAGAGCTGGCGACCCGTAGGAGTAAGCTGTCGGAGCAAGCTCTTTACGCGAAGGAGCGCGACACGTGGACGAAACGCGACGAGTGGCTTCGGCAACATCAACCCGTGCTGGAGAATCCGGCGGAGGCCTCCACTCTGCTTGACCAGCTGCGCGAAGTCGCGGGCAAATACAACATTGAGGTTGAAAATCCGGCCATCGGAACAGGCGAGACCACGCCGTACCATCAGACGGTTTTTGCTTCCATTGAAACGAAAAGCCCGTGGCCACCTCTGGTGCATTTCCTTTACGACGTGCAGCGCCCGGAGGCATTCGTGGTTTTCGAAAACGTTAATCTCGCGATTGATGGAAACGATCCCACCATGATGCGAGGCAAATTTAAGATCGCACGCTGGTTTGCGCCGGCACAAAAGCCAAAGTAGTTAAGTTAGTAACCCTATGAAATATTCTCTTACGTTCGCATCGATCCTCGTTCTGCTGGGAGCAATCTACAGCGAAGCGGCGGATGTTCTTCCGACGCAGTATAACTTCGATCGATATTCAAAAATGGTGGACCAATCACCCTTCTCAGTTGCAACTGCCGTAGCTGCGCCAGCGGCCACCCCCGATTTCGCAAAGGATCTTTACATCGCGAACGCCGCGCGATCACAGGACGGCGACATGGTAACGATCGCTTCTACCTCAGATCATAACTTTAAAAAATATCTTAACACAAAAGAGCCGGTGGATGGTTACAGCATCGCCAATATCGAATGGTCCGACAAAGTGGGCGGAACCAAGGTGACAATCAGCAAGGATGGGAACTTTGCGACGCTCACGTTTAATCAGGCACTGCTGTCGCAATCGGCGGCTGGGGGAGGCCCTGGCGGCCGTCTCGTTGCCCCTTCGGGTCCGGTTCCAAACCCGGCGGCTCTTCCGAAATCGCCGGCTAACATACCGCCCGAACTGCAACAGTTGATTCCTTCGCGGGAAGCAATGCAGCCGCGTACGCGCGGCGCGATTCAACGCAACCCAAGGACATCGAAAGGTCCGCCCGGCGGGGGTAGGCCGTCCAGGCAGTAACGCGACATAAGCATCGCGTACGCAGATGCGGCCGTTGCCGCAGGCGCGATTACGACAGTCGGTTAGCCACCGCCCAAGTCGTCGTCCGAGGTATCAGCCTGCCGGTCGGGTCCTGCGGAATATAGATCGTAGCCGCCGGGGTTTTTCACACCGGGATAGCGATAGATGTAATCGCTGCCCCACGGATCCTTTGGCAGTTCCCTAAACAACTGATACCAGCGAGTGGGTTTGGGATCGTTCTGTGGTTGGGTCACCAGTGCCTGCAAACCCTGCTCCGTGGTAGGAAAAAAGCCGTTCATGCTTTCGTACAGTTGCAGCTGTGTCTTGATCGCCTGGACGTCCGCTTGCACGCGCATGGCTTTGGCAATACCAGTCGTGTTGCCAAGTTTTGAAATCGCGACTCCCAGAATGATCACGATGATGCTTACCACGAGCATGATCTCCAATAGTGTGAAGCCCTGCTGTTTAAACTTTGTTCTCATCTCAATAAAAAACGATCCTCAGCCTCCGTGCTGACTACAGTAGCTTCTTCTTGAATAATTGCTAGTGGCACCTTGCGGGTGTCATTCTGAGCGGAGCGAAGAATCTCTGACTATTTCAGGGCCGATCCTGCGAGACCAGAGATGTTTAAAACCCTGGCCTCATGCTGCGCATTTCGTTGCAGCGCTTCGCTCAACACGACAACGTCAATCAATGGCCGGCCTGCAGAAGATAATCCGACTTGTCCCAAATATACTTCAATTGGATCTGCGTCGCGCGGATTGCAGAAGCCCCGGTACCTGCGCCATTGGCGACAACAAGGTCGTTAGTACCGACTTTTAAGACGGTGGCTGGCACAAGTTTCTGAGCTCGTAGCCATCCGGTGTAGTTGAAGTGCATCTCCGTTGTAAGCGGCTCAGATTCGCCACGGTAACCAGGGTCAGCGAGGTCCGGCAGAGTGAATGCAACCGGTCCGATGTCTTGGCCGTTGAGATATACTTCCGGCGGCGCGTCGATGCGCGGATTTGCAACTTCAAAAGTCAAAAGCGCGGTCAGAGGTTCCGCTTCAATAGGAAATTGGAACACGGCGTTTTGCTGACTCTGTGCATCAATTCGAATTGCCTCGGCGGCGAGAGTAGCGGTCACGGTTCCGAAGTTCTCGACGTCTTCGGGCGGCGGATGCAGCGCCGGTACCGACGAGAATGGCTCAGGAATGATGTCGCGATGTTCGGCATTTGCCGGATGCACGACCTCACTGGCTGTCATCCAATCAAGATACGCCGCGCGAATCGTTTTTCCGTCGCCGGGGACTTCAATATCGATTGCCGAGGCGCCGGTCATTGGAATTATGACTGAATCTGAGCTGGGGAGATTCATTCCCGCGCCCAGCGTGCCCGAGCGCAAAATATGACTGCCGGATTCGTCCCATGCGATCAATTCCGGCTGCTGATTGGGTTTATCGTCAAAGAATAAGCGGAAGAAAAGGATTTGATAATCCGGGCCGGGTTGCGTCACACGAATGCGAAACACACTTTTAGATGCCATACCGCCCTCGGTCAGTTCGCCCGGCAGAAGCGTTAGCGCCTCGACCCATGCCGGCGCGTCTTGCGTTTTAGAATTGCGTGACATTGTTTGGCGAAGATCCAGCCAGGCGCTGGACGGGACTGGCTGCGCAATCACATCAGCCGTAGCTGGCAGAGCATCGGTTAGCGCCTCCTGCGCGGAAACGCGGCAGACTACACCAAAAAAGATCGCAAACGCAGCCCGGGCCAACATTGACTGCGCGAGAGTATTCACTCCGAACCCGCTTTGCAAGCTCTCACTTTTAATGGGGTCTAATTTGCAAGCTGTGCGTCATTTCAAACACCGCCGACAGAATGCTGAACACAACCAATCCCACCAGAACGGCGATCACCACGATGATTACAGGCGGAATCAATTGCGAAATTACGCCGACCGATTTATCAAGCTCGCGCTCATACACGTCGGCGATCGCTTGCATTGTTTCGGCGAAATGTCCGGTTTGTTCGCCCACGGCCATCATGTCCGTGAACAAATCCGGAAAGAGCTTCTGCTGTTGCAAGGCAGCCGAGAGCGTCGCGCCATCAATCACCGCCGTGCGCACCTCACCAAGTTTCCTTTCCAGGAAGCGGTTCGCGGCGATTTCCGTTACTAGATCGAGTGATCGCAGCAAAGGCACGCCATTTTCCAGCGAACAACGGCACGGAAACCAACGATTCCGCCGGCCACCAGCAGCACGCCAACCCACCAATAGCCGGTAATCGCATGATGAATTTGCAACAGGATCCGAGTGGGCAATGGAAGTGCGCCGCCGGTTTGCGCCATAAAGCCGCTCAACTGCGGCACCATGAACGTGATGAAAATCGTCACAAGAATGGCGCCGGCCAGCGCGAGAAACGCCGGATAAATCAGCGCCTGCTGGACGCGGTCGCGCAGGTCTTTCGCCTGCATCAGATGTTTCACCAGCCGCAGCAGAATTTGGGGCAACGCGCCGCTCGCCTCGCCTGCAGCGACGAGGTTCACATACAGCGGCGGGAAAATCCGCGGCATCTCGCTCAGGGCCTGGGAAAAACTGCGCCCGTCGACCAGCGACTGGTGCAGCCTGTGCGTCATTTGGTGAACACGCGGGTGTTTCAACCGTTTGTCCAAAACCGACAGACCCTCGTCGAGCGTCATGCCGGCTTGCAGCAGATTCGCGAGCTGCTCTGTGAAAATGAGCAACTGATTGTGCGGAATTTTCAGGTTTTGCGCGGGCGTAGCAATCTCGGGTGAGGCAAGCAGCCGCAATTTTCTATGCACCGGCGCCGGTGAATCCGTTTTTGTTCCTTTCGGCTTTGCCGTATCTACGACATCGATCCGAATCGGAATGCAGTGTTGCGATTCAATCTGCCGTATGGCAACGGCGCGATCAGGGCAGTCTAGCACCCCTTCCACCAAACCGCCCTGCGCGTTGCGCGCACGATAAGTGAACTGTGGCATCCGCCGGGAAAATAATCGCAAAGCGCGAATCGCAAAGTTGAATCTCGCTTCGCAACGTTGAAGAATTGCAGAATTGAAGCATTGAAGCGCGGTCATCCTGAGCCAAGCGCGGCGAAGTCGAAGGATTCCGCGGCGGTACTGAAGTCACGCGACACAATTGTTCCGTGCTGTGCTTTTGAGGCGCTTTAACCCTTCAACCAATCACCCGGGCCAGCATGCGCTTGCCCTAATTACCGCGATCAAGAAAAAATTTGCTTGCCACGCGGTTGAATTTTGATAAGACCGCGCGACATGAAATGTGCACCAGCGATTGTACTTGTTTCCATTGCCTTCGTTTCGCAAGCATTCGCCGTCTTACGGCCGCTTTTCCCTGCAAAATCACCGCCACCATTCAATGGCGGAGCGATGACGATTGGAGATCACTGGATTGGGCATTCGTCTAAAAGCGCGCCTGGTACAGATTAAAACACCGTATCAGCCCCAAAAACGCAGGCTCGCCTGCGTAACAGGAGTGATCTCACCTCCGTCATTTCATTGGCATTCAGCGCACAGCTCTCCGCGAATTGCGAAGTGCGACACAGGCATGCAAAGACAGGCGGGGGCGGGAATCGAACCCGCGAATAGCGGTTTTGCAGACCGCGACCTTACCACTTGGCTACCCCGCCATTTGCGCGAGCGACTAATATCGTTGTAGCGGCGCTTGTATCAAGCGCTGAGCAACGATTAGGCGCTTCGCAGAAGCGCCTCTACATCTTTTCGCTTCAACTGTTCAACACTTTAACGCTTCAACGAATCCGATTATCCTCACCTCGTGACGAAGTCTTCCGAACTTTTCGCGCGGGCGCAGAAACGCATTCCCGGCGGCGTTAATTCACCTGTCCGCGCATTTCGCAATGTGGGCGGTGAGCCGTGGTTCGTTGCGCGCGGAGAAGGTGCGCGGATTTGGGATGTGGATGGAAATGAATACGTCGATTACGTCGGAAGCTGGGGACCAGCGATTCTCGGGCACGCGCCGAAAGTAATCGTTGACGCGGTACGTGATGCTGCAACCCGCGGATTAAGTTTCGGAATTTCGAATCCGCTGGAAGTGGAGATGGCGGAGCTAATCTGCGAGTGGGTGCCGTCAATCGAAAAAGTGCGGATGGTCAACAGCGGTACGGAAGCGACAATGTCATGCGTCCGCCTCGCACGCGCATTCACCGGGCGGGACAAGATCATCAAGTTCGACGGGTGTTATCACGGGCACGCTGATCCGCTGCTGGTGAAAAGTGGAAGCGGCGCGCTCACCCACGGCCATGCGAGCAGCGCTGGTGTGCCACACGCATTCGCCGATCTCACAATATCGCTGCCATTTAATAATGCTGAGTTAGTGAAAAAAGCGTTTCAGGAAAACAAAAATCAAATCGCAGCGGTAATCGTTGAGGCGATTCCCGCAAATGCCGGTCTGTATTTTCCAAGAGACAATTTTTTGTCTGCCTTGCGAGAAGAATGCACGAGAAACGGTGCGCTTTTAATTTTCGACGAGGTGATTACTGGATTCCGCGTTGCGCGCGGCGGCGCACAAGAAATTTACGGCGTGATGCCAGATCTCACTGCACTTGGAAAGATAATTGGTGGTGGGCTACCTGTGGGCGCATTTGGCGGGCGCGCCGAAATCATGGACCAGCTTTCGCCGGATGGCTCGGTATATCAGGCCGGAACGTTATCGGGCAATCCGCTGGCGCTCGCCGCCGGTCTGACCCAACTGCGCGAGCTTGAACGAATTAACGGTTGGAAATTACTCGAACACCTGGGCCTTCACTTAGAAGAGCTCGCGCGCGCAGCGATCAAAGACGCCAAGCTCGACGTCACGTTTCACCGGCTCGGTTCGTTGTTTTGTTTGTTCTTTGCGGCAGGACCAATTCATGATCTCGCAGGCGCGCAAACAAGCGATTTGAAAATGTTCACGAAATTTTTCTGGGGTTGCTTGAAACGCGGCGTTTATTTCGCGCCGTCGCAATTTGAGACCGGATTCATTTCCACATCGCATACACCGGGCGACATCCAGCGCACGGGCACTGTTGTGCGCGATGTGTTAGCGGAACTGTAGAGCAGGCGTGGCGCCTGTGATATTAGATGTGATGCAGCCGACACGGCTACCTATACAGTAAAACTTCTGCGGGATTATGACATTTCTTCTTTGTCATTGCTAGCGGAGTCCAGGAATCTCTTGATTAAGTCCCGTCGAACATCGAGGGATGTCTTTAAGTAGTCGGAAATACTGCGGCCCGGCGGCGACTTCACTCGACATGACGGAAACGACAACTTCCCGGATTCGACCCAGGGCGAAGTTCTTTTTCGAAGGCGAGAAGAAATTCTTCGTTAAAGGCGTCACGTACGGTCCTTTCAAGCCGGACGCGGACGGCAATTATCTTGGACCTCCGCAGCAGATCGACGCCGATGTGGCTCTAATGCGTAGGGCAGGTTTGAACGTTATCCGGATTTATCATTCGCCGCCGCGCTGGTTTCTCGATCGTTGCGCTGCAGCGGGTCTGCGCGTGCTGGTGACCCTTCCATGGGAAAAGCACATCGAGTTTCTGCGTGAGCGATCGATGCGGAAACAGATCGTTGAAAATGTCCGCGCCGCCGTGAAGGCGCAGGCCGGACATCTGGCAATCTTTGGGTATCTGGTCGGAAACGAGATCTCCAGCACTATGGCGCGCTGGCTCGGCACGCGGCGAGTGATTGAATTTGTCGAGGAACTCATTCAAACCGGGCGGACCATCGATCCGGATGCGCTCTTTTCGTATGCTACGTATCCGCCGACAGAATATCTGCTCCCGCAGAATGCCGATTTTTCATGCTTCAATGTTTACCTTCATAACCAGCGTGATTTCGAAGGTTACCTGTTACGGCTGCAAAATCTCACCGGCGAGCACCCGCTCATCCTGGGTGAATTCGGCATGGACACGATCCGCCATTCGCAAGAGGAGCAGGCCGAAATGCTCGGCTGGCATATCGACAGCGTTGTAAAATGCGGTTTGGCAGGCACGATTCTTTTCACGTGGACGGACGAATGGTTTACCGGGGGCCAGGAGATTACAGATTGGGCATTCGGCATCGTCACGCGCCAACGCGAGCCGAAGAAGGCGTTCTACACAATTCAGCAGAAGCTCGGTCGAGGTGATTCCGCATCGCCTCACCTTCTATTGCCGCAGACGCCGTTCGTATCGGTCATTGTCTGTTCGTACAACGGAGGTCGCACTCTTGCCGCCTGCCTCGATTCGTTAGGCAAACTGAACTATCCGAATTACGAAGTCATTCTAGTCGATGACGGTTCGACCGACGATACGGCTTACGTCGCCGCACAGTTCCCGTCGGTGCGCTATATTCATCAGAGCAACCATGGATTAAGTCACGCCCGCAACACGGGGGCCGCCGCCGCCAAAGGCGAAGTGCTGGCGTATACCGATTCGGACTGCATGGCGGATGTCGATTGGCTCTACCACCTGATTGGGACACTCGTGAGCGGCGACTACTCCGGAGTGGGCGGACCAAACATCACGCCGCCGGCACGAAATTGGATTCAGGCGTGCGTTGCGGCGGCGCCGGGCGGTCCCAATCATGTTCTGCTCACCGATACCGTCGCCGAGCATATTCCCGGATGTAATATGGCGTTTTACCGCTGGGCGTTCCAAGGCGTCGGCGGGTTCGATCCGGAATATCGCAAGGCGGGAGACGACGTCGATTTCTGCTGGCGAATTCAGCAGGCCGGATGGGTTATCGCATTCAGCCCAACCGCGATCGTCTGGCATTATAGACGTTTCACTCTTCGGGACTTCCTCAAGCAACA
>WNGP01005794.1_pt1 | contig 13997 bp, 15 predicted proteins | sample 5407671 | NCBI WGS metagenome assembly WNGP01 (sample SAMN13153381, study PRJNA577476) | soil metagenome | isolation source: 40 cm soil or saprolite under Garry oak tree replicate 2 | place: USA:California | collected 2016-06-15 | reverse complement strand
CATCTCCAAAGCGGTCACGCTCATTTGACGGCGCCGACGGTGAATCCAGCGATGAAGCGATCGAGGAACAGGTTGTAGAGCAACGCGATCGGCAGGCTGGCGATGAGGCATGCGGCCATCAGCCCTCCCCAGTAGTAAACGTCGCCACGCACCAGAAAAATGGGGATGCCGGTCCCTATCATCTGATTCGCTTCCGAAGAGAGAAACGTCAATGCGTATACGAACTCCTGGGTAACCAGGGTGAAGGTGAAGATCACCACGGTGAGAATTCCCGAGGTGGAGATCGGAATCACCATCCTGACGAAAGCGCCAAAGCGCGTGAGGCCGTCGACCATGGCCGCGTCTTCCAATTCCCTCGGGATCGCCTTGAAGAAGCCCATGAGAAGCCAGATGGAAAACGGCACGGTGAAGCTGGGATAAACGAGAATCAGCGCCCACAGCGAGTCCTGCAACCCCAGATACGCGATCACTCGAGACAGGGGAATGAATAACAGCGTCGGGGGAACGAGATAGGTCAGGAAGATGCCGATACCGACGCGCTCGCCCCAACGCCCGGAGAGCCGCGCGAGCGAGTAAGCCGCCGGGAGGGCAAACACCAGTGTGATGCTTACGACGACGACTCCGACGAATGTGGTGTTGCCCAACCATCGCACGAACCGGGTGTGGGTGAACAGGAACGTCAAGTGATCCAGTGTGGGCCTGGCGTTAAAAACGAAGGGGTTGTTCTCCATCGTATAGAGATCAACGTTCTGCTTGAAGCTGGTAACGACCATCCAGTAGAAGGGGAAGGCCAGCGCCACGGTGATCAGTGTGATCGCCAGGACGTGAGCCATCTTGCGCAAGGCGTGCGCGGAGAGGCTGGTCTGCATCAGGTCACCTCGGCTCGATGAGCGACGCGCAGCATCAAATAGGCAACGATCACCAGCAAGGGAACGAGCGAGAGGGAGATCGCCGCGCCGGCGGCCAGGTCGCTTCCCTGGATACCGACGGTAAAGGCGAGAGAGGGAAGCACTTGGGTGGAGTCAAAAGGCCCGCCGGCGGTCAGGATGTAGACGACGGTCATGTCGGTAAACGTGAAAATAGTCCCGAAAAGGACGGCAACGCTGATGATCGGCATCATCATCGGCAGCAGGATCAGAAACTCCGTGCGCCAGAAGCCGGCACCGTCCACCGCAGCCGCTTCCGGAATATCTTTTGGAATTGCGGTTCGGCCGGCGAGCAGGATCACGGTGGAAAAGGGAATGAGGCGCCAGCTATGGACCAGAAGCACGGAGGCGATGGCCAGATGTGGCTCGCCGAGCCACATGGGGGCGCTGAATGGCTTGTAGAAATGGAGCGCGACGAGAACCCAACTGATCACGCTGTAGATGGAGTCGAGAATCCATTTCCAGCCGATGGCCCCGAGCGCGATGGGCGCCACCCAGGGGAGAAGCACGAGGAAACGGATCACGCCGCGGCCGCGAAAGGGCTTCTCGAGGACGATGGCGAGGATGCTCGAGACGATGATGACGACGATTTGCGAGCCAATGGTGAAGACGAAAGAGTTCCTGACGGCAATACGGAAACTGGGGCTCTGCAGAATGCTGCGGAAGTTCTCCAGGCCGACAAAATGTAACTCGGTGTTCCCGATACGCGCGTCACTGAAGGCATAGAATATCGCGAGCAGAAAAGGGCCGGCGACCAGGAGCAGGATATAGAGAACGGCCGGAGCAAGCATGAGGGCCCCGAGCGCCGGGCTCTGAGCCGCGCCCATGGACCAGCGCCCGGCGCGTGCTACGGCAATGACACGGCCCCCGGCGCGACGCGTTTTTCAGTGGAACGATCGAAGAATCTCAGCTCGCGTTGCGGCACGGCAAAATCGTAGGTGCCCTCGAGCGCCAGGCCCTGCGCTGATGTGAGGCGCGAAAATACCTTTTTGCCGTCGAGTCTTCCGCCGCCGACGCTGCCGGAGACGATCCACTCCGCGCCCAGGTATTCGATATTTTCCACCCTGAGACGCAAGGAAACGGCGTCGCCGGTCATGGACGACGCCGGGCGAAGATGCTCGGGGCGAAAGCCGACGATGTGTTCGGGGAGTTCAACCAGGTTCATCGGAGGGGAGCCGAGAAAAGCAGCGACGAAGGTATCCGCGGGGTGGTCGTAGACTTCGGTCGGGGTACCGAGTTGGTGGACAACGCCCTTGTTGAGTACCAGGACGCGGTCGCCCATCGCCATGGCTTCCACCTGATCGTGCGTGACGTAGATCGTGGTAGTGCCTACGCGGCGGTGAAAGCGCTCGAGCTCCTCGCGCGCGGAGGCGCGCAGTTTGGCGTCGAGGTTGGAGAGCGGCTCGTCGAGCAGGAAGACGGCCGGCTCGCGGACGATCGCGCGGGCAAGCGCGACCCGTTGGCGTTCGCCACCGGAACTTTCAGCGGAAACGCTATGTTCTTGTAGACAGAGAGGTGCGGGTAGAGCGCATAGCTCTGGAAGACCATGGCGATGCGGCGTTCGCGGGGAGTAAGGTCGTTGACCACGCGGCCGCCAATGAGGATATCGCCGGACGTCGGCGCTTCCAGTCCGGCGATCATGCGCAATAGCGTGGTCTTCCCGGATCCTGATGGCCCGAGAAAGACCAGAAACTCGCCTTCGCGAGTTTCCAAGCTCACGCTGTTTACGGCCCCGAGTGCTCCTTCCTTGAAAACCTTTGTTAGATCGCGCGTCTCAACAACAGCCATCGGACCCCCGTTGCCTCATTTCCAGCGTGCAAAAATACGCTTGTATTCGTCTTCGGCGGCTTGCGCGGCATTCTCCGGCGTTTCGTCGCCGCGAGCGACTTTGGCGAACATCGTGGGAATGACCCAGCCCTTGAAGGCCTCGTCGATGGCGGCGGATGCGTATCCGGGATAGCCGACGTTGGTGGCCCAATCGAGGACGTCGCCGAGGACCTTGTATTTGTCCGGGGGAGTGGCCCGCGGGTCGTTGGCGATTTCCTTGTTCAGGTCCGGCACGGTGTGCGGGAAACAGGGGAAATTGTAGAACTGGCCGGCGGCAAAGCCGTCATGGAAAGAATCGATGTAGTCGATCAGGAACTGCTGGGCACCGTCCTTGTTCTCGGCGAAGTCCCAGATGACATAGCAATCCATCACGTGCTCGGCGGCGATGCGGCGCACCGGGCCGCGCAGCGCCCGCGAGACCATGATCTTGCCCTCAATCGGGAGGTGCTCGCGCTCGGCCTGACGCGTGATGGAGATGGCGTTCGCAACGTAGGATACGCGCCCGGCGAGCATGGCCTGGTTGTTGGATGGTGGCGTCCAGGTGAAGACCTCGGCTGTCTCCGATTCCTGGTACAGGGCCTTCATGTACTTCAACGCCTCGATCGTGTTTTTGGAGTTGATCGTGACGTTTCCAGCCTCATCCTGCTCGGCGCCGCCAAACGACCAGAGCAGCGCGCGCATGGCCATGCTGCTGTCGAGTTCCTGCGAGAGCCCCAGGCCGCAGGGATGGCCGGTCGCGCCGCGGATCTTCTTGGCGCCGACGCGGAGCTCTTCATAAGTGTCCGGGCCATTCGGGAAACCCGCCTCGGCCCACCAGTCCTTGTGCCAGTTGCCTGGATCGGGGACGTAGGAATCGGAAAAAGCGAAATAACGCCTGGTCTTTGGATTGTAGGTGGACCTGTGGGCAAGATCGATTTTCTTGCCGTGCCGCTTCTCGACCTCCTGGTAGACCTGGGTCATATCGATGGTCTGCTTCTCATAGGCCGCCGGGGGAGAGAGCAGCATCACGAGGTCGTGCCCCCTGCGGGCCGAAGCCTCCGAGGCGGCCTTCGCGGGGAGGTCGACGAGATTAATGTGGTCAACAGTGACGTTGGTGTCGTGCTTTTGCCCCCACTCCTTGCAAAAGGTCCCGTCAAACCAGGTGTCGTAGGCTGGAACGAAGTGGCTCCACTGGAGAATCTTCAGAGTCTTCTGCTGGGCTGCAGCGCGTTCTGGAAACAGGAAAAACGGCCCGGACGCAGCGCCAAGAGTAAGAGCGCTACGTCCGGTCAACGCGATGAAGTCGCGACGTGACAGTCCATGATTCTTTTCTTTGCCCATGGCGCGGTCCTCCTTCTTAGATTTGTGGGGAGCGATTGAGGATAGCCGAGCGGCGGCTTTTGTTACACGACGAGGCGTGAGCGGGGCTGTAGATCGCCGCCAGGTCGCGATCGAGGATGACGCGGCGGCCGCGCAGTATGAGGATGGCGCGGGTGATATCGTGAACCGGCCGGCGGCGCCCCAATTTGAGGTCGCAAATTGCGACCTCAAGTTCTCGAGCGCATTGGGCGATGAGCTGGAACACAAAAATGCGCCGCTGAAAACTGCTCGGCGCTGCGCTTGACGGCTTTCGTTGAGGCGTCCCGTGCTCATGCCATACAGCGCGGCGGGCTCGCGGTCGAGGATGTGGCAAGCCCGCCGGCGTCATGGCTGCGGCTGCCGACGGTGTGACGACGGTGTCGGTATATATGACATGCCGGATAGGCAGCCAGCCGCTCTTGTCACACGTCACGGACGTAGGCGTGGCCGTGTGGCGAGTGGTGTGGAGTAAGTCACTTCTCGTCGAGATCGGCGGTGAAACCGATGCCACGGCGTTTGGGCGGCGTCGGGTTCATGAGCTCGCGGATCGCGGAGAGGATTGCGGCGATCGCCCTATCGTGGGAGGCCAGCTTTTTCTCTAGCCGCGCCTCGAGCTGATCGAGTTTTTGAGCGAGCTCTCGGCTCGAGATCAGCAGCTCGCGCATGCGGACAAAGGCCCGCATGATCTGGATATTGACCGCGATGGCGCGAGCGCTCCTGAGCACCGAAGAGAGCATGGCCACGCCCTGCTCGGTGAACGCGTAGGGCAGGTACTTGCGGTGCTGTCCGCGGCCGCTCTTTAAGGTCGCAAATTGCGACCTTAAAGCCCGGCTCTCTTCGGCGCTGAGCTGGAACATGAAATCGTCCGGAAACCGCGCCAGGTTGCGCTTAACGGCCTGGACGAGGACCTTGGTTTCAACCTCCGTAGAGCTCGGCAAGCGCCTCATCGAGCAGCACGCGATGATCGCGCAGGACGAGGATCGCGCGGGAAATGTCCTCGACCGCTACGGTGGAAGCGCGGAAAGTCCTTGGTACGCTCATTGGTTCAGCGGACCTGCCGGGCGGCTGGCTGTGCTCCCTGGCGCGCCCCATCAGGGTAGTGGACGGCCCGAGACCCGTCGAGACACAATAATTCCCTCAATCAGCAAGTTATCCTCGCAAGGACCGGTGTGAAGATCCTCTTTGTCTGTCTCGGCAATATCTGCCGCTCACCGACCGCCGAAGTCGTGTTGCGTACGATTGCGGCTCGCGAGGCGCCGGAGCTCGACCTCGAGGTGGACTCGGCCGGCACGGCCGCGTATCACGCCGGCGAGCCCCCCGACCCGCGCACTCGCGAGGCCGGCGCCCGCCGCGGCTACGACCTCGCCGCGCCGCGCGCGCGCATCGTGGAGCCGGCCGACTTCGAGCGCTTCGATCTGATACTGGCGATGGACCGCGAGATCCACCGGGTGTTGCACCGGCGCGCGCCCCGGGCCGCGCATCCGCGCCTGCGGTTGTTCATGGAGTTTGCGGCGGAGGCGGGACTGGAGGATGTTCCGGACCCTTACTACGGCGGACCGAACGGCTTCGAGGAGGTGCTCGACCTGGTGGAGGCCGCCACGCGCGGCCTGCTCGAGCACCTGCGCGAGCGTTGCCGCGCCGCCTGAGAAGGCGGTCCTGCGGGCGCGGCAACCGACAGTCGCGCGCCGCCGAGCGGTGCGCTCACTCCTCCGGATCGGGTATCCCGCTGCTCTTGTCCGGCGGCGCGGACGACCACACGACGTAGGGCTTGCTCGGATCCGGCTTCGGCGACGGCTCGAAATGTGCGATCGGGGCCGGCTCGTGCGGCACCGGCGGCTCACGCGGCTCGGCGTGATGTTCCCGCGGGAGAGGCTCCTCGCGAGGCTCCCGATCCGGCAGGCGTGGCTCCGACTGCGGCGTCGGCGCCGCCGGCATCGGCTCGCCCTGTCCTGCGTGCTCGTGGCTCATGCCGCCACCGTCGCGCGCGGCGCCGCCGCCGCCGCGCCGGCCGCGACGGCGTCCACGCCGGCGTCCAGGGCGCTCCGGCCGGTCGCCGCGGTCCGGGCGATCGGTGCGGGCTTCGCCGGACGGCGCGGGGGAAGATGGCGAGGGAGCCGCTCCCGGATCGCTCCGGGCAGCCTCCGGCGCGGGAGCGACGGGCCTCTCGGGCCTGCGACCCTGATCGCGACCCCGATCGCGGTCGCGGCCCTCGCGGCTGCGATCCCGGTCGCGGTCGCGGCCGTCGCCCCGACGTCCGTCTCCGCGCTCGCGCCGCGCTCCGTCCGCGTAGCGCCCATGGCGGTGATCGCGGCGGACATCGCGGCGTGAGCCCTCATCGCGTCGCGAGCCCTCGTCGCGGCGCCCCGTGCGGGCGGGCGCCGCTGCATCTGAAAGCGGCGCGGGTTCGGCGCCGGCCGTCGTCGCCTCGCCCGCGAGGAGCCGCTTGAGGCGGGACCAGAAGCCAACGTGCGCCTCACCGGGAGGCTGAGCGCGCGCCGCTGCGGCTGGCGGCGCCGGAGTGGGCGCCGCGGTGGCGGGCAGGAGCGCGGCTACGGCCGGGGCATCCGTCGCCGGCTTTTTGTCCTGGGCACTGCCGGGCTCGGCGACCTCGGGCGCGGTCGGCATGAGGTAGGTTGCCTGGCGCTGCTCGGGCAGCTCCAGCTCGTCATCCCGCACGCGCCTGATCGAATACTCGGGCGTCTGGATATTCTCGTTCGGCACGATGATCAGCTCCGCCTCGCTCTTGTCCTCGAGCGTGCGCAGCCACTCGCGCTTCTCGTTGATGAGGTAGGTCGCCACCGACACCGGAACCTGCGCGATCACGCGGGCGGTGCGGTCCTTGCGCAGCTCCTCGCCGATCAGGCGCAGCACCGCGAGCGTCATGGACTCGACGCTGCGGATGCTGCCGATGCCGACGCAGCGCGGGCACACGATGTGGCTCGTTTCCCCGAGCGAGGGCCGCAGACGTTGCCGCGACATCTCCAGCAGGCCGAAGCGCGACAGGCGGCCGATCTGGATGCGGGCGCGATCCATCTTCATCGCATCGCGCAGCCGGTCCTCGACCTCGCGCTGATTCTTGGGCAACTCCATGTCGATGAAGTCGATGACGATGAGGCCGCCGATATCCCGGATACGCAGCTGCCGCGCGATCTCCTCGGCCGCCTCGAGGTTGGTGTTGGTGGCGGTGGTCTCGATGTCGCTCCCGCGCGTGGCGCGCGCGGAGTTGATGTCGATCGACACCAGCGCCTCGGTGTAGTCGATGACGATGCTGCCGCCGGAGGGGAGCTGCACCTTGTGCGCGTACGCCGACTCGATCTGGCTCTCGATCTGAAAGCGGGTGAACAGCGGGATGTCGTCGGTGTAGAGCTTCAGCCGCCGCTGCGCCTCCGCGGGCATGAAGCGCTGCATGTACTCCTGTGCCTTCTGGAAGGCCGCCTGGCCGTCCACCAGCACCTCGCCGATATCGTCGGAGAGATAGTCGCGCATCGCGCGCGTCACGGCGTCGCTCTCGCGGAACACCAGGAAAGGCGCGGGGCGCTCGCGAGCGGCCGCCTCGATCTGCTGCCACTGGGCCTTGAGGTTGTCGAGGTCCCACTGCAGCTCCGGGGCCGAGCGGCCGACGCCCGCGGTGCGCACGATCGCGCCCATGCCGTCCGGGATCTGCAGCTGGCTCATCACCTCGCGCATCTGATCGCGATCCTCGCCCTCGATGCGGCGCGAGACCCCGCCGGCGCGCGGGTTGTTCGGCATCAGCACGAGGAAGCGTCCGGCGAGGCTGATGAACGTGGTGAGCGCCGCCCCCTTGGTGCCGCGCTCCTCCTTCTCCACCTGCACGATGATTTCCTGGCCCTCGGACAGGAGCTCGCGGATGTTCATCCGCGAGCCCTGGGGCTGCTGGCGGAAGCATTCCTTGGAGACCTCCTTCAGCGGCAGGAATCCATGGCGCTGGGCGCCGTAATCGACGAAGCAGGCCTCGAGCGAGGGCTCGACGCGGGAGATCCGGGCCTTGTAGACGTTGGCTTTCTTCTGCTCGCGGGAAGGTAAGTCGATACTCAGGTCAAAGAGCTTCTGTCCATCAACCAGAGCGACGCGCAACTCCTCTTCCTGAGTTGCATTCACTAGCATTCTCTTCATGTGCCCCTGCTGTGTGGTGAGGGGCCGGCAAGCACGCGGCGGGAGGCCGCCGGACCGAAGGTCCGCGGCAGCGAAGATTCCTTAAGGGTGACGAAGGAGAGCGAGTCTCGTTATTCACGGCCGTATCCGCCTCGCTTTGACGGGGCGGCATGGAAAGGAAACCCTCGGTGAACTCAACCGACGACGCCGACTGCGGAGCTCTCAGGGTGTGAGATTCGACGCAGGTGGCGCGATCTTGTCGGCCCAATGCGATGGCCTCGTTTCAGAGGTCCCAAATTCAAGGCTGCGGCCACTGCCGCCAGCCAACTGGCGCATCCGCTGTGCGGACGACCCCGAAGAGTATACTCGACAGACCGTTGTAGAAACAATGCCTTACGTCAAGGACCCCTTGGAGGAGCCCGATGCGCGCGGAACTCGCACCGAGGTGCAGCACTTCGAGGTGAGCGCGGAGGAGGCGGGCCAACGCCTCGACAATTACGTGCACAAGCGCCTCTCCGGCGTGCCGCGCAGCCGCGTGTACCGCGTCATCCGCAAGGGCGAAGTGCGCGTGAACGGCCGACGCGCGGGTCCGGAAACCCGCCTCGAGCCTCACGACAGGATCCGCATCCCCCCGGTGCGCGTGATGCCGCGGACCGACCCGGGCCAGCCACCGCCGCAGCTGTGCGCGAGCCTTGCGAAGGCGATCATCTACGAGGATGACAGGCTACTCGTACTCGACAAGCCCGCGGGCCTCGCGGTGCACGGCGGCAGCGGGTTGAGCTTCGGCGTGATCGAGGCGCTCCGGAGGCTGCGCCCAAACGAGAGCCTCGAGCTGGTCCACCGCCTCGACCGCGACACGAGCGGATGCCTGCTCGTCGCACGAGACGCGGGGACGCTCCGCACCCTCCATGCGCTCATGCGTGGGGACGGCGTCGAGAAGCGCTACCTCGCGCTCGTCCGAGGCAAGTGGGAGCTCGGAGCCAAGCGCATCGATGTGCCGTTGCGCACCGACACACGGGTCGGGGGCGAGCGCACGGTGCGTGCCGCGTCCTCGGGGAAGCGCTCGGTGAGCGAATTCCGGCCGGTTCAGTTCTTCGGGCGGGCGGCGACCCTCGTGGAGGTCAAGTTGCGCACCGGGCGCACTCATCAGATCCGCGTGCACGCGCAGCACGCCGCGCACCCGGTCGCGGGCGATGACAAGTACGGTGACGCCTCGTTCAACGAAGCGCTGCGCGAGCTCGGATTGAGGCGCATGTTCCTGCACGCGCACAGCCTGAGCTTCGCATGGCCACAGGGCGGGGAGTTCAGCGTCAGCACGCCGCTGCCGCCGGAGCTGGCCGTGGTGCTCGACGAGCTCGGCGCGCGCACCGACCGTAGCCGGCGCGGTGAGCTCAGGGCAGATGGTAACCGGCCCCGCGCAGCGCGCCCGCGAGCCAGATGAGCGGCAGCCCGATGAGCGCCGTCGGATCCTCGCTCTCGATACACTCGAACAGCGCCACCCCCAGGCCTTCCGCCTTGAATCCGCCCGCGCAGTCGTAAGGCTGCTCCGATGCCACGTAGCGCTCGATCTCGGCCGGGCTCAGCGCGCGAAACACGACCGTCGTCGTATCGACGTGGGCGAGGCGCACCCCGGCGCCGACTCCGAGCACCGCGCAGGCCGTGAAGAAGCGCGCCGTCTTGCCGCTGAGAGTGGCGAGCTGGGCGCGACAGCCGGCCGCGTCACCGGGTTTGCCGAGCAGCTGCTCGCCGACCGCGGCCACCTGATCGCTCCCGATCACGAGAGCGCCGGGGTGCAGCCGCGCAACCGCCTGCGCCTTTGCGAGCGCTAGACGGAGCGAGTGGTCGGCGGGCGACTCTCGGTCGAGGTGTTCCTCCGGCACCCCCGGTGCGATCGACTCGAACGCGAGTCGAAGGCGCGTCAGGAGCTCCCGGCGATAGGGGGAGGTCGAGGCGAGGATCAGCGGTGGGAGGATCACTGGGCGACCTTGAATCGCCTCCGAGAAAACAATGGCTTAGCCCCAAATCCGATTTTTGACTTGGAGAGAGTCGATACCTATTATACGCGCCCCATGGCGGGCCCCCCCTCGAAAATCGCGCATGTGATAAATCGATGCGGATCGATCGGTCGCCGAAAGCGCGCCCTCGCGGGGTGGTATCGTGGCGCGCGGAATTTCCCGGAGTGTTAGTTGCCGGCCTGGTCGAGACCGCTCGAGGTTGAGCGGCTGGCCGACGGTGGAGCCGACGTCGACTTTACTGTCCCGCTCGCCGAGCTCGGCGGACTGCGCTCGGCGCGCGCGGGCGTGGCGGGCAGCGTACACGGGAGCGCGCACTTCGGGCGCGAGGCGGGCGTTGCCGTCGCCGAGCTCACCTTGAGCGGCACGGCGACGCTCGTGTGCCAGCGGTGCATGGGATCGATCGAGCTGCCCGTTCGGAGCGTCGTGCGGGTGGCCCTGGTCGGCTCCGAAGAGGAAGTCGGCCGCGTGCCCGGGGATCTCGAGCCGATGCTGGCTCCCGGCGGCCGCATCAGCATCGGCGAGCTCGTCACGGAAGAGATGCTGCTGGGCCTCCCCGCCGTTGCGCTGCACGGGGACGATGCAGGGTGCGGGGCGGCCTCGCTCACCGCCGGCGCGCCGGGTCGCGCCGCCGAGGCGACGCACCGGCCGTTTGCGCGCCTTGCGGAGCTGTTGAAACGTTAGAGTCGTCGAATCGAGTCAGGAGCATGACACATGGCCGTTCAAAAGAGCCGTAAGACACCCTCGCGACGCGGGATGCACCGTTCACACGATGCGCTCGCGCGGCCGGCGCTGTCGACCGATCCGCAGTCGGGCGAGACCCATCTGCGCCACCGGATCACGCCGGATGGCTTCTACCGGGGCCGGCGCGTGCTCGAGAAGCCCGCCGAGACCGAAGACAAGGAATAAGCCCCGGACCTCCCCGCGGCGACCAAAAGGGGCTGCGTGCTGCCGGTTGCGATCGACGTAATGAGCGGCGACCACGAGCCGCGTGAATACCTTGCGGGCGCGGTGCGCGCCCTGCGTGCGGATCCCGAGCTGCGGACCCAGCTGGTCGGCGACCCGCAGCTGATATCCGCCGCTCTCGCAGGCCTGCCCGAGCCGGTGCGCAGCCGTGCCACCGTGGTCCCCGCCTCGCAGGTGGTGTCGATGCAGGAGAAGCCGCGCGAGGCGATCCGCCACAAGAAGCAGTCCTCGATGCGAGTGGCCGTCGACCTGGTGCAGGCCGGAACTGCCTGCGCGTGCGTGAGCGCCGGCAACACCGGTGCGCTCACCGCGATTGCGCACTTCGTGCTGGGGACCCTCCCCGGCGTGGAGCGCGCCGCCATCATCTCGGCGATCCCCGCCGCGCACGGACACACCCACATGCTGGATCTGGGCGCCAACACCAAGGCGACCCCGGAGCAGCTGCGCCAATTCGCCGCCATGGGAGCCATCATCGCCCGCGACGTGTACGGCGTGGCGAACCCGCGCATCGGTCTTCTCAACATCGGCGAGGAGGACATGAAGGGACACGAGCTGGTGCAGGCGGCGCAGGCCCTGCTCGCGCGCAGCGGGCTCAACTACGTGGGCTTCGTGGAAGGCGACGACATCTTCTCCGGCGACGTCGACGTCGTCGTCACCGACGGCTTCACCGGCAACGTCGCGCTCAAGACCATGGAGGGCGTCGCGGGGCTGATCGCGGATCGGATGCGTCAGGAGTTCCGGGCGTCCTGGCTCGACCGCCTCGCCGGTGCGCTCGCCGCTCCGGTGCTGCGCCGCGCGGCGGCCGGGCTCGATCCGCGCCGTTACAACGGCGCCTGCATGGTGGGCCTCGACGGGATCGTGGTAAAAAGCCACGGTCGCGCCGACGGAGTTGCTTTCGCGCGCGCGATCGGCACGGCCGCGCTGGCGGTACGACATGCACTCACGACGCACATCGCGCAGGCAATGCACGCGCAAGGCTCGACCACTTGATTCACTCGCGCATCACCGGCACCGGCTCCTACCTGCCCGAGAAGGTGATCACCAACTTCGACCTGGAGAAGATGGTCGATACCAGCGACGAGTGGATCCGCAGCCGCACCGGCATCGAGCGCCGTCACGTGGCCGCGGACGGGGAGACGACGGTCGATCTGGCGGAGAAGGCGGCCCGCCGGGCGCTCGAGGCGGCCGGGGTCGCGCCGGCGGACGTCGACTTCATCGCCTTCGGCACGACCACCCCGGATCTGGTGTTTCCCAACTGCGGCAAAGCGCGCGCTCGTGATCGGCGCCGAGACCCTGTCACGCATCACCGACTGGAAGGATCGTTCTACCGCTGTGTTGTTTGCCGACGGCGCGGGCGCGGTGGTGCTCGAGCCGAGCGCGCAGCCCGGGCTGCTGTCGACTCACCTGCACTCGGACGGCCAGTACAAGGACCTGCTCTATTGCGCAGGTGGCGTGTCGACGGGTATCGACGGGCGCCTCACGATCACCATGGCAGGGAACGAAGTGTTCAAGGTCGCGGTTCTGAAGCTCGGGGCCGCGGTGGAAGAGGCACTGGCGGCCAACGGGCTCGACCGCAGCGCCATCACCTGGCTGGTGCCGCATCAGGCCAACATCCGCATCATCCAGGCGACTGCGCGCCGGCTCGACCTGCCGATGGAGCGGGTGGTCGTGACCGTGCAGGACCACGGCAACACCTCCGCGGCCTCGGTACCCCTCGCTCTCGACGTCGCGGTGCGCGACGGCCGCATAAAGCGAGGCGACCTGCTGCTGCTCGAGGCCTTCGGCGGGGGATTTACCTGGGGTTCGGCGCTCGTGCGCTACTGATCCGCGCCGCACGGCGCGATGCGTGACTCGAGATGCGCTGCGCCGCAGCCCGATGCGGGTGCGCGCGTCCAAAAAAAACGCCGCGCGCGGCGCGCGGCGTTTCTGATTCCTGTCCGGAGCGGGCGCTTACTTCGACACCGATCGCTTGAACATCCGGTCGATCTTCTCGTTAGTCGCGTCGCAGCAGGACTGGCTGGCATGGGCCGCCGCCACCGCCTGATTGGCGGTGCTCTGCGCGCCGCTCGCCGCCTGGCTGGCCGACTGGGCCGCGCTGCTCGCCTGATCGGCCGAGCTCTTCGCCGCCGCCACGTCGCCCTGCACCTTGGCCAGCTGGGCTTTCAGGTCCGCCACTTCGGCCTGCATGGGCTTGATATCCGTACAGGCCGCCAATCCCACCGTCGCTACCACGGCAGCCGCCGCCTTCACAACGCTCGCGCACTTCATAAACGTCCCCTTTGGGTTGTTGATTCGGGAGGTCCTAATTACCGATGCAACGGCAGTGAGCAAGCTTCCGCCGTCGATCGCTGGCCGGCAACTGAATCAAATTTGACACGGGAATGCAACTCCAGACACGCGACTTGTCTTCTGTTCGCGACAGTTTGGTCAGCGCGCAGGTGTCAGCTCGCGTGTGTGTTTGCGACGGCTTTGTGGGCGGTGGGTGCGGCTCGTCTCGGACGCTCGGCGACGGCGAGTTGCTGCACGGCCGCTCCAGGCGCGCGTGCGGATCGAGATCTCGAGTTTCATTCACGCGGTGTTCAGCTTCGTGCGCGACCGGCGCGGAGTTGCACGTGACGGGCCAAGCTGCCGGCGAGACGTTGATGCGCGTATCGGAAATGCCGTGGCGTTGATGAGAGCTCATGAAGGGATGAGAAAGCTCGTGAAGTGAGGGAGGGAAACACCTGAGGGGCGTGGGCTCTTGCGGGGAGCTCCGATCTGGATATAATTACAGTTGCTGTATATATAAACAGGCAGGCTCAGAATGTCCGACCTC
>WNGP01005845.1_pt1 | contig 14003 bp, 12 predicted proteins | sample 5407671 | NCBI WGS metagenome assembly WNGP01 (sample SAMN13153381, study PRJNA577476) | soil metagenome | isolation source: 40 cm soil or saprolite under Garry oak tree replicate 2 | place: USA:California | collected 2016-06-15 | reverse complement strand
TTGAAACCCATCTGCTTCTCTGGGGCGGGCAAGCCGCTGGGATCGTCTGTCCGATCCATCCCTGCGCACCTCTTGACCAGGTTATAGCACTGGTGCGAATGGTGGAAGCAAAGGTCCTCGTGGCACCGGGGCCGGAAATGAGTCAAGGCCTGTGGCGCAAGGCGGAACTGCTCGCGATGCGAGGTGAAGAGCATCACCGTGGTCCTCCAAGTTCAGGGACCAGGGAACGAACGGGATGCCATCTCTGCCTTCGATGCCCTGTTGGCTGATTACCAGGCGTCCTGCCTCCTCGCTGGGCGCGAGATTGCTCCCGATGACATCGCGATCTACTTCCCCACCAGAGACACGACTGGGGCACCCAGCTTCGTGCCTCTGACCCACGGGGCTCTGCTGTACGCGGCCTGGGCGTTCGGCCTCGTGAGCATGCTCGCGCCGGAGGAGGTGCTCCTGCGCGGTCTCTTGCGCTTTTTCCAGGGGTGGTGGTGGCCAGCGGCTGACTCATAGGCCACCTGGGTTGACCCCCTGAAGAATCAGGTGAGAATATCGATTCCCGCCTGTTTCTTGCATGCTCATTTTCCACAGACAGCGAACAATTGTGGTACCAATTTCGAGGTTTTAGCTTGCAGCCTCCTGGGTCGCCTCTTCTCCCTCTTTTGTCACATTCACGCGCAAAGGCCGGAGATTCTCCAACGAGCGCCCCGGTTGCGGTGCGAACTGATACTTGCCAATGAGGTTGATGTGCTCCCAGCCCAGTGGCGCGATATGTGCGACGGTTGTCTCTGAGATCTCTTCGCCCTGCCTACGCAGCGTCGCGAACGCCTCGGTCAGATAAATAGTATTCCAGGCTGCAATGGCTGCCATCAGCAAATGCAAGCAAATTGCCCGATGAATCTGATCTTCTAGAGCGCGATCACGTAGCTCCCCTAGACGACCAAAGAAGAGCTGGCGGGCGAGCGAGTGCAACGCTTCCCCTTTGTTAAGACCAATCAGAATGCGGCGGCGGAACGCGGCATCGCGAAAATAGTCCAGCAAGAAGGAGGTCCGTTCGAGCTTGCCGAACTCGGTGAGCGCTCTCGCCACCTGATTTTGGCGCGGGTAGGCTGCCAGTTTGCGCATCAGCAGCGAGGCGGACACGGTCCCGTGACGAATGGATGAAGCGACGCGCCGCATTTCATCCCATTGCTCAATGATAAGCTTCTTGTTGACCTGATCGAAGAGCAGTGTTTTGAGCGGTTCAGACGTTCCCACAGCATCGAGCAGATACAGTTTCTTCGAGAGGGCGTCACCGATGCGTGGGGCAAAGCGGAAACCAAGCAACGTTGCCAGGGCAAACACCTGCTCGGTACTTATGTAGACACTTGACACCCTGTCGAGCATTTGTTCGTACTAAGAACAGGTGTTTCGGAGTTACAGAAGGAGCAAGTACACCATGCGAGTCCAGCGTATCCAGCTCACGAATGAGCCCGATTTTTCCTTTGAACTCTTAGACGACGATAACCAGCTCATACCCATTGTTTCCGGCTTCATGAGCCATCTCCATGCCCGCGGTTTCTCACCAAATACGCAGGCTGCCTACGCCTACGATCTGCTCCACTTCATGTCCTTTTTGAAGGAACAACGACTCACCTACCTCGAATTCACTCCAATGCATGCATTGGACTTGCTCGCTTACCTACGAGCTATTCCAAGCCGGAGGCAAGGGAGCCGACTGAGCATCGTTCTTTGCACGACTGAAGCGGGGAGGTCCACTACCCATCTCTCTGCTGCCAGCATTAATCGTATCCTTGCTGCTGTGTCCTCCTTTTATGAATACCTCATCCTTTCTGGACAATTGATCGGCTCAGAGAATCCCATCCAAAAGGTGAACGATCCGGCCACTGCGCGAGTTTCTGAGCACCATCGACCTTTTATGGGTCACGCTTCTCGGCAACGGCCCATTCGCCGCGTGGTACGTGTCAAGACGGTTCAGCGAGTTCCTCGACCCATGAGCGAGGAGCATATCCAGCAGCTCCTCGGCTCGCTGCGAACTCTCCGGGATAAGGCGATGATTTTGTTAATGCTGCAGGGCGGACTTCGCCCTGGTGAAGTGCTCAACCTGCACCTGGAGGATATTCAATATGGACGCAGGCGAGTGATCATTCGCTATCGCGATGATCATCCAAAGGGAGTGCGCACTAAATCCCGACGCGAGCGAGTCGTGGATCTGTATGAACCAGAGGCATTGCTGACCGTCAGCACCTACGTGATGCAAGAACGACCCTCCGACACCGACAGTTCCCACGTTTTTCTCGTCGGTGGTCGAGGGCAACGGCGACACGAACCCCTGGGGTATCATGCGCTGGTGAAATTGTTTGAACGACACTGCGAGCGGCTGAGTATCCGTGATCCCTGGATGACCCCTCATGCCTTGCGCCACACGCATGCGACTCGAATGTGGGAGGGAGGTATGCGCGAGCTGGCACTGCAGAAGCGCTTAGGCCATGCTTCGCCGGAATCAACGAGGCTCTACACCCAGGTCTCCGATCCGATGGTCGTAGCTGAATATCGTCGAGCGCTCGGACAGGAGGGACAGTCATGACTACTCCTGCCCACAAGCCTACAGATGCGTTTCTCACACCACGTCATGCCAGCGAGGAAGAATATGCCGCCTTTGTTCTTGCCTATCACGGGAGTTTGGGGTCCCAAAACTACTACCTGCAACTCCGACGCGCTTTTGTCGAAGCGTACCCTGATCTCTCCACCTGGTTTGCGGCTCCTCTGTCCGAACGGGTCGGGAGATTGCGTCGCCACCCACGTTCGGAACTGATTGGACGCGTGTCGTATCGCGCCCGCCCCTATCTGTTTTTTCTGGCTTTACGTGGCTATGCCACCTTTGATTGGGATTGGCTCATCGGGATCTCCAACATTCATCTCTGGGAGATGCTCCCATTTGCCAACCGTTCCTCAGATATGGAGCAACTCATCGAGGAAGCGGTAGGGCTGGGGTACAACCGACTTTCTTCTTCCCAGGATTTGCACTGGGTGGTAAGCCGCATTTTTCTCCATACAGGAATCTGGCAAGTCGAGGCTATTACGGAAACAGCCTGTGATGAGCTGGCCGAGGCCTGTCGTGCCTTGGGAGAACGTGCTGATATTGCGTACTTTCATGGATCTGCTGAGGAGTACCAGCGACGAGCGCGCAAGAGTTATCTTACCGCCATCCATCGTTTGAAAGTTGTCCTCTACCATCGCGGACAAGCAGCAACAGAACCGTGGAAGATCATGCCAAAGTACGCAGCGCCTTCTCCTGGACATCCGCGTATGCTCGCCATGATCGCCCGCTACCTCACTGCGCGCAGCCTGACCAGCCGTCCAGGGACCATTACGCGACTAGAGGTGTCCTTCCGCCGCTTCATGCAGTGGTTGAGCCAGGCGTACCCTCACATCGAAACATTCGCGGAGGTCACACGAGACCATCTTTTGGAGTTCGCTGAATGGCTCTCTTCCCGGAAAGGAATGCATTCGGGACAGCCTCTCAGTACGCTCACCAAGCGAGGAAACCTCTGTGCTTTATCTGTCTTTTTCCGTGATACGGCGAGTTGGGAGTGGGAGGATGTGCCTGGCCGCCCCCTGCTCGGTGTTGGGGATTTACCCAAATTGCCAGAGCGTGTCCCACGCTACGTTCCAGAAGATGAGCTGGCACGACTCATGACGGCTATTCGCGCCCTGCCTTGTCCCTATCAGCGGACAGCGCTCCTCATTGCGCGCTGGAGTGCACGAAGAGGCTGCCACTGCGATCCGCGAGATCCAGGCGCTCCGTTGTACAGAGGATCGAGGGCTGCGCGATACGCAGACAGGAGTGGAAACCCGCTATCTGTTTTTGCATCTGGGGAGGCTCTACTCTTACTACTACCTGTTTGAGCAAGCCTTACAACACGCGTGTGAAGCGGCAGGGCTCCTCGATGGGCAAGGAAAACATACCATCCATGCCCATCGGCTTCGCCACACCGTGGGTACACAACTTGCCGAGCGAGGAGCAAAGTTACATACGATCATGAAAGTCTTAGGCCATACCAGTGTTTCCATGACCCTGGTCTATGCCCAGATCAGTGACCGGGAGGTCCTCAAGGATTACCAGGCGGTCCTGGGCCCTGGTGCGACCCTTGCAGGGCCCTTTGCCGAGACCCTCCAATCTGGGGAATTACCAGCCGCATCAGTAGACTGGCTCAAGTCAAATTGGCTCAAGACCGAGCTAGAGCTCGGCAGGTGCTTGCGCCTTCCACAAGAAGGTCCCTGTGAGTGTGACCTCTACCTCACGTGCGCCAAATTTGTGACGACTCCGGCGTACGCACCGCGCTTGCGTCGTCGTTTGTGTATTGAACAGGAACTCATCGAGGATGCTCAGGATCGTGGTTGGCAACGCGAGGTCGAGCGGCATCACTGTACCATTCGGCGGATTGAGCAATTGCTGATCAATTTGGGCGAGCCACTTGATGGGCCGAGAGCAACTGATTGAAGTCTTCTCTCTGCTGTTGCATAACTCCATTGATAAAGAGTTATGCAACAGCAGGAGGGGATGCGACGTACCCCTCGTAGGTGACGCTGAAGGATGTTGCATAACTCATGACGCATCGAGTTATGCAACAGAGAGGACGGACCGATGCCACAGCCACGTCTGTACACACGGATCGAATATATCAAAGCGACCGAAGATCGCTATCTGCTGCTGGATGCGAACAATGAGGAGGGGAGAGCGACATCCATGGACCACCTCCAATATGATTCCCCAGAGTGGTTTGCCTGGCTGGAGACGCTAACCTCGTTTCATTTTGCAGGCAAGCAGGGGTTCTTTACGGCCCGCAAAGATCAGAAGAAGCGAGGAAAGGGCTATTGGTATGCCTACCGAAAACACCGGAACAAGCTCTTCATCAGCTACCTTGGGACCACTGAGAGGCTCACCTTGGCTCATCTTGAAGAAGGGGCAGCCGTTCTGACACAAAAAGTGTTGCATAACTCACAATCTGACGAGTTATGCAACGCCGATTGACTTCTTTGAAATATCATGCTACTCTGTATGACATACCTCAAGAAGTGTCTACATAACCGTACTGCCCCCAGTATCGGTGTAATGCTCGCGAATATGCAAGTCGCTCTCATGATGGCACAGTGCGTCGATCACATACAGCGCCTCCTCGTTCGTCCCAATGACCTGTGGCTTGCCAAAAGGCATCCAGATGTCAGCTGCGTGGACATAGATGTTGGTTCCTCGCCCAACGCCAAAATATTTGGCATTGTGCTCGGCATTGGCCGCTTTCACCCCCACGGACATGCGCATGCCATCAGAGGATGAGGTGGTTCCATCCCCCCAGGCCCGCGAGAGCGGTGCAGAGAGGACAAAGTTATCCAAACAGGCCAGAGATGCGAGCAACGTCTCCTCACGGATATGCCAATCCACCGACCAGGAAAGTTGGCGATAGGTATAGGGACACGACTGTTCCATCTTGGTGAGCCCCAGGTTCATGCCCATGCCCATCAGAGTGGCAACAAGGACCAGTTTCTCGTCGCCCACCGGGGCATCACCGCTGGTCAGGTGGGTCAAGGGCCGCAGAAACCCCGTCCAATTGTCCAACTCCAGCAGCAGATCGGGAAGCGTGATCTGAGGCAGCATGTCATAGACGCGTGGTCTCAGGCGTTCTAACTCTGCTGGGATCTCCTTTTCCAGCGGCGGCAGGTGCAGCTGACCCTTTTCATCCAGACACAGACTCCCCTCAACCTTTCCGATACTCTCCTGGAGAGCCACCAGCTTCTCAGCGATCTCTTGCTGCTTCGCTGCCAGATACGTTTCCGCTTCCTCGGTCACCGCCAGTCTGGTCTGGTTCTTCTGAACGAGTTGTGTAAAGTGTTCTTGGGGCAAGAGGTAGCCCTCGAAGGCCCGATAGCGTCGGCTCCCACCCACGGCGATATCTCCTGATCGCACGCGCCCTTTGAGTGCGTCAAAGGCTGCCGCCTCATAGTAGTTGGGAGCGATCTCGTCGCCTGTGAGCGCATGCTTGCGCCACCGCTCAGTGAGGTGTCCTAGAGGCGCGGTCATCTTGACCTTCTCCACGTTCTGTTCGCGGGCAGTGACACGCTTGCGGCGCTCTGCTAACTGCGAGACATATTCCAGTGCCTGGAGCGCGGGCTCGCTCCGACGCACCGGCTGGAAGTCGAGTGCCTGATAGAGGGAGAGCAGACTTTGCCGCATCGGGGTGTAGCGGGACTCGATGAGATCCAACGCATCCAGGTTTTCCGGTCGGAGCAGGCGCTTAGCGGAATCCACGGTAGCCTGAAGCTGCGTTTCTGAAACCTTCGCGAGAACCGCCGTGACAGGATCGTCCCCTTCCGTCCTGGCCAATAAAAAGGCTTCCGCGGCCTTCGTCAACACTGTCAGATGGCTATTCAGCGTGCGTGTATTGAGGCGGAAATGCTTCTCCTGCCGTCGTTCTCCCTTGCGCATCAGCTCTCCCAGCAGCTTATCGAATTGATCAAGCGCTTGATCGGTCAAATCCTGCGACAACTCAAAAAGGTGAGCCACCAACAGCGCATGCCGTCGTTCTGTTTTAAATTTCAGCAGCGGCTGAGTCTGATATTTGCTACACTTGCGCGCTAACTGCAAAACTCTGTTCTGATGCAGAGCGGGCGGCACCGCTGGCAGTTCCAATCCGCGCAGAAACAGTAAGCGTTCCACGATCTGCTTGACGCTTTTCGCCGAAGTCACTCCGGGAGGCTCCCGCAGCCAACTTAAACGTGTCGTTCCTCGTCGTCCGGCGTCTGCATACAACAACCCATCCAGCCGTGTGCGGTGTTCCAGGGTGAGGTCGGCTATAAGCAGGCGAAACAGCCGCTTCTCAGCAGCCTTGAGCACGATCCAGACCAACCGCTCTAGATGTATCAGCCCTGGGGCAATAATGCCCTCCGTGCGCAGCAGCTCCAGGGCCTGCTCGATCAACGGGACAGGACGGTCGCTTTCCATCGCCAGGGGAAGCAATTCACGGGCGAGCCACAAGTACTCTCGCCACCCACACTCACGGAACTTATATTTCTGGCGGATCTCATCCAGGTGCTCATACACGGTATTGTCACGATCACCATAGTGGGCAAAAGCGGAAGCTGGCACCTGCACTTGATCAGCAATCGCTATCAGCACGCGGCTTGGAATGCCCGCTACATCCTTCAAGGGGCGTCCGGGGAAACGTAACACTGCGAGCTGCACCGCGAAGCCAAGACGGTTATGATGCCGCCTCCGCTGGTTAATCAAGTCCAGATCCTTTTGCGTGAAGGTATAGTAGCGAGCAATCTCTCGATCGGAGAGTTCAGCCGGGATCTGGGTCAATGCGTGACGCTGCTCGGGGGTCAAATAGGTCGGGGTTCTTGAAGTGAAAGGCACGTTCTTCTCCACATACTCATGATTGACATTCTTGTATCATGAGTATGTGGGTGCTGTCAATGAAACCGCCTCTGATGGGACTGGAAGGCTATGTTTTCGGCTTAACGGGGAATGTTCGAGCTTATTTCAGCCCTGGGAAGTCTTAGCGGGGAAAATGGTACGAAAAAATGTTATGACCCCGAGTTGGGCCGCTGTGGTGAGCAGCTGCGCGTTCAGGTTGCGGGCCTCGTCGAGTTGGACATCGAGGGCATGGGGATCGCCCTGCTGGAAGCATAGGCCTGTCAGTGTTTTTTTGACGAAAAGATACGACGTACCATATAACTAGAATTCAAAATGAAAGTGGTGCAATGCCGCCCCTGATTTTCTCAGGTTGCCACAACAGGTAGCTCCCATCGATGATGAATCCCCATCTTATTCCCCAGACTTGACACATCTGCTTGAATTGGTTATCATTGTAATGAATGAACATTCAACTATGTGATTGTCTATTCGATCACAACAACGCAAGACAAGAGAGGCTCTGCCTCTGAAGGATCTGGCCAGCAACGCGCCTGTGCGTGGCATCACGCTTCGAGAAAGGAACAGCACATGGAATTTCCTCCTTTTCAATCAAGACAAGAGGTGGTGATTCATGCACCTCTCCAGGTCGTCTGGGAATTTAATCAGGACTTGACGAACATCGCTGTCTACCATCCGAGGGTCAAGAGGGTCGACCTCATTTCAGGGAAACGTCAGAGAGGCAATGGGGTCGCCTATCGGTGCTACCTCACAGATGGGAAAAATACGTGTGTGGAGAAAGATCTCGAAGTGGTTCCCATGGAAAGGATCGTCACGGCTTTACCCGAAGATACCATGGGGATTACCAAAATGCTCCCAGATTATCTGGTTGAAGCAAGATTGACGCCTGTGGCTTCGCATGAGACAAAAGTGGAATTCAGTCATTATTATTCAACGAAGTCTCTCAAGTCAAAACTATTCACTCTCATCGCAAAAAGGAAGATTGCACGAGATGCTCAAAACACTCTTGATGCGATGAAAAGAACGATTGAAAAACATCCGTAAGAGCTTTCTCAGACGCGCGTCGCGGCCAGGTATTCCAAAAGGAGCATACAACTATGGACAAGACACCTGATCCCATTCAAGAACTGGTGGCGGCTGCCCGGCGCAAGCAGATCCTGGATGCCGCCACCCAGGTGTTTGCCGAAAAAGGCTTTCATCGCGCCACGGTCAAAGAGATCGCCCGCGTGGCCGGCATCGCCGATGGCACCATCTACACCTACTTTGCCAGTAAAACGGAGGTGTTGTTAGGGATTCTCCATCGCCTCAATGAGTCAACGGAACGCGAGCAGCAACTCACGCCGGAGCGCGAGCAGGATCTGCGCGCCTTTTTCACCACGTACCTGCGCCAGCGCATGGCCCTGTTGTGGCCCAATGCGGAGGTCTTCCAGGCGGTCCTGCCGGAAATGCTCGTCAATGAGGAATTACGCGCATTGTATTACCAGCAGGTGCTGGTACCCACCTTCACCGTCGCCGAACACTCCTTGCGGACACAGCGTGGAGCAGGACAGGTACAAAGCCTCGATGTGTCTCTCACGGCTCGTGCTATCGCTGGCCTGCTTTTGGGACTGCTCACGCTCCAATTGCTCGGCGACGAGGTGATTGCCCAGCGTTGGGAAGAACTGCCAGAAGTCCTGACCTCCCTGCTGTTTGACGGCTTGCAACCGGGAAAGGAGACGACACACGAATGAAGAAATCGACTCGTCATTCTACGGGAATACGCCTGGAGAGGGCCGTGATCGCCTTTTTCATCCTCGCTGCCCTCAGCCTGCTTGTGGTGTATCTCGCTGATCCAGCGATCTATGCCCAATCGCTCTCGCTCACATCCTCTCCGGCTGACCGCTATCCTGTTCCAGTGACGCTGTTCCTGGTCGGTGTTCTCGTGCTGATCACCCTGCTCAGCTTTGGGGTCGTTCGCCATTGGCGTTGGCTCTTCTGGTTGATTCTCATTGCCTGGACTTCCTCAGTTATTCAGATCCCAGTTGAAGGGTTGCAGCTCCTTGGCGTTTTCCCCAATCCCTCTCCTGTCTGGTATAGCCTGTTTCGAGGGGGAGTCGGGTTCATTGAACTGGGCTTTGCTTTCTGGATGATCCAGACCTATCGGCATCAAGGTGTCTGGGCAATGGGAAGGAAAAAAGAGAGCTGACACACCAGGAGAATGGTGAGAACATATGATTTTGGACGGACGAGGGAGTGATACATTATGACGAAGAAACGCCCTGACATAGCAACTACACCCGTGAAATCAAGAGTGCCAGTTGACGTGACCGACGCCACGTTCAAAGCCAATCCGTTTCCATTTTACGCACAACTCCGCGCCGCTTCCCCTGTTTTCCTGGTGAAGCTCCCTACCAAACAGCACGCCTGGCTCATTACACGCTATGACGATGTCCTCACTGTCTTGAAAGACGAACGTTTTGCAAAGGACCGCCGCAATGCTATGACACCTGAGCAATTGAAAAAGTTGCCCTGGATTCCGCCCATGTTCAAGCCGCTTGAGCACAATATGCTTGACCTGGACAGTCCAAACCATACCAGACTGCGAGCACTCGTCCACAAAGCATTCACGCCACGTCTGATCGAGCAGATGCGGGGCCAGATCCAGGCGTTGACCAATGAATTACTGGAGAGAGCAGCGCTGGGCGGCGGCATGGATGTCATTGCTGATTTCGCACTGCCACTGCCGCTCACCATGATCGGGCGCATTTTGGGGGTGCCTGCCCAAGACAATCAGAAGTTTCATCGTTGGAGCAAGACCTTGATTTCAGCGGGAACCAACCGAAATCTCCTGGTACTCATTCCCTCTATCATGAGCTTTATGGGATACTTGAAGAAGCTCATTAAGGAGCGACGTGCACACCCCAAAGACGATCTGGTCACGGCACTGGTTCAAGCCAAAGACGGAAGCGATCAATTGAGTGAAGATGAAATTCTGGCCATGATCATTCTTCTGCTGGTGGCGGGTCACGAAACAACGGTGAACCTGATTGGCAGCGGCACACTCGCCCTGCTGGAACATCCTGACCAGTTGGCAAAGCTGCAAAGTGAGCCTTCCCTCATCAAGACGGCGATTGAAGAACTGCTACGCTTTGTGTGTCCAGTTGAAATGGCAACCGAACGATATACTCGCGAAGAGATCACGATTGCGCAAACCCCTATTCCACGTGGTGAACTGGTCCTGGCAGTGATCGGGTCGGCAAATCGTGACGCCAACGCTTTTGACCATCCTGATTCACTGGACATCACCCGCACGAACAACAAACATTTGGCGTTCGGCCACGGTGCGCATTTCTGTCTTGGTGCTTCACTGGCCCGACTCGAAGGGGAAATCGCCATAAGCACGCTGATTCAGCGAATGCCCAATTTGCGTCTGAGTCTTCCACCAGATCAACTTCGTTGGCGTGGCACGTTCCTCCTTCGTGGATTGGAGGCACTCCCAGTGTCGTTCTAGTTTGGTTGCCTTGTCTGTCAATCCAAACTTTCAACTGATCGGTTTTCTCATAATTCTCCTGCTGGGTCGGTTCTCTCATCTGTGGCCCCACCAGGAGAATTCAATAGAATAAAGTTTGGATTGACACTTCATACCGGTTCTCGGACCGGTTTGGTGATGCTGAAATCATTTCCAGTAAGGCGTCTGGCGAGCCGAAGCATTGAATGAGACAAGCCTCACTCTCTATGGTTCCTCAGCGTAGTGGAACGACGTTGAAGCTGAAGAAAGGTTCCTGAAAAGGAAGATAGATGCTCACCTCGGAGGAGGCGTTTGGACCTTGGCAACTAAGAGCATAAGGTGTTTTGCAAGCGGAGAAAAGCCGAGGTGTCCGGCGGCAGCGCCAGCATCTTCGGAGTGCCAACTTCTCAAGCAGCAGGCAAGAAGCGGTGTTGCAGGTAAGAGAGTCCAGCTCGACCATACGCTTCTCGTTTGATGAGCTTGAGACGGTTGATGTGTCCTTCCACAGGCCCAGTCCGAGAACCCCTTACGTAGCATTACCCCAATATTCAAGTCACGGATGTTTGGCATGAGTCATCCACAAGTGGATGAGTTGCGTTACTATTGTGTATATTTCTCAATCGTAATGCATGTTGCTCCCCTATTTCTCCACCCAATTCACAACTGCCTCGCGACCGCTTTCTCCTACACTAAGCTCAGAGGATAGGTAACAGATCAGCTTGCACCTTGAGCGCGATGTGTTCCCGGCGCATCAACTCACTGAGAGGTTATGTAGTGAGGTTCTACATGTTCTCCTCACTGGGATTCCCTTCTCTTGCACCTTCCCTAGCGATTTTGTTGCTGTGTCGTTCAAATAGGTAGAAGAAACACGAAGGAGAACACTTGGAGATGTCAGTCATCGACGGTGTCCGGCCACATGTGCAGGGCAAATTCATCTTTGCCGGCAATGAGAAGGTGTATGTCCGCGGTGTCACCTATGGGACCTTCTGTCCAGATGAGGATGGTAATGAGCATCATGATCCAGAAGTTGTCGAGCGAGATTTCGCCCAGATGGCTGCACATGGTCTTAACGCGATCCGCACGTACACTGTGCCACCCCGCTGGCTCTTGGATGCTGCGCAGCGTCACAACCTCCGCGTTATGGTAGGCTTGCCCTGGGAACAACATGTTGCCTTCCTTGACAACAAGAAACGTGCCCAATCGATAGAGGAGCGGGTGGGCAACGGGGTGCGTGCCTGCGCCAATCACCCAGCTGTCCTTTGCTACGCGATCGGCAACGAAATCCCGGCCTCCATTGTGCGTTGGTACGGCCATCACCGTGTAGAGCGTTACCTTGAACGACTCTACCGGACCGCAAAAGCTGCGGATCCCGACGGCCTCGTCACCTACGTGAACTATCCCTCCACCGAGTATCTACAGCTCTCCTTCGTCGACCTTATGTGTTTCAACGTCTATCTCGAGGCGCAGAAGCACCTCGAGGCCTACCTTGCCCGCCTCCACAACATCGCGGGCGACCGGCCGCTGCTCCTGGCGGAGATCGGGTTGGACAGCCGCAGGCACGGCGAGGACAGCCAGGCACGCGCTCTCGACTGGCAGGTTCGAACAGCATTTGCCGCCGGGTGCGCTGGCGCTTTTGTGTTTGCCTGGACGGATGAGTGGTATCGGGGTGGCTACGAGATCGAAGATTGGGATTTCGGCCTCACCGGTCGGGATCGGCAGCCAAAACTAGCACTGGCCGCCGTGCGCAACGCATTTGCCGAAGCGCCCTTCCCGCCAGACCGGCCCTCTCCGCGTATCTCCGTGGTCATTTGCAGTTACAACGGGCAGCGCACCATTCGCGATTGTTTGGAAGGCCTGCGGAAAGTGGACTATCCGAACTTCGAAGTGATCGTCGTCAACGATGGCTCGACCGATACCACAGCGACGATTGCCCATGACCATGGCTTCCGGGTGATCAGCACCGAAAATCGTGGCCTGAGCCATGCTCGCAACGTTGGCATGGAAGCGGCCACAGGTGAGATCGTTGCCTATATCGATGACGATGTGCGACCTGATCCACACTGGCTGGCCTATCTCGCGGCCACGTTCCTGAGTACGGAGCACGCTGGGGTGGGCGGTCCGAACATTGCGCCCCCTGGCGACGGACTTATTGCCGATTGTGTCGCCAATGCACCAGGCAACCCCGTACACATCCTCCTTTCCGATCAAGAGGCGGAACACATTCCAGGCTGCAACATGGCCTTTCGTAAAACCTGCCTTCAAGCGATCGGCGGCTTCGATCCCCAGTTTCGCATTGCGGGCGATGATGTCGATGTCTGCTGGCGGCTGCAACAGTGCAGCTGGACGCTGGGCTTCAGCCCCGCCGCCATGGTCTGGCACCATCGGCGCAACTCGGTGCAAGCCTATTGGAAGCAGCAAAAGAACTACGGGAAGGCCGAGGCCCTGCTGGAAAGGAAGTGGCCTGAGAAGTACGGTCCCTCAGGCAATCTTCTATGGGCCGGACGGCTCTATGGTAAGGGACTCACCCAGATGCTTGGTCAGAAGAGACGCATCTATCATGGTACATGGGGCAGTGCACTCTTCCAGTCCATCTACCAGCCGCCATCAGGCGCGCTGGCATCGCTGACGCTGATGCCTGAATGGTACTTGGTTTTCATCGCTCTCGCTGCACTTGCTCTGCTCGGGATCTTCTGGACGCTGCTGCTCCTCGCCCTGCCCCTGCTCGCCCTGGCAGTCAGCGCCCTCCTCGTCCAGGCTGCTCTGAGCGCGCTCCATGCTTCCTTCACGAGTACACCCAACTCTCGCGTCGCCTGGCTGAAGCTGCGTAGCCTGACGGCATTCCTGCACCTGCTCCAGCCGCTGGCGCGCCTGTGCGGTCGTCTGCGCTATGGCCTCGCCCCTTGGCGGTTGCGTGGTGCATCCGGTTTCTCGCTGTCCCGACCGCGGACGTCTATTCCTACAGTTGTAGATGAGTAGTGAGAGCGCTTCGGCGCTTGTAATGACACACTCGCGCAAGAGCTTGATGCGCGCGTCGCCAGCATGACCAGGCGAGATGGTAAGCAAAAGAGAGAGACGATTTGCCAACGAGGCGAA
>WNGP01003059.1_pt1 | contig 14004 bp, 9 predicted proteins | sample 5407671 | NCBI WGS metagenome assembly WNGP01 (sample SAMN13153381, study PRJNA577476) | soil metagenome | isolation source: 40 cm soil or saprolite under Garry oak tree replicate 2 | place: USA:California | collected 2016-06-15 | reverse complement strand
AGCCTAACGATACGCTCGGCCCGCGTGGCAATCAATCTGTTGCAGGGACGACCGTTTCGCTGCGTTACTGCGGACTCGGCCTCCTCGTCGACATCCAGAGGTCCTGGGCGCCGTAACCACCGGCCCGGTTCGACGTGAAGATCAGCGTCCGGCCGTCGCGCGAAAGATTCGGTTGCGAGTTGATGTCCGGCGTGTTGATTGGCGCGTCCAGGTGGACCGGGGCGGACCAGGCGTCGTGCACGCTCTGGCGCGTGAACCTCCAGATGTTGAAGCTGCTGCCGAACCCACCAGCGCGGATTGAGGACAACAGCAATTCCAGCCCATCGGTGCGCACCGCCACCTTTTGGTCGGCGCCCGTGGGGTCATTCAATTCGGACACAGCGACGGCAGGACCAAGCGGCTCGCCGTCATTTGAGAGCGCGACTCGGTACACGTCGAGGCTGCCGCCCGCAGGCGTCCGGTTGAAATACAAGACTGCGTTGGGCTCGCCGCCCTCCCGAACGTAATACGAGCCGTTCTCCGCCCCCGCCGTATTCACGTCTGGCCCAAGATTCACAGGCTCGCCCCAGACCTCACCATCGGCGCCGGTGCTCACACGATGCGACACGTAAATGTCCGCGCCGCCAAGACCACCGGCGCGCGCGCTGAAGAAAAACAGCATACGCCCGTCGTCCGAGATTGTAGGTGCCCCTTCGACCGCGTCGCTGTTGATCGGACTCCCGAGATTGAACGGCGTCCCCCACTCGCAGGGCAGGCACTGGCGCTCCGACACATAGATGTCGTTGTTGCCGAGTCCACCCGCTCGATTGGACACGAAGTAGAGCGTGTGCGCATCGGGTGAGAGACCGGCGTTCCCGTCGAGCGCGCTCGTATTGATTACCGGGCCGAGATTCACCGGTTCGGACCACTCAGAGCTTGCAAAACGGTCGGCTGCGATCGCGAATCCCATCGGGTCGGCTTCGGACCGGCACGCCGCGAAGATGACGACCAACGGTATGGCAACCAGGGTGGTTCGATTCGTGTTCATACGAGCTTCCATGTGAAGGTCAGCAGCTTCCGCTTGTCCCCGTCTGGACCACCAAGAGCTAGGGCGCTTCCCGACATCACGGTGTACTCGCGGTGGCCACGTTGGACGGTGCGGAGGACCATCCCCACCCCGCGTTGTAGGACCGGACTCGATAGCTATAGGTTGTACCACCGTGCACGCTCTTGTCGCTGAAGGTTGTTGCGTTAGCCGCGCGAGCCCAGCCGAGTCCGACGAAGCTCCCGTCGCTGCAGGCAGCGGCATCGCCCTGGCAGCGCTCGATGAAAGCCCCGTCGTTGGGGATCTTGTTTGTCCAGACGAGATCGATCTGGCCGGCCACAGCCGCCGACGCGGTGAGATTCGAGATCGTCGCCGGCGCCGCGGTGTTTGAAAGATCCGAACGGCCACCATCCTTGATCGCGACCACGATGTAGCTGTAGTAGTAATCGTCGGAGTTGAGGCCGGAGGCACGATAGCTCGTTGCATTGGGCCCCACCGACGCCAACGGTAGATAATCGGTGTAACACGTGTCCGAATCGCAGTAGGAGTACACCCGATCTATTTCATAACCGTCTTCGACGGCCGAGTTATCGCTCCACGCGAAATCGATCGTGGTCTGATCGACGCCATTCGCTGAGAAGCCGGTGGGACCAGTGGGAGGGGTCGTGCAGGAGGCGTTCGACGGCAACGATTCACCCTTCACGTTGAATGCGATGGCGCGATAGCACACTTGCCGCTCGCTTGGCAGGTCTCCGTCCGAAAACGGCGACGCCCCGGTACCGGCAGTCACCCAACTCGCGCCGCCGTTGGTCGAACGCTCCACTCGAACGTCCGCATTCGCCGACCCATCTGACCACGTGATGGACACTGCGCTGCTGGCTTGCGGTTGCGCCGCAAGATTCATAGGCGCAACGGGTGGAATGGTGATGACCGTCACCCAGACGGTGTTCGATCCCGCCGACGATCCGCTGTCCTTCGTGGCATACACCCGATAGTAGTAGGTGCTGTCAGCCGACCACGAGTCGTGATAACTGGTCGCGTTGGCGGGCACGCTCGCTACTCGAGTAAACGATCCGTACGGAGTCCAGCGATACACCGCGAACCCATCCTCGATTGCCGAGATGTCGGTCCAGGAGAGGTCCACGCTCCCGTCGCTGGCGACCGAGGCCACCAGGTTCGCCGGTCCCTGAGGCAGCGCGGTGCAAGTGACGTTCGATGCGGCGGAGTCGCCGTACGAGTTGACGGCAAGCACGCGATAGCAGGCCGGCTGCTCCGCGGCGGGAGCTTTCTCGTCGTCGAATGTCGTGACATTCGCGCTCGTGATGCCGAGGCTCGTCCAGGGTCCGGTATCGATTGCGGCGCGTTCCACGCGGAATCCGGTCTCATTCGCTGAGTTGTCGATCCAGGTTACATGGATCGCGGGCCAGTTGAACCGTGGCGCCGCGTGTGCGTCCGATGGCGCCGCAGGGATTCGGCTGAGCGTCGTCGCGCAGGCGGTGTTAGAGAAATCGGAGTACGCCCGCGTCTTGCCGCTCTGCCCCTGTGTACTGTAGGCGCGGATTTTGTAGCAGTACTGGGTTGACGGCTCGAGCAAGTCGTTGCCTCCGGCGGTCGAATTCGGCCACGGGTAGGTCGTGAACAGCGAAAACGCTCCGGTCGGCCCAGTCGTCGATTTCCAGACTTCGTAGCCGCTCTCGTTCGTCGCGTTGCTCTGCCACGTGAAAAAGATCTGGTGATAGGAATCGACCGTGAGCGAAAGATTGCTCGGCGCGGCGACCGTGGCGGTCTTGGACACCGCGAAAAGGGGGGCGAGCGGATCGCGGTTCTCGCAGGCAGCGAGCAGAATCGCAATCATGCCCGGGATCACCAAAGGCAACCATTCGTTCCGTCCGCGCATACAAACTCCCCGAGAGAGTACGATGCGTTTGACGGACGACGCCTGGGTTCTTGCTCGGTCCCCTACGGCTGCCCGGCCACCTTCACCGGCACGCTGCTGTCGGTGATCGTACCGTTACCGAGCGCGCCTGCCTGGTTCGAGCCCCAGCAGTATGCGAGACTAGTAGTCGTCACCCCACATGTATGCCCACCGGCACTGCTCACTGAGGCGAATGTCAGACCACCCTGTACCGCCACGGGAGAATGGCGTTCGATTGTAGTGCCATCGCCAAGTTGGCCCGAATTAGAACCCCAACAGTACGCGGCGCCACCGGTTGTGACACCACACGTATGGTCCGCACCCGCGCTAATCGAGGCAAACATCAGTCCACCGGCGACAAGAACAGGGACGTGTCGCTCAGTCGTCGAACTGTCGCCGAGTTGACCCTCGAAGTTGGCCCCCCAGCAATAGGCCGCTCCCGTCGTGGTAAGCCCACAGGTGTGACCGTTGCCGGCGTTGAGGGACGCGTAGCTACCGCCGCCGCTAACGGCCACCGGGACATGACGCTCCGTTGTGGAACCGTCACCGAGCTGGCCCAAGTCATTCTTACCCCAACAGTACGCGGCACCGGACATGGTGAGACCACATGTGTGCGATCCTCCATTGCTCACCGAGACCGAGGCAAATGAGAGCCCGCCACTTACGGCGACGGGAGTGCTGCTGCTCGCTGTTGTGCCGTCGCCGAGCTCGCCGCTGAGATTTTGGCCCCAGCAATAGGCCGTGCCAGTCGTGGTAACGGCGCAAGTGTGAACGCCAAAGCCGCTCAGGGCAGCGAATGTATATCCACTAGCCACCGCGACAGGCAGAGTTCTCGGGGGATTGCCCCAGCCCCAGCAATACACTTTCCCTGCGGTAGTGAGACCGCAGGGACCTTCGGTCACCGACGAGAACCTGAGTCCTCCGGCCACCACTACGGGCACGGTGCTGCACGAGTACCAGGTGGCGTAGATGCCGCATTCGTTGTCACCCAGGGTCATTTCCATCAGCGGGCCTTGGGTGGATCCCATGCCAAGTTCGCCGCCCGAGTTTCCGCCCCAACAGTACGCCGCGCCATCGGTGGTGATCCCACAACTGCCGCTCACGGACGCCACATTGATGGCCCGGACCGTAATCACTGCCGTATCACTCGAGTTGTCCCGGGTTGCGATGATCCGAGTCGAGCCGACACTCACTCCCTTGACGAGCCCATTCGTGTCGACAGTGGCGATCGCAGGGTTATCGCTTCGCCAACTCACCGGGTATCCCGAAACGACCTGATTGTTGGACAATCGCAACGTGTCAAACAGCATGGCATATCCCGGCGCTGTCAGCGTTGCTGAGTCCGGCGAGACGCTCACGGTGAGCGGGGTTGCCGTAACCGTGATCGCCGCCGTCGCGTGTGCTGGGCCGCTGGTCGCCGTGATGGTAGCGCTCCCGGGGGTCACGCCAATGACCGTCGCTGTTACGAACCCGGGCTGGTTGATGTCGGGATCGTGTCCGACAACGGTCACACCCGGAGTATTGGAGGTCCAAATCACTCCACTGGTGGAGTAAGGCCACCCCGGGTATCTGGTCACTCGGCCTGCCGAGTCGCGTACCGTTGCTGTCAAGTAGATCGAGTCGTACGCGGATACGGTTGCGGACGTCGGCGTCAGAGTTACGGACGCCGCTGGGTGAGGCATCACAGAGACAAACACGTAGTCTTCCAGCGCTCCAACGCTGGCGCGGACTGTGTATTCGCCGTCCAAAATGGCGGTCACAAGTCCGGTCTGTGAGACCGTTAGACCGTCCTGGGTCGCCATGGACCATGTGACCGGTTGATCGGTAATGACATTCCCTGCGGAATCCCGCACGGTGGCGGTTAGCTGGAACGTTTCCCCAGTCAGGAGATCCAGCGTCGAGTCCGGTGACGTATGCAGCGATGCGGGCGGCCCGAGCGCGGCCTGACCGGTGGTGAACACCAGCGTATCTGCAGCGGCCAAGGCTCTGCCGTCGACGTCGTGCACTTGCGTAGTCGCGACCAGGCGATAGTCAGTGCCTGCAGCGAGCGGCGCGTCAGGCGTAAATGCAACGCTCACGTGAGTCGCATCGAGTGTCGGGTCGAGGAATCGCACCTGGCCTGCAATGGCGTTCGTCCCTTGCAACAGTTGGATCGTGGTTGGCGTCGCCGTGGCGCCATCAACGGGCTTGCTGAAGACGACGACGATCGGGGCGTTGAGCGGGTAATCGCGCTTCTTCGGCGGCGGCTCGGTACGCACGACGACCGGCGCGCGAAGGGCCGCTACAGCGACGAATGCGTGGAACACGGTCTGGTTGCCGGCGTCGATGACGCTCACATCGATCGAGTCGCCCATCTGGGCGGGGATTGCCAGTGGCCTGAACCCACCGTCACGCATCGTGGTGAGCAGGGAGACGCTGTTCCCCCGCCGTACTCGCACCAGCACGCCGCTCGGCACAGTTCCCGAGGTCATTCCCACATAGGCCACCGTATTATCACCGGCGTTCGATAGCGCCATCGTGCCGTTCGAGGCAAGCGTGGTGCCGGGCACTGGGTTCGAGACGATCAGTCCCTGGACCCGCGCCTCGCAGTCAGAGCACGGCCCGCTAGGACTATCCGAGCATGCCGGAACCAAGATCATGACGAGGAGCACACTCAGCAGTCTCTTGGACATTCGGAGCCTCTGGCAAAGGACCTGGCTGATCTGACGGACGACGTCCTCGAGACTGCTCAATTGCTCCCCCCGACTACCACAAACCCAGCCCAGTAAAACGGATGCGCCGTCGCAGGCACCTGCAAGAGCTCTCTCTGCGCGTCGGCGAGTGTCGCCCCCGCGTCGCCGCCCGGCTGGTACGTCGTGTAGAACCGCTCCATCAACGCCGCCGTCGCCCAATCATCCACCGGCCACAGCGTCGCCATCACGCGGCGAGCCCCGGCATGCAAGAACGCGCGCGTGAGCCCCACCCAGTCGTCGCCCGCCGGCACATCGGCGAGCGCCCCGGAGCCGAGTCCCGTCTGGCACGCCGACAACACGACGAGGTCCGCCGCGAGATGGAGACCGAACACCTCGTGCACCTCGAGCCGCCCGTCTTCTGCCGCGTCGGGCGCGAGCTGGACGAACGAGAACAGCGGATTCTGCTTGTTGAGGACGCCGTAGGTCGCGAGGTGCAGCACACGCCTGGTTGTAGCGAGCCGACGAAATGCCGACTCCGTCGCAGCGCTGCCAGTCAGCACCTGCGCATCTGCCCCGGCGAGTCGGCGGATCGTGGCCACTTCCAGACCCGACCCCGGCAGCGCCGCGGGCTGCGGCGCAAACGCCGCCAGGCCAGCGCCCAGAGACCCGGCTGGCCGGTCGCCGAGTGCGATCCAGACCGACGCCGACGGCGTCAGCGCCAGCTCGTAGCGCTGGACGAGAAACCGCCCGGCGGTATCCAGCAACGCGGCGAACGGCAGGTACTGCAGCTCAACGTGCGGCACGAGCACCAACCGGCTCTTGCCCGCGAGCAATCCCGTCGCTTCGACGGGCGCGATCAACATTGCGTGGAGGCGGCGGAGCGGCCCGCGCCAAAGAGAATCGCTCCCCCTCTCCGCATCGCGGAGAGGGGGACGGGGGGTGAGGACAGCGCGCGTGAAATCCACCAGGCGCGCGAGCTCCTGGCGTCGCGTGCCGAGATCAAGGACCGCAATCGTATCGCTGGTCACGACGAAGGCGAGTGTGGTCGAGTCGCTCACCAGGTACTCGATGAACGCACCGTCGGGCGTGAGTCGCCGCGCGACGCTTTGCCATGTGGCGACATCAGGCGCCACCAGCGTGGCATGGCGCGGCACCCGCTCGCGCGCCTCGAGCAGGAGATCGGCATACGTCTCCTGCGCGCGCAGCAGCGACTCGCGGGTCGTGCCGGCGTTGACCGCGACCTCGGATCCGCGGAGCGTCTCGTCCGTCGCGTCTGACTGCGCCAAGTCGTTGGTCAACTCGCCGATCCGGCGGCGCAGGTCCTGCTCCCGCGTAACGAGATCCTGAGCCGTGTCGAGGGGGGGCGTGATGCGGCCCCGCGCGAGCAGCTCCAGCATCTCGCGCGCCCGCAGCCGCTCGCTCGCCTCGAATGCGGCTCCCACGCGGCCCCGGTCACGCTCGACCAGCGCGAGCTGCGCGTACACGTCCCACTTGTCGGCGAGAAACGCGGAGCGCCGCTCCGGCAGGACGAGCGTGCGACTGGGACGATCAAGCTCGTTCAGCGCACTCCGCAACTCACGCGCGGCCGCGTCAGTCGCGCTCCCCCCCTGGCCGCGCAGCACGCCCGCCCAGCCCGCATGCAGGCCCCACGCCACCTCGGGCGCGATGCGGTCGCCGAGCCGGTCGAGCGCCGCGCGATAGAGCGAATCGGCCGCGATCGGTGCACCCGCATGTGCCTCGAGCGCCGCCCATTGACCGAGGGCAGCCGCAGCCGCCACGGGATCGCCACCGCGGTCCAGATCGGCGGCCGCTCGCATCAGCTGGCTGCGCGCGCCGGCTGTATCGCCGCGCGCCAGGACCGCCCGTCCCAGCGTGACGCGCGTCAAGGCGGCAGCGCGCAAACTTCCCGCGCCCAGTTGCGTGCGCAGCGCCGTCTCCAGCAACGCCTGGGCGTGGACCGCGTCGTCGCGCTCCAGCAACAGCAACGCGCGTCCCTCCTGCGCCTCGGCCTCACCGGCGGGCTCGGCCCCCAGTCGATACAGCCCCTCCGCGCGCGCGTACAAGCGCTGGGCCTCGGCCAGCGTATTCAGCTCGAGCGCGAGGTCTGCGCGCGCCAGCGCGATCCCGGCGCGCGCGGCGGGCGGCGCGCGCGTGGAATCGGCGCGGCGTTGCGCGCGACTCAGCTCGTCCCGCGCACCCTGCAGATCACCCGCGGCCGCCGCTGCCCCGGCGAGATCGCGCCGCACCGCCAGCTCATCCGCCACCGGCCCGGTGCGTGCATAGATGGTGAGCGCCTCTTGCAACGCGACGCGTGCGGCCGGATAGTCGCCGCGCCGCAGCTCGAGCTGCCCGAGTCCGTGCAGCGCGACCGCGGCGTCCGCCCACGACTCGTGCGCCCGCCAGGTCGCGAGTGCATCGCGGTACAGCGCCTCAGCGCGAGCGAAGTCGCCGGCGAGACTCGCGAGACTGGCCAGGTTGATCAGGTTCGTCGCCGCGACCTCATCGCGGCCGCCCTGGCGATTGAGTACGAGCGCCGTGTCGAAATGCCGTTGCGCCTCGTCGAGATCGCCGAGCCGCTGCGCCAGGAGGCCAAGATTGTTGTGGTCGGCGGCGGTGCCGCGGGTGTCGCCGATGCGGTCGCGCAGCGTCAGCGCGCGGGCGTAGTACTCGCGCGCGGTCGCCAGATCGCCCCGTTGCTCGCGGGTGCCGGCGAGCGCTCCGACGGCGTTCGCCTCGACGCGCAGATCCCCGATCGCCGCTGCCAGGCCACGCGCCCGCTCCAGATAGGCGGTTGCACTGTCGAGCTCGCCGTCTTCGAGGAGCCCGGCCCCGATGTTGCCGAGCAGCGCGGCCATCCCTGCGGAGTCGCCGTTCGCCGTTGCGCGTGAGAGCGCACGTCGCCACAGCACGACCGCGGCACGCGGCCCGTCAGCTCCGAACGCCTTGATACCCGCCCGGCGCATGCTGTCGACCGCCACTTTCACCGCTCGGCGTGGGGCCGGCCAGGCCGCAAAGCGCGCGACCTCACGCACGAGAAACGAGTCGCGCCATGCGACCGCATAGGCCGCGGCGATCTTGCCCGCGGCGTCCAGTTCGCCGCGTCGCAGCGACTCGCTGACCGCCTCCCGCACGGCGAGCGGCCGCCCGCGCACTTCGAGGACGAGTGAAGCTTGAGGCAAGCTGAGCGCGAGCAGTCGGAGAGAGTCAGAACCAGGCGATTGCAGGACAGCGAGCAGACACCCCAGCCCAACAAAGGTCATCGCCGCCGCGGTCCCGCGATCGAGAACGCTGCGAGCTCCGATCCGGCCCACCGATCAAAGCCGGTGCGCGCATCGACCTTCCACAGATACGACGCACCGGGGACGAGCGCGATGGAATCGGGAAATAGGGCGACGGTATCCGTTGCCTCCGTCGCGAACACCACGCCACCAGTCGCGTCGAAGACGGTCACGCGGTAGCGATCCGCTCCGGTGACGTGGCTCCAGCGGAGATCGTTCACGGCCGCCACGGCGCCGACGGGCGAACGGGGAACGGGTATCGTCGCAGGTAGCGGCGGTGGCGGTCCCCGGTGCCGGCCGAAGGGATCATTCGCCGGAGACCACAGCAGCAGAAGGACCGTCGCGGCGGCCGCCAATGGCACGGCAACCCGCAGGACTGGTCCACGCCGGCGCCGGCGTCCCTCGACGATCTCGATCTCATGCGTGATGGGTCCAGCGGCGAGCGCTTCGGCAACGGACGCTACTGCACGGCGACACAGCGCACACGTGGCAACGTGCGCCAGTGCACGACCCCGCGCTTCGGCGTCGAGGGTTCCGTCGGCCAGCGCCGCCACGGTGTGTTCATCCAGGCAGTCGGGCCTGGCGAGGGGAGTCTCGCGCGTGTGGAAGTAGCCGCGCAAGCGATCGAGACGGTCGAAGTCGCTCATATCCTACCCAACGTGGGACGGCCAACGCCGTCCAGAGTGCTCAGCCGTGCACGCATCACGGCCAGAGCGCGATACACATGGTTGTAAACAGCCTTGGCGTTCGGCCAACCGACTACCTTCGCCACCGCGTCGGCTGGCATTTCTTCCACGACGAACAGCTCGACGGCCACCCGTTCTTCTGCGCTGAGGCAGCTCAGCGCTTCCTCCAACTCGTCGCGCCGCTCGCTCGCGCCAACCTGCTCATCCTCGACGTCTTCCACTTGCGGCACCGGCCCGCCAAGCTCGCGGAGGATCCGCCCGCGCCGCCCGGAAGCCACCGCGCGATAGGTGGCACTGACTTCGGCGAGGAACTGACCGAAGCTGAGATCGAGCCCCTCGGAGCTCTTGAGCAGCTCATAGGCTTCGACATGACTTCGCCTATTAATGAACAGGAACTCGAAGATGCGGCGCCGCAGTGGCGGCAGCTCCGCGGCGACCGTCGAGAGGCGCCGGCGACCGTCCCGATGCCGAAACCAGTCGACGGTGAGATGGCGAACAACCGTGACGAGCCAGGTGGAGAGGCGCGCGCTGTGAGACGGTCGATCGAAGTAGCAGCGCAGGCGCTTGAGTTCCGCATCGCGCAGGGACTCACACACATGCGCGAATACATCCATTACGTCGTCATAGTCCTGGGCGTAGTGGCGGATGGCCTTGAAAATGAGGCGGCGATACTGGTCGAGAAATAAATCCCACGCGGCATCTGTCCTGCCGCGCCGAAGCTCGGCCACCCAAGGATCCATGGCCGGCCCCTCGAGAGAGTGCGGCTGGATATAGCCTTGGACGTTGCTCAGTGCAACCGTAGTAACGGACCGCGCGTGCGGAAACGTGACGCGAGACTCGCCAACCCTTGCAGTGACATACAGATCGTCAGACGGACGTCATGTCACCAATTGCTCAGCGTCGCTCCGGATTCGGTACCCCCACCCCCACCCCGCGCCCGACGATCACCGAGTCCGTCGCCCCGTTCGCAAGCAAATCGATCAAGTCCCGGCGGTAGTACGAGTCGGTGGAATCGACCGCGGGCCACTCGCGGTAATGGTCGGGCGCGAACAGGCCGACCATATGCGCCATGGCACCGTACGACGTGTCGCGAGTGGGATTGTCGAATACTCCCACCACCCGGTAACGATGGCCGGCCTTCAGGTGCAGACCTTCGCCGCGGATCGCGAGCAGCTTGCGCGGCATCGAGAGCACTCGTCCCAGGGAGTCGCGCTTCGCCTTGATCTCGACAAGCGTCTTGCCGCTTGCGGCATCCACGAGCCGCACCAGGGTGCCGTAGTCGTGGAGGTGGCCGCTCACCACGAGGAGATGCCCAGCGAGCGGCGGCGTGAACTCGTAGCCGATCTCGAAGTGGCCCGGGGGCACGTTGAAGCGGTTCTCCTCGGGATTCGTCTGGATGTTGACGTCCATGTAGGCGGGGAGGACGTCGATGGGCCGTGGCCTCAGGTTCGGCCGTGCCATGTACATGACGATGCGCCAGTAGGCGACAGGGATTTCGGACGCCGAGTCGTTATGCCAGGTCGCGTACACGCCTAGCTCCTGACCGGCCTGCATGGGCACGCCGATGGTGCGCGGCACGCGGAAATCGCCCGTATCGCTCTCTTCGGCGGCGCCCAGGAGACGCTCGAGCGCGGGATAGATGAACTGGCGGCGCCCGAAGTTCACCACGATCAGGTGATGCAGCAGCCGGTGCGGCAGCGGCGTGCCGTGGTCGTCGAACAGGTCGATGCGAAAGCCCTGGAGCCACCCGTCGGCCGGAAACACGAATTTCTGCACCGGCGTGGCCTCCATGTCCATCATCATCCCGGGCATCTCCCGGCTCACGGACACGCGGTAGGGACCGCCCGTGACCAGGACGCGGTGGTGCGTCGAGTCGACCTGGACATGTAACGGCGGCGGCGGGGCAGCCGGCGGGCGCTGCTGGGCGGCTGCGAGTACGGGAATTAGTGAGAACGCGAGAAGATTGACGCGCATACGACAACAGACCAGCTAGTTGGCTCGGAAGTAACATCTCGGCTGGCGCCTTATTAAGTTCAACTCCCGACGCCTACTGGCCCTTCGTCCAATGGCAGGACAGCGGACTTTGGATCCGTTAATCTAGGTTCGAATCCTAGAGGGCCAACTGCACGCCGACGTTCCCTTGACTGTTGCTCAGACACGCGGCAAGTAGTGCCATGGGAAAGAAAGGCGAGGCGAGGAGCTCCGAGACCGGCCGCACCTATCGGCTGGACCGCCTGATCGGCCAGGGCGGTTTCGGCGAGGTCTACCTGGCGACCGCCACCCCACCAGGCGGGCTGCCGCCACAAGTCTGCATCAAGATCAGCAATCGTCTCACGCCCTGGCTTCGCGAGGCCTACTTCGCCGAGCTGCTCGACCGGGAGCCGCGCGCGCTCCGCATCTTCGATCGGTTCGCCGAGGTCGACGGCGACGGCATGCGCTACTGCATGGTGATGGAATACGCGGAGCACGGCGACGTGGGGGCCTGGCTCAAGCGCCGGGGCCCGCAGCCCGAGCGCTTCGTGCGCCGCGAGATCGCCGCGCTCCTCGGCCCGCTCGACGCGCTGCATCGCGGCCAGGCGCTGCACCGCGACCTCACGCCCTTCAATGTGTTCGTCTGCGACAAGGAGCAGCTCAAGCTCGGCGACTTCGGCATCGCCAGGCACCAGCGCAATCGCCACGGCGTCACTGCCGACGCCTTCAATCCGCTCAATGCACCCACTGAGATCGCCTGGGGCTGGATTCGGAGATGGCAGCAGCGCGACGACATCTATCAGGTCGGCCAGCTGGCGGCGATGCTGCTCCGCGGCGACATCACCAGTCCGATGCGCAGCAAGGATGTCCGCCGCCTGCCCTGCAGCGACCACTTGAAGGAAGTCATTCACCGCTGTCTGGGGAGCCGGGGCCGACGCTACGAAGCTGCCGGTGAGCTCATCGCGGCGCTGCGCCATCGCCCCAAAGAGTTGCGGAAGGGCCGCGTCCAGAGTCTCGCCGGCAAGCGCCTGTCCATCACCGGGTTCCTGCGCCGTCCCCGGAGTGACGCCATCACCGCGGCCCGCAAGGCCGGCGCGATCATCCAGTCAAAGCCCGGATTGACGACCGACGTGCTCGTGCGCGGCCGGCCCAATCAGCTCCAGATCGCCGGTGAACACGGGGGAACCAAACTGATGGAGATCCGGCGCCTGGCCGCGCTGGGACACCGGATCACCATCATTGGCGAAACGCAGTTCTGGAAGCTCGCCGGCGCAAAAACTAAGGCGCGAAAAACTCCGCCATCCGCGGCGCCGTCGCGGCGGCACCGGGGAACTGCGTGATGCCGAGCGCCTCGAGGATCAAGCGCAGCGTGCTCTGGTGCTGGTACAGCGTCGTCGACTGATAACCCAGCTTGGCCTTGGGGCCGACGACGACCCACGCGATCCGGCCGCCGCCGTTGGTGTTGTCGCCCGCGGACTCGTCGAACACGATGATGAGCAGCCCGTCCTGCTGGAACGTCGGGCTGGCGATGAGCGGCGCGATGTTGTTCCTGAGCCAGGTGTCGGCCGTCGTGAGCGAGCAGTCGTGCGCGTCGTTGCAGAGGTTCGGCACGATGTTGGAGAAATGCGGTAACGTCCCGCCGGCGAGGTCGGTCGCGAACTGGGTGAACGGGACGAGCCTCCGGCGCTGTGCTGAGTCGTTCGCGACGTCCGACAACAGCGCGAAGACGTTGTGCTTGCGCGCGTACCCCCCGACGTCGCTCCCCGTGTATCCGACTGATGGCAGGTCCTCAGCGTACGACTTCCACGTCTTCCCTGCCGCAAGCAGCCGTCGCACGATGTTGTCCACCGTGACGATGGTGGAGTAGCTGTCGTTGTTGGTGATGATCTGGCCCGTCGCCAGCTCGAAGTAATTGCCGATCGACGGGTGGGTGTTGGCGTAGTACTGGGTGGCCAACCCGTACTGCTGCGCCAGACTATTCAGGTACGGCATCGACGAGCTCCCGATCACTGACGCGTAATCGTTGTTCTCCTCGGTCACGACGAAGACGTGCCCGGCCGGCGGCGGCGGCGGCGGGGGCGGCGGCGGGGGCGGCGGCGGCGGCGGCGGCGGCGGTGGCGGCGGCGGTGGCGGCGGCGGTGGTGGCGGCGGCAGCAACGTCACCGTGATGGCCGCGGTGCCGCTCTTTCCTTCACTCGTCGCGCGAATCGTCGCCGAGCCGGCCGCAACGCCCGTGACGAGCCCGCTCGAATTCACCGTGGCGACTGTCGCCGAACCCGACGACCAGGTGATCGTCCGCCCGGTGAGGACGTTGGCGGCCGAGTCCCGCGTGATGGCCGTCAGACGGAGGGTGTCGCCGACGTGGATCCCCGCCGAGCTGGGACTCACCGTCACCGATGCGACCGGCGGCGGGGGCGGCGGCGGGGGCGGCGGGGGCGGCGGCGGCGGCGGCGGCGGC
>WNGP01003057.1_pt1 | contig 14011 bp, 12 predicted proteins | sample 5407671 | NCBI WGS metagenome assembly WNGP01 (sample SAMN13153381, study PRJNA577476) | soil metagenome | isolation source: 40 cm soil or saprolite under Garry oak tree replicate 2 | place: USA:California | collected 2016-06-15 | reverse complement strand
TTGATGACGGAGGTCGTGTCGTAGGGCGTCTTGTCCACGTAGCCGCGCCTGGCGAAGGGCGAAACGACGATCGCGGGAACGCGCGTGCCCGGTCCCCAGCGCTCGCCCCAGCCCGGTCCCGAGGGCGGCGGCACGTGATCCCAGTAGCCGCCGTTCTCGTCGTAGGTGACGATCACCGCCATCCTCGCCCACTGCGGACTCTTGCGCAGCCGTTCGAGCACGTCAGCAAGGTGTTCGTCGCCACTCGCCAGATCGGTGTAACTCGGATGCTGGTTGAGACGCCCGGTCGGCTTGTAGAAGGCTACCTGCGGCAGCGTGCCCTTTTCGATGTCGGCAAGGAACGCCGTGACGTCCTTCAGGTGGCGCGCGCGGTCGGCGGTGCCCGGTGCGAAGCGCGCATAGTAGTTGAATGGCTGGTGGTGCGGCTGGAAGATCGGGCTGCCCGTGTCGCGGTTGTAGATGACGTTGCGCTTCGCTTTCGGATCCTGCCGGCCGTCGGCAAGCGCTTCGTTCCAGCCGCCTGCGTACCACACCCAGCCGACACCCTTTGCGGAGAGCGTATCACCGATCGTCTTCTCCCCGAGCGGCGGCACCGGGTGATGCGCCGTATCGGCGAGGTCGAGGCTGGCGCCCGCGGCGGGCGGGATGCCGCTCGGCTGGTACGGCGGCTGCGAGGTGTTCACCGTGTAGCCGTCGGGCGTCACGCGCCCGTCGAAGAGTTCCACCGGCCCCTGCGTCACTGAGGCGGGCGAGCTCGGCTTTTTCTTCAGGCTTCCCTTCTCATCGAGCTGCGCTTTCACACTCGCAGGCGCGCCGGCATCCATCGGCGTGCACGCGCAGACGAGCCACTGGTGGTTGAGGTAGGAGCCGCCGAACGCGGCCATGAAGAAATGATCGGCGAGCGTGTATTCCTGCGCCCACGTCCACAGCTTCATCTTCGAGCCGTCGAAGTGGCCCATCACCCAAGCGCCTACGGTGGACATGGCGACGAACATGTTGTTCGTGCCGCCGTTGATCTGCTCGCGGTTGTGGTAGTAGGCATGAATCGGGTTGGGAAGAACCTCGTCCATCCGGCGGTTCACCGGCGGCGCATCGATGCGGAACGGTCCGTTCGGCAGCCCCTGGGGAAACTTTGGGCTGGGCTTGCCGCCGTCGTATACCGGAGGGAGGTGTGGCAGTGGGTTGCCGTCGTGGTCGAGCTGAGTCTTCTGCTCGGGCGTCGCGCTTGCAATCCCGTCCGCACCGGGAAACAGCCCGTAGAGGTGATTGAAGCTGCGGTTCTCTGCGTAGATGACGACGATATGTTCGATGCGTGCGATGTCTTCCGTCGCTTGGCCTTGAGGCGAAGAGGCGCAACCGGCGAGGAGCGCCGCCGCAGACGCCAGAATCCGCATAGATAGCTGTTTGATGTTCATTCAGCATCCCCTTCGCTTCGCTCAGGATGACAGCTCCTTAGACGCAGTAGATGTCCAGCATCGTCGGAATGTAGTCGTTCTGAAGCAGGATTTTCTTTCGCGAGATCCGCCAGTCTCCCTCGCGGAGCACGAGCTCGTGCTCCGAGCGCCCGAAGAACGCGTGGGTTTCGCGCGAACGGGGAAAGAACACGTGGCTCACCCAGGTAGATTTGAGGCGCAGCCGGTCCGCTGGCGCCTCGACCGGCAACACCGCGCCGAGGACGTGCGCAGTGCGTGGCATCGGTGTCGACGCGGGCGATTTCCCCGAACGGATGCGCACGATGCGGTCTTCCAGCCCCGCGCGGTTCGCGTAGTAGATGTGCGAGAGCTCGGCCTGGGAGTTGGTGGTGGGCGTGCCGTCCGCCTTCCAGGCCGGCATCCAGTATTCGCAGTCCTCGGTGTAGAGCGCGAGCCAATCGTCCCAACGCTGCTCATCGAGGTACATCGCCTCGCGATGGACCAATTCGATGCCCGTCGCGAGCCTTCCGGCTTCCACGCGCGCGTTCACGGATACGCCTTCCCGCCCGCGACGCCCGTCTGAATCAGCCGCGCCCATTCGCGGTAGGGCGCGTGGAAACCGATTTCGTTGAACATGTCGAACTTTCCCTTCACGCTCGCCGCGGGACGGATGCCGATCGCGCTCGCGACCTCGTCCGCGCCTTGCTTGAGCGCCGCCATGCCGCGCGCGTAGCCTTGCAGGAAGGAAATCGGCTGGGCCCTGAATCCGCTCTGGCAGCCTTCGTAGGTCGCCGTGTCGTCGGGCGTGGCCATGCCGCTGGGGTTGAAGAAATCCTCGAACTGGCGCAGCCGCCAGGCGCGCAACTCGGGCCCTTCCCCGATCGGAGCCAAGCAATAGCTTTTCATTTCGGTGCGGTCGACCGCGACCGGCCGGAACGTGCGCAGCATCAAGGTGATCGCATCGGCGATCTGCATGTTGGGGAAAACATGCGTGTTGCGCGCCTTGAGCATCCATTCCGCGCGCAGCTCGCCGATTCGCGATCGAATCTCGGCGAGCGCCGGATAGATCGGGCGCTTCTCCGGCTCCGGCTGGTTGAGCCAGGTCGCTGCGTGGCCGTAGCGAAGCGCGAACGTTCCGCCCTCCGCGTTCGCCCGCTTCGCCCAGTCGTACTGGCGCGCCTCCAGATGGCCCTCCCCTTCGCGGCGCCGCGCCTGCAAGTCCATGTAGGAGAGGTGCGTGGTGGTCAGATGGTAGGGATCCAGGCCGTTGTCCAGCTGCAGCTTCCAGTTGCCGCGGTAGGTATACACCGAGCGCCCCGGAATGAACTCCATTCCCTTCGGTCCCTGGTCGGCGACCAGGTCCATGAAGAAGCGCATGTCCCCGAGAAACTCCTCGAGCGGCGGAACCTCGGCTGACAAGCTGCCGAACACGAAACCCCTGTAGCTCGCCACGCGCGCGAGCGGCACGAGGTTGTGGTCCTCGAAGTCGAACGAGGGCGGATAGCACCCGGTCTTGCGGTCCTTGATGTCGACGTTCCTGCCCGCGGCATCGTAGGCCCAGCCATGATACGGGCACACGTGGTACTTGGCGTTCCCCTCTTCGGCGGCGCACAGCATCGCCCCCTTGTGGCGGCAGACGTTGACGAAGGCCCCGATACGCCCTCGCGCGTCGCGCGTCGCGAGCACGGGCGTCCTGGCGATGTGTCCGGTGACGAAATCGTTCGGCCCGGGGAACTGCGACTCGAGCGCGAGGAAATTCCAGGTGCGCTCGAAGATGAATTTCTGCTCGAGCTCGAACAGCTCCGGATCGGAGTACACGTCGCGATGCACGCGGAACACACCTTCCGCGGGACGGTCGTCCACGTAGAGCCTGATGTCCTTGAGATCCATTCGGTCATCCGGTCGATGGAAGAGTCATTGTCGCAGATTCGAGGACCGGGGATCGAATCACGGGCCCTTCGCCCGGCTAGGCGAGAAAAAGCCCGCCGCATTCACAGATGCAGGCGGGCTTCTCGGATGCGGGTCGCGGGCTTCAGCGCGTCTGCGCGTCGTGCCTTTCGCGGTGGATGCGCTTGCTCTGCCGGTTCTCTGCGTTCTGGATGCGCCGCTGGGGAACGGTAAAAAGTGTAACAGTTCGTACGGCGGTGCCCCTCCGAGCTTTGACCGACCACACTCTTCATGGCAGCATAGGTTCGAAATCGAATCCAACTCGGGGGAGGTTGGCATGGATCCGATGGCAATGCTCGCGCTCGCCACCGCCGTCTTTCTCGTCACGCACTACGTCTCGAGCACGCCGCTGCGGTCGGGGCTGGTCGCGCTCTTGGGTGAAAACGGCTATCTCGGCCTCTACACGCTCGTTTCCCTGGTGACGTTCGGGTGGATGATCTGGGCATATCCCAAGGCGCCCTACGAGCGGCTGTGGGTCGGGGACGAGTTCAAGGTGTGGGCGGTGGTGCTGATGCCGGTGTCGCTGGTGCTCATCGCCTGCGGCGCGCTGAGCCGCAACCCGAGCGCGGTGCGCCAGGAAAGCGCGCTTCGGGCCATGGGCGAGCCGCGCGGCATCCTGCGCGTCACGCGCCATCCCATCCTGTGGGGGATCGCGCTCTGGGCCGCGGTGCATCTGATCTCGCGCGGGGACACCGCCTCGCTGATTTTCTTCGGCGGATTGCTGCTGCTCGCGATATCGGGTACGGTGCTGCAGGACTGGCGCAAGGACAGGATGATCGGCGTGGACTGGCAGCGTTTCGCGGCGACCACCTCCAACATCCCGTTCGCGGCTATCCTCCAGCGGCGCAACCAGTTCAGGTTCGACGAAATCGGGTGGGGGAAAGTGCTCGCCGGACTCGCGCTGTATTTCGTGCTCGTGTTCCTGCATCCCCATCTGTTCGGCGCGAGACCTTATTGACCGTGGCGGTCGGTCGATGAGCGCTGCTCGCGGTCTGTCGGGCGCAAAGCCCGAATGAAGCCGGAAAACCCTGTCGCGCCAATGCGCCACGGCTTACAATCGCGGTTTTCGCTTCGGGCACAAGGCTCATCATGACCCAGGAAGAACTCCTCGCCCTCCGGAAACAGCCGGCCCTCGCAACGGGCGCGCTCTCCGAACGCCTCATCGCCGAGAAGCAGGGGCCGATCGGCTGGCTCACGTTCAACAATCCCGCGCGGAGGAACGCCATTTCCATTGACATGTGGGAGGCGATCCCGAAGGCGCTCGACCGCTTCGAGCAGGATCCCGAGGTCCGCGTGGTCGTGCTGAAGGGCGAGGGAGACAAGGCCTTCGTCTCCGGCGCGGATGTCTCGCAATACGAGAAACAGCGCTCGAGCGCCGAAGGCATCCAGTATTACGAGGAGATCGCCGGCCGCGTGTCCGAGCGCCTGCAGAGCTGCGACAAGGTGATCATCGCCATGATCCGCGGCTATTGCCTGGGGGCGGGCGTGAACATCGCGCTCTGCTGCGACCTGCGGATCGCCGCGGAGGACGCGAGGCTCGGCATTCCGGCGGCGAAGCTCGGCCTGGGCTATCGCGCCGCGTCGCTGAAGAACCTGGTCGATATTGTCGGCCCGGCCTACGCCCGGGAGGTGCTCATCACCGGGCGCCATTTCAGCGCCGGGGAGGCGAAAACGATGGGCCTCGTGCACCGCGTGGCGCCGGTCGCGGAGCTGGAATCGCTCGTCCTCGAGTATTGCGCGATGATTTCGGAGAACGCGCCTCTCACGATCCGCGCGTCCAAGCGCACCGTCCGCGAGCTGCTGAAATCAAGCGCGACGTTCGACGCGGAGGCGTGTGCCGCGCTGGTGAAGCAGTGCTTCGAGAGCCGGGATTACATCGAGGGCCGGCGCGCTTTCATGGAGAAAAGGAAGCCGCTGTTCCAGGGAAAATAGAACCGGTGGTTCCGGAAGCCGGGGCGAGAATTGCAGGAGGAAAGACCATGAGAAGGATTTTTGCTGGCGTCGTTGCGCTTGCCTGGGCGGGCGGCGCGCTCGCGCAGGGCACGTTCCCCAGCCGGCCGGTGACGATGGTGGTCGGATTCGCTCCGGGCGGTGGCACTGACATCACCGCCCGCATCATCGTGAAGAAGCTCTCCGAATACGTCGGCCAGAGCATCGTGGTCGAGAACCGGCCCGGCGCGGGCGGCAGTATCGCCGCGACGGCCGTGGCCAAGGCGGCACCGGACGGATACACGATTCATCTCGCCAATGTCGGTGCGCTGTCGGTGGCGCCGCACCTCAATTCCAATCTTCCCTACAACCCGCAGCGCGATTTCGCCCCGATCAGCATGGCCGTCGTGCTCGACAACGTCCTCGTCGTTCACCCTTCAGTGCAGGCAAAGACCCTCGCCGAGTACGTGAAGGAGGCGAACAGCCGGCCCGGCGGCATGCCATACGGCACCTCGGGCATCGGCGGCGCGGGTCACCTCGCCGGCGAGCTGCTCAAGCTGATGGCCAAGGCCAATCTGGTGCACGTTCCTTACAAGGGCGGCGGGCCGGCGATGAGCGACATACTCGGCGGGCAGATCCCGTCGATGATCGCGACTGCCCCTACGGCCGCGCCGCACGTCAAGGCGGGCAAGATTCGCGCTCTCGCGACCACCGGGTCGAAGCGCTCGACTTTCTTTCCGGATGTGCCGCCCGTCGCCGAGGCCGGCTACCCGGGCTTTGAAGCCGTCAATTGGTATGCCTACGTCGCGCCGGCGAAAACTCCGAAGGAGATCGTCGATCGCTGGAACCGCGAGATCGTCAAGGTGCTCAACACGCAGGAAACGCGTGAGCAGCTGCTCGCGAACGGCATGGAGCCGACCCCTTCGACGCCGGAAGAGCTCGCCCGCTACATGGAGCGCGAGCTCGCGACCTGGGGCCGGGTGGTGAAGGAAGCCGGGATCCAGGCGGAATAAAACCGGGAATAAAACCGGGGACAGACCACAGTTTTCCGCCGGTGACCGGCAGCGTCCTGCTGCAGGGATTGCGCGAATGTCAAACCGTGGTCTGTCCCCGGTTTCAATCGATGCGCACCGCGATCTTGCCGAGGTGTGCGTTCGATTCCATGTAATTCTTGGCCGCCGGCAGCTCGGAGAACGGAAACACCCGGTCAACGAGCGGCCGGATCTTCCCCCCGGCGATGAGCGGGAGAATATCGGCGGCGAAGCCCCGCACGGTGACGGCGCGCTGTTCGGCGTTGCGCAGCCGGTTGGAGACGCCAAAGAGCGTCAAGCGCTTGGTGTGCAGCGCCTCGATGTCGATCTCGCTTTTCAGAACGCCGTCCACGTAGCCGACGGTCGCGTGCCTGCCCTCGTAGGCGAGCGCGCGGAGGGTCTCGGCGAACATCGAGCCGCCGACGTTGTTGACGACGAGATTGACGCCCTTGCCTCCCGTCGCCTTCATCACCGCTTCGGCAAAATCCCCCGAGCGGGTGCGGATACCGACGTCGAGCCCAAGCGTTTTGAGCTTGTCGAGCTTCTCCGCCGACCCCGAAGTGCCGATCACCTTGGCACCCAGCGCTTTGGCGGTCTGCAGCGCGGCGACGCCCACCCCGGCCGAGATGCCGGTGACGAGCAGCCATTCCCCTGCCTTGAGCTTTCCCTGGGCAATGAGCATGTCGTGCACGACCATGAAGGCGAGCGGGACGGATCCCGCCTCTTCCCAGGACAGACTCTTCGGCATGGCGATCGCCTCGCGCGCGTCCATGAGCGAGTATTCGGCGAAGGCCCCCGTGCAGCGCCCCATGACGCGCTCGCCGACCCTGAATCCGGTGACGCCGGAACTCAGCTTGGCCACCTCGCCCGCGCCTTCGTTGCCGGCTGCCTTGGCCGCGCCGCCCGCCTTGACGCTGTGCCCGACGATGAGCTCGCCGCGATTCAAGCCCGCCGCGCGCATGCGAACGAGCAGTTGTCCCGGGCCGGGCTCGGGCGTCGGAGCGTCACGCAGCTCAAGAGCGGTCTTCCCGGATTCGGGGCGGATCCAATACGATTTCATTTCATTGCCTCCCGTGCGGCGCCGGTGAGCCGCAGAATGTGCATGCCGGTGTTGGCGCGGTCGACCGCGTAGATGTAGCCGCGCTCGTCCACCTCGACGTTGTTGGTCTGGATCGCGATCTTGCAGCGCTCTTCCGCCCCCTTGCCGACGCAGCGCTTTTCGGTCCTTGCCGTGACGGCGGGAATGTAATAGGCGATCTCCCTCGGACCGAAGGGATCGCGGATGTCGAGTGCGCGCACCCCGGCGTTGAAGTGCGCGAAGAACATGATGCGCTTGTAATACACGGGGGCGAAGCTCTCGTTCGAGGAGTGCGTGCCGAAGCGCCCGCCGCGGCTGCAGAAGTCGCCGCTTTTCTCGGGCACGGCCCAGCTCGACACGCCGAGCGGCCGCGTCTCGTCGGTGACGTCGACGAAGATGACCATCTGGCGCGCCTCCTGGCACTCGTTGCGGAAGGTCTCCCCGGTCACGACGACGAAATCGCGCTTGCGCGCCTCCTTGTCCTTCGCGAATTCCGCGACCTCCATGCCGAGCACCGGGAAGCTGGTATGAGCGCCGAATTGCGGCGGGAAGTCGAGGCGCGCGACCTGGGGATAGACGAGGTTCTCAGGCGTGGGCTCCTTCGGGCCGTTCAGGAGCTTTTCGCGGTCGACGATCTGCAATACGCCTTTGCTGTTCGCGCCGTAGGCGAAATAGACGCGATTGTGTTTCGCGCCGGTCGAAATGGGTCCGTGCAGCGTGCTCGACGCGGGACCGCTCGCGCCCGGCTCGTGCCCGGGCAGCCCGAAGTTGCGGATGAAGACGGGCTTTGCCGGATCGCTGAGGTCATAGACCTGGGGATGGCGCCGCGCCCGCCAGCCTTCGACGCCCGAGACGAGGAACGCAATGCCCGTGTCGCATTCCCACCAGCTCTTGTGCGTGCCCTTGAGCTTGTCGACGACGGTCGAGAGGCGCGCCGGCTTCGCCGGGTCGGTCACATTCCAGATCTCGTGGGCGGTGTCGCCGTAGTTGCGCAGCAGGTACACCTTGCTCTTGTCCCCTTTGGGGAGCACCAAGCCGTCGCACACCTGCACCATCTGCGCCCCGCCCGCCTCATCCTTCCCCGGCTCGCCTGGAACGTGGGCGAGATAGCGCGGGCTCTTGGGATCGGTCACATCGAGGAGCGAGGTGCCGTTGGGCTCCTGCTCGCCGCTGAGGGGATTGCGCGCGATGCCGCCGTGGTGGCCGATGTACGCGATCCAGCGATCGCCCTGCCGATGGATGAGCGGCTGGTAGGCGCTGCGACCCTGGAGGTCGTGCTGGCCAACCAGTTCCATATCGTGCCGTTCGGCCTGCTGAGCGGAGGCGCCCGCGCACAGGAGCGCGAGCGCCGCGAACCAGAGAGGGTTTTTCATGCGGGCATCAATCGATCTTGGCACCGACCTGCTTCACCAGCTTCCCGTAGGTCGCGTACTCGCTGCGGATTTGCGCGGCGAACTCCTCGGGGCTGGTGATCCAGGGCTCGACGCCGCCGGCGTTCGAAAGCTTCTCTTTCAGGTCCGGAAGCGCCAGTATCTTGTTCGTCTCCGCTCGCAGCCGCGCGATCGCGGCGTCCGGCGTCCCGGCCGGCGCGAACAGCCCGTACCACTGCACCATGACGAAGTCCGGATAGAACTCGGCGATGGCAGGCACATCGGGCAGCACGCGCGAGCGCTGCGGCCCGGTGAAAGCGATCGCGCGCAGGCGCCCGGCGCGGATCTGCCCCGCGGTCGAGGTGCCCGACATCATCGCCGCCACCTCCCCCGCGACGGTGGCAGTGGTCGCCGGCGCGCCGCCTTTGTACGGCACGTGGACCATGTTGATCCCGGCGCGCGCCTTGAGGCGCTCCATGGTGAGATGGTGCTGGCTGCCGTTGCCGCCCGAGCCGTACTGCAGCGGCGGGTCGGCGCGGCGCGCGTATTCGATGAACTCGGCGAAGTCGCGCGCGGGAACCGAGGGATTGATCGCTAGGAAAAACCCGTTCGAGACTAGGCTCGTCACGAGGGCGAGATCCTTCATCGGATCGATTGGCATCTGCTTGTACAAATGTGGATTGATCACGAACAGGCCATCGTGGCCGACGAGCAGCGTGTGGCCGTCCGTCGGCGACTTGGCCACGGCTTCGCCGGCGATGGTTCCGGTACCGCCGACGCGGTTCTCGACCACCACCGGCTGGCCGAGCGCCTCGGAGAGCTTCGGCGCGAGAAGCCGCGCCACGATGTCCGGGCCGCCGCCGGGCGGGAATCCCACGAGTAGCCGGATCGGGCGCGAGGGGTATTGCGCGAGAGCGTCGTGGAGGAACAGTGCATAGAGCAGCAAGAGGACTAACGAAAAACGGCGAGGCATCGGTCTAGCGCCCAGGTTGAACGGCTTGCGGCATTACGTACCACGCTTCGAACACGGCGCCGGACGCAAAAGTGATCCTGAGCCTGTCGCCCGAAGGGTCATCCGCCGACGCGACGATCGCGGCGCCAGTTTTCCGGTCCAGAATCGCGAAGTAGTAGTCGCCGATCCTATCGATGCGCCACGACAACTCATCTCCGGCTCTATAGCTTTCCGGCTTCCAGATCTTTATCTCGACCGCGGTATCGCAAGGGACGCCGCACCGGCTAAGTTGAATGGAGTCATTTTCCGCCTTCTTCAGGACCTTGATATGGAAGACGGTCCCGGCGGGTGTGACATTTCTCGGCGTAAAGGTCTTTCGCGTCGTCGACGTCACATAGAATCGCGGCTTGGCTGTGGGATCTACTCTGTTCTCACCGAACGGAAGCAGGCCCAAGACCACGGGCTCGGGCGATGCGAGGAGCGTTATTCGGATACTGGTCGGCGTTTCCTGGGCGACCTTGAGCCAATTGAAGCCCGAGATGCTGACTTTGACATCGTAGGTGGCCGTGGTGCCCCGCTCGTGACGCACGCCCGTCAAGGCACACGGACGATCGAAATAGACGACGTAAAGTCGCTCGCCCCGCTCGGTTCTGAAGCCTGACGCCATGCCTCTTGCCGATTCGGCACCATACGCAAACGTTCCGAGTCTGGCGATTCTCGTTTCGCTCGGAACAATAGACAGGCCCCCGCTGGACGCCTCGCGAGTCAAGGCGGCGGCAGATCTCTCTACTTCCCGGCGTATGGCTTCGAGATCGAGTGTCGCGGTCTCGCCTATTCGAACGGGGATCGACGTGATCGGCGGGGCAGTAACCTCTCCGAACGTGCTCCCTGGAATCAAGCGAATTTTGAAGAGAATCGTTTCCGGAAGGAATTCGCTGCCTATTCGGTTTTGATCCTTGTCGAAGTAGACGGCTCGGAACTTCACCGCCCGGATGTCTCCGGGCGAAGGCGCGTCGGCCAAGACCGCACACGAAATGCCCCAGGCCAACGAGCCCGCAATAATCAATATTCGCCCGCGCCTCTCACCGTTCATCGAGCCTGTCCCCCGCCGCCCCGATCCCGTCGAGATAGAGCTCCCATACCGCAAGATTCTTCTCGCACGCCGCCACCACTGCGTCCTCCATGTGCAGCCGCTTCGCGAAGCGCTCGACCGCGCGCCAGCCCGCGTCGGAATGCTCGATGTCCGCCTCTTCGTGCAGCTCGAAGAACTCGAGCTCGCCATCCGACAGCCCGAAGAGCTTCCCCCAGCGCTCGCGCTCCAGTCCGAACCAGCCGTGTTTCTTCATGATGCCGGTGCCGTAGCCGGGGACGTTCGCGCGCTCGGCGCAGGTGTTGGCGACGATGCCTTCCAGCCAGTGCCGGTTGCCCATCAGGCCCTCCCATGCGACCCAGGCGAGCTGCGTCGTGGCAATGGGCGCAGCGGCGCGGATCGCGCTGCGCTTCAAGCCGATTCGCGTTCCCAGGTCTTCCAGGATCTCCCAGTGAGCCCTTCCGCCGCCGTGCTCGTGGTCGGCGATAACCTCTTCGCTGCAGGCACGGATGATGCCGATGCGCGTGTCCCAGTCGGGGCAGTTGGTGGCGACCTTGAGCTTGAGCACCGAATTGCGCTGGCGCGTGTTGAGCCGGTGCTGCAGGGCGAACATTCGCGCCCGGCCCGGGGTCATCTCCTCATGGAAATAGCGCGTGCGCCGGGAGAAATCATCGACCGCCCGGTCCAGCCGCGCGAGCACGCTCTTTCCGGCCATGGTCTCTTCAGAATTTCGCGATCTCGCGGGCACTGCCCGTCACCTGCAGGATGTGCATCCCGGTGTTGGCGCGATCGACGATGTAGATGTAGCCGCGGTCGTCGACTTCGAGGTTGTTGGTCTGGATCGCGACCTTGCAGCGCTCGGCGCCGTCGGGCATTTTCACGCAGCGCTTGTCGGTCTTGCCGCTCTTCGCCGGAATGTAATAGCCGACTTCCTTGGGATTGTACGGATCGCGGATGTCGATCGCGCGCACGCCCGCATTGAACCAGGCGACGAACACCAGGCGCTTCGCGTACATCGGCGGCTGGTTTTCGTTCGGCGAGTGAGCCCCGAAGCGGCCGCCGCGGGAGCAGAAGTTGCCGCTCGCCTCGGGCACGTTGAAATTCGAGACGTTGAAGGGCTTAGCCTCGGCCGTCACGTCGGCGATCCACACCCTCTGGCGCGTTTCACGGCACTCGTTCACGATCTGCTCGTTGACGATCATCACGAAATCCCCCACCGCGCCCTGGGCGTCTTTTGCGAACTCGGGCAATGGCATGCGCAGCAGAGGCAGCGTGGTGTGCGCGCCGTTGGTGGGCTGCAGGTCGAGCCTGCCCACTTGCGGATAGAGCAGGTTCTCGACGGTGGGTTCCTTGGGGCCGTTCAGCAATTTCTCCCGGTCGACGATCTGCAGCACGCCGTCCTTGTTGGTGCTGTAGCCGAAATAGATGCGGTTGCCCTTGGGGCCGGTCGAGATGGGGCCGTGCAGATCGGCCGGCGCCGGGCCGGTCGATCCCGGCTGCTGCCCCGGCAGGCCGAAATTGCGGATGAACACCGGGTTCGCCGGGTCGGAGAGGTCGTACACCTGGGTCATGCGCCGCACGCGCCAGCCTTCGATCCCGGAGACGAGGTAGGCGATGCCGGTGTCGCACTCCCACCAGTTCTTGTGAGTGCCCTTCAAGCCCTTGATGATCGTGGTGAGCAAGCCCGGCTTCGCCGGATCGGTCACGTCCCAGATTTCGTGCGCGGCGTTGCCGAAGGTGCGAAGCAGGTACACCTTGCTCTTGTCGCCCTTGGGCAGCTCGCTACCGTCGCACACGCGCACCATCTGCGCGCCGCCCGCCTCCGCCATTCCCGGCTCGCCCGGAATGTGAGCGAGGTAGCCGGGCTTCTTCGGATCGGTCACATCGAGGATGGACGTGCCGTTGTCTTCCTTCTTTCCCGTGAGCGGGTTCAAGAGGTTGTCACCGTGATGGCCGACATAGGCGATCCAGCGGTTGCCCTGCTTGTGAATGACGGGCTGGTAGGCGCTGCGGCCCTGGAGGTCGTGGTAACCGACGAGCTCCATGTTGCGCTTCTCCGCCTTGTTCTGTATCTGCGCGTGGCCGGTGAGCGCGGTGCCCAATGCCGCGATCCCGGCGGCGGACTTCATGCAAAGTTTCTTCATGCTCCTCTCCTCCAATTGGTTTTTACCTGCGAACTGCTCACTTCCTTCTCGCCGGCCGGGTTGTTTTGCGTCGGCGCGCCGCGCCGGCTTTGCGGCCACCTTTTTTCGGCACGTAGCCGATCGCCTCGACTTCGAGCCCGCAGTCCATCGGGGTGCGCCCGGCCTGGATGCGTGTCCTCGCGGGCAGGGTTTCGCGGCTCGAGAAATACGTGCGGTAGATCCGATCGAACTCCTCGGAGTCGCGCTGATCGCGCAGCCACACGATGACCTTCAGCAGGCAGTCCATGTTCGAGCCGGCCGCTTCGACCAGCTTTTTCATGTTGTCCATCACCAGGCGCACCTGCTCGGCGAAGGGCGGATTCGGAAAGGGCGGGATCGGACGCCCTTGTTCCCGGGCCTCGCGCACTGCCCGGGAGAACGCCTCGTCGAAAGGCGGCAGACCCGAGATGAAGATAAGGTCGCCGTGACGCACGCACAGGTTGAAGGGCGCATTCGTCGCCGGCAGGCCGGCGTCGTAATTGTGCTTTTCCATCGTCTTCTCCTCTGCGCCGAATGGTATGACGCCCCCGGCGCACGCGCAACGCCAGTCTCCGACCGGCTTTGCGCCGCGGACCCGTTCCAAGTGACGGAACGGCTCCCCGGTGCTCTATTTGCAAGCCTGTCCCCGATTGCCTAGGATTCGGTCCTGATGAAAACGGATTCCGCGCGGCGCAACTTTTTCCGGACCGGTGCCTGCGCGTTGGGAGCCCTGCTCATGCCTCAGGAATCACCCGCGGCGAACTGGCCGCTTGCGCGGCGCATCCCGAAAACCGGCGAAGCCATCCCAGCGGTCGGCCTGGGCACCTGGCAGGTGTTCGACGTCGCCTCCGATGCGAAGGAGAAGGCGCAGGCCCAGGAGACCCTGAAGGTCTTCGTCGAGCTGGGCGGTCGCGTGATCGACAGCTCGCCGATGTACGGCTCCTCCGAATCCGTGACCGGCGAGCTCGCCGCGGCGCTCGGCGTCAAGGCCAAGCTCTTCGTCGCAACCAAAGTATGGACGAGCGGCAGGCAGGCGGGAA
>WNGP01027246.1_pt1 | contig 14013 bp, 10 predicted proteins | sample 5407671 | NCBI WGS metagenome assembly WNGP01 (sample SAMN13153381, study PRJNA577476) | soil metagenome | isolation source: 40 cm soil or saprolite under Garry oak tree replicate 2 | place: USA:California | collected 2016-06-15 | reverse complement strand
AGAGGAACGTCCCGCAGTCCGAGCAGGGGTAGCCCTCCGACGCCCGTTCCTCGTTGCCGCAGTAGCGGCACACCATCGCGTCGTGCTCCATCAGCTTCGGCTTGTCGGTCATAGTCCGCCTCAGAGGTCGAGCCCGTAGACCTTAATCTTATTGATCAGCGTCGCGCGCGAAATGCCGAGCTCCTGCGCGCTGCGGGTGCGGTTGCCGTCGTGGAACCGCAGCGTCTTCTCGATCTGCAGCCGCTCCACGTCGGCCAGCGTCTGCGGCACGTGCCGCCGGTCTCCCCCTGTCCCGCCCACGGCCGCTCCCGCTGCGCCCTTGCGCAGGTCGGCCGGCAGGTGCTCCACGCTGATCGCGGGGCCGCCCTGCCCCAGGATCATGGCGCGCTCCACGACGTTCCGCATCTCCCGGATGTTCCCCGGCCACGGTGCCGACAGCAAGCGGTCGAGCGCCTCCGAGGTGCACACGCTGGGGCAGCCCGGGAGCTCCGCGCGCAGCGCTGCGAGGATGCGCGTGAGCAGCGCCAGCCGGTCCTCGCGCGCCCGATCGCGCACGGCCGGCAGGTGGATCGGGAGCACGTTGAGCCGGTAGTACAGGTCCTCGCGGAACCGGCCCGCCTTCACGTCGCTCAACAGGTCGCGGTTCGTCGCCGCGACGAGCCGCACATCCACCGTGATCTCGCGCGTCCCGCCCAGGCGACGGAACGTCTTGGTCTCGAGCACCTTGAGCAGCTTGGGCTGCAGCTCGAGCGCCAGCTCGCCGATCTCGTCGAGGAAGATGGTGCCGCGGTCCGCCAGCTCGAACAGGCCCTGCTTGAGCTCCTTCGCGTCGGTGAAGGCCCCCTTCTCGTGGCCGAACAGCTCCGAGTCGAGAAACGTGGCGGAGAGCCCCCCGCAGTTCACCTCGACGAAGGGGCCCGGCCCGCGTGCGCTCAGCCGGTGGATGAGCCGCGCCACCCAGCCCTTGCCGGTGCCGCTCTCGCCCGTGAGCAATACGGTAGTGCGCTCGCTCGCCCCCAGCAGCTCGACCTGGCGGGCCAGCTCGCGCATCGCGGGCGACACCCCGAGCGAATCGGGGCCCTCGGCGAGGTGGGCGCGGACGCGCAGCAGCTCGTTCTCGCGCGCCAGGCGCGCCTTCTCCACCACTCGCGCCGCGGCGGCGCCGAGATGGTTCAGGTCGACCGGCTTCGTGAGGAAGTGCTCGGCCCCGAGCTGCATCGCGCGCACGGCCGTCTCGATGTCGCCCTGCCCCGTGAGCAGGATGACGGAGCCGCCGCGCGAGCGCAGCCGTTCCAGCACGTCGAGCCCGCTGGCATCCGGCAGGTGGAGGTCGAGGATCACTACCTCGGGCCGCACCCGCTCGAACTCGTCGACGCCCGTCTCGCCGGTCGCCGCGCGGGAGACCTCGAAGCCGAGCCGGTCGAAGTAGTCGCCCAGCGCCTTGCGCAGGTCGGCGTCGTCGTCGATCAGCAGGACGCTGTCAGCCACCGCGGGACATCCGCACGGGTGTCGTCTCCGGATCCACCAGGACGTTGAGCGACGCGGGCACGAGGCGCGCTTCGAAGGGAGTCTCCCCCCAGGGCTCGCCGTCGAGCTGCATCGGGCGCGCCGGCCCCTCGAGGACCTCGACGCGCACCTCCCGGCCCCGCCCGAACCACAGCCAGCGCGCGCCGTTGGTGGGCCGCCGCAGCAGCTCCGCGAACGCCCGCAGGCTTTCGAGCGTGCCGTGCGCCCGGAGCACCAGGACGTCGAGCCAGCCGTCGTCGGGGGTAATGTCGTCGCGGAGCCGCAGGAACGGCGGCACCAGCTCGCCGCAGTTCGCCACCAGCACCAGCGCCGCCGGCAGGTCGTGCGCGACGCCGTCCACCGTCACGCGGTGGAGCGGGCTCGTGACGTTGGGGAGGGCGGCCAGCGCCCGCGCCACGTACGCCGCCATCTTCCAGCGGCGCTTCTCGGCCGCGGCCGTGTTGGCCATCAGGCGCGCATCGAAACCCGTGCCGCTGCAGACGGCGAAGTAATGGGTGCCGTCGCCCCGCTCCACCGCCCCGAGGTCGATCGGCGCGGCCCGGCCGCGCAGGATCACCCGGGCGGCCGCCGCCGCGCCGCGCGGCAGCCGCAGATTGCCGGCGAGCAGGTTCCCCGTGCCGCCGGGCACCAGGCCGAGCGGCAGCCCGGTTCCCACGGCGCCGGCCGCGATCTCCATCGCCGTGCCGTCGCCCCCGTAGCACACCAGCACGTCGAAGCCCTGGTCGCCCGCCTCGCGGGCGAAGCGGCGGGCGTCCCCGGCCTTCGCCGTCGCGAGCACCTCGACGGTCCAGCCGCCGCCGTTCAGGGTTTCGCGGATCGCCGCCACGGCCCGCGCGTCGGTGCGCGCCGCCGCCGGGTTCGTGATGAGCAGCGCCCGGGCCACTAGTACCGTTTCTCCCAGAAGAGGTCGAGCCCGACCTGGCGCGGCACCGTGCCCCCGATCCCTTCGGTGGCGGGATCGCCGCAGGTCAGCACCGGCTCGAAGCTCGCCTCCGTCCGCCACTCCGGGCTGATGCGGAACTGCATCGAGACCCCCAGGGTGTTCCCGACGGCGACCTGACGCCCCTCGCAGAAGCCCGCGTTCACCACGAGGAACGTCTTCGGCCCGAGCTGCCGGCCGACGGCGAACTGCCACCCGAGCAGCGGGTCTCCCTGGCCCCCGCCGGCCGGGCGGATCTCGACGTAGTCGACCGGCACCCCGCCCGACACGATGGTCTGCTCGATCTCTCCCGACAGCACCGAGAGGGCGCTCTGCACCAGGGCCCGCTGGTCGGCGATGCCGCCCTGGTCGCCCGCCAGGTCCACGCTGCTCTTGCCGAACAGCAGGTAGGAGATGAGCTCGGTCTGCGACAGGTCGCGCTTCTCCGCTTCCAGCGTCACCTTCGGTACGAGCAGCGTGCCCCCGATGTGCGCCACCACGGTGATGTCCTCGGGATTCCGCTGCGTCGGGGTCGGGACCGGGTGCACGACGTGCTTCGCCTCGATGTCGAGCGCGGCGTCCTGGTCCGGCGTGCCGAAGTAGCGCACCGTCCCCTGCGACACGACGAACTCGCGCGTGACGGGGCCGACCTTGAGGCGGTAGGTGCCCCGTGGCGCCTGCAGCGTGCCGCTGATGAGATAGGCGTTGCGCTGCTTGGAGAGGGTGACCGTACCCGCCAGCTGGATGTTGGCCTCATCGGAGCGCAGCCAGACGTCGCTTCCCATCTCGAGCTCCAGCTCGTTGATGCGGAGACTGTCGAGGAACACGTTCTGGAACTCAGGGCCGAGCCGCTGCCGCTCGATGATGGAGGCGAGCGACGTGTCGGCGAGCTCGTCCAGGTTCACGATGCGCTTCTGCACCAAGTCCGCGAAATACAACACCCCGGAGGTGACCTTCGCGTGACCGGTGAGCGTCGCGCCGAACACCGGTCCCTGGAGCGCGAGCCGACCGCTCGCGGTGATGGCGACGTCGTTCTTCAGGTCGAGCGCCTTGAACTGGTCGGCCGCGATGCGGAGATCGAGCACGGGATGGGTGAGCTGCTCGAGCCGCACGACCCCGGTCACGTCGGCCCGGCCCCGGTCGCTCCGCGCCGAGAGCGCCTCGATCGCGACGGTGTCACCCGACAGGGCCAGGCGGCCGTTCACGTCCTCGTAGCGCACCGTGAGCGCCGGGATCGTGGCCGCCGCATCGACGATCTGCAGCTCGCCACGCAGCCGCGGCGCGTCCCACGTCCCCGCGATGCCGACGTCGGCCGAGAACACGCCAGCCACGCGCTGCACGCTGGGGGTGAGCGCTTCGAGCACCGAGAGGTCGACGCTGTCGGCCGTAGCGCGCACGGACAACGTGTCGGGGAGCTGGCGCCGCGCGACCGGAACGAGCGACAGGTCGAGAGGCAAATGGGCCTCGACGGCGAGGATCTGGAGCCCCGAGCGCCACAGATGCACGGCCGCACTGAGGCGCCGCTCGTGATAGTCGAACGAGCCGTCCACGAACGGCGTGCGGAACTCCGCGAACGAGCCGTTCGTCAGCGAAAACGCGCCGCTCGACACGGGATTCGCCCGCGTGCCGCTCAAGCCGACGGTGGCCGTGATCGTGCCGCCCACGCCCGCCGTGTCCTGCTCGAGCAGCGTGTACAGGCCCACGAGCGGGAAACCCTCGAGCTGCAGGTGCGCGTTCGCCCGGCCCCGGGTGGGCAGATCGCCTTCGAGCATGAGCTTTCCCGACCCGTACGCGCTCTGCAGCGCCAGATGGCTGACCGTCACGGCCGAGTCGGTGACGGCGAGCTCGACCGGCCGCTCGACGAACCAGGTCAGCGAATCGGGCGTGCCGCGCGCGGCCGCGCTCGCCCCGGCGAGCCCCAGGACGCCGTGCGCCAGCGAGTCGATCGTCGCTTCGACGGCGAATGCGGGCGTGGGACCGGGCTGCCAGGCGAGCCGCGCCCGGCCCGAGGTGAGCTCCCACCCTCGCCACTTGACCCGCTCGCCGCTCGCCCGTGCCTCGAGTCCCAGGGAGTCGAGCGAGCCTTGCAGCATCAACGCCACGCGCGCCGAGCCCGAGAGCATCTCCGCTCCTTCGCCCCCTTCATCGCCCGGCGGGTCGGCGGCCGCGGTCCCCGCCCGCCCGGGTCCCGCGCCCGTCCCACCGGCGCCGGTGATCCAGGCGACGAGCGAGTCCACCGAGCTGAGGCTGTCGGCGTCGAAGTCGAGCGCCAGGGTGCCGCGCGTGCCGCGGGTCCAGCCGAGCGATCCCGACCCGGTCGTGATCAGGCCGGGCTGGGCAACCCTGAGGGAGTCCACGTATACCCGGCGGTCGGCGAAGCGCAGCAGCGCCGCGCCGCTGTCGAGTGGCGAGCCCGCCAGGAACGACGGGCCGAGCGCTGCCCGCAGGGTACCCGCGGGGGGCACGGCGCTGTCCCCGGTGACGCTCGCGTCCACGCTGAAGGTGAGCCGGGAGTCGGGCGTCCCCCGCCCGCGCGTCCAGCGCGCCAGGTCGAGGTCCCGCGCCCGCAGCACGAACCCCCGCGCGCCGTAGTGCGGCAGGTCGAGCGCCAGGACGCCGTTCCCCTCAAGCGCACCGCCCGGCCCGCGGAGGTCGGCGTGGGTCTCGAGCGAGCGGAGCGTGCCCGCGAGCTTCACCGGACCGGCGACCGCCCCCTGGAGCGGCAAGTCCGGGAAGCTGCCCCGCAGCCCGTCGAAGGAGACCGAGTCGGCGGACACGTCCGCGTAGATCCCGAGGGTGTCGCCGCGGCCGTCCAGCCGCACGGTGCCGGCGATCTTGCTGGGCGGCCGGTCGCCGTCCCTGTGTGCCAGGGTGCCGCTGAACTGCGCGTTCCGGAGCGGCCCTGTGAGGGTGCCCGTGGCGTACAGCATCCCGTGCAGCCGGGCCGCCGGCACGAGCCGTCGGATGGTGCCGAAGTCGACGCTCGACGCTTCGACCGCGAAGGGTTGGAAATGAATTCCGTCCGTCGCCTTGAGGTTCACCTCGCCGCGACCGCGGATCCGCGACTCCGGCCAACCGGGGACGACCGAGTCCCGGAACGCCCAGTCGATGTCGAGGGCCAGCGCCGCGAGCCGGCCACCCGCCACCGTGTGTCCGCTGAGCCGTCCCGCGAATGGTAGGGTATCGAGGAACGCCCGCGCGAACTCGAGGTCGAAGTCCCGCGCCTGGAGGTCCGCGCCTTGCAACGCGACGAGCCCCGAGTCGGCGGCGCTGAAGGCCGTCAGATGACCGGACAGGGTGCCGCCGCCGTACGACAGCTGCAGCGGGTCGAGCCCGATTTCGAGCAGCCGCGCGCCGTGTGAGCGCAGCCGTACGTCGCCCGACACGACGCCCGCGCCGGGCACGGAGGCGAGCCGCCGGTCGATGAACGGAAAGTCGCGCAGCGTCGCCGAGTCGGCCCGCAGCTGGAGGTCGTACAGGATGGTGCCGTGCGGCCAGGTGACGACGCCGCGCGCATCCCGCAGCGCCGATGCCGGGAGCCGGGCCTGGGCCACGTTCAGCTCGAGCGAATCCCCCACCACCCGCAGCCGGCCCGCCACGTCCACGAGCCGCACCGGCGGGTCGCTCGCCTCCACGGCCAGCCGCGTCAGATCGATGCGGATGCCCCGTTCCCGGGGCGCCGAGATCTGGAGCGCGGCGAAGCGGGCGTCGACGTGCTCGAAGCGCCGAATCCGCAGGCGACCGTTGACGCCCCCGCTCTGGATCTCGAGCGCGGTGTCGCCCGGGGCGGACCGCGCGGCCTGGAGCCGCAGCGTGATGGTGCCGTCGTCGATGCGCACATTGCGGAACAGGATCAGCGTGGCGGGGCCATGGGGGCGGGGGGGGGGGCGGCCGGTGTCCGGGGTCCCCCCGCCCAGCCGCAGCAGCTCCTCGACGTTCAACCGCCCGCCCGGGTGCTGCACGATGTTGATCACCGGCTGTCGCAGTTGGAGCTCGAACAGCACCACCCGCCCGGCCGCGAAGTCGAGCGGATTGTAGCTCACGTCGGCGCGCGGCAGCCAGGCGACAAGCGTCGTGTCCGCATCGAACAGCCGCACCTGGGAAAGCGACACGCCGGTGAGGAGCGTGCCGTGGACGTCTCCCACCTCGACCGAGCCCGTGAACACGCGTCGCAGCGCGTCCTCGGTCACTCGCGCCACCAGCGCGCGGCCCGCGCCGGTGCTCACGAGCGCGGACAGCGCGCCCAGGAAGCAGGCGAGCAGACCGACCACGGTCCAAAGCGCGACACCGAGGGAGCGGCGCACCATCAGAACGCCTGCCCCACGGCGAACTGTACCACGACCCGTCGCCAGAAACCACGCGGCAACCCGGGCCGGATCGTCACGTCCGGCACGAGCGAGAGGCTCCTGTCTGCGTTGTTCTGGAGAAACAGCGGGCCGGGCTCCGCCGCATGACCATTGTACGCAGCGTCGAGCCGCACGGGTCCGAGCGGCGTCACGAAGCGGAGCCCGAGCCCCGGCGTGACCCGCACCCCGCTGATGGCGCTGAGCGTGTCGTCCCGCTCCCACACCTGCCCCACGTCCACGAACAGCGCCACTCGCATGCGATCGGGAAAGAGCGGCGTCGCGAACCGCAGCTCGGCATTCCCGATGAAGACGGCGTTCCCTCCGGTGGGCGACGCCCGGAGGTTGCGGTAGGTCGTGTCGCTGCCGTTCACTTCAATCGAGTCCGTGACGTACACGCGCGGGCCGAGCTCGTTGCGCGCGTACCCCCGCACCGAGTTGGGCCCCCCGCCGTAGAACCGCTGGTCCGGCGGAACGAACCGCAGGCTCTGGCCCTTCAGCGAGATCTCGCGCGCCGGCAGGATCGTGCCGCCGAGCACACGCCAGGCGAACGCCCCGCGGCGGCCTATTGGGTGGTACCGTGCGATCTGGAGCTGCCCGCGGTTGAACTCGTACAGCGAGTCGGAGCCGACCAGCCGGGAAGAGTGCGTCAGCGAGCCGGTGACGAGGCTCCCCGCCGTCGGGTCGAGCACCGAGTTCGTCTGGTCCCGCACCCCCGAGACCGTCACCGCGCCGAAGCGGCGCCGGTTCGTGAGGAACCTCTGATCGGAAACGTTGCACAGGAGGTACACCAAGCACAGGACCGCCGGATCCGCGGTCGTGCGCCCCACGGAATAGCTGTAACCCAGCGTGACGGGAATGTTGCGACGGGCGTTCAGGGTCACCGCCAGGTTGGCGCCGACGGCCTGCCGCGTGTACACCTTGAACTCGGAGCGCCGCTCGGCGAACACGGCGAAGCTCGCGGCGTGGCGTGGCGACAGGAAGGCGGGCTGGCGCAGGGTCACCGGGGCGTTGTAGTTGGCGGTGTCCGAGGTCGGGTCGCCATCCAGAAAGCGGCACACATTGTGCTCTAAGCCTGCATTGGTCGGGACGCCCACACCGATCTTCGACAGCTGCCCCGTGAGATCGAGGGAGCGGGCCCCGCCGATGAAGTCGTACGCGGTCCAGCCGGCCTGCAGCCGGAAGCAGTCGATCGAGCCGTAGCCCGCGCCCAGCCGGATCCGGCGGCGCGGGGCGTCGCTCACACGGACAAGCACCCGCACGGTCGAGTCGCCAGCCGCGCCTGGTGCCGTGTCCGCCAGGGCGACGCTCACCGAGCGGAACATCCCGAGGCCGTAGAGGTCGCGCTGCGTCCGGTACAGCTGATCACGACCTCGCCGATGCGCATCCGGGGCCCGGGCACCGCCTCAAGCGTCGCCTGCGCCGTCAGCCCCGCCACGTCCACGTCGAAGCTGCGCAGCACGTCCCCGAACGGGTAACCGTGGTTCCGCAGCCGGCTGACGATGGTGTCGGCCGACGCCTGAAACAGGAACCGGTTGAACGGATCCCCCACCTGCAGCGGCAGGCTGCGCTTCAGGTCCGCCACGCTGCCGATCGAGTCGAACCCCGTGATCTCGAGCTTCGTCAGACGCACGGGGTCGCCCTCGTAGATCCGGAAGGTGACGTAGACGTCCCGGTCCTCCCGGCGCACGAGCGTGTCCACGACCACGTTCATGTAGCCGCTCTGCCGGTACAACAGCAGCAGCCGGATCACGTCGCGGCGGAACTCGAGCTCGTTGAAATAGCGTTTCTCGCCGAGCCCGAAGTACCGGATGAGGAAAGCCCGCGCGAACCAGCTCGAGCTGGACGTGGAGATGGCAGTGCCGAGCGTGTAGTCGTCAAGCGCGTGATTGCCCTCGAAGGAAAGGTCGCGCACCACCCGCTGCGGCTCTTGCTGCGCGGCGAGGGGGAGGGGGGCCGCCGCGGACAGCGCGACGAGCAGGAGAGCAGCGAGGGCACGCAATTGACGCGGTCGGGCCGGTCCCCTATGTTGGCGCACTCCCGCCGCACTGTCAACCTTTTCGACACCTGACCCCATGCGTGCGTTCCCCGAACTGACCCTCGCCGCTCTAGTTGCGACCGTCGCTTGCGGCGGACGTGGGGCGGGTGGACGCGCGTCGCTCGCCTATTATGAGACCTACGACCCCCGCTCGCTCGACCCGGCGCTCTCGACCGACGTGCCGACGGGCGAGATGGTGACGCTCGTGTTCGACGGGCTCACCCGGTTCGATCCCGACGGCAATCTCGGGCCCGGGCTCGCGGATCGCTGGTCCGTGAACCGGGACGGCCGGCGGTACGTGTTTCACCTGCGACCGGGCGTCAAGTTCCACGATGGGACCCCCCTCACGGCCGCCGACGTGCGTCAGAGCCTGCTGCGCGTGCTGGCGCCGGCGACCAGGGGCGGCCGTCCCTGGCCCCTCTACCCAATCGCCGGTGCAGAAGACTACGCGGCGGGGCGCGCCGGCGATGTGACGGGCATCCGGACGCTGGGCGACACCGCGGTCGCCTTCGAGCTCACCCAGCCACTGGCGATCTTTCCCAAGTTCCTCGCCATGCCGGTGGCGAGCGTCGTCCCGGCGCCGCCGCCCGCCGAGCTGGGCCAGCGCCCCGTGGGGACCGGCCCGTGGCGCTTCGTCGCTTGGCAACACGACGACTATCTCCTGTTCGCGCGGAACCCGCGGTACTGGGAGGGCCCGCCCGCTGCCGACACCCTCGCCGTGCGGATCATCCCCGAGCCGCTCACGCGCGCGGCCGAGTTCGAGGCCGGACGGCTCTCGGTCGTGGAAGTGCCGTTCGGCGAGACGGCGCGGTGGCGCCGTACGCACCCCGCCTGGCTGCTCGAGAAGCCCGCGCTGCGCGTCGTGTACGTGGCGCTCAACAACCGGCGGGGGCCGCTGCGGGACGTCCGCGTGCGGCAGGCGATCAATGCCGCGGTGAACGTCCCCGAGTTGCTCGCACGCGTGTACGGCGGGCGCGGCATCCTCGCCCGGGGCGCGATCCCACCGGGCCTCGCGGGGAGCGACACCGGCCGCCGCGGCTACGCTTACGATCCTGCGGAAGCGAAGCGGCTGCTCGCCGCCGCGGGCTATGGCGGCGGGATCGAGCTGCAGTTGTGGCGCGCCGCGGCGAACGTCGAGCTGTCGCGCGTCGCCCAGGCGATCCAGGCGCAGCTCGAGCCGGTCGGCGTGCGGGTGGAGCTGGTCGAGCGCGACGCATCCAGCCAGCGCGAGGCGGCCCGCAAGGGGGAGACCGACATGGTAATCCTCGATTGGTGGGCCGACTATCCCGACGCCGACAACTTCCTCTATCCGCTGTTCTACTCGGGGAGCTTCGGCCCCGGCGGCAACTATGCGTTCTATTCGGACCCGGTCACGGATTCCCTCATCCTGCGCGCCCGTCGCACCACGGATGACGCCCGCCGCACCGATCTCTATCGCCGGATCGACGAGCGCGTGTTCCGCGCCGCACCGTGGCTCTATCTCTGGTTCCCGAAGGACCTCTGGGCCCGGCGGCCCGATGTGGCGGGATGGGACATCCCCGTCATCTTCAACGGCCAGCGCTGGACCCGAGCGCGGGTTGCGTCCCATTGATTCGCCTGGTCGGGCGCCGGCTGCTGGGGACGCTGCCCACCCTGCTCGGGGTTCTGGTCGTGGCGTTCCTCCTGTTGAACGTGGCGCCGGGGGACCCGGTAGCCGCCATGGTGGGCGAGCGCGCCGACGCGGCCACCATCGCGCGACTGCGCGCCGAGCTGCGCCTGGACGATCCCCTGCCCGCCCGGTTCGGGCACTACGTGTGGGGCATCGTGCGCGGCGACCTGGGGCGCTCCTACATCACCGCGCGGCCGATCGCGCAGGACCTGAAGGAGCGTTTCCCCAAGACCGCGGAGCTCGCGCTCGCGGCGATGACGCTCGCCGCCCTCGCCGGCATCACCCTCGGCGTGCTCTCCGCGGTGCGGCCCGGCGGGGCGTTCGACCGGATCGCGATGCTGCTTTCCTATTTGGGCGTGTCGTTTCCCGTGTATTGGGTGGGACTGCTGTTGATCCTGGTATTCGCGGTGGCGCTCCGCTGGCTGCCGCCGTCGGGATCGGGGGGGCTGGCGTACCTCGTGCTCCCGGCGCTCACGCTCGGGATGCGCTCGATCGCGTTTCTCGGGCGCATGACCCGCGCCGCCATGCTCGACGTGCTGTCGAGCGACTTCATTCGCACGGCGCGGGCGAAGGGACTCGGCAGCCGGGCGGTGATCCTGCGCCACGGGTTCCGCAACGCCCTCATCCCGGTGATCACCGTGCTCGGCCTCGACACCGGCAACTACCTCACCGGCAGCATTCTCACCGAGACGATCTTCGGATGGCCGGGGCTCGGGCGCTACGTGCTGAGCGCGATCGAAAAGCGCGACCTTCCCGCCATCCAGGGGAGCATCTTGTTCATGTCGGTGGTCTTCGTGCTCGTGAACCTCGTGACGGACCTGCTCTATGCGAAAGCTGATCCTCGCATCGCTTACGATTAGCTCGACCCTCGCGGCCCAGGCGCCCGGGGGGCCGCCGCGCACCACGCCGCTGCGTGGCTCGCTCGAGCGGCGGCTGGCGCAGCTGCTCGACGTGCCGCCGTTCGATCGGGCGACCTGGGGCCTCTACGTGGTGGACGACCGCGGCCGCGTGCTGTACCAGCGCAACGCCGACCGCTTCTCCGTGCCCGCCAGCAACACCAAGCTGGTCGTGACCGCGGCGGCGACCGTGCTGCTGCCGCCAGAATACCGGGTGACGACGAGCCTGTACGTGAACGGGCGCGTGGACGCGGGCGTGCTACACGGCGACCTGGTGCTGTACGGGCGCGGGGACCCGACGTGGTCCCAGCGCTGCTACTCGGTGGACACGCTCGCCCCCGGAGCGTGCGACTCCGCGTTCACGGCGATCGACGCCATCGCCGATTCGGTCCGCGCCCGGGGGCTCCGGCGGATCACGGGGAAGCTGGTCGGCGACGGCTCGTACTTCGAGCCGACGATCGTCCATCCCGGCTGGAACGCGTGGGACTTGAACTGGTGGTATGCGGCACCCGTCTCCGGGCTGGGCTTCCACGACAACAGCGTGGACTTCAAGATCACGCCCGGGCCCGCGGTGGACACGCCCCCCGTGATCACGTGGTCCCCCGACCTCGCGCTGTTCACGTTCGAGAACCGTGCTCGCACCGTGCCGGCGGACTCGAGCTCCACGATCGGCGACAACTTCTTCCGCAAGCCCGGCACCCCGGACATCTGGGCCGAGGGCACGGTCGCGCTGGGGCGCAAGCCGACGACCGAGAGCTTCGCGCTGCCGGACCCCAACCTGTACGCGGCGCGCGCCCTGGCGGCGGCGCTGCTCCGCAAGGGCGTCGCGATCGAAGGCGGGGCGGCGGGCACCACCGATTCGCTCGCCTACCGCGGCGCCCGCTGCTGCGCGCCGCTCGTCGAGTACCGCGGCCGGCCGCTCCCGGACATCCTGTTCCCCATCCTCAACACGAGCCAGAACTGGTTCGCCGAGATGTTGCTCAAGATTCTGGGTCGGGAGATCAAGGGCGAGGGGTCGTGGGAGGCGGGGCTCGACGTCGAGCGGCGGTTCCTCGTCGATTCGGTGAAGCTCGACTCCACGGCGTTCGCGCTCGAGGACGGCACAGCCCGGCTCGCTGCTCAAGCGCTTCGTGGCCACGCCGCTCGAGACACGGGTCATCGCGAAGACGGGGAGCATCGACCGGGTCAACAGCCTGTCGGGCTACATCGAGCGCCCCGACGGCCGCACCATCACGTTCAGCATTCAAGCGAACGCGCACGCGGTGCCATATCAGCAGATGCTGGCCCGGATCGATTCGATTGTCGTGGAGATTGGGAAGACGAAATAGAAGACCGTCTAGTCTTCCGTCTGCCCGAAGATCGCCATGTTCGAGCTGTGGCCCGGCTCGACCTTGGCCGCCGGGTTGATGAGGTGCACCGCGTGGTTCACGGCGATGGCGGCCTCGGCTGCGCCGGTCGCGATGAGCTTGAGCTTCCCCGGATAGGTCGTGATGTCTCCGGCCGCGAAGATGCCGACGATGTTCGTCTCCATCGTTTGCGTCACCTTGATCTCGCCCTTCTCGATCTCGAGCCCCCACTCGGCGATGGGGCCGAGCGCCGAGATGAAGCCGAGCTGCGGGACCACGCAGTCCACGGCGACGCGCTCTTCCTGCTTCGTCTTGTTGCTGAAGATCGTTGCGGCCTCGATCATGTCGCCGCCGTGGATCGCCTTCAGCTCCCAGAAGGTGCGCAGCTCCATCTTCCCCGCGGCGGCGAGCGCCTGCACCTGCTTCACCGTGGCGGCGTGGGCTCGGAACCCGTCGCGCCGGTGAATCATCAGGATCCACTGGGCGACGCCCTGGAGGTTCACCGCCCAGTCGAACGCCGAGTCGCCGCCGCCCACGAGCAGCACGCGCTTCCCGGTGAAGATCCTGGGGTCGAGGATGCGGTCGTGCAATCCCTTCCCGTACCAACGGTCCGCCTCCTTGAGCGGCAATTTGCGCGGCGTGAAGGCGCCGATCCCCCCCGCGATGAGCACGGTGCGCGACGGGTACTGGTCGGTTTCGGTGACGACGGTGAAGGCCGGTTTGCCGTTCTGCGACTCGCGCTTCAGGCCGATCACCTTCTGTCCGAGATGGACCGGGGCCTTGAACTGGAACGCCTGCTCGGCCATCCCCTTGACGAGGTCCTTGGCGAGCACCTTGGGGAAGCCGGCGACGTCGAAGATGTATTTCTCGGGATAGAGCGCCGTGAGCTGCCCCCCCACCTGGTCGAGGTTGTCGATCAAGCAGCAGGTCGCGCCGCGCATTCCGGCGTAGAAGGCGGCGAACAAGCCCGTCGGGCCGGCGCCGATTATGGTGATATCTTTGACTTCCTGCATTGGGGCGAACGTAATGGAAGACCCAGGGAGAAGGGAGAGGGGAGCGGGGGCGCAGGGTGAAGATCTACACCAAGACCGGGGATGAGGGGGAGACCGGCCTGTTCGGAGGCGCCCGCGTGCCCAAGGACGACGCCCGCGTCGCGGCGTACGGCGACGTGGACGAGTTGAATGCCGCGATCGGATTGGCGCGCGCGCTCGACCCACGGGACTTCGCCGACGCGCTGCTCCAGAGCATCCAGCGCGATCTGTTCACCATCGGAGCGGAGCTCGCGACCCCGGACCC
>WNGP01011273.1_pt1 | contig 14015 bp, 9 predicted proteins | sample 5407671 | NCBI WGS metagenome assembly WNGP01 (sample SAMN13153381, study PRJNA577476) | soil metagenome | isolation source: 40 cm soil or saprolite under Garry oak tree replicate 2 | place: USA:California | collected 2016-06-15 | reverse complement strand
GCCTTTTTGAGCACCCTCTAACGCGTGCAAGTCATAGGGCCGCCCGAGGCGCTCGTATTCCTCGCGCGTAAAATCGGCGCTGGTAGCACCCATGCAGGAGAAGAAGATGCCACTCGCACCTGCATCGATAGCAGCTTCCATCAGCTTACGCAGGTTGGCTGCTATGGTGCCCAGCCCTTCCTCGAATGGTTCGGGGGCCCTGCGGGCCTCTGCAATGGCTTGTTGTTTGCCCATAAAGCGGAAAGTATAGGTAAGCGGGCTAAACAATGTCAAAATGAGAGGGTAGTCATTACCGAGTTGGGAGCGAAGCGCCTCGATACATATTAGCTGCTGCTGAAACATTGGCGTATCCACATCCAGGCGGGGAAGGAAACGCACCTGCTCGGCCTCAATGAAAGGTTGGTCTGGCGCAGGATAGGGTAAATCAGGCATTATCTTAATGATATCCAGGTTGAATTTCTGAAGAAAAAACTCAAGTGTGAGTTCGGCCAGGCGCTGGCCTGATCCTTCAGGTTTGAAGTGATGCCAGAAGCACAATGGCACTCTATCTACAGGTTCTCCCTTTACTGCTGCGCGGACGCGCTCACCAGGTGTCATATTACTCATTTACAGTTCCTTCTCGCTCGGTAAGAAATTTTGCAAGCCCGGCCTGGCTACTTAGAGTAGGATTTCGCGTGTCTCCAGGCATTATATCACGTATCATTGGGTGCAACCTTTCATTGGTCTAGACCTGACCAGACCATAGCGGCAAATGCTCCTGTAGTATGACCCCATAGTATAGAGACAAATGCCAGGGTAATCACGAAAATGAGGATTACTACAAGGAGCAGTACTACCCAGAATGTGGCAGAACGGCGTGATAGATCCGGCGACGGTTTATGAATTACACCTGGCTCCGCTCCACGTGGAGCGGGAGATTCGCGGCTGGCAACAGGGTCTTCTTCCAGGCAAAGAGGAGGAGTTTGCCCATCTGGTTCAGGCTCTTCTAGAGTTGGCATTCGCAAGTACGTTGCTAATGCAGCAGGCGCGGAGCGCACTGGATTAGCTGGACGGGGAGAATCCGGGGCGCCTATGGGGACTTCCACCTTTCCTATGGCAGATAGCACGAGGGTGGCACGATTATGCTTGTTTGAAGCGAGAGAGATTGCTCTCGCCTGTCCAGGGATGTTTAGCTCTCTTTGCCACTCCCTGGCTATCAACTTGCGGGCAGGATATGAATGCGCTGCCATATGCAAGGCCGCTTCATATGCTTGCGAAAATCCGATGATGTTGGGGTAGCGTTCTTGAGGTAGTTTGGCCAGGGCTCGCAGAAATACCTCGTCCAGTTCACGGGGGAGGGAAGCATTGTAGACACCAGGTGGAGTAGGCGGCGTGTAACGATGATGATGAAGCAGTCGATTCGTTGTTCCTTCAAAAACAGCACGACCCGTGACAAGTTGGTAGATCATTACCGCCAGTGCATATTGATCGGCAGCCGGGCCGACCTGGATAGATGATGCCAGGGTGGGATCGTCAAATTGCTCGGGAGCCATGTACAGAGGCGTACCAACTGAGCGATGAAGAGAACGCCCACTACGGTAGAAGGCGGCTAACCCAAAATCGGCGAGCAGCAGGTGGGGAATGCCATGAGGAAAGATGGTAGATAAGTGACCATAGCGCCTGATATTCACTGTGCCGCGCTCGACACGAATCAAAAAATTCGTTGGTTTAATATCGCGATGGATGATGCCGTGATCATGTGCGTACTGCAATCCGGCAGCAGCATGTGACAGATAGTGGCCTGCCTCCTCGGCGGAGATAGGCCAACTGAACCCGAATTCCTGGATGCGGCGCTCTAACCAATTCCATAATGAACCTTCGGGGAGATAGGGCATAACAAGATAGGTAATTGGTTGGTCGCCCTGCTCGATGATTTCTTCGCCAAAATGATAGAGTGGCAAAATATGTTCGTGATTCAAACCGGCGACAGCTCGAGCCTCGCGCTCGAAACGCATAGCAGCTTGCCTGGCTTCAGGTGCGTCGGGAACAGCACGCAGGTCGCCGCAAATGACTTTAATCGCAACTTTGTGCCCGATGCGTAGGTGTTGTGCCAGATAGATATCGCCCATGCCACCGCTTTCGATGAGTTTGAGTAGACGATACCCACCGAGAGTCTTCCCCATCAACATTTTCATCAAAACCTCCATCAATATCTCACGGGGCGACGTCAAGCGTCCCTTGGTAGCGCCCGTATGTGGGTAGTTACAAGCCTATAGCTTTAGCTATGGGTCCTTGACTTGTTCTTTCCTCATTAATTGAAAAAGGCAAAAATAGGAGTAAAAGAAAGGCGTGCGTAGACACAAGCCCATGCCGATCACGGCATGGGGTTCATGACTACCTGGAAGCAGATCTTTCTAATGTACAGTATACAAGGGCGTGCCAAGCCTTCTGGCACCTGGCTTGGCACAGGGAGCGGGTCTATTTTGTGTCAGGCGACGCCGAGTTGACGTAAGGCATCGTAGGCAGGAGCAGCAAATTCCGGGCGCGCCTCCGCGAGCTGGCGGAGGGAGGAGGCGGCATCGACATCGTGGTATTGCGCCGTGAGCTGGCAGGCGATGCGTACAACGCTCTCACGAGGATCGCTCAGGGCTTCTCGCACGAGCATGCGGCTGCGCGTATCCTGACCAGTAGGATCAATGCGTCTCAGCGCTTCAAAAGCCTGAGTGCGCACGTAGGGATCGAAGTCACCAGCAGCACGGATGATAAAGTCAAGCGCACTGGGATCTTTCAATTCTGCAAGGGCGCGAATAACTGCCGCGTAGACGATACTGCCTGGTATATCAGTATCTCCAGCAGCCAGGTTGTCGCGGCGTTTAGGGCGCGATGACCGCAATGCAAGATCTATGCTCCGGCTGGCAAATTGAAGTAGGGAGCCTGTAGCACGCTGGTCACCCAGACGTCCCAGTGTTTCGCAGATATTTCCCAGTTGTAGGGCCTGTTCGCGATCAGTGATGCGCGACACCACATCAAGGCGCGCGGTAAGCATAGTGACAGCGCGCGGCTCACGCAACTCACCCAAAACCCTCACACAGGGGACGAGAGATTCTTCATCGGCATTAGCGAGGGTCTCCAACAGTACATCCCGGCCCGGGCCATTCATCCATCGTTCGACCTCGGGCATCATTGGCAAACAGGCATATACAGGCTGTCCAATGCGAGAGTCTTGCACAACACCACTCGATATGTCCGCCCAGTAACGACCGAGCAACATGGCGAGGCGATGCACTGCTATTACTTTGCGCCAGTTTGGAGCACTGCGGGCACTCTCAAAAAGAGCGGTGGCCAGTGCAGGCAAATCACGTTCGAAGGCGATTGGCAATGTGTCTGCATTTGCACTGCTCAGGCTATCCTGGAAAACCTGAGCGGCAATCATTACCGCTTGTTGGGAAAGGCGTGGAGCAGTTTCTTGTTCTCCTCGAATGTAGCGTTCCAGTGCGATAGTGCGGTATAGAGGGACGGCAATATAGCTTTCCAGACCAAGAGCACGATCGAGGCCGCTCGCCAGCAGCAGTTCCTGAAAGCTGGGTCGATTCAGCGTTACACACGTCTCGATGATATCGACCTTCGCCCAGCCTTCCGCTTCTGTGAGAGCGCTGATAAGAGCCTGGAGTGAAGCAGTTGTGGCTTGTTTTGCCAGTGACTGCGTTGCGTAAAGGGATGAATTACCATCGGCAGCCAGCTTCCCCAATACCTCGGAGAGTTCCGGCGACTTGTAGTTGCCCAGCATGAGGATGGCATAACGCCTGGCACGACCAAGCATAGTTTCGGCGGGATTCGCGTTGGGAGGAAGATCGGTTGTGTCATCTTCCTGAACTACTTTCAGCCAGACGGGGATTAGATTGCCTGCTCGGTCTATTTCCAGCAGGGTCGCAACCAGCTGGGGAGCCCATTGCTGGACCGGGCCTACATTGAGCAGTGGCATTACACGTGCGACTGTATCCTTTACAGAGACACCGCCCCAGCGGAGATCCGTCACCAGCGTGGTCATTTCGGTGCGCAGTTCGCTCAGGCGCTGTTTCACTTCCGGCGTATCGACATCAAGGGCAGGGAGCGGGTGGCGTACGGCAAGATGTTCAACATTGCCAGCACGACCCTGTTGTTTTTGTGCGGCCGGTGTCGCCGTCATCAGACCGGCTTTAGCAGGGAGTATCGGTTCACTCGGCGTATCAAATGTTTGGGATTCGCCCAGGCGCACTTCCCCAAGCTCAGATTCGCGTTCGTCACTATCGATATAATTAGTAGGTTCCAGGCCTGCATCAGACATCAAATTTCTATCCTTCTGCTACATGATTCTCCGAGAGCTATTCTCCAATAGTTCTGCTGGACACAATAGCCATTTTATACGGCTTATTGTACCTTTCTCCGCCTATACGGTCAAGAGCGAAAGGTCAGGTGATTACCCATAAGTAAAGGCAACGTGAGTCAGGTCTGCTGAACGAATGCGCGCCACAGATCCTTCGCTGCGCTCAGGATGACAGCCAGGGGTTTTGTCATCCTGAGCGCAGCGAAGGATCTATTGCGGACTTATAGGTAATCACCAGCGAAAGGTCGAGATTCAAAATATGCAAGAATACTGCAACATACTCTCGTTGGGTTACGTAGATCAGAAGAGAAAGATTGGATGGCTTTATAATGGCAATGGTGATATAAGGAGCCTTTTAGATATGCAGAATCAAGATATGCAGTTCGCTGACCCGGAGTGGCAGCCCCCGCAACAGGCCAGCTCTGGCCCAGGCCAGCAGGAAAGCTTTAAACCGCGGCCAATCAATGCCGATCACGCCCCGCGGCCATTTAATACCGATCCGCGCGAGCAGCCGCAGAATGAACGAGCATATAACGAGGCAGGTCCCTATGGTGACTTTGGCGCACAGAAGATCGGCACTCCTCAGTTCGGACAAAAACAAAACAGGCGACGCAGCCCCTGGCTGTGGGTGATTGTCTTACTGGTTATCATGGCGCTTCTGGGCGGCGGCCTGGGCTTGCCTCGTGGCGGACACCATTTCAGCAAGATTGAGCAGGCGCACACTTTTTCAGTCGGCGCGCTGCCAACTATTGTGATCAATGACGATGTTGGCACCATCCATGTCCACACAGGTGGCACGAATGGCAATGTGCTTGTCCAGGTCACAGATGTGAACCGGGGCCTGGGGAACAATCCAGATAATGGGCAGGTGAGTTACAACCAGAATAGTGCGAGCAACACGGTTACTGTTAACGCGAACAGCAACTCTGGTTTCTTTGGTTCAAATAGTATCGATCTGGATGTAACAGTGCCTGCGGATAGTAATCTACAGGTCAAGACCGATACTGGCGAGGTCGATGTCAGCGGCATCACAGGACAGATGTCATTATCGAGCAACACCGGTTCTATCCATGCAGTGCAAGATTCACTGACCGGGCAATCCATTTTGAAGACGGATACCGGCTCGGTTACGTTTGATGGTACCATTGATCCTAAGGGGTCATACCAGTTCGAAACCAACACTGGTTCGGTCGATGTCACCCTGCCGGGCAACTCATCGTTCCACGTGGATGCTTCAACCGATACCGGCTCCATCAACTCTGATTTCCCGGGCGTAAGCGTGCAGCACGGCGATATCACCGGTGCGAGCGCCCATAGTGACGTGGGTAATGCGCCGGGCGCGACGGTGACGCTGAAGACCGATACGGGGTCAATCAGCCTGCACCAGGGACAGTGATCTGAGAAATGAAGGCATCTCTTTCTGATTTTTTAGGAACCGCAGATGCCTTCTGGTTATAATGATCTATATGCTTATTTGCCTGCCTCGTTAATATACTAAATGAAAGTGGTGCGTAACTCCTCAGGTGCCGATTCCTCGCCGCCTGCGGCTCGCGCCCTCTTGCGAACCACCGCAGGTGGTGAGGAGTCCTGAGAAGTTACAGTGGTGCGGTGTAGTGGAAAGGCAGACAATGTCAGTAGAAACGCATTTGTATGATTTGACCTGCCAGGTGCGAGATCTTATCGGCTGTGGAACTGTCAATCTGCTCATTGGTTGTCCTGAGCCGAAGTTGCGTCACCCCCTGCTCGATTTGTTTCCTACCCATAGTTATCGCTATATGGGAAGCAGCGGCTTGACAGGCACAGATCTCTTGCTGGCTGATGAGCAGGTGCGCGCTTTGTGTGACCTGGCGGTGCAGAGTGGACAGGTGCAGAGCTCCAACCATGTGCAAATGCAATACGGCGATATCCCCATCCGAAGTATCGCCGCGGCACCCCTCGAGCGCCCGGGAGGCGTGCTGGGGCTCTTTCTGTTGACTGATGCACATATAGGGACTTTTAGTCATGGCGAGCACCTGCTACTGAGCAGCTACCTGTCTACAGCAGCAAAGAGCGTGGAACAGGTCTTGCATAATCTGCATAGTGCGCTGCTTCAGCTTTATCTGAGCGGAGCAAGAAATGATGCGTCAATGGAGCTAAAAGAGGTTCTCGTTCACCTGGAACAGCAACTGGAGAGGCGATCACATGCGGACCAGCCAGTAGAAAAAAGTCAGCGCCAGCAAACAGCAGAGAAGCCTGCTACTATGGGTGGCATAATCATCGCTGGAGGAGAGGAGCCAGGGGATGAATTTATTTCTATCATCAGTCATGAACTACGCATACCGCTGGCGTCTATCAAAGGGTACGCGGGCCTCTTACAAGCCTATGGAACGGCTGAAAATATTGCACCAGAGATGACACCAGCACGCCAGCGATCATTTCTTAATACTATCATGGAACAGGCTGATCACCTCGAGGTTCTGATTGATGATCTCCTCAATATGTCGCACATTCATGCAGGGCGATTAGCGCTCCGCTTCACGCATGTCGATGTGTCGCTGCTCTGTCAACAGGCGGTCGAAGTGGCACAACAAAGGGTGGACCGGCAAAAGCCAGGGCGATATACTATTCGTTGCTTGCTGGATGAAGGGCTGCCACTGGCACATTCATCCGCTGAGTTTGAGGAGGTTGGGATACTCCAGGAACCTCAGTTATATGTTACTGTGCGCGACCAGGGAATTGGAATCGCACATGAGCATTTAGCACAGCTCTTCAAGCCTTTTAGCAGGCTGGAACAGGCTGAAACAGAGCGCATTCCTGGCGCGGGCCTGGGCCTGTATATAGCGCGTAAACTTGTTGAGGCGATGAATGGGAGCATTGTGCTGTACAGCAGCGTGGGAGTAGGTACGAGTGTAACGTTTACGCTACCTGTCGTCGGTGAGATACTCTCTCGTCATGCTTCCCGTTAAATGGAGTAGGCCTTTCGAAAATAGCCACTTGCTAAATACAGTACAGTTTGCTATAGTGCAATCAGCAACCCACTAACTTGCTTCGAGCTAGAGGGAAGAAGAATGCAGATTGGCTTGATTGAAGATGATGTAGCCATCCGGGAAATGCTCCGATTGGTACTACAAGACGCGGGTTTTACTATCACACTTTATGCTGCGGCACAAGAGTGCCTACAGGCATTAGGAGCTACACGAGAACAAGCCTTGCTTCCAATTGATGCGCTAATCGTGGACTGGCGATTGCCAGGCTCGATGTCTGGTATCGAGGTGATCAGCCACATCCGCGATAATTTACACCTCAACTCATTGCCTATTATTTTAACTACGGCTGCTGCATTCAATGATATCGAAGAGCTGAAACGGTTGCATGTAACTTTGCTACAAAAACCGTTTGATATTGATGAAGTCGTAGAAGCCCTTAAGAGGCTTGTCTAAGCTCCCCTGGAAAAAGTCGCTCGACTTCCCCACGTAAAAGTCACCTCAGCAATTCCTTAAAAATTGCTGAGTCCACCTTAAAGAATGCTGAGTCTTTTTATTGTTGACTTGTTCTCATATGGATGGCCTGTTATGCTGTAAGTAGTGGTATGTATTCTCTTCTGCAATCGGGGGCAGAAGGAGAATGGGTAACTATTTAAGCCATTATGACACGCCTGGCGTATCACCCGCTTTATGAAGCAAGCTATCAGCCAGGCGTAAAGCGATACAGGTGGGTAGTTATCCGTTGATGTTCAAGCTCTGGTGCCTAGAGAAAAGCACCTTTACGGAGCAGAAGCAAGAGCAATGTGTTCTTCTGTGTTTTAGGATAGGGGCCTTTGTGTTTAATGAAGCACGCGAGGTCTGAAACTCTCACGAAAGGGAAAAACAATGCAGGTACAGAAAGGTCATGGTCGAGGTTTTGCATCAATGAGTCCAGAGAAGAAGCGCGAGATCGCCAGTAAGGGCGGAAAAGCCGCCCATGCACTGGGGACTGCGCACAAGTGGACGAGCGAAGAGGCACAAGTTGCAGGACGTAAAGGTGGCTCGATTAGCCGCCGTCGCCCGAAGACTGGCGCCCGCGCTTAGTAGATACACCTATAAGATTGGGCTGGCATTTGTTTGCCAGCCCTTTTGCATATTATTGTGTGAAGAGGTCGATGACGGAAGGGTAACACTGTCTGCTAGGGCAGTTGGACGTATTTCAAGGGATTCACCCAGATGTTGTTGTAAAGTACCATAAAATGTACATGCGGTCCAGTAGAGGCGCCCGTGCTACCTTCGTAACCGATAACCTGGCCTCGTGTCACATTTTGACCAACCTTGACAATGAAACGTTCCATGTGGCCGTAAATAGTACCAATATAGCGCCCATGGTTAATTTTGACCGCCCAACCAAGGCCCGACACGTCCCAACCCGTCCAGATTACCTGGCCGCTGTCAGCAGCCATGATGGTAGTGCCAAAGGGAGCAGCGAGATCGATGCCGGTGTGTGGTCTCCAGCAGCCGCACCACATCTGGTACTCCATATGCCCGAAATACTGTGTAATTACTGCGCCAAGTATTGGATGATGCATATGTCCCGTTCCCATGACACCGCTCGCAGTAATGGCAGTGGCACATGTTCCCCAGAGATTGCTACCCCCACAGTAGCCATCATTTGTCAGCAAGGCAGGTGTGGGTGTAGGCGGATCTACATGTTGTGAAGGATTGAACGCGCCAAATTGCCCGGTCGAAATCCAGTTATCAAAGGCCTGCAAACTATTGATCTGCTCCTGGCCATTATCGAGTGGAACAACGAAAAGGGCGGCAGCGATGAGCATTACAACACAGCCGGATAGCACAAAAGCCAGGACAATAGGGCGACGCTGGGGTGATGTAGATATTTGCGGAGAACTTTGTCGCCACTTGCCAGAACCAGGGATCACTACCGGTATTCTTACGCTGGTAGTAGGCACATGAGCCATCGTCGGATCGTCGAGCTTCTCAGTCGTATTACGCAGGGGATTAGTGATACGGGGAGGTTCAGGTGAAGAGAACATGACAAGCCCTCGCTCAAAATAAAATGGTTGTGTTAATACACAAAAATACTGTACCCGAGATCATCGACAGGTACCAGGAGGCACGCTGCAAATAGTGCATATAGGCTAATGCCGTTAGATATATCTTTACCAGCGTGCCAGAATGTTGTTGCAGGATTACCTTCTAATGGATATGAACCGACCCTTACGAGGAGTTTTGCAGAAATTGTTCTTGAGGAATCAATAATTTTCTTGTATACTTAACGATAAGTTGGGTATGAAACGTTCGCCTCGGTCATACAGCTACATATCCATCTCCATCATTTGGGTGCTCTCGTACTGTTACTGTTCGATTTGTGGAATCATTCAGAGAGGAGTCATCCATGAGCAGTTCTTCCGCGATTAACTCGTCCCTTCCCAATCGCTGGATCCTCGCTATTGCGGCCTTCTGTATGCAGCTCGCCCTGGGCTCTGTCTACGCGTGGAGCGTCTTTCTCAAGCCAGTGGCATCGCTGTACTACCATGTACCGTCGGCACAGCTAGCGGCAGCGCAGTTGAAGCCGACAAATATCACCTTCAGTGTTGTCCTGGTTGCACTGGGCATCACAGCCGGTTTTGGCGGCTATTTAAACAACCGCTTTGGCCCGCGCGTTATTGCTACCGCTGGTGGTATCCTCTATGGACTGGGTGTCATTCTTGCAGCGTTTGCTGCGCCCAACCTGATCGTACTCTATCTCACCTATGGCATCATTGGCGGTATCGGCATCGGCCTTGGCTACATCGTGGCGCTCGCGATGCTTATCAAGTGGTTCCCAGACCGGCGAGGTTTCATCACCGGCCTGGCCGTGGCCGGCTTTGGAGGAGGCGCTCTCATCACGGGACCAGTCGCCGCCGCATTGCTTGCGTCTGTTGGTGTGGGAAACACCTTTCTCTACCTGGGCATAGCCTACCTTGTCATTATCGTTGCTGTGGCACAATTGTTCCGCGCAGCCCCTGAAGGCTATGCACCTGCCGGCTGGACTCCTTCAGCTCGGCAGCAAGCAGACCGCTCCGTGCGTGAGTACACACTTCTCGGGGCCCTCCGTCTCCCGAGATGGTACGTTCTGTGGTTCATCCTCGCCTTAAATGTCACCGCTGGCGCCGCGCTGATCTCTGTAGCCTCGCCCTTAGCACAGAAGTTCACAGGCGTCGGTGCATTGACGGCTGCAATCATAGTGAGCACCATTTCGATCTTCAATGGCATAGGGCGCCTGTTCTGGGGATGGCTATCAGACAGCATTGGCCGGCCTTTTGTCTTCCTGAGCATGTTCATTATCCAGGCTATCGTCTTTGCCCTGCTGCCATCGGTTACCAACTTTGCTCTGCTACTCGTTCCTGCAGCCATCATAGCACTGTGTTACGGTGGCGGTTTTGGTACGATGCCGGCCTTTGCTGCCGACTTCTTCGGACCAAAAAACGCCGGGACAATTTATGGTGCGATGCTCACAGCATGGAGTGCAGGCGGCATCGTTGGCCCGATCCTGATTACAAGTTTCAGTGCGGGTAAAAGCATTGATTATGCTACACCGCTTTATATCATCGCCGCGCTCATGCTGGTGAGTGCTGCTCTACCACTGGTCGCTCGGCAGGGCAATACCCTGGAGCACTGCTGTCATCCTGAGCAAAGCGAAGGATCTCTGGCTGGGCAGCGTGCAGATCCTTCGCGGAGTTTACCCTGAGCGAAGCGAAGAGCTCAGGATGACAGATGGCGGGGCTATCACACGGAACACGGCCCCGCCACGTGATGATAAAGAGGAGAGGTGTTCTATGGAAGAACGCATCCTATCGCTGCCTGAGACAGTACAAGCCACCGTGTCACAGGTTATGGAGGTGGGCTCAAGGGTACAGCCTTTCAGCAGCGAGAGCCGCAACAAGGTTTCACGTATTCGCGATGCGAAGGTAGTGAAGAGCGTCTGTCCTTACTGTGCCGTGGGATGTGGCCTCAATGTCTACGTTAAAGATGGCAAGGTGATCGATATAGAGGGCAATCCGGATAGCCCGATCAATCGCGGTACGCTCTGCCCCAAGGGATCGGCCACTTTCCAGTACACGGTGAACCCCAGCCGGCTGACGCAGGTGCTCTATCGCGCTCCCTACAGCGATCACTGGGAGGCGAAATCACTCGACTGGGCGATGGAGCAGATCGCTCAACGCGTGAAGAAGACTCGCGACGAGACGTTTGTGGAACGGCTGCCCGATGGGCGAGAAGTGAACCATACGCTGGGCATTGCTTCCCTGGGTGGAGCAACACTGGACGTTGAAGAGAATTATGTCATGAAAAAGCTCTTCAGCGGTGCGCTAGGAGTTGTTTCAATCGAGAACCAGGCCCGTATATGACACAGCTCTACCGTACCCGGTCTGGGTACCTCGCTTGGACGTGGCGGCGCCACAACATTTCCGCAAGACCTGGTGAATAGCGATGCTATTTTGATTATGGGCAGCAATATGGCCGAGGCCCACCCTATTGCCTATGCCAATGTAGTAAAGGCGAAAGAGCGCGGCACAAAGGTTATCCATGTTGACCCGCACTACTCGCGCACCTCGGCGCTGGCAAATCTCTATGTCTCTACACGAGCGGGAAGCGACATTGTGTTCCTGGGCGCGATCATTCGCCATTTGCTGGAAAGTAACAGCTACTTCCACGACTACGTGGTGCACTATACGAATGCGGCCACGCTGATTAATGAGAACTATGGCGACCCCGAGGAACTCGATGGCCTGTTCTCCGGTTATGACCCTGAAACGGAGACCTACGCGGACCAGAGTAGCTGGGACTACCAACGAGACAAGCATGGCCGCCCGTTGACCGATCCTACGTTACAACACCCGCGCTGCGTCTTCCAGATCCTGCGGCGTCACTTTGCGCGCTATACACCCGAGATGGTGGAGAACGTGTGCGGGGTATCACGGGAACAGTGGCTGCAGGTCACGCAAACGCTTATCGAGAACTCTGGACGCGAGCACACTTCCGCCATCTGTTACGCGGTTGGCTGGACACAGCAATCCAAAGGCGTGCAGATTATTCGGGCCGCGGCCATGATACAGCTCTTGCTGGGCAATATAGGTCGTCCCGGTGGCGGGGTTATGGCCCTGCGCGGGCATGCATCAATCCAGGGTTCGACGGATGTACCAACACTCTACGATCTGCTATCCGGCTACATGCCGCAGCCAGGCGCAATGCTGCCGGCAAAGCCTCGCTCTGAGAACCTGACCAACGCGACTACCTGGGGGGAGAGGCGAGACGGACCGGCAAACGTGAAGTCGGAGCAGACGCTTGCCGAGTATATCGATGCAGAGGGGCAGAAGACGGGCTGGTGGGCCAACTTCCCGGCGTATATTCGCAGCCTGCTCCAGGCGTGGTATGGCGATGCGGCCAACGAGGAAGATGGCAATTGCTGTTATCGCTGGATACCCAAGATCACAGGAGATCACTCGCACCTGACGACCAGCTATGTCATGCTCGATGGCAAGGTCAAAGGCTACTTCCTTTTTGGCCAGAACCCCGCTGCTGGCAGTACGAATTCGCGCATGCAGCGAGAGGCCCTCAAGCAGCTGGACTGGATGGTGGTGCGCGACCTCTACGAGGTTGAGTCGGCAGCATACTGGTATCGTGGGCCAGAGCCCCACCCCGAGCAGGTTGACCCGACAACCATCAAGACAGAGATGTTCCTCTTGCCTGCCGCTGCCTCGACTGAAAAAGAGGGCAGCTTCACGAACACACAGCGCCTGCTGCAATGGCGGGACAAGGCTGTTGATCCCCCCGGTGACGCTCGCTCCGATCTCTGGTTTGTTTACCACCTCGGCAGGCGCTTGAAAGAATTGTACGCGGAGAGCAAGGAACCGCGAGATCGCGCTTTGCAGGCATTAACGTGGGACTACGATGATGAAGAACCGGAAGCTGGCTCACGTATTCTGGACGAACCTGATGCCCTGCTGGTTCTGAAAGAGCTCAACGGGTACTACGTGCGTCCACCGGAGCAAACCAGTACGGATGGGCGGGTATACAACTTACGCGACGCGCCCCATGTGCCGGGCTTCGCAGCGCTCAAGAACGATGGCAGTACGGCATGTGGCTCCTGGATTTACAGCGGCGTTTATCCAGAGCCAGGCAACAACCGTGCTGCCTCGCGCAACCCTGAAGGCTACACCTTCCTGCAATGGGGCTACTCCTGGCCCGCCAACCGGCGTATCCTGTATAACCGCGCCTCGGCCGACCCACAGGGCCGGCCATGGTCGGAACGCAAGAAGTACATCTGGTGGGACGAAGAGCAGAAGAAATGGACCGGCGTGGATGTGCCGGATTTTCCTGTAGCTAAAGCGCCAGATTATGTGCCACCGCCTGGCGCAACAGGCATAGATGCTATTAGCGGCAGTGACCCGTTCATCATGAAGCCGGATGGCAAGGGCTGGCTCTTTGCTCCCAAGGGGCTGAAGGATGGGCCGCTTCCCACGCATTACGAGGCAGCGGAGTCACCTGTACATAATGCGCTATATCACCAGCAGAGCAACCCTGCAGCAAAGTACTTCCGCGACCGTCCCGATAACCAACTCGCGGCGGTAGGCGACGAGCACTACCCCATTGTGGTGACGACCTACCGGCTGACGGAGCACCATGTCAGTGGACCAATGACACGCTGGATGCCCTGGCTCAATGCG
>WNGP01004591.1_pt1 | contig 14020 bp, 14 predicted proteins | sample 5407671 | NCBI WGS metagenome assembly WNGP01 (sample SAMN13153381, study PRJNA577476) | soil metagenome | isolation source: 40 cm soil or saprolite under Garry oak tree replicate 2 | place: USA:California | collected 2016-06-15 | reverse complement strand
AGGGCGGGATGTTCCACTCGCCGGTGCCCGTTGTTTACGGCAATTCCCCTTCGTTGGCGAGCGTGGCCGCGCACGGCGACAGCGTCGTCGTAGTGTTCGAGGACCCAAATTCCACGCGGCCGACGATCGGGATCGTGCTGTCCCACGTCACGGGTCACATTTTCGACCAGCGCGCGCAGGTGACACCAGACGATGTTCTTGCGATCGCGCCCTGGGTTGCCCTTGATCACAACAAAATCAGAGTCTGGTGGAAGACGCCCGACGATTCCGTGGGGAGGGCGGAGCGGGTAGGATATCGCGATGGAATCTGGCGGTGAGAAGCCGCTACTGCTTCGCTGTGTCTGTACTTCCGGATTCCAATCTGTCGCGAATGTTCTGAGGAAGAATCTGCCACTGCTCCGGGCGTAACAATTTCTCCGACGCAGCGACGGCTCGCACGGTATTACCCGATGCCTCCTCGAGCATCAGCGCCACGCTGCCCGCCATCTGCGTGACATCGCCAGCTTCCTGCGACTTCGAGAGCAGAGCGCGAATGTTCCTGTAGATCCTCCCGTTCTTCGACTGGAGCGTATCCGCAACGTCGGTGAGCCCGAGGATCTGAACCGCGCTCAGATGGAGCGAATCCTTCATTGCAAGAATTTCGGCAACCGGATTGGGAACGGTGGCATCGACGTCTGGCGCCTTCCCGGGCTCGCGCGAAGGCGCATCTGAGCTTCCCGCAACCTCGACCATCGACAGCGCCAGTGGCGTACCACCGAGCTGCAGATCGATAGTCATCTGCTCGGGATTCTTTGAGTGGCGAGTGATCGTTCGTTGCGCTGGGGCGAAACCCATGCGCTTCACCTGAAGCATGTACTGCCACGCCGTCTCGGGGAAGAAAATCCTGTAACGCCCGTCCGCGTCGGTAGTGTATGTACGCGTGAGACCGGAGCCGAGCGATGTCGCGCCGACCTGAGCGTCGGCGACCGGCCTGCCGGTTAGATCCGTGACACGTCCGGTGAGAACGTCAGAACGGGTTACTGTCTGCGCGCGGAGCCCTGCCGGCGCCAGACAGAGAGCCAAGATGGATAAGACAGTTCGCATCAGTCAAACCGAGGGGACATCTCTATAATCAGTATGCGGACGCGCGGGTGCAACACTCGGATTGCGCCAGCCTTTCTGCCGGACTGGACGGTAGAGTACTTGCAACGACCGGCGGCATGACTCGATACATCGGCGCGCACACAATCGACAACGGCGGCATCCACATGGCGGTTCTCCGGGCGGGGAATGCGGGGATGACCGCTCTTCAGGTCTTCACCGCGATCCCACGGTTTTACGGGGACAAGGCCACAATCAAACCCGAACGCGTGGCCCGCTTCAAGGCGGCGCTGGCGAAGACCAGAATCAAGCCGGCGAATGTCGTCGTGCACGCGGCCTATGTGCTGAGTGTCGCGACACCCGAGGACGACAAGTGGGCGAGGGCCAGCGCCGGACTCACCAAGGAGCTGGAAAGATCGAGCGCCCTCGGCGTCGGTGCGGTGTGTTTTCACCCTGGCTCGGCACTGACGAGCGATCGCGCGGACTCGGCGAAGCGCATCTCCAGGGCGATCACGGAAGCGCTGAAGACAATCGAATCCGACACGCGCCTCCTGGTGGAGAACACTGCCGGCGCCGGTAAAACCATGGGAAAGACGGCGGAGGAGGTGAGGGAGATTCTTGCCGGCGTTCCAACATCTCTCCGGGCGAGAACCGGCTACGGACTCGATACCTGCCATCTCTTTTCGTCGGGCTACGACATCACCGCGTCGAAGCAGGCATTCACCGCGGTGCTGGATGAATTCGAGGAAGCGGCCGGCGAGGCGCCATCTTTTTTTCATCTCAACGACAGCGCGGGAGAGCTGGGATCAAACAAGGATCGCCACGTTCTCATAGGGGACGGGCACATTGGGAAGCAGCCGTTCGAATGGCTCATGCATGACCGGCGCAGCAATGACGTGCCGCTCATTCTCGAGACCCCGCAGCAGAACTATGACATAGCGGACGAGGACGATTCACCCGACCCGTACGACGTGAAAATGGTCAAGCTGCTGGAGGAATTGGGGGGAAAATGAGGGAAGCACGCGGACCAGCCGGACCCGAAAAGTCGTTTTTCCCTCTGGGATTTCGCGTTTTTCATAGGGAAACTCTTTGCTTTCCCTATTGCTTTCGCCTCGCGGGACTATAGTTTGCGTCGCTGACGGACGGCGTTTCACACTGGTACCAACTCGCATCCGATCACCAAACAAGGAGACAAGATGGCAGCAAAAAAGAAGAGCAAAGGAAGGAAGAAGTCCTCGTCCCGGAAGTCTTCGGCCAGAAAGTCATCTAGAAAGGCGGCAAGGAAAGGCGGTCGGAAGAGCAGCCGCCGGAAGTCCTCGGGCAAGAAACGCACGCCAAACGCGGCATTCATGAAGCCAATGCAGCCGAGCAGCGATCTCGCCAGCGTAGTAGGCAGCTCACCGATGCCACGCACGGAAGTGACGAAGAAGCTCTGGCAGTACATCAAGCGGAAAGGTCTTCAGGATTCGAAGAATCGCCGCATGATCAACGCCGATGATAACCTTCGTCCGATCTTTGGCCGTGGGCAGGTCTCCATGTTCGAGATGACGCGGCTCGTCAACAAACATCTCAAGAACCCCTAGGCTAATTGGCAACTTCGTCTAACGCGGGGCGCGCTCAAAAGGCGCGCCCCGTTTCGCAGCAGTCCCGAGTCCGTAACCTCTGGGAGAATTTCAAGTCGATCGTCGGCGCACTGGCGATCTTCCTCGTCCTGCGGGCATTCCTCGTGGAGGCATACCGCATCCCGTCGGGCAGCATGATCCCGACGCTCCTCGTCGGTGATTGGCTCTTCGTCAACAAGGCGATCTACGGCGCCCACATTCCGTTCAGCCACGCGAGCCTCCCCGCTTACAGAGATCCACACCGGGGTGACGTGGTCGTATTCGTGTCGCCCTATCAGGCTGACGAGGCTCGGCGTGGAGCGGATCCGACCCCGACGCTCGTCAAGCGCCTCGTGGGCACGACGGGCGATACTCTCTACATGCGGAATGGAATTCTCTATGTGAATGGAATCGCGCAGCGCCAGGGATACGGTGTCGCCCCGCAGGTAGATCCGGACATTGGCAACTCCGTCGACTCGTTGTTCGACTGGCAGAAGAAAGTCGGTCTCAAGTCATCGCGATTCGGGGCCGCGCCCGCGCAGCCCACGCACGACAACTGGGGACCCTTCGTCGTTCCTCCGAACAAACTCTTCATGATGGGAGACAGCCGGTACAACTCGAAGGACAGTCGGTACTGGGGTTTCGTCCCGCGGGAAAACGTGAGAGGAAAGCCGCTGTTCGTGTACTACTCCTACAACGCGGACGACAGCGATCGCCCGCTGCCGATGCTCACCGACATCAGGTGGAGCAGGATCGGGCACTGGATCAGATAGTTACCCATCCCCGACGCTCAGCGTCGAATCGGAAAGAGGAGACTGGTCTCCCTACGATTCGACAGGAAAATCTATGGACGACATCCGCTCGGGAGTTACATTGGACGCCGTGACGAAGCCCCATTCCGTCGAGAAGCGCCGCCGGCTGTTCAAGTCGAGCGAATGGGATCTCGAAGAGCCGGCAGCGTTCACGAGGATCGCGCGATCCCCCGTGGAGCTCGCGCTGATAACGGGCGTCGTGATTCGTCTTTTCCGCGCCGTCGTTCTCACCCACGGCCAAGCCACCAGCGCTTACCTCGGTGCCGCGCTCGTACTCGGGACGCTCTTTCTACTGGGAATGGCGACACTCCACCTCGGAAGATTTCCCGTACGCGAATGGCCATGGCGCGCCGCGCTGTTCGCGGTGTTCGAGACTGCGGGCGAGATGGCGGTCAGCCTGGTGCTGATCGGCTTGCATCGTGAGCCGTGGGGAACGGCGAGAGCCGAATACACCGACTGGCAGCCAATGGCGACGGGAGTCCTCTTTTGGCGGCTGATCGCAGTTTGCCTCTGGGCGCTGCTGCTAGGTGCAACCGTTCAGTTCATTCGCGGTCGCGTACTCAAGGAAACGGGCAGAGAGGTCGAGCCAAAAACGCTTCCCGACGGCCAGCCGTTCATCGAGAGAAGGAAGAGGGACGAGTTCTAGCCTCTGGCCCCTCTCAACCGAAAGCTGAAAAGTGCAACTGAACGGGTGCCGGAGGTCAGTTGCAGAGTTCCCAGCTCGATAGTTCAATACGCCCTGACTTTTCTAGCCCTGATCGAGATCGAGCACGAGCACCTGCCTCCGTCCGCCACCGAGGCAAGTCCGAGCGTCGTGAACTAGTCACTGGAACCTACGCTACTGACGTCTGGCACCCGTTCAGTTGCAGTTTCAGTCTTAAGCTGCGTTAGTAGCTTCCTCGCAGTACTTATCGAAAGCTCGAGTAAGATCCTTCGCGATGTCGTCGGCAGTGCGTCCTTCGATCTGATGCCGCTCGAGCATGTAGACGACCTGGCCATCCTTCAGCAGTGCGATCTGCGGTGAGCTCGGCCCGTAGCCCGTGAAATAGCTTCTCGCCCTCTGTACCGCCTCGACGTCCTGCCCGGCGAATACAGTCGTGAGATCATCGGGCCGGGTCTCGTGTTGGATCGCCTTGGCAACCGCGGGACGCGCATTGCGAGCGGCGCATCCGCAAACCGAATTGACAACCACGAGCGTGGTCCCCTGCGCATCCTTCAGCTTCGCGTCGACTTCCTGTGCGGTGCGCATCTCCTCGACGCCAATCTGGGTGAGCTCCTGGCGCATCGGACTGACGAATCGTTCGTCGTACATCCTCATACCTCTCTTGTTCTAAATGACGGGTGGTTGGTGAATAATAACGGAAGTGCGGAGAACAAAACCGAAATAGATTCTATAGGACCACAACTGCGAGAAGAGCTAGGTACTAGGTGCGAGAAAGACAGAGGCACCAGGCAGGAGGTAACTGCCGAGACATGGCGCTTCTACCTCCCGCCCCGCACCTAGTACCTCGCACCCCCCACCTAGCTCTTCTCGCAGGTGCAGTTCTCTAGCGCGCGTAACTGACCCAGCGGGCCATTTCCTTCATGGTGGGTCTCTTACCGTACATTAGCAACCCGACCCGGTAGATCCGCGACGCGAGCCAGAGTGCGGCGGCGCAACCGAGCGCCAGAAAGCCCAGACTCGCCGCCAGCTCGAGCGGCGGCACCCCCGTAACAGCCATGCGGATGGGCATGATGATCGGTGATGAGATCGGGACGAGCGACAGGACGCGCGCTGTGGTTCCGGTCGGATTCAACAACACCGGTTGAATGAACACGCCGGTGCTGACGATTACTATCATGAGCGGGCTCGCCGCCTGCCTCGCCTCGCTCTCGCTGTTCACCGACGAGCCGACCGCGGCATAGAGGGACGAGTAGAAAATGAACCCCAGCAGAAAGAACAGCAGGAACAGCACGCCGGCTGCGAGACTGATGTCGGGCAACGAAAAATTCACCGTCGGCGCGCCAAGCTTCTCCATGATTGGCGCTCTGAGCTTGAGCAGAACGTAAGTCGTCGCGATCCAGAGTATCTGCTGCGTCAACCCGACGGCGCCGACGCCGAGGACTTTTCCAGCGAGCAGCGTGTCGGTCGGCACGCTCGACATCACGACCTCGGCGACGCGGGTCGTCTTCTCCTCGAGCACGCCGCTCATGATCGTCTGGCCGTAAATCACGATCGACAGGTAAAGGAGGAATCCTATTGCAAAGCCGAACAGTACGCTCGCCATTCCCGAGCCCGCCCGGCCGCGCTCGGTAATCCGCTCGGTGGTGAAGTCGAGAGGGATGAAGGTGATTTCCTTCATCTTCTCGTTGTCGAGTCCGACCTTCTGCAGACGCGACGCGAGTATGGTTTGCCGGATTGCGTTCTTGATCTGCGTCATGTCGGCAATAGAGGTCGCGTTCGTTCCTGCGTAGCGCGCGGATTCTCCGGCGAGCGTCTGCTGATCCACGACGACGTAGCCCGTCCTCTCTTTGCGCATCACTTCCCGCGTCACGGTGCTTTCGGCCTTCGTCAGCTCACTCGGCGGAACGAGCATGACGGTCGGCACTCTGCCGGCAATCGTGGTGTCACCGGCAATGTTCACCGCCAGACGGTGACCGAATCCCGTGTCCGTGGCATCGAGGATGGTTGTGTTATAAACATCGCTCGTCGCTTTGCTTTTCGACGCCATCCATGCCGGCACGATGATGATCGCGGCGAAGAAAATCGGCCCGAAGAACGTCGCGATCAGAAACCACTTCGATCGCACACGCTCGAGGTACTCGCGCTTGATGATCGCCCAGAGCTTAGCCATGTCCAGCCATCCCCTCTTCGACACCGCCGGACCATGCCTCCGCTCCAGGCTCTCGAACACTCGTGCCGACTTTCTTGAGGAATATCTCGAGAAGCGACGGCTGGATCATCTCGAATCTCTGAACGGCTGCCCCCGATTCAACGATCCGACGAAGCAGCACCTGCGGATTTGCACCGGGCACCAGCTCGATCTCGAAAAACCGGTTGGAATCGTCGGCGCGCTTCACGAGAGAGCTATCGCGCAGGATCGACGCGATCCCCGCCATTCCATCACCATCGAGTGCGAGGGCAATGTTCCGTTGCCCGTGCTCTTCCTTGACGCCAGTCACGGTTCCGTCGAGCACCTTCTCGCCCCGCGCGATGATGCAGACTGAATCACACAGGCGTTCGGCGTTGTCCATAAGGTGGGTGCTGAAGATCACCGTCTTCCCACGCTTCTTGAGCTCGACGACGGTATCCTTCAGCGCCTGAGCGTTGATCGGATCCAGTCCGCTGAACGGCTCGTCGAGGATTACGAGATCGGGATCGTGCAGCAGCGTCCCGATGAATTGGACCTTCTGCTGCATACCGCGCGAGAGCTCGTCGATCTTGGAGAGTCCCCAGTCCTTCTCCGGGGTCTTGAGCGACAGGCGCTCGAGCCATTCGTCGATCCGGCGATCCGCGTCCTTGCCCTTCACGCCCTTCAGCTCGGCCAGAAATTTCAGAACGCGGCGCACCTGCATCTTCCGATACAAACCACGCTCTTCCGGCAGATAACCAAGGCGCTCGGTGATCTTCGGATCGTTCGACGGACGCCCGAAGATGTGGATCATCCCGGAGTCGGGCGCGATGATGTTGAGGATCATCCGAATGGTGGTCGTCTTTCCGGCACCATTGGGACCGAGTAGTCCATACACGCTTCCGGTCGGCACGCGCAGCGTCAAATCGCGCACCGCCGTGTGCTCGGCGTAGCGCTTGGTGACGTCGACTATGTCGATGGCGTATTCGGTCATGTAGCTTCGCTGAGGAGATGTCCGGGCAGGAACAAGAATATACGGCGAAAATAAATGCCTGTTTCAGAGACGTTGATAGTTGGGATTCTGTTTTTTGTGGGTGCGGCGCTCTATGCATCGGTCGGACACGGCGGCGCCTCCAGTTATCTGGCGGTGATGGGCCTCTTCAACTTTGCGCCAAGCGTCATGAAGCCAACCGCGCTCGCCCTGAACATTCTGGTTGCGGGTGTGGCGACCTTCAAGTTCTATCGTGCGGGCCTGTTCTCGTGGCGCCTTTTCTGGCCGTTCGCGGCTATATCGGTTCCGGCCGCGTTCGTGGGTGGTGCGACGACATTGCCGGCGCGGTGGTACAAGATCCTGGTTGGAGTGGTGCTGCTCTATGCAGCCGTGTGGATGTTCCGTTCCGCGCTGAAGCCGCTGGCCAAGGAAGCACACTTCCCTCCACTCTGGGCTGCGGTCCTCGGGGGCCTGGCAATTGGATTTTTATCGGGGCTCACCGGTGTTGGTGGTGGAATATTCCTGAGCCCGCTGCTTCTCTACATGGGCTGGGCCGAGACGCGTGCGACGTCGGGCATCGCCGCTCCATTCATACTCGTTAACTCGATTGCCGGATTGCTCGGACATTTCTCGAGCATCGCGCAATTGCCGCCAAATATTCCGGTCTGGGGCGTCGCCGCTGTACTCGGAGGATGGATCGGCGCGAGCTATGGAAGCAAACGCGCGCCCGCGCCGGTGTTGAGGCAGCTTCTCTCTTTGGTTCTCATCGTCGCAGGCGTGAAGCTGATTTTCTACTGAGGAAGATTGTTCGATGCCACAATCAACGGTCGTCATCGTCGGCGGGGGCGCATCGGGCCTGTCAGCAGCTGGCGCCCTTCAACGGCGTGGAATAAAGGCGGTCATTCTCGAGGAGGATCAGGAGCTAGGCGGCACCTGGGCGCGAAGGTACGACCGTCTTCATCTCCACACGGTGCGTGGATTCTCGGCGCTCGCTCACTATTCCATTCCTCGCCGCTATCCCAAGTATCTCTCGCGGGAAGAGTTCATCTCCTACCTCGGTGAGTACGCGAAGCACTTCGATCTGGAGGTTGTCACTGGCTGCCCCGTCCGCAAAATCCGAATGGAGTCGGCATCGCCGTCATCATGGGTAGCCGCGACCGCTACAAGTGATTGGCGCTGCCGCGTCATTGTAATTGCCACCGGGCAGTATCGCATTCCAATTTTGCCGGAATGGGACGGACGCGGCAAATATCAGGGTGATCTCGTGCACTCCTCGCACTACAGGAGCGCGTTGCCGTACGCTGGGAAACGCGTACTCGTCGTCGGCGCCGGCAACAGCGGCACCGAGATCGCTACCGATCTCGCCGAGAATGGAGCTGCGTTCGTGGCTCTCAGCATACGGACTCCGCCGCCCATCGTTCCGCGTGATCCATTCGGTATGCCGGTCCAACGAACAGGAATTCTGCTGAACTTCCTGCCGGCCGCGATCGCTGACAGGCTTGGACGACTGACCGCCCGGATTGTGCTGGGAGATCTCACTCATTACGGTCTCCAGACTCCGAAGTGGATGCCGTTCTCGGCACGACGGGTCCCCGTCATAGACGTCGGATTCGTAAGAGCCTTGAAGCGGAATCTGGTGCAAATCCGACCCGCGCTGTCGCGCCTGACAACCACAGGAGGTGTCTTCGCGGACGGCAGCGCGGAGTCCTTTGACGCCATCATCGCCGCAACAGGATTCAGCACAGGATTGAAAGAGCTGCTCGAGACGAAGGACGTACTCGACGATTCTGAAGAGCCAGTCGATCAGTCCGGAGAACCCACCGGTCGTCCCGGAATCTTTTTCATGGGATTCACGCACAGCTTGCGCGGTCACCTGTTCGAGGCGAACCTCGCCTCACGACGACTCGCCAGGAACGTGGAACGGTATCTTCAGCACACGGGTTGATCTCTGGCTCAGGAGTGATCGATGACGCTCGATCCTGCGCCGTGCATCGACGGAAGAAACTATTGCGGCTGAGAGCGCCGGTGTTACGCTAACGTCATGAAGAAACTGTTTTACGTTGGCATCTGCCTGCTCGTTCTGTTCGAACTGGTGAACGTGTATTTCATCATGCCGATGCCGGGTAGTCAGCGCATGGCAAGCATCGACCTGGCGTATCTGCTGTATAAGTGGCGGTGGGTGTTCCGAGCAATGTTCGCGCTGATGATTGTCGCGGGAACACCTTCCGCTTGGCGCGCTCCCGGCCGGCAAAAGTTCACTGTACCGGTGCTGTTATTTCTTGCGGCGGTGGTCGCTTATGCGATCAATTTCCAAATGGTCGCCGATCGCATGTTCATTGCACCGAAGTCGGTCGTCATGCTTCCGGCCGATCGAAATAAGGTGGACACTGCGCGCCTTGTCGTCGGCGTCGAAATCGACGGAGAAGCTCGCGCGTTCCCCGTGCAGTTCATCGGCTACCACCACCAGGTGCGCGACGTAGTGGCGGGCAAGCCGGTAATGGTGAGCTATTGCACCGTCTGCCGAACGGGCCGCGTGTTCAGTCCGGTAGTAGACGGACATACAGAGACGTTTCGACTTGTCGGGATGGATCACTTCAACGCAATGTTCGAGGACGCGACCACCCATAGCTGGTGGCGCCAGGCTAACGGCGAGGCGAACGCGAGACCAAGCAAGGGCAAGGCGCTGATGGAGCTCCCGAGTCGTCAGCTCAGATTGTCAGAATGGCTGAGGGAGCATCCGAGGTCGCTAATCATGCAGCCCGACTCGGCGCTCGCGACGAACTACTCCAAGGACTTCGACTACGAGACAGGCAAGAGTCGCAAGGCGCTCACCGGTACCGACACGGTTTCCTGGCACGACAAGGCCTGGGTTGTGGGAATCACGGTGAATGGGCAGAGCAAGGCGTACGACTGGAATCGCCTTCGCCGGGAGCGTGTCGTGAACGATGTTCTTGGCGGAAAGCCGATCGTACTCGCCCTCGCGTCGGACAAGATCAGCTTCTGCGCTTTTGTACGCCCCAGCGCGGCGACGAGCTTTGCCGTTCGACACGATTCGCTCGTCGCCGGCGCCGTTACTTATGCTTTCAGTGGCCAGGGCGAGAATGGCGCACTCGAGGCGGTTAACGCTTCTCAGGAATTCTGGCACAGCTGGAGAACGTTTCAGCCGGCCACGATGAAGTACTGATCAGCGGCCTTACTAGCGCATCGGGAACAGTCTACCGGTTCCTCGAAGAACGACCTACGCCGGCTGATGTTCGTGCCGGTGGACGGGACGAGAAGCCGACATACCACTTGCTGCCGAGCGCGACGAGGTCCAGCGGATTCACGGTGATGGCTCCGTATCGCGCGGCCCAGTGCAGATGCGGGCCAGTAACGCGTCCCGTATTTCCCACCAGCCCGATTTCCTGTCCCCGCTTTACGGTGTCGCCAACAGCGACGAGGGTTTTGCTCAGGTGAAAGTACGCTGTGACGACTCCGGCGCCGTGATCGATGTAGATCACATTGCCCGCCAGAAAGAAATTGTCGACGAGCGCGACAACGCCCCGATTAGCTGCGCGTACCGGCTCTCCTACAGCGCCCCTGAAATCAACGCCGAGATGGCGCGCAGTGAGCGCACCGTTGAATAGACGGCCTGATCCAAATTCGCTCGTGATCACCGATGTTCGCGGCTTGAGAAAAGAGGTGGTCCACATTGGCGGCCTGTCGTGTGCCCGCCGTCCGATCTCACGGGCGCGCTCGTTCTCGCGGTCAACCCGCGCCTTTGTCGCGGAGTCGAGCGGCCTGGTAAAACTGCTGTCGACGGCGAGCGGCTGTGCAACTGGTGGCGGCACGTTCGGGAGAGAGAAGCGCACCTTCGCGCTCTCCGTTTTTCCCGACGAGCGCTCGATGACCGCGCTCGCGACGAGAGTGCCTGAGGTGTCGACCGGCACGCCACCGATCGCGTGCCACGTACCAGGTGTCAAACGTATGAAATGAAGCGGCTCGTGGGCGAGGCTCCCGCGAACCGAAACAACCGAGTCCGTACGTGACACGCTCAACGTCAGACGCACGATTGCTCCGGGCTCCGGCCGAGCGGGAGCTGCCGTCAGTCGCGCTGTTTGCGCGCTGAGCTCGACGGAAAAGAGACAGGAGAAAGCGACCCAGGTCGCGAAGCTGTTCACGGGTGTTTCGATTGAGTGTGACCCAAGCTAACGTATGATACCTCTCTGGCGGCGAGAGGTTCGGAGTCTGAGCACATCAGACAGAAGTCGCTCATTGCCGTCACGACGCTCGAGCCACAACTCGAATCTGCGCTTCGTGTAACTCACATCCGGTTCTGTTTTGTTTTTGGAGGATGAATGCTTCACAAGCTTGGATTCGCCGCAGTCCTGCTCGGAACCAGTCACGCATCACTGGCACAGCCGCCGCGGATATCCGCGCCGATCAGCAATATCAGCTACGAGATAACGGCCGATTCAACCGCGGTCGGGAGACGGCAGCTCGGAATTGCGATGTCGTTCACCGTCGCTGGTACGGACCCGGTAATCCTCGCACTTCCCGCCTGGTCGCCTGGACATTACACGTTGCTCTGGTTTGCTCGACGTGTGTCACAGTTTTCCGCGCAGTCCAATGGCGTCCTGCTCGACTGGCGGAAGCTCGACTTCCAGACCTGGGAAATCAAACCCCGCTCTGCCGGAACAGTGCATGTGACGTTCAACTATCTGGCTGATGCCGTCGATCGCGCCGTCGCCTGGACCGCTCCCAACTTCGCCTTCTTCAACGGAACGAATCTCTTTCTTTATCCGGCCGGCCGCGGATTCAATTGGCCGGCGCGTGTCTCGGTTCACACGGAGGTATCGTGGCGTGTTGCGACCGGGATGGATCCCGCACCCGGCACAAATAACTTCACGGCCGCGGACTATCACGATCTCACCGACATGCCGTTCTACGTCGGACGGTTTGCGATCGACAGCACGCAGATTGCCGGCAAATGGGTTCGTCTCGCCTTCTATCCAGCGGCGAGCCTGACCGCGGCGCGCCGGGATCGCACCTTCGCCTGGCTCCAGAAATTCGTTCCGGCACAGTCCGCTGTCTTCGGCGAAATGCCTTTCCGCAACTACACGATTTTTCAGCGCTCGGACACCCTCGTGAACGGCGGCGGCCTCGAGCACCAGAGCTCGCAGGTTGATGAAGTCGCGACCTCTCAGCTCGACGCCCCCTATCTGCCCGGACTCTACTCGCACGAATTCTTCCACGCCTGGAACGTGAAGCGACTACGCCCGGCCGACCTGGTTCCCTACAGATACGATGACGCCCAACCGACGACCTGGCTGTGGGTGAGTGAAGGTGTCACGGATTATTACGGTGCGCTTGCTCTGGTGCGTGCTGGTGTGTACGACAGCACTGGCTTCTTCGACGCCATTGCCGGCGAGATTGCATCGGTCGCGAGCGCGCCGCCGACCGCCGTGAGCGATGCGTCGCTCGCGTCGTGGATCAATCCAACTGACGGCAGCAGCGGCCTCTATTATCCGAAAGGCGGTCTCACCGGATTCGTGCTCGACGTCATGATCCGGGACGCAACCGATAACCATGCGTCGCTCGACAACGTAATGCGCCGACTGTACAACGCGACGTACAAACGCGGTAAGGGATTCACCGGCGCCGACTGGTGGGGCGAGGTTTCCCGCGCCGCGGGAGGCAAATCCTTTACGGAGTTCGCGCGCCGTTACGTCGATGGCCGCGAGCCCCTTCCCGTTGATTCGGTCCTTAGCCTGGCAGGACTGCGCTCGCAGAGCGACACGATTCGCGAGCCGCGACTCGGAGTATCACCCACCACCGACAGCGCCGGGGTGTCGATCACTCAGCTCTCGCCGACTGGGGCGGCAGCGGCGGCAGGTGCGCATACGGGCGATAGATTCGTCTCGATCGGCGACGTGATGATCTCGAACGACGACTCGTTTGATAAGTTCCGGGCCCGCTACGCCGGCACAAGCATGACAACGCTGCCCCTGGTGGTGCGGCGTGGAGGTGAGACCATAACGCTCCAGCTTCCGGTCAGATTGGCGACGCGTGTTCAGACTCGCGTTCTTCCGATCCCGAACGCCCCGGAGAAGGCAGTGCGAATCCGCGCCGGCGTTTTGAGAGGGTCAACCTCGTAGAACCAGGATGTCGAATTGGGCAATCCCCGCCCGACTAATTAGCGAGGACCCTTTCAAACAAACGGAGGAACGATGAAGTACCTGTGCCTGATTTACGACAACGAGAAGGAGTGGCAGAAGTTTCCCAAGGATGTACAGGACAAGTACATGGGTGAGTACATGGCGTTCGGCGATAGCATCAAGAAAAGCGGCCAGTACGTCGGAGCAAACCAGCTCCAGCCCACAAGCACCGCCACGGTCGTGCGCGCACGCAATGGGAAAGTCTCTACCACCGACGGCCCTTACGCCGAGACGAAGGAGCAGCTCGGCGGCTACTACCTCATCGAAGCAAAGGATCTGAACGATGCAATCAAGGTGGCGTCGCGGATTCCGTCGGCGAGGTTCGGCTCGATCGAGGTGCGCCCCATTGTTGAGCGCGCCAGCGCCTAGCAGTCCGACGCGAGAGTGAATGGAAGAAGACGTAGCGGCGCACGTGCGCGACAAAGTCGATGCGATCTACAGATCGGAATCGCGCCGTGTGCTCGCGACCCTCATCCGTCTCCTCGGCGATTTCGATCTGGCCGAGGAA
>WNGP01003181.1_pt1 | contig 14028 bp, 10 predicted proteins | sample 5407671 | NCBI WGS metagenome assembly WNGP01 (sample SAMN13153381, study PRJNA577476) | soil metagenome | isolation source: 40 cm soil or saprolite under Garry oak tree replicate 2 | place: USA:California | collected 2016-06-15 | reverse complement strand
GGGTTGCACGTTAGACCTCATTTGCGCCATTATGGGCGCGTATGGGCCGAGCAAGGCCCTACGAGGAAAGGATAACGAGCGCACCCGATCCCTAGCCTGGGCGTGAGAGTGCGCCGCTTCGTGCCTGATTTTTATCCCTGGTTTGTCCCCCCTGCACGACTTTACCGATCCTCGCTGTGAGTTTTAGGTTAATGCGAGCGATTTTCTTTGGCTTAATGAGCATGCTGTCCCTGCCATTTCTTGCGCAGGGTCAATCCACACTGAGTTTTCCAAGGGCTATTCAACCGTCGGAACTCGGAACCAGCGGCTTTGCAATGGTCAATCCAGGAACGGATAATGCCACCGCTACATTCACGTTATACAAAGCAGACGGCACGATCGGGGCCGTATCGACGCAGACAGTTCCCAGGCGCGGACAGATCTCGAAGCTGGGAAGCGAATTATTTCCCGGTGCGACCAATGCCGGGTGGGTGGAGGCTACGAGCACATCGTCCGGGCTTCAGGGATTCTGGCTAGGCGGAGACTTCGTCAACTTTGCGGACGGCGCGGACGGCGCGGCTTCATCGCCGGAGTTGATATTGCCGATTGTCACGCCGCGGTCAGAAATTCACATTGCCAATACCGGTACAAGCCGCGTTACGGTGGTCATGAGGCTCTATGGCGAAGAGGGATTCGAATTAGCGCCTGTCGCCGTGCAGTCCATACCTCCCAAGGGTTTCTTCAAGGCAGAATCGTCTGCTCTGTTTCCTTCTCCCAACCTGGCAACGGCCACCCACGTCAAGCTGACGTGCGTCAATCCTTTTGCCGCAACAGTAATCGTCCGCGACTTCATCGCCGGCCCATCGTGGGCAGTGGCCAACGCCGTGCCATCCTCGTTGCCGGCAACCAATATCAACTTTCCAAATGTGGTCGACGGACCTTTGAGTGCGGCAAATTACCGAAGCGTTCTGGGCATCACCAATCTGAGCGCGAATCCGAATGACGTGACCATCACTTTTACAAGCGAAGATGGCCTTCTTGTTCGGTCCATCCAACGCACGATTCCCGCAAACGGCGCAATTCGCGACATCGTGCGAAATTTGTTTGGTATTACTGATCTTTTTTTGAACGGATGGGTCAAAGTTACCGGACTTCTTCCCATTACCGGCTTTGTCGCTTACGCCGATACGGTAGCGGGTGAAGTTGCTATTGTACCCACACAATCAGAACCTCAAGCGAACCTCTTGTTCGCGCATATCGCAGATCTGCCCCCGTGGCTTACCGGCTTGGCCTTGCTCAATACCGGTTCACGAGCGGCAAACATAGAAATTTTTGCGCTCGCGCCGGACGGCTCGCTCATTGGCGGCGCGGAAAATGTCGCGACTGCCCGGTTCGCGCTGCCCGCAGGGACAAAGACCTCAAAACTGTTAAGTCAATGGATACCGCAGACGCAAACCCGCACTTCGGACGGGGGATTCATCTACGTCCGGTCGGACGTTCCAGTGTATGGAATCGAGCTCTTTTTTTCCCGCAGTTTGCTGATCCTTTCTAACGTCGCAGCCGGAAAAATCGTTCCTGGGATCACGTATGTCCCGCCGCCGCCGCGCTGATTTTGGCACCACAGGCGAAGGTGTTATACTGCGCGCGTTTCTCCACAGTCTCAAGCGAATACATGCTGGAAAATGAACGAGCGGTTTGGCCGGTCTGGGCAATTGGGGCGGTAGTTCTTCTGACGGAGATGATCCTGGCTTCCGGCGGCGGTGTGCTTGTCAGTAACGCTCACAGACGACGCAATCGCGATAAATTGAACCGATCGATCCCCCAAGCCGAGGTCAAGGAATGGACCGGCTCGTCCTAGCACCTGCCGCACGTCGCGAAGCAGTCCTCCAACTGATGCGCTCAGCGCAGGACCGTTTGGCTCTATCGATGTTCCGGTGTGACGATTTAGCGGTGGTGGACGAGGTTGCTGCCGCCGTGAAGCGAAACGTGAGCGTCCGAGTGTTAATCACACATCGAGCTCGCGGTTGGAAACAACGACTGAAGGAACTGGGAGCGCTGCTCGAAAGCACCGGCGCGCACGTACAACGCTACACGGGCCCACTGATGAAATATCATGCGAAGTACGTCGTGGCCGACGACGGCCAGGCGCTGGTTAGCTCGCTGAATTTCACGCGCAAGTGCTTTGGAAGCACGTGCGATTTCCTGATATTTAGCGATGATCCTCACGTCATTTCCGGCCTGAAGGTGGTATTCGAACACGATTTCTCCTGCCCAGATTCACCTCTTCCGGAAATTACGGATCGATTGATCGTGGGGCCGGACCAGGCTCGCTTGCGGCTCCATAATTTGCTGGCCGACGCGGAAACCAGCATCCGAATCATTGATCATCGCGTGATTGATCCGCAGATGGTGTCTCTGCTCCTCGAGAAGCAGAACCATGGAGTGTCCGTGCAGGTGCTTGGACATGGTCCCATGAATGGTCTGGTCTCTCATGGCAGGATGACCGTTGTAGATAACCGCTTTGCAGTGATCGGAAGCATACATCTATCTCCACCGAGTCTGGACTTGCGCCGTGAAGTTGCAATCCTGGTACATGAGCCCCGCATCGTAAGTGAGTTGAACGAATTTTTTGAAAGCCTGGCTTTGGACCGCTCGAACCTGGTTAGTCTTTCAGAAGCTCAAACCCCGCCAACAGAGGACGAAGAGGAGGACGAAGACGATGAAAATGATTCCGCTGTGTAGGGCGGCCTGGCCGGCTCACATCGCGAATTGCAGCCTGACGACTGAGGTCCAGAACAGATTTCGGCCGGCTACCGGCCCGCGTTCTATGTCTTCGATCCATTCCCGCTCACCGTTGGCCTGAATCTTGACAAAATGATTGACGTACCACGTTGCGCCGAATGTCCAGGTGCGATCGCTATTGGCAAGGACGTTCGGTGCGCGCGGGCTCCGCGATGCGGTTCCCACGTGGGTTGCGCTGGTGTAACTCAGAACGTCGAAGCGGGCGGCCAGTTCTACGGCGCCAAAACCATGTCCGGTGAGGAATGGATTCTTCGGCGCACCGCCTTGGGCCTTCATCTTACCCAGCGCCACCCAGCCGGCCGTGACGTACCACCCATTTGAAATCAGGTCGGGCAAGTTCTGTACTCTGATGCTTTGTTGCTTACGTTCCTGCGAGACGTGCATGAATTCGCCCTTGATGCTGAAAGGACCTTCCCTCCAGAGCAGTTCGGTTTCGAACCGCTGTCTTCTCCCCTTTACGAACATGTGCGGAAAGTATGTGAAATTTGAAGCCGTCTGACCGTGGAGGCCGTGAAGTCCTTCAAACATCTGCCCCGTAGTTACAGCTAAGCCCATCTGCACGCGGTGAAGGGTGCCCGGAAGCTGTGGAATAAACCGGAGCGGTTGACCCGTGACACGCGCAGCATACGTTCGCGCTGCCGTCGGTACGCCTTGAATATCCGAGTTCTCGCCATCGTTTCGAAACACGCCCGCTTGGTAATTCAATCGATCACCCTTCAAGACCTTACCGTGCAGCATGACTCCTTTGTCTCGCGCCGGCGCAAGAAACTCTGTAACTCGAGATCGGTACGCGAAGTCCAGCTTGTCCTCGGAAGTAAGCTCTTCGAGCCCGAACGGCAATTTGAACTTGCCGACTTTAACTTGGATCAGCCGATAGGGACCGAAGTCCACATACACATCACGCCATGGGTGCCGTTCGTGCTGATCTCCAAAGGTGGCGCGGAGTTCTCGTTCCACTTCGTACTCGAAATATTTCGTGACGCTGCCCTTGAGACCAAAGCGCGCGCGCCTCAATACGAAGGTGTCGTCCGTTTGCGGAGGCGACGCGATCGGCGGGTAGAAGTGACGAAAATCCAGATGCCACTTCGATTTCAAATCCAGCCGAAACACGTCGCCGGCTCGAAGTGAGGGGCTGTTCTTAAAGGTAAGCCGGAGAGCTCGGCCGGAGTCATTTTGATCCGGCTGTTGGTCATCCTCGTCCTCAGGGATTTGCCCAAAGAGTACAACCGGAAACAACAGCAATGCGATCAGGATTCGTATTCTCAACTGATCCTCCGTAGTCGGTTTCCGTTGATCTTGCGGCTATCCAGTACGCCGTCCATGCATTCTAGATCACCCTCCTTTTCAGGCGAACTACAGAGTGAAAAGCGTTAATCCGTACTAGTCCGCTGGTTTTCTTGGATAGGCCGGATGATGTGATCTAGAATGCGCGTGCACGCCCCGTTGGATTGCGGCTGGACGGGAGGACCAAATGCGAATACTACTCGTGCTGGCCTTGTTGTTGGTTCCGGCCATGCTTTTTGCCCAGGTTTCCGGTGAGGAGGAGCCGACAACCGAAGACGAAGCAATTACAGACTCCGGCCACTTGGTTCAGGTCTCTTTCAAAAACAGGCCTTCACTCCGCATTGGCGAATTCGCACAGGTGGACTTGAAGGCCAAGTGGCATTTGGATTTTCGCCGCTTCTCACCTCCGGTTGTGAATCTTCCCGGAATAGTCAATGCTCTCCCAGCAACTCCTGACACTTTCTTCCTCAACAAGGCACGATTCGGGCTGAAGGGTCACGTGACGAAGTACATCGACTATGAAGTTGAACGGGATATGCGTAAGACCTTCGGAACCATCAACGCTACCGAGTACCATCCGTGGAAAGACAACTATGTGGATATCAACCTGCACCGACTGCTCCAGGTGAAGGTGGGCAAATACAAAATGCCATTCAGTTTGGAAGAGGTCGGATCGGAAGATCGTCTGGACTATGCGTTGAAATCTCGCGCTTCAGATACCCTAGCGGCGGGGCGCGAACGGGGCGTCATGCTGCACGCCAGCTTTCTCAAGGCGGCCCGTTTGGAATACCAGATCGGAGTCTTTCGTCACGACGGAGAAAGCTCAGGTATCCATGGTCTTCCCACGGGTGGCCGAACCTACGCCGCGCGGCTAACGGGCCAACCACTGCGAATTGTTTCGCCACTTCCCAAAACGATCCGTCATCTTTACCTCGGTGTTGCTGCGACCAGAGGACGGATGTTTGAGGGTCTTAATGGTATCAACGGTCAGACACTTTCAGGCTTCACATATTTTGATCACGTCTATGTGCGCGGCCATCGGATGAGGGTCGGCGCTGAGGCGGCCTGGGCGGAAGGGCCAGTCAGCATCAAGGGCGAATACATTCACATGTCCGAAGAACGAAAACAGCAAGGTATCCGGGGGGAGGATCTGCCCGACAAGATTTCACGCGGATGGTACGTGACGGGTGCCTGGACCGCTCTTGGAAAGATGAAATCGCGTGGAAATACGCCTCAGAATCCATTTCTGACTGGACACGGCTTCGGAGCAGTGGAATTGTCGGGGCGATTCGATGTGCTCACGTTCTTTAGTGCTCCGGGCCCGGGGCTTCCGTCACGGAGCCCGCGGGCACCGACGATCCTCCCCAACAGTGAGCGTACATGGACATTCGGTCCAACGTGGTACCTGAATCGCTTTCTGAAGATTCAGGTCAATGCCCAACGCGAAAGACTTACGGATATCGAACGTAAGGCTGTACTTGGTCAAAACACATTCTGGACCGGAATCATCAGACTGCAAGTCGCGATGTGAGGTGTCATAATGCGGAATCTAATGATTAATCTCATCTTGGCTTTATTCTGGATTCTGGCTTTCTCGTTCCACTCATTCGCTCAAACGTCGGATGACTTGTTCAACGGAGACATCCTTCATGAGGTTCGGATTTATATTGACCCGAGAGATTATGCAACTTTCAAGGAGACCAATTTCATTTGCCCCCTGCAAGATCTTGAAGCGCTAGCAGGCAAGCGGATCTCCGCCTTGCCTCGCATTGAGTGCTGGTTTCCGGTCGAGTTTCATTGGATGTTCAAGGGAAGGGATATCACGACTCCGCAGGTTGCTGTCAGTTCGCATGGCAAGGGAAGCCGCAGCAATATTAAGCCGTCCTTTAAGATCGAATTCAGCCGGTACGAAAGTCAGAACAATTTTCTGGGGCTGAAGGATCTCGTCCTTCGGGCGAACACCCAGGATGCATCGTCGATGCACGAATGGCTTGCAATGAAGTTATTCCGCAAGCTGGGAATTCCGGCGCCCCGGGAAGTCCACACGCGGCTGTACATCAATGATCAATACGCCGGTCTATACACGATTGTGGAGGATGTCGATCTCGTCTTCCTCCAACAGAATTTCGGAGAGAACGAGGGCCGCCTGTACGACTATGAGTGGGTCGACCCCTGGGTGTTCGACTATCGGGGACCGGATCCGTCTAAGTACTCGCCCCTGCCATTGAAGCCCGAGAACAACCTCATTCATCTCGATCCTGCTCCAATCGAAGCCATGGTGCGCACCATCAATCAGGCGCCGGATGCGCAGTTTTCAGCGGCGCTGTCGCAGTACATCGATCTTAATGCTTTATTCCGAGAACTCGCGGCCGAGAACTTCGTCGCCGACCAGGACTCCATCATCGGCGACTATGCTCTGAATAACTTCTTTCTCTACAGATTCCAGAACAGGCTCCAATCGACGTTCATTCCGTGGGACAAGAGCAATGCGTTCTGGGCGATTGACTGGAACATCTTCCACAACTTCACCACGAATGTGCTCACCAGACGGGCGGTTGCTGTCGCACCGGATCTAATCGCACTTTACAAGGACACGCTCCGGCAAGCTGCCAATATCGCGGGAGGAGTCGGTGGATGGCTGGAGCAGGAGATCACGAAGGAGTATCAGCAGATCCGGCAGGCCGCCTACGAAGATACAAGAAAGCTGTGCGACCAGGGCGCGACGGGTTACTTGCATCCCTGCTCCAACGATGAGTTCGATGCTGAAGTCGTGTTCATGCTCCGCTTCGCACGGGAGCGCGCTGGCAATGTCCAGACTCAACTCGCCCCCAGCCCCCAATGAGCGCCAGGATTTCAGAACGGGACGCAACGGTGCTATACTGCACCCGTACCTCTGGACGGTCAGGTGAAATAGGTCAAGGAACGGACCGGCTCATTCTCTCCCCTGCGGCGTGACGAGGTTCTTCAACTCAATCGCCGATCGCGGCTCGTGCTGAATCACTTCATCTGTAGCCCTTACTATGATTGGATTGCGCTGCCAGTACCGCAAAGGAGGTGGACTTTTGATTACAACAACTTCGCCGGTATCGGATAATACAACTCCCTTGGCGGCCCAACGGCTGTTTCCGCTTACAAGCAGGTCAGCCGCCGGCGTTTAAAATCGAATGAATCGAAGACGATTCCTAGCAGCTCTGGGCGCAGTCACAGCGACGCGGAGATGGCGTCGCCTGCGCATGGAGCAGCTCGGTGAAATTACCCCTGCTCGTTATCCTTACATGCAGAGCGTCCAGACGGATAGAGCCACCATCATGTGGGCAACGCTCGACGATGGTGCGGGCAGCGTTCAGTACACCGCAGACGGCATTAACTTCGGCAGTGTGACCGCAAAAAGCCGGCTGTTCAGCCCGCTCGAGACGGGTTTGACGGCAGCCTATTATCAGTATGAGGCTAATCTCACCGGCTTGAGTCCGGGTACTCCCTATTCGTATCAATGCCTCGTTGGCGGCGTGCCGGTCTCGGCAGGCGGCGAATCCATTTTTCAAACGGCCGGACCCGGTCCGTTCAATTTCTTCGTGCTCGGCGATAGCGGCGTTGGAGACAGTTCCTTTGGAGACAAAGACCACCAGTTTCTAATTGGCCGGCAAATGCTTCTGGAACGTCCGGCGCTAGTGATTCATGCCGGAGATGTCGTCTACCCCCAGGGGACGTATGAGACGTATGGACTCAACTACTTCAATTACTACTATGCGTCGATGGCGTCTGTGCCGTTTTTTCCTACTCCCGGCAATCATGATTATGAAGTTCAAAACGCCGCCGCATATTTAGCGGTCCACTCCGTTCCAACCGCCACCGTTCCCGCAGCGGACAGAGGCCGTTACTACTCGTTCGATTGGGGTAATGTTCATTTCGTATCCCTGGATTCGAATCTTTCGCTGGAACGTGCCGTGAATTTCGGTGGCCCGATGCTGAAGTGGCTGGACAATGATTTACGTTCCACGCGTCAATTCTGGCGGGTCGTTTACTTCCACCATCCACCGTATGCTGCGGGTCCGAACCAGAATGACATCCACTCACTCTGGATCCGTCAGTATGCGGTTCCGATATTTGAAGCGAATGGAGTTCAGGTTGTGTTGAGCGGACACGAACACAGTTATCAGCGGAGCCAGTCCATTCGAAAATCTTCAATTGCCGCGCCCAATACGGCAACCACTTATCTTGTGAGCGGAGGAGGAGGAGCATTTCTCTATCCGGTTTTCGATAGCCCGTTCGTTGCCACCGGGAGGTCCACGCATCATTACCTGCGGGTTGAAGTGCGAGGAACACGCATGACGGCCCATTCCATCCGTTTCGACGGGGTCGAGATCGATAGCGTTACGTTAGCCCCGCAACCCGCGTTCACTGATGATCCGAATACAAAGCCGGTCTCCTTCCAACCTGGTCCAACTGCCGGCGCCCTCGTGCGCATTGTCGGCCGCGCGCTCGCGTCTGAAGAAGCATATGTTTGCGCTGAAGTGCTGCCGACTGAATTGTCCGGCACATCCGTCACTATCAGTGGCCGCCCCATTTCGCTCCTCTACGTTTCCGGTTCACAGATCTATGGCCAGCTTCCATTCACCGTAAGCGGAAATATCACCGTCAGAGTGACTACCCCAAACGGCTTCGTCGAAATTTCGGTCTAGCGTTTACAGAGGCCGGCAGCGCCCGCGCCGCTCAAGGTCTTCGAAGTAGGTTGCGAATTTCGGGCGAAGATCTTCGTTCAGGGTAGTGGAACAGAATTCGATGAAACCGGAGGTTGGAGGGCCGAGTTTGCGCGAAGAAACTCCATTGAGGCGGTAGCTTTCCGTGGCATTTGGCGCAAAGCGGAACACTTCAGTGAGCCACTTTTGAGGAAGGCCGGCAACGGCGCCAAAGGCAAAACCGGTCTGGATGTACGGCACGGCGACAACACACTTTCCTTCCTCGAGCGCGGGAATAATCTCCCATCGCAGGCGGAAGCACAGATCCGCAGCGTATAACAGCACCAGGGTTCGGGCCGACGGGCGATCGCTCACCTCGAGGCCATGCATCTCGAAGAAGATGCTGGAAGAGTCCCAAACCGAAACACCTCCGTCTTCGGAATGAGTCTTCAGCAGCCTTTTCGCTGCGGGGACTACATCCGGCCCGTCGATCACATCGATGCTAAGGAACTGCCCGGAGGACGGAAATTTAAGACCCAACGGCCACCCCGCGAACGAGAGGCACGGTCTGAGCCCAGTCGGTGATGGCTTCCTCATTCCACTGGGGCCATGGCCGTTCCCGCGATTCCTGAAACAGCCGCCGTATGATCACGTGTTGATCGTAAATCGGCGCTTCGGCATCGACCGTGATGAAATTGAAAATGACGGCCAATGCCTCATATTCCTGGATGACACGACTAATAAACTGGTGATAGCTTTCAAACGGATCGGCGATGTTCGTCACATCCTGGCCCGACTCGTAATACTTCGGTATTCGCGTTGCCGCGATCCGCTTGCCGCTGGTTTCCGGCGAAACCGAAAAATAGAAGACGATATCCGGCCAGTAAAACGGCGCGTAAATGTGTAGCAGCCAGTCCAATTCGAGCCCGCGCGCCGCATCACGTGCGAGCGCCGTGAAAAGGTACCGGTCGGCGACCACCATCTTGCCCCTCATCAAGGCGGGCATGATGTCCTGCTCCAAACGGTGCCGGAAATCGGCTGCATGCAGCAGGCAGAACTCCTCCTGGTTGATGGACCGCATGTTTTTCCGAGCTTTAATGATGGGCTTGATAAGTTTGGACGAATTCCATTTCGTCGTCACGACATCGTAGCCATCGCCGGCGAGCCATTCCTTAAACAATTTCCGTTGTGTGGTCTTGCCTGAACCGTCCGGACCTTCGAATGCGATCAGAAGCCCGCGGTCCCTTCCCTTCTTTTGGAACTGATCACACAGGCGCCTCGCCGTTTCTTTCAGATTTTCAGTCATGATTTCACTCTGAGAGAATTTCGGGACAATATACAGGAGTTAAGCCGGATTTTCCATTAGCTCATGGTACCCGACGATTCGGCGTGACATGAGCCAATATTACGCCATTTGTATAGAATGGTTTCAGAAACATGGCATCTCCTCGAAATACGGCTGAGACAATCGAGCAGCTACTTCGCCAGCGGATCGTTATCCTCGACGGCCCGATGGGCACCATGATTCAAATGTTCAAGCTCGATGAGGCCGGTTATCGCGGGCATTTCAGAGATCACCCGGCGGATTTGAAGGGCAACAACGACCTCCTCACTCTGACGCAACCCGAAATTATCAAAAGCATCCACCGCCAGTACCTGGAAGCAGGCGCCGATATCCTCGAAACGAACACCTTCAACTCGAACGCCATTTCTATGTCCGATTATAAAATGGACTCGCTCGTCTATGAGCTGAACTTCGCCGGTGCCCGGCTGGCGCGCACTGTCGCGGATGAGTTCACGGCTCGTGATCCGAGCCGGCCGAGGTTTGTTGCCGGATCTGTTGGACCGACCAACCGCACTGCATCGATGTCGCCGGAGGTCAACAACCCGGCCTTCCGCACGACAAGCTTCGATGCCCTCGTCAAGGCCTACTACGAACAAACGTGCGGGCTCATGAATGGCGGAGTCGATTTACTGCTCGCCGAGACGATCTTCGACACCCTCAACGCGAAGGCGGCTCTGTTTGCTTTCGAAAAATATTTCCTTGAAACGGGGCAGCGCGTGCCTGTGATGGTCTCCGTCACAATCACGGACAACAGCGGCCGGACGCTTTCAGGTCAGACCATTGAAGCGTTCTGGAATTCGGTGTCCCATTCAGAGTTGCTCTCGGTCGGTATCAACTGCGCGCTCGGCGGACGCCAGATGCGACCATATGTCGAAGAACTCTCCCGCGTTGCCCCGATCTATATGAGTTGCCATCCTAATGCCGGTCTACCGAACGCCTTCGGCGGCTACGACGAGAGTCCTTGCGAAACAGCCGATGTCCTTCGTGAATTTGCCGCGAGCGGCTGGCTGAACATCGTCGGTGGATGCTGCGGAACGACGCCAACACACATCGAAGCTATTGCCGACACGGTGAGAGGCTTGAAGCCCCGCGTGCCACCACAGCCGGAGCCAACCACCCGGTTGAGCGGGCTAGAGCCTTTGACGCTCCGTCAGGACCTCAGTTTTGTGAACATCGGCGAGCGCACCAACGTCACGGGATCTCCGAAATTCTCAAGACTGATTCTGGCAGGCGAGTACGAAGAAGCCCTCAGCGTCGCACGGCAACAGGTGGAAGGGGGCGCGCAAATCATCGATGTGAATATGGACGAAGGGCTACTCGACTCTGAGGCTGCAATGAGCCGTTTCTTAAATCTCATCGCTGCCGAACCGGACATCGCGCGGATTCCGATCATGATCGACAGCTCCAGGTGGTCCGTGATCGAGGCGGGACTGAAGTGCATTCAAGGCAAAGGCATCGTCAATTCGATCAGCCTCAAGGAAGGCGAAGAGGTTTTCACGGAATACGCTCGCAAGATTCGAAGGTTCGGCGCGGCCGTAGTCGTTATGGCTTTCGACGAGAAGGGACAGGCGGACACCGTCGAACGCAAAGTCGAGATCTGTACGCGCGCCTACCGCATCCTCACCAGGAAAATCGGATTCCCACCCCAGGACATCATTTTCGATCCGAACATTCTCACTGTCGCCACCGGTATCGAGGAGCACAATAATTATGCTGTCAATTTTATCGAAGCGACTCGTCAGATCAAGGCCACACTGCCGCTAGCAAAGGTCTCCGGCGGTATTAGCAACATCTCATTCTCATTCCGTGGCAACAATGCCGTACGCGACGCGATGCATTCCGCATTTCTCTATCATGCGATCCGGGCCGGTATAGATATGGGCATTGTTAATGCCGGGCAGCTCGCCGTCTACGAGGAGATCCCGAAGGATCTGCTGGAGCGGGTCGAAGACGTCCTCCTCAACCGGCGACCCGATGCGACCGAGCGCCTTTTGGCCTTTGCGGACTCGATGACGAAGCGAGGCAAAACCGAAACAAAGGAAGATGCGTGGCGCGAAGCCCCGGTCGAAGAGCGGTTAAAGAACGCCCTCATTAAAGGGATCGTGACCCACATTGACCAGGACGTCGAGGAGGCGCGCCTAAAATATCGAAAACCACTGGCCGTCATTGAAGGACCATTAATGGACGGAATGAACGTGGTGGGTGACCTCTTTGGCTCCGGCAAGATGTTCCTTCCGCAAGTCGTCAAGAGTGCGCGTGTCATGAAGAAAGCAGTTGCTCATTTGATTCCATACATGGAATCGGAACGGAACGCCGCGAAAGCGACATCGCAACGGAGAGTGCTGCTGGCAACCGTGAAAGGAGACGTTCACGACATCGGCAAGAACATCGTAGGCGTTGTGCTGGCCTGCAATAACTACGAAGTGATCGATCTCGGTGTCATGGTCCGCGCCGAAAAGATCCTGGCCGTGGCGCGCGAGCGCGACGTGGACATCATCGGCTTGAGCGGCCTCATCACGCCATCGCTCGACGAGATGGTTCATGTCGCCAGGGAAATGGCGCGCGAAGGGCTGAAAGTACCATTGCTCATCGGTGGCGCCACCACTAGCCGGATCCACACCGCCGTGAAGATCGCGCCGGCCTATGACCAGCCCGTCGTGCACGTCATCGATGCCTCCCGGGCGGTAGGTGTTTTGGGCAACCTGATCAATCCCAAGTTGCGGCCCAAATTCGCCCAGCAGAATGAACGTGCACAGGAAACTGCGCGAGAAGAGTACCGGAAACGTCAGATGCACGTTCCCCTGCTATCACTCGAGCAAGCCCGCCGCCGAAAACAGTCTCTGCAATGGTCTGCCAACAGACCGGAAACACCATCCTTCACCGGCGTCCACGTGCTGTAGGATTTTCCGCTTACTGAGATTGTGCCTTTTATCGATTGGTCGCCTTTCTTTCACACGTGGGAACTTCGAGGAACATATCCGAAGATTTTCGAAGACGCTGTGCTCGGAAGCAAAGCCAGAGAACTGTTCGACGATGCGCAGCGCCTGCTCGAGATCATCGTTTCGGAGCGCTGGCTCCGTGCCCGCGGCGTGTACGGCTTCTGGCCCGCAAACAGCATGAACGATGACATCGAACTCTACGCCGATGAGTCACGAACCAATCTGTTGGCGGTCTTCCACACCTTGCGCCAGCAAACCCGGAAAGCCGAAGGTGAGTTCAACTATTCCCTGGCGGATTACATCGCACCAAAGTCGCTAGGGATTCCGGATTACATCGGCGCGTTCGCTGTCACGGCCGGTGAAAACCTCTTGGAAGTGTGTGCCCGATTCGAAAAAGAACACGATGACTACAACTCGATCATGGCCAAAGCGCTAGCGGACCGTCTCGCTGAAGCTTTTGCGGAATGTTTGCACAAACGAGCCCGCGAACAATGGCGCTACGGACGTGGCGAGAATTTAACGAATGAAGATCTTGTTGAGGGGAAATACCGCGGAATCCGGCCCGCGCCGGGATATCCTGCTTGTCCGGATCACACGGAAAAGCGAACTTCAAGCGGAGAAGAACACAGGCATCTTGCTTACGGAAAATTTTGCCATGATCCCGGCAAGCTCGGTTTGCGGGCTCTATTTTTCCAGTCCTGCCGCGCGTTATTTCAGTGTCGGCAAAATTGACCGGGATCAAGTGCGCGATTACAGCACGCGTAAGGGAATGGATCTCAGCGTGGTTGAACGATGGTTGGCGCCGAATCTGGCCTATGAGCCTTAACGTCAGAAGGCCTGCACTCCGCGAATGTCCCTCTCGCCTTGGGAGAGGGACGCGCGAAGTGGAGATTCCAAAGAGGGCGCAGTACATTCGTGTGATCCTCTCGGAGTTCAGCCGGATTGCGGATCACCTGGTGTGCATCGGGACCAACCTCGTGGATCTCGGCGCGATCAGCAACTT